>WNFL01241394.1_pt2 | contig 24673 bp, 29 predicted proteins | sample 5400361 | NCBI WGS metagenome assembly WNFL01 (sample SAMN13153351, study PRJNA577476) | soil metagenome | isolation source: 40 cm soil on Douglas fir-dominated hillslope | place: USA:California | collected 2013-09-17
TGTTTTCCCCGCTCCCTCCTTGTCGTGCCAACACCAAATTGATTTGGTCCTTTGTCCTTTTACTTCCAACCCCACCCAGGTTTCTCGCTAACAGGTTTGTATCTCATCCGATGTCTTAGTTCCAGTGAATCATTTTACACTATCCAGCATGACGTCCAATCTGCTCGAAAAGTGTGGCAACCGGATGGCTCTGGAAGAAGAAGCAAGTGTGCTCAGAGAAGCAATCAAAAAAGAAAAAAGCACAGTAGAATATCTCAAATGCCAATATCAAGAGCAGAAAAATGCTGTAGAGGAGCAACAACGGACTGCCTCTGCACTCAGCGATTCGAAGGAAGGGATTATTTCACTTCAGCAGGCGACCAAACAGCTGCTTCAGTCAATCGGGCACATCCAAACAACATTCAAATCAATCCTTCCTAGTCAACAACATGAAGAAGTTGCCTCTCGAATTCCGGCGGCCGACCAATTTGTGGTCGACTGGCAGGTCGCCCTTGATTGCCTTTCGAATGCATCGAACATCTTGGAGCAGAGGCTGAGTGCCACGGCGGAACGCGCGCGTGCCAACCAAGTACAACTAACGCTCCATGACTCTTTGCGGGCTCATGCAGTGCAAGCGGTGGACAGAATGGACGTGATCATCCGCGAATTGAAGCACAGCATTGAAGACAAACGCTTCGGCATTCTGCATCCCTTAAGACGAGTATCAAGCGAGATACTCAAGGAGATTTTCGAGTACGCAGTGGACGAGGAGCATGCTGAGTTGACGAACTATATTGCTTGTGACAATCTCCCATTCAAACACCTCCCTTTAGTTGCCTTCCACATCTCTGCCACTTGTCGTCATTGGCGGGAGATTGCAATACGGACACCCAAACTATGGCGCTATATTTGTGCACCGTGGGAAGGTATTTGGCGAAGCACAGGCGGTCTTTTCCAAAGACCAGGCGATACATTTCGCGAGATCATTGGACGAATTCGCTTTCTTCGTTGTCTCGAATTAGCTGGAGAAAGTGGCCTTGAACTCAGTTTACGTGGCGAGAAGTGGGAATTGTGGGAGCCTATACTCATGGGGGAGTGCACCAAGCAGTGGTCTCATATCAGGATTATCAATGCCACAAAGATCCCATCACGAATTCCTACCACATCTCGATTGAGCATTTATTCGACTAATAATGCTCTCAAAACGATTGAACTCCCTAGTCACCTCGTATCACCTTTAATTGTTTTGTCATGTTCCGGGATCATCCCGCAATTCCCCTCACACGCAGCCAAGCTTACAACCCTCAACATCTATCTCCCACAGGACCGGCCCTGTCCTGACCTTGGCGTGCTCCTTAATCGCCTTCCATTACTTTCTCAGCTGACTTTGAATTGCGACGAGGACTACTATCCCGTCCTCACTGGAGCTCGAACCGTTCGGTTGCACGATACTCTCAAGATCCTCTCCATCACGTCACAAGTCCTGCCATACCTAGCCTGTGAACTCCAGTTCATATCTATCCCGTCCTTCTCTGTTATGATGATACTGGACCTTCACGATAGATTCACAGAAAGAGAAATATTACGGCTTTTCAAGGCAGCCAACTCGATCAAGGACACTGTGACGGCTCTATTTATATCCTCGAGCAAGGTGATATCAAAGAAGCAGGAGATATCAACCCTCATCCGCTCCTTTAGCCAGCTGAAGAGGCTCGAGTTCCATGGGTTTGCAGTTACACCGGGATTGGAGGCATTGTTGGACGCCAGTACAGGACCAAGTCTCATGCAAATCGTTTTCATCGATTATCCCGAGGGAAATGAAAAGCTGAGGGAGATCATCAAAGCAGCTGGGCCCAAGGCGTCTTCCTGGACGATCTCGTACTAGGTATTTCAAGTTGGTTCTTCGATAAGCTGGAGTACAGTGGGGTGCCCGACAGAGATCATCGGATGCAGAGGGTTTATGGTTTCCACAATACTTACCTGTTTCACCTAGAAAGCTCTGAAATGTTGCACTCATGTTTCTGTTATGCCTAGCACGGCGATGAGTGGGAGTGAACCGTGAGGATCTACCTTGCTCCCTGTGTCCTATATACTATGACTACGGATGTACGTCACCCATCCATCGTCTCATTGATAACAGGTATATGATTTAATTTAGAACGTGAATTGGGGAATTGGTAACCATCTTAATGCATTCATGTGCGAACTCGAACAAAAACTTTGTCATCTTTCTTTGAGTCACAAATATTATGTGACAAGGACGTTTGTAATAATTCATCCATCGTCCCGAGAGAGAAAATAACTATAAGAAGTGGCCAACAAGCATTGGATCGGTCAATACAATAGGTCGGAAACAGACAGGGGAGGGTTATGGATAGTGGCAATGGAAGACGGAGGAAGGTGATGGATGACAGTGAAGAATAGAACAATGGAAAACAAGTACATATACCAAGAAACTCGGGACGCGCGTAGCCAAAAGCTGGCCAACGGTGGTGTAAGGGGGATAGGACCATAGCAGCAGGCCGAGAGAATGGATCAGCAAGCGCCTGAGGGTCCTATGTCTTCCTCTTGGAGAAGACTTTATTGAGTAACGCTAGGACTTTTGGAACATTGAGCTGTACATATTCCAAGTCAAGCAGGTGCTTGTTGTCTTTTTGCTAGAGGCGAAGCAGCGTCAGGATGTCAACCACAAGTCAAAAAATCGCGGATGTACCTTCTCAAGTAGATCATCAATCTTAAGGTCCATCTCCAGGATTGCTTTCTCACGTCCCTTGTAATGCAAGGCGATGATGAATGTCCCTGGGGTTGGCGACGAGATGTTGAAATAGATATTAGGGCGCCTAGAACCACCGTTAGTCATGGGCGCCTGGAGACTTGAGAGACATACCTGTTATCGGGGACGTTACTTTCCATGATAATTCCCTCCTTCTCGAGTTGGGCATGCGTAAAGCGGTATGGACCCTGGGCCTGGCTCTTTGTCGGCTTCTTCTCCTTCCCACCAAATGCCAAGACACCGACGCCTCCCGCACTGCCTTTATCCGAGGAGTTGCCACGAACATTTTGCAAATAGGCCTTGTATTGCTCGAGTTGACCACGCAAGTACGAATTGTGATCGCAAATGGTGCGGTAGACAGCCTCCAACGAACGAGTCTCCTGCAAGACCTTCTCTCTCAAGTTACCAAGGTGAGCCAGCTCGGCCGCAACCTCCTCTTGCATGAGTTTGTAGTCATCTTTTCTGTCAACAATCTTATACTCCTCGAGTTCGCGAAGCATCTCCTTGACTTTGATTCCCTTGCGCACGAGGGTCGCATCCTTCGTTGTCGCGGCCTTCTCGGCGATCGCGGCCAAGTTGATCGGCCGCTTCTCTGCGGCGTGAGGAATTGACCGAATTAGCTGTACAAAGATCGACTTTGTCTCCATATAAAGAATCTCATTTTGTGTGATGTTGTTCTCTGCCATGAGCGCCGTTGTGATGTCTTGGATCGGAGTCTCCCAACGGCTGAAGAGACTGAGGTCAATTGTCCGGTTTTCCTTACGCGGTACTTGAGCTGGTGCAGGACCGAGTTCGTCCAAAAGAATTCGGAGATGCTGCTTATCGTTAGGGGACTGGGCGAAAAGGTCAACTCGAGCGATCAATCCACCGCACAGAATTTACTCACCAACACATCTCTATGTTGCAGCAACAGTGAATGGGTATTATACAGCTCGTTGAGCGTAATGTGAATCATGAGATCTTTCTTGGAGAGGGCCATGTATTGATCCATCTATTCCCAGTGTCAGCGTCCTGGCTTTTTGCGACGAAGCGGTGCTCACCTCCAGGGTTTCGTAGAAGTCGCCAACCTCACAGAGATTATTAAGGAATAGGTTGATTCGAGACTTGTTGTTCTCGACGAAGGGGTTGAGAGACGCCATGTAGGCCTCTTTGGCATAGGAGGGCTTGTTCGCCAAGTTCTGCAACATCTTCGCAATCTATCCAAAGATCAGAGTGAGTACTGGGCGCGTTTTCATACTACTTACAAGCGTCAACGTCCGTCGAGGATGCTTTGCAGGAACGCCCTCCACCAGCATATACGCTTGCGGAGTGACAATGGCAGGGTTGATGAACCGAAGGAAGAAGAAACCACCAATGAGGGAGCAGATCGCATAGTCCGTCGCGTCCGGGTACTTGCGTCGGGTCAAACTACGGATCTGCTTGCAGATCCACCGAATACCGTAAGGAACTGTCTCCAAACTTTCGATAATTGTGACTAAGAAACTACTTGCGATTTCCATGAGCATGGTGAGGCGGGGAGCTATGATTGCTTGAACGTCGGGGTTCGCTTGTGCGACCTCCGGAGGAACACCTCGAGGCAGGTTGGGAGGAAGAGATCCTGTCTCTTCTTCAATTTGTGTAATCATTTGCTCATATACCTGTAGCCATCTTAATGCCGTCAAAGGCTAGTTTAACACGCACTGTACCTTCAACGGGTTGATTTCTAAATTCAAGTCACGATGCTCGATGAGACTATTGATGCGGTCTGCGAGCACGCTTTTGATGTAGCTCTGACCAGGCCCACGTCGCGTGTAGGTCGTCATCATTCGGGACACTGGGGTGTTGGCTCGCAGAAGCGAACCGAACTCCGTTGCGGTCTCAAACTGGGCGGAGAGTACTGACTAGATAAAGTCGTCAGCATCGTCAATAGTCAGATAGAGGGGGCTTGCCTGGAACATAGTTAAGAGCAAGTGCTCCTCGCGGCTCTCGTATTGGTTACCGTACAAGGTAAACATCACGGTTTGCAAAAGTGTGTCGATCTCAGCAAGGCTGACGAGTCGGCAGAGAGAAGCAACGTGTCGAGGTTCTGACTGTAACAAGAAGAACAGATTTGAATATTGCTGCAAGGCAAGTGAGTAAGAACCGATGATTACAGTGACGGTATACCAACTGCAAGCTTCCTTTCATGCGGGAATGAGCCTTCCTCTGGATCGACCTCCTCGAGGTGTTGCTGAACTTCATGTTGCTGCAAAGTGTGTCAGCCTATATTTCCGTATCAAGGAGCAATGGGCAGAAGTCAATCGATTAGGTGCGCCGGTTCATGGCGTACAACGCCAGCGTGAGGAGTAAGGACTGGAAATATAGAACTACAAGTCGCTGCGAGAGGTTCCACGATGCCGATAAAGGTGCGAACGATTCGGATTGGGCTCTCACGGTTTGTGAGTTGCAGGGAACCATAAATGCTTACCTCGTCCAACGCCATTCGGTTCTGGATAAGGAGGGCAATGCGACCGTCGAGGTAGCGAACATCGCGCTCGAGGACAAAGTTCTTCTTTGACTGTGCAGAGATCTTGCTCTTCAGTTCACGTAGGCGCTTCTGAGCTGCAAAATGGGAATAAAATGGTCAGCATCTGGCCTGAGAATATCTGCCGTAGACATGCCTCGGCTGAGATCGTCCTCGACGTCTGGGTCCTGCTCAGCCGCCATGGAATAGAGCTGGTTGACACTGTAGCGATTGGTGTTGCGGTTTGTGAGGCGTCTGGAGGACATTCCGCCTGGAGACGCTGGCCCCGAGATGTCGCTGGTCGAACGGTAAGACATTGCTGGCAGACTGGCTTTGGCAGATGTAGAATGTGCTGAATCTGGTGCAGTCCAGCCACTGGAGTTGTATCAGGGCGTTGAGCAGAGAAGTCGTCACTGCGGCTGCTCGCTCCTGCCGAGGAAAAAGAAGGTTGGGGCGGAAACCGAGGCGATCGAGGATCGAGAGTGGGGCAGAATACGGATTACAAGACGGGTTTGAGTGCAGGTTGGCGTGGGCCAAAGGCAGTCGGGTCCTTGGTTGGAAGTGGGAGGAAACAAGCTAGAAAGCTCCTTTGAGCCCCGACCGCCACCTTCAAGGGTCGCGCTAGTCGCATTAGCATTCCATTGACCGCAAGTCCTCGTTCCTTGAGCCAGCCAGCCCTCCCTGTTCTGTTCAGCAACCGTCAACCACAACCACCACCACATCAAATGATGTCAAGCTCAATCCCGTCCGACGAGGCATCGGTTGGTAACGCTAGCGTCTTTGTTCCTATCAGGACAGCCATGAGAAGTGGCAGACGGCGACATACGCTATTGAAGATACCTCCATTATGCAGTGGGAACAGAGTCGTGGGAGATCACGGCCACCATATGTCCAATAGTGATCACAATATCCCAAATGTTACTAGCGTGGGTTTGGTCAAGGCGGCCCCAGAGCTGCGCGCGCCCAAGTAGACCAGTCCCTGCTTCGGATACACCGGGGGGGTTACCTTTCTTTTATCATGAATTGTAGGGGAATTACGGAGTGCACGATTTTGCATCGCTACGAGTTACATTTGGCTATCGGGTACCGCCTCACAGCCAAAGGGGAGTTTGACAATTGATCACGTTTCGACAGTATATACAGTCGCCAATAGAATCAAGTGGTTCGAGCACAGATTTCAGTATGTCAAACGTGCTTCCGCGAAGACGAATCGCGGTCATCGTCCCCAAAGAGATGGAGTAGCAAGTCCGGTGTCTGTGGCAACAACCTCAAGGGTCAAGAAGTAACTCAGGACTTCCATTCCATTAACCAACATCGTGCTTCGGCGATCATGGTCAATAGACACAGTTACTCATGCGGTCATTCCAGTGGGTACTAGTGATGAGAGTGGACACAACGGGGTCCTGCTGCGAGCCAGAGAATTTCTTTTGAGAAAAACTCACAGCACATACGCTCTATTATCTCACTCACCTCTCCAATGACTCGATCGAATATTCACTCTTTTCTCGGAAATGTTTGGTTGTCAATGCGGCTATTAGCGCGTCTCAATTGCCGAAAGCCCTGAACAGTCGGGACATCGAAATGCTACAATATGGCCACTGTTGTTCCCTAACGTGTGGATTAATAAGCAGGGATTATGCGGGTAGTCTCGTTATTGGTATATGTGTGGAAAAGCCTGTCCGATATACATTCGTCATTCACTTTAGGTACAGTATATATGAAGTCAATATACCACATTCATAACACTCAACCGGTGCTCCCTGAACGTTGGCATTTGTTCTGGTGGAGGGATATCACTATAATTATTTGGTTTCCTCTAAAATCCTGCGATATTGAGAGACAAGTAGTGATACATTACGCCGTTGGAGATGCCAAATGGGTCCGCAACCCTACGATATCGCAATTGAGATAGCATTCTTGAACGTCCTTCATAATATTCTTATTTCCCCACGGTCATGCTTCTTCTAGTTTCCTTATGGAAGATTTAGGTTACTTATTTGTCCAGTTCATGCATTTTATAAAATGAGGGGGCTCCATTGAAACTTTGACCCGCTGCTCACTCGCTCAAAGTGCAACGGAAGCGCCAGTCAGACTGGTTATTCATTGGTCCTGGCTGCAATAATCATTTTATTTGTCCCGCATCACGTAAAGAGTATGACTGTGACTTGGCTCTTGAAACCGTCCAGCCGCCAGGCTCATCTCAAACATACAAATAATAACAAAGAGGCCATCTGTAGACATGACGTTATTGCTAAAATTGGAGGTGGCCTACATGAGTGGATAAAGTGTGGTCCTCCGTGGTCTCTGAATTCATGGGACTTAGCGCGCAGCAGCGAACGGCACAACTGTCCACTGTGCATCTCTCAAAGGGCATACTGGCGTTAGTGGGTTTACACGTCAGTGTCAGTAATATCCCCAAAAACTCGTTCCTGAATAGGCCGCCCGACGATGGGGACCAGGAATAATGCGTCCCGCCTCAGCCCCAGCTGGAAAACTGGGAAAACTGTCTGTAGGTATATAATGTCTGGACTTCTGTAGCCCTAAGTCCCCCTAAACAACACAACAACACAAAAACCGCAACAGCGATCGCGCCATCGACCTTCATGAGTAGCGAACTACCAGACATGGCATCCAGACAAGAGAAAAGCGCTACCCAAATGCTCAACGAAATTGTTGGCCATGTCAATTACCAAGGACCTTTCCCAGGCCTCGATCACACCGACCACGCACCCAAATGGGCTTGCAACGTCTATGTCAACGGGCAACTCCAGGGAAGCAGCTACGGCCAAAAAAATAAGAAGGACGCCAAGGAGATGGCTGCAGTTGCTGCCGCAGAGAGGTTAGGTCTGATGTAACGAGGATAGAGCGACGTTGATCCAACTCCCAAAAACGATGTAGTATGGATAGAACTACATTATTATTAGATGAAAAACGGTGCTAGAGAGCGCCAAAATGGTGTGGAATCAACGCGATGGAGTGCTATTTACTGTATTTATTGTCTTCTTTGACACCGTGTAATCGATCTTTCGAGATGCACTGCTTCATGGAGAAGCGAGGGAGCATAGCAATGTGGAAAGATGTTGACATGTTTATCTCCCTAATGGGTGTAGAGTCCTTCATATGCGCCTCCCATGGGGGCGGAGCCTGACGACGATTGATTGGCGGTGCACGTGGGTTCCTGGAAACGACTTTTGATGGCGATCCAGAGCAGATGGGCGCTCGGGGACCTCTCCTGCGAGTCACCATTCTTATTCACCCTGACCCGCCTTTCTAGGGAGTGTACAAGGAGAGCGATGTCCAGTGCCCTACTCCTCACGGCTCCTCCCGACCACCATGCAATATCGGACCCTTAGCCATACTCACCTCGTTCTTCATGTAGTTCGTGCTTATTCCCTATTCTTTCGGCCCGGGACTCCACGAGATGTTTGGCTTGCAACGACCCCCTCATGCCACGTACCACACGGACCACCTCCCTCTAGGTTTCCTGAAAGGCATGTAACCGTTGGTACACGACTCCTCAATCCGAATCTCGACTTGGACTCCCATTCTGTCGTCCGATCGCCTCCTGTTGGATTTGATGATACCCCCACTTACCGGCTGCGTAGTACAGCGGCTAACACGTCCTTACGGTATAGGGAGACCCGGGTTCAATCCCTGGTCTGGCCACCCTTTCCTCTTCCTACACCTCATGTCTCAGTCCTCCCTTGCTCCGCCCTTTTTCTCTTCGATCTCATTGAGACTAGCGGCCGGAAGTGATACTTCCGGATTGCCCCCCGCTCTGTCTTGTCCCGGCCGATCTTTACAGTCATTATTTAGAATAGATGAGCCTCCATCAAACTTCAATGTACCATAATCTTGCAATTCGCAGAATACATGTGGAGCTTGTACGACATTCTATTTACAGGGTTTGATACCTCCCCGATTACTACAGTCTAACTTATCAAATTTGGAGGCTTTGCAATATTGTAAACAAGGTGACTCTAGGATTCCGGTTCAAGCCATTCACATTCTATTCCATAGTTCTCGACATTCCATTTCATCAAATGGCGCCCCGTCGCATATGCAAGTCTCTCCCAACGGTCGACATCCTCATTTTGAGAAAGGCAAGGGGGCCAGAACTCAAAATTCGGAGGGGAACTCAACACGCGAGCGAGTGGTATCTGCCTGGCGTCGCTCCAAATTGTTTCATACACCCGCGTGAATACCTGAACGCCACGCGCTTGTAGTCCCTCCAGCCAAGCTTCCAGGTATTCACGAATGATCGGTCCAGCCAACGTGAGCGTATTTGACGTCACGTCCATGAAAACAGTATGGAGTTTGGGGGTAATTGACCGGTGGCGGGTAACCCAAAAGGCCAACGATAACGTGGTGATGGTGCGCTGTTCCCACTGCACATAAAAATCAAATTGATTGTGGGGGATGACGTCTTGCAGGAGTTCCCGCTCCAGTGGTAGGTGAATTATCTCAAGATTCGCCAACGAGATGTGGCAGGGAACTTGGATGAGGGTAGAGATGGGCTCTTGGATGAGGAGTTCGACAAGGCGAGGGGCCGGTAAGAGAACGGTGGGGGTAACGGTGGGGGGAGAGACAAGGGAATTAGAACGGAAAAATCGATCGTCGTAGGCGAATGCATGGATGGTAGGGAGAATGGTTTCAAAAACGTCCCGCAAAACGGGAGAAGGGAGATTCGTGTCATTGAGGCGAAGAGTTCGAAGTTTCGGCGTAATGAGGAATTGGGTCCACGGCTGTCTAGGAGTAGAGACGAGAAAGAGTGTATGAAGTTGTGGAAATACGACAGGACGATCTAATCTGATATATTGATGAACGTGGCATCGGAGATATTGAAGGTTTGGGAACTCAGCTAAAGCTTTGATCATGTCTGTAGTGAGCACGATATTCTCGAGCGAAAGGAGGTGACGACACATAGACGGTAAATTTAAAATAGGGGAATAGTGGGTCCCTATGTCGCAAAACTGGAGGTTTGGTAAATTCTCGAGCGTTCTGCGGAGTTCCATCGTTCCCAGCACGCCAAGCAGTGTGACGCGATAAACCCAGCGGGCAAGGTTGGCTTCAACCAACCTTGCAACCGTGTGCACGAATGTCCCCTGGTCGTCACGTTTGACTACGACGGATGAGTAGAGATATCGCAATGCGATTGAATGCCAGGATCGAGATACCAATGCGAGGGACAATCTAGTTCGGAAGGCTTTGTTCCAGAGTACTAGGTAGAGCTTGTTTGGGCTCTCACCTGCCATGTCATTATGGAAGGTGGGACATTCAAGCTCGTCTTGAATGGCACCGGCCTCTCGTATAACCTCTCTCCAAAGCTCTAGCGGGAGTTTCATATCGCGTGTCTTCGTGTCATTGCTGTGGCTGCTCTCTGGCTGCGGGCCAGGTTGAGATTGAGCGGGAGCTTGAGGATTCGCCTGATTGGGACTCCCGAGCTCAGTTCGTTGCCTCGCAGAGGACCTAGTCAATGTTAGAGACAACTTGACTTTCTTTTCGGTGTCGTACCTCATTTCGTGAGGGCCGCGTAGATTTGGAAGGAGAAAAGAAGGGCAACGCTCTCGGCGCCTATCCCTATACTTGTTCGCGGTTTCGCAAGTCGGCAATCCAGCGTGAATAGTCTGCCCAATTCATGTCCCTTCGCCACGATAGCTTCAGAAATCTTCTTCCAAGTTTGATCGAATTCATGCAACAAGCGATGTTCACGAGGGCAGTGGATCATCCAGCTACTTACAACACACGAGGGAGAGTTGGCTAGTCTGCAAAGATCGATCTTAAGTGACTCCAAACACAAGTACATACCATTCTTTGTGAAGAACAAAACGATGCGAGAAACAGTAACGCCATCAGGAGGGACAGTACGTAGCAAGCGAACAATAAGAATAGATCCGTAAGATACTGACCGCTGCAAGACTCATCCTCCGATGCCGGACATTTACAACAAGTCGCACACAGGAGTCTAAGCCGTTGCACCAAAACTAGGGAACACAAGGTCCAGTCCAGCAGTCGACCGTAAGCTATTAGATGTGGCTAGAAATTACTCCAGCTGATAACTTCCTCGCGCGCCGCCCAAGGTTTGAACGGCGCGGCGGGTTCTGGTTCTGGTTCTGGTACTGGTGCAGTCGCAGGTATTCTCATGCTGACCGTAATACCTAAGCTTGAGCTCCTCATTGGACGGGTGAAGCCCTCAGTTGGCCGTCGGGATTCGAACACCCACGCTGGACACGCGCCTATCTCCAGCACTCCGCTATTCAACCCTGGAGTACCTCCTGCACCCGGGTTCGACCGTGATGCCTCACGGGTGACGATGCACCACTGGTCGTCGAAGTGCCGCAACACACCGAGCTGTTCGCCCTTGCGTAATCCCAATTCGTCTGGCAGGAGCGGCTGGAACGTCTGCACCACGGTGCGCATTTCGATGGGGTTCTGTGGGTTGATGTCGAACGATTGAGACCGTACCGCTGGTACTGATCCACTCGGCCCTGCAGCAACTTGAGGGAATTGGAAGTCTACCACGTTGAAGCTTGACCTATCGCTCACACTCCCGGCGCTCGATTCTCCTCTGCGGTGCGCGAATAGGGTTTCCTTGAGCGTCTCAAGTGTCCAGCTCGGTGCTCGTGGGTCGCTGGAAGCGGTACCAAAACTCGATATGCTAGCGTTCATATCCTTCAACCGTCCGGCTCTTAGCCCTCGACTCTCAAGGTCTTCGGGCCGCAGAGGAGAACCTCCGATCACTTGCAAGGAGTGTTGGGAAGGGGAGGACAGGATGAATGAGCTAGGGTCAACGGGTCGATATTGATCCACGGAGTTCGCGGCGGAGTGTGCGGTTCCCCCAACCTGGTTGTTGTAGGTCATCAGATCGGTGTTGAAAGAGAATTGGGACGGGGAGGTTGGTGAACTCGGCGGGGCAGGAAGGGAGGCATCAGAGTACATAGGACCCGTCGCTGGTGAATTGGAAAGTCCAGCAGCTGACACCAAAGCAGCAAAAGAGTTTCCCTTTAAGGCTGTTCCTGAATTCAAACTGGAAACTGAGGGCGGATAAGGCGCAGGTCGAGGGAACTGGAATATGAAAGGCTTGAAAGGTTTGGGGGTTGTACCTTTTTGCTCGTGGAAGCTGAGGATATCTCCTGGATGGGAATACGAAGGCGCTTGAAGAGCCACTGGATCCGGTACCGGATCCTTCAGGGGTCGAAGGTGATTGACATCTTCTGGATGCCTTACGGTCGATCGGTTCCTCGCAAGGGTGGGAGTCGAAGGTCCACCCTCAGATTCGCCGGCCTGAGGGACCGTTACCTGCTTGAGCTGGCTGGTGATAAGCCCCACGACATTATCAGGTGCCCTCATTGGCTGCTGCCCGACGGTTGATGGCTTTCTTGATCGTGGTTCTTCAGGTTCAATATCGTTCACTGAGAACGATTTTGATAAGTGTGAAGCTCTGTGGGGTTGTGCCGGCCGACGTGGTACACCATACGTTTCAATACTACTTCTGCCACTGCGAGGGTGTAAGGAAGTAGTGGGGCTGCCCTGCGAAGTGAGCTCAGAGGTAGGGATAGGGAAGACCACGGATTGAGGGATATTCCCTTGCGTGAAAGTGTTGGGCCCTGTGGGACGTTCTCCACCACGGGATAGTGGAGGCGGTGAGTAATTGACATAAAGTGCAGTCCTACAGGAATGGGGCATCATCAGCATTGTTCGTAGGCTAAATATCGGAAGCAGCCACGCACGGGTCGAATTTGATGTCGGCGAGGGTACTGTTGAAGCTATCAGTACTTGGTTGGTGATAATTTGGACTTTGTAAGCCAACGGAGGTGGAGCGGATTGGGATCTGATCGCCTATTTTCCGGCCTTGCAAGCGGTCTCGCGTGGATGCTTTCTGCTTTCTCCGTTTTTTCTTTACCCACACTATCGTAAGACAGATGACAAGGATTAAAAGCGTTCCCCCGGCAACCGAGAATCCGATGATTGTTGTCGAGTTTAGTTGGGTGGCTAGAGAGCCACCGGGAGGTGTATTGCCATTTTGGCGCCTGAATAGAATATTGGCAGGAGTGGTGGTGGGCGACGGTGCCATCCTTGGTCTTTCGGGAGCGATTAAGAAGAGGAGATATTAACAAATGGAACCAGGTGCGTCGAATGCACTCTGGAACTTGTGATAAGGAGTGTAAATATAATGAGAGTAGTTCCAAAAGATTGACAACCGTTAGGTTTCTGTCTTGGTTTGTAGCGCGTGGATCGTGAAGGGTAGCTGAAAAATTCAACGCCTTGGCCCTCGGCTCGCAACGTGTCTTGAGCCAACAAAGCACTCCTGAGTGGCTGCAATCCTCCGGACGGGACGAGGAGGAGGAAGGACGGGAGAGGTTTAGCAGGGTCCAAGCTGTCTGCTGTCTACTGTCTACTCCACACCCCACACTTCCATACTGAGCGAACGAGCGAGACCCGGGCACCCATTTTCCCATGTCGATCCGTCGCCGTGTGGACGGCATTGAGTGAATTCGAGGTGTCCGGCTGGCCGCCGGGAACGTAATGGATCCATTCCATATCTGGCCGATGGCTGAACAAGCGCGGAATCAATCCCGGGACCTGACCCTTTTTTCTCAGGTTTAAACAAACAGCAGGCGCGTTTGCAAATCGCGTAGTAATACTGTAATATTATTTGCGCGTTGCGCGGTGGCGCGGTGGTAACTTGTCAATCAATTCAATGCATCCATCGTGCAAATGTGCCAGCCTTATTGTCTTTAGATAAGCCCCACGAAATGCTCGGTTTGATTTCACTGTTGCCATGACATTACTCTAGCTCTCCAGCTGACATGCTCGTGAATGACGACCTCGTTTCACCGCCACCTAATCTGCATTTGTCAAGCTCTAAGAGGAGGCTACTTCCCAGTTACAGACCGTCCTTTGCCCGTGAGGTGCAATTTCCTTCGTTCCAGAGTTGGGTCGCTATCATCTCTTCCGCTTACACAACGATTCAAGGTCCATATATACGACATTCAATACTGGGACTTTGCCCGGCTAGCAAAATCAAACAGATAACCTGCGCGATGAGCCGTCAGCGTGCTGAATACAGCAGATCATATATTATATGAGACTTACAAACGCCATCTACGCACTCGTTGACTCAGGTCAGGAGTAACGTCATGACTGCCTCTGAAGCCGCTTCTTCCTTGGCTTTCTTCCTGCTAGATCTGTTGTTGGCAAATCCTTTGGGCTCTCCGTTAACCCAAACTCTGCACCCGTACTGAGGACTGTGGTCGGTGTGGCCATCGCAGAGGAATTCCTCGTATCGGATGGTATTCCCGCGTTGATGATGCTCGTTCAACAACTGGGTAGCCGTTTTTTCGCGAAGGTTACTAGTACCAGTGTCCATAGTTTCGATTCCAGTGCTATGGCCACCAGAAAGGTCGTGGGAAGCGGATTCAGCGAGTTGGCTAGTTGCGCCAGCCTCACAAGTTTGAAGGTTGGCGTTACCCACGGCCGAGATGTCGCGTCCAACACGTTTTGACGTGCATCGAGTATGGTGTAAGCACCCAAGGGTCATAAGGCGGGTCTCCCTGACTTCCTGCGGTTTGTGTGAGTTACTTTTCGGTTTTTGTCGCAAAACAACCCACTGCCATTCGCTCTTTCTCAAAGCCGCAAACAGGGGTCGGCCCGAAAGAAAGCAGAGAAGCTGATCTATAGACTGTCTTCGTCCCAGGACGGGATACTCAAACACCTAAGAACGTAAGTGGGATGGTGTACAGGGTATGGGGACGGGAAAGCTCTTCTCACTGCTCTCGGTCCAGAATGCTATTGTGAAGTGTTTGACAGTTTACACCATCAATGTTGGGATGGCCGTCTCTCAAAGATTGCATCTCATCTTGGATGCTTTGAATTCGCCCTCGGGCTTCTAGCTTTGCGAGTGTCGCGGAGACGGTATGCCTAGCGGAAGGCCCAGTAAGGATGGTGTATCAGAATAGTACTACTTGGCCTACATAAGACACCGTCCTCCAACATAGGATTAAGAATATGATGATGCCTACGAACGTCCAAAGGCCCAAAATAGTTGATATCTCGGAGATCCAGCCAAGCACATCGCGGAGTATTTGTTTTGCTTGGAGGAAGTGGAGTTCAAAATGCTCTAGCTCACTGGTGCCCCAAATACCCGGCGTTATACAGCAATGGTGGTATGATCGCCCCGAGACGGGTTTCATTCGGGATCGACCGACCCAAACTCCTAACTAAATCGTGCCCGACTTCGCAGTGCAAGAACTAATCGGCTCCGTGGAAATCAATACCGTGTGTTCCAGGCCCGGTCAACGATCACATCGATCACGAGATCGGGGTTTCACTGCGAAAGGAGTTCAGACGTTCGGTGAGGACCACCGAGTCAGGGAACAGTGTCCACACCAGCTCACAGCATCAGTTATTGATTGAAAATATTTGTTGCTCAAAATTACTTTTCGATGTGGCCCTCATTTGTACAATGTGTCGTAATTGTACGAGAAAGATGAGAAGTGTAATCGCCATCTGGCTCCGAAAATGGGATAATTAATCGTTTAATCATTTGGGCCGTCCTCCAGTTCGTAATCAGGATCGATTATTCCCTTCATTATCCCTTGATGCAACCCCTAAAATTGGCCCACTGTCCCACAGAGATTTCCAACCTTCAGTCACCCAGATACGCGGTCGTACGCTCTGCACTGGGTGCCTTCTTAAAGAGGAGGCTACGTCCCGGTTACAGACCGTTTAGCCCATGAAGTACAATAATGTCCTTCGTTCTAGAGTTGGGTCGATACACCGAAACGTCGTATCTTCCTCATGCACAACGTATATGATCGACTACTATTAATTCAAGGACTATATACGACATTCAATACTGGGACTTTGGCCGGACAGCAAAACAAGCAGATGACCTGCGCGATGAGCCGTCAGTGTGCTTAATACAGCAGCTCATATGAGGCTTACAAGCATCATTGGCGCACTCGCTCACTCAGGTCAGGAGTAACGACGTGGCTGCCTCGGCAGCTGCTTCTTCCTTGGCCTTTTTCATGCTGGATTTGTTGTTGGCAGATCCTTTGGGCTCTCCGTTAACCCAAACTCTGCACCCGTACTGAGGATTGTGCTCGGTGTGGCCATTGCAGAGGTATTCGTCGTATCGGATAATGTTCCCGCGTTGATGATGCTCGTTCAACAACTGGGTTCCGCTTTTAGGTATCGTTGGCATTGTATACTTGCTCGTTAAGTTGACAGTGTGGGTTTAAGGACCGGGTGATCGAAACTTGGGGTGAGTCTGATATCGCAGCAGTGAATCCAAGGCTCCACCGCTGTGGCAATTTTATAGCACTACCCAGTTACGGGGAGTTTGGCATCGAACCACAGTGTACAAGATGTCGCCCTCAACTGTTCTGGATGACCACCGGCCTCCAGTGTGGCAGAGGCGGCCTCATAGGCACCGGTATGCACAAAAAGCGTTCCACCAGAGCTTTCTATGCACGCGTGCTGGTATGAAGGATGAAGGAGAGCAACAAAAGTTAACGTGGCAGCATGACCTTTGGCTCAAGCCAGGAGATGCCTCGGAAGCAGCTCACAAGCGATCAGGACATTGAGTTGATGTTCTGAATGTGGTTCCCACATTTATTCCTCATTGGATGGAGACAGGCTGGCGAGTCAATGTGCTTGCCCGTCGTGAACCCAAGTATATGACTCACCTACTAGGCGTGGTAAATACCCTTATACAAAGGAGTCCTTGGAATGCACAGACGTGACTCACAAGCCAACCATTGATGGAGCCTGACGGTCCCCAAACTCACCTCCGACACGTGACTTACTTTATCCACCGTGTGGCATTCAAAACAGCGTTTTTCAAATGTATGTATTCATTCTCTGGCTTGCCGTTCGCCGAACGCGCGCCGGCAGATGGTTCGGCCGGGACAGAGCAGAGCAAAGCACACGTGACTGACTTGGGCTTTCTCCCTCGAGGCGGAATCGGAGTCAGCCCATCTGTGCCAGGCTTCCATCACCGGTGTGAATGGAGTAACACAAGCTCTTTAGAGTAGAACAACCCGGAACGATTCATCATGTCGCCGGTACGGGCAGAGAGCCAAACGAGTTCAGACATAATCGTCGGTGATAAGTTTTACATGACTACCAGGCATCATGGACGACCAGTCCGTCGTGGCCTAGAGCAATATTTTTCTGTATCGCCCTCTGATATATGATGGGAGCTCCGCTGAAAGAACTAGCCCCAAGTGAGACTGACTGGCATGCTCTGTTCTCTTATGGCACCTACAACACTCTTTGCTACGCCGAAATGAGAATTCGGACTGGTACACGGTCACACTAATGGCCAAAAGGCAAATGGACTGTCATCGTTCAATAAATGTACATTTAAGCCGTCTCCACAGGATACAGCTCATCATTGAAGCTCATGTATTGAGTGAGAATGGAATAAGCATGGTAAATCTGGCTGGCAGTGATATTGGACCGTGGTGCGCAAGAGATGCTGCTGTGAAACGTGGTAAAAACTGCTCAGCACGACTAGGATATACTACAGCAATGGTTTACCCCTACTATTTAGCGACGGGGTCATGCGAGTCGCTCAGGAAAGGAGTAAAGATTCAGCGGCTTGCCGGGCTGCCACCTCCCTGGCGGCGTTCTTGCTGGGATGGTGCTGTGCGGTGCCTTTGAGGTGGCCGTTGAATAGTAGCTTGCAGCCGTATTGAGGTGCGTGGCCTGTATGGCCGGCGCATTCGAATTCCTCATAAACAACGAGGTGGCCCAGTTGTTTATACTCGTTTAGGATCATTGTGGCACTCTTGGGCTGTATCGGCATTGTGTGTCGCAGTATTAGCACAGTGAGGGTATTGCGGGGGTGTGAGAAGGGGGATGTAAAGAAGTCGAATATCCCTACCGAGGGTCGCTCTCTCATTGCAGCCCCCGTATTATATCCTCATTTTTATGCATTGTGAAGTCATGAGAGGGTTAGATGTGCGGTTGGAACCGCTGCAAGTTGAGTTGCCGTCTTTCCTGAAGCCTTTAGGGGCGTGATGGCCCGGAAGACGACGACAGGTGATCCGTTTGATAGTACTGCCTTAGCTGGCAGTAATTTCTCTTAGCAAGCGCGTTATCCCCGCAGGAAGAATGAAGGTGTATGAGCAGAGCCGAACTCGCTGCGCGAGGTGAGGCTGGCAGCTTACACAGCAATTGGTTTTCCTGTTCTATCACTAGCAACAGGAAAACAAAACCTACGCTGAATATGTCCTTAGACCAGAGAGAACGAGCCCGGATGAACGAAACTGTATCCATGCAAGTTCATTGAGCATGAAGTAGTTGATTGGCGAGTCTCATGCATCGGCAGATCGCGAGAGGTTCCATCCGGTCAATATTAGGAGTCAGAATGCGCACTTGCGTCATAATTGGACACGTTGGATATCTAAGTATTCGTGCGACAAATCGTGAGGGAGAAGTAGATTCATCGAACCATACCTTGGGCGTTCGCGTGATGGCACGCTGGCAACAAAAAGCCAGGGGGTCCGTCCACGTGGAGGTAAGTTCGAGGTGAGGTTTGTGCAAGCGCTCACTGATGCCCAATAGTACTATTGGCATTCCGCGTGGCCAAGATATAATCGCACCTTGGAGTCGGGGCGGGTAGCGCAAGTTCCGGCGACCAAGCAGTGGGGCCGAGCCGAACTCAGTAGGACGTCCATGAGGTACTTTAAAGCCACCTCTTGGTCAGCACGACGACTATCCCCACCACCGCACGCCAGATATCGGCAAGTCGTCCGGTCATCCGTGGTTGGCAGGTGCTGCGTCACAAGTCTCAAGCAGGTTTTGAAACGAAATGAGGATGTCCATAGAAGCACTGCATGTCGTTCTTGACAAGGAACGATTCAAAGCCTCAGACCGGAGCGAATTCAGATCTCACAACCGGGAATGCGAATACAGTGGCCACACGCAAAAGCTCGTCTGCAAGCTCGCCACTCCCTGTATTTCCCTAGTGGAAAACGAAAAATATTCGCAGAGATAATGCATCTTATTGTCGCGTGAGAAAGGAGCCCACTTCTGGTTTCCACTGAGAGTACATTTCTTAAAACCGTCCCTAGACCATGACATTGACTTTGAACGTTGAGAAGTCAAACGGGGTTGACAGCGAGACAAGGCTTCGTCCAAAACCATCTTGCTTTATTACGCAGCCTAGAACCCAATGTCGCTGTACTCTCTTTTCTATTCATAACTAAAGTTGAGTCACTAAAAACCAAAGTCACATCCACGGCTATATGTCGTCAAGGTTTCAGTGACCTGTATTAAGCTTCTTCGAGACATGCTGCTGCCAGTTGGAGGGCAATACTGCAGCCGGCTCGTATCCCGGAATCAGCTGCTTGCGAACAAGTACGGAAGGGTGGATCTTCTGATATCCCTTGCGCCTTTCATCTGTCGGGAAGAGACGTCGCCCAGAGAAATCCGGCCTGAAAGTAGATACGGTTAGTGCAACGTCTCCCTGGTCGAAAAGCACTTACAAGAGTCTCCCAGGAAGCCACCTCGGGAATTGGAGCAGCCACATGTACCAGTCGCCCAAAGGGTCATGCAAGGGTGCCGTTGCGTCGCGAATATCCAGCTCCTCACACGTCTTGTACGCTCCGTCCGATAGCAACTCGTCCCTCACGAAGCCTTTGACACTTGCCTTAGGAGCGTGCATAGACTCCTTCGCGATGTGGATGTTGGCGTCGTGTACACAGTCATCGGGAATGCCGAGGCGGAGGAGCGCATCGGCGTCAAACAGCACACCGCATTTGGCCTCTTGAATCTCGTGAATCATCCAACGAAGAGAGATGAGAGAAAGAGAGTGAGGGGTGGTGTCTTTCTCAATGCCACCACCAACATCGTTGTGCGAACCTGAAAACCAGCATTCGACGACGGAGGGCGTAGACTTGCTCGAAGCGACCTTAGGGCCCTCGCCGTCTGGTTGCCAGAGCACGACATCCCACTTGGTCCTATGCTCGTCGAGGCTGATGGCGTGCCTAAAAACCTTGATCGTGCTATTCGAACTGAAAGGAAGGTGTCGAGGGATGATGGCGCCAACACTTGCCACGGTGTCCCTAATGGGCGGTCAGCTAATGTAAGACAGACTCATAACATGACAAACCAGACACCGAGGAAGTCAATCGCAACGTCCTTGCAAAACGTGGTCTTGAAGGCAGGAGCAAGCGGGTCTTGATGTTTATACATCCTGTATGCAAACGGAACCTGTTTCCGATTCTGAGTGAGTGGATACACGGTGCCAGAGGCTGCTAACTTACTTGCTCCATGTTATCCCTTGGCAGCAACCCAACAGAGTGCAACATGCCGGCCAGGCACCTGGCTGTATACGCGCCTCTATCATAGGTTCATCAGTACTTGCTCCACCACTTGGGTGCCGTATGGCCTACCTGCTGAACCCAAAGATCTATCCCCCCAACCATAAGCTCACGCACTTGCAAGCTCAAGCGGGCAGATAAACTCACGCAAATCTTGTCGCCCGCCTTATGCTGATTCATCAAGAAGCGATAGCCACCCATAATATGCTCGTCCAGGTACCAGGCGACGGCGTAGTCGGTCAACTTGGCGATATTACCCATGGCGCGACCGCGAATTCCTGGGTCGGTGTAGCAGCCGATCCCCGCCTGTTGTGCGAATGGTGGATTGGAAGTGGGCGTCAGCGAGAGAGTAGACAATAGGAGAGTGTTGCGGCGACCAGGGTTCGTCCAGGTGAGCCCCGGGAAATCGAATAGGAGGAAGAGCTCACCTGATAGAAGACCATCTGCTTGCGCATATCGTTCATTTTCTTCCAATCACATTTAGTCGGTGTCATCGATTTTCAGGCTGCGAACAGACTCACCAACAAGGCGCAGAGCTTGACGACATTCGTATTCTTCAATTAAGGTCGGGGTTAATACTTGTTGCGAGGGACGAGTTCTCAGCAAGGGGAAATCGCGCACCGTTTCGTCGAATTCGTTGGATGTGCCATCGAAGAGGAGGCAGAGCGTACGCGGTGGCACGTTCATAGAAGGAGCTGAGGAATGTACACTTGGCTGAGGGGCCATGTTTCGAGGGCTTAGCGAGGGGGCTGGAGGCGGTCGGGGTTCAAGTTGGAAAAGGAGGCGGCAGCCGCTTTATATACCACGCAGAGGGCTGTCAATGTGACCTCCCGTTCCACCAGCTAATATTGAGGGTATTTGTAGTATGGGTATGCGAGATTGGTGCTCGATTCACCCATCACTCAGGCTCCCTATCCAGCAAAGGGTCTTGTGCAGATGTATCATTGCCCGACGAGTACGAAGAACACAAAATTTAAAGATACAACCCTTCAGGCGTGCCCTCATTCTTCCTGTACAGTACTTTCTCCCTCGCAGACGTGAAATCCGCTTTGGAGACCCTCATCCTCCTCTCTCTGAGCGCGAGCAGACCCGCCTCGGTACAGACAGCCTTGATATCTGCTCCACTCAAATCGTCCTTGGCCATAACGAACTCCTCCAGATCGACATCCTCCGCGAGGCTCATACGAGAGGTATGTAGTCGGAAGATATGGCGTTTGGTCTTTATATCTGGCAAAGGGAACTCGATCTTGCGGTCAATACGACCTGGTCGGATGAGCGCCGGGTCGAGAGAATCAATTCGGTTTGTTGCCATGATTACTTTGACGTCGCCGCGTGTGTCGAAACCGTCGAGTTGATTGAGGAGTTCCAACATAGTTCGCTGAATTTCGCGCTCTCCACCGGATGTCGACTCGTACCTGCAGTACATCAGCAAGTATTTGTCGGGAGGTGAGGTCGAACTGACCGCTTCGAACCCACCGCATCAATTTCATCAATAAATACGATACTTGGCGCATGCTCCTCTGCTACCCGGAAGAGTTCGCGAACGAGCTTGGGACCGTCACCCAGGTACTTCTGGATCAGTTCTGAGCCCGTGACACGAAGGAAGGTAGCTGAAGTTGAGTTTGCAACGGCTTTCGCAAGAAGTGTCTTGCCGGTGCCGGGGACACCGTAGAGAATAACACCTTTCGGCGGCTTGATACCCATTTCTTCGTACAGTTCTGGGTGCGTTAAAGGTAACTCGACTGCTTCCTATAAAGATTTAAGAACAACCGAAGGTCGACTGGGTATTCGTACCTTGATTTCCTGGATTTGCTGGTCCAGTCCCCCAATATCGCCGTACGTCTCCATAGGTGCCTTATCAAGCTTCATGACACTAACCATTGGGTCTGTGTCGTCCTGAAGTATACCGATGACCGCATGCGTTTTATGGTGCAGCAAAATTGTGCAGCCAGGTTCGAGCAAATCTTTGTCGACAAAGCTCATAATAGGGACGTAATACTCCGGTCCAGATGCGGTGCTAACGATTGCATGGTCATCGTCGATCATTTCCTCCAACGTTCCAACAGCAATGGGGCTCCCGCGCAAATCATCGACGCGCGTCCGCTCTTCTTCGTTCTTGACCTCGTGCTTAACTTCGGGACGGAGACGTTCCTGATTCGCAATGAACTCTTCCTCCAGGAGCATGTAGTCCTTGATACGCTCCATTTTGAGCAGCCGTAGGCGACACCGTGCTAGGGGGTAGACGGCAGGTAATTTGGACGAGGCCGCGGGACCGCGTTTCTTCTTCCTGCGCGTTACAGGAAGTGTAGGTTCAAACTTCTTCTTCTCGGCATCCTTGTCCTTCTAAAGAACAGCGCGACGTTAAGCAACAATTGTGCAGAGCGCAATTCGCGACCTACTTGATCCTTTTGATCTTTCTGCTGTTGCTGATTGGGCAATCCAGACGCAGCATTTCCCTGTGAAGAAAACGTAAGATACCGCTGTTGAGATCGCTGGCAACGGCGAGAGTACCATGGCTGAATTGTGGTTAGGTTCAGGACGCGTCAGCCTAAAGTGAATTTGGAAAAGAAAACGGCGGCGTAACGAGAGGACACTGGGAACAAATATATGTATATCAACCTAGCATATATTCGCTCGTGAATCGCGTATTACTGGGACCGAGCAACCATCTTGACCACCCGTGCCACCAGCGAGTACGATGTCTACAAAAGCAAGGTCGGAAGCTTCAGTTGCTTTTTAAGCGACCTAGGGGCATATTATCATTCCTTCGGCGCTTGGTTTCTGTTTCTGGCGGCTACTAACTCCATGACCATGGTTGTCCTCTTCCGTGGAACGGCGTGCTCATATGAGGATCGCGCCCATAGTTCCCACTTGCCAGTTCGTCCATAAGTACGCCCACACCTCGCGAGAATTTTTGGCCTTGCAGTGGTAGTAGGTTTCCAATTCGGCGTCGCGGTGTATTTGCTGGGGAGTCCGAGATTGACCGTGGCGTTCACGGGGCATCGGATGCTGGCAAAAGTGTTTGCAAACGAGGCGGAGGATCAACAGTCGATGGGAAAGGGGACAGAACATTTAGTTGGTATGCCATTTTCGACCTTTTTTTTGTAATACAATTTATTTATTATGATAAATTATCAAAATCTTGGGTGCGAGGCTGGTACACATCCGCCATTTGACCACTGCGTTTGAGCAATACCGCACGCGGCGAACTGATACCCACGCACGCCTCGGAAATTATATCGTTCGTGTGTTGGTGTGGTACAGTTCATACATAGCAAGTAACCATCCCCGTCTATCCCCATCCATGCACAGTTTTTTTACCAATCCCTGGGCCTCGCACATCCTGTGGCCGACCCGCTATAGCTCGGCTTTCTAACAAGTAATTTTAACCGCTAAACCGCGTGGGCTGCACGCGTTCTGCTGGCAGTGAATTAATTAACATGAGTTGGACGTGGGTGCAAAGCCAAACTCAACGCTGGCTCATAGATAAACTAGCAACCCAAGTATTGCAGTGACTTCGAGGTTTGGTATGCTCTACCGAGCCTCGAGGACCAGTCAGTCTATACCGTTCTGTCGGCTCACGCACAGCACCAGGCCCGCCTTGGCCTTGAATTCTTACCTGTCTTGATGGAGAGTAATTTTTGCCTCCTGACCCTCTGGGCGTTTATAGTGGTGTCCACTGAAGGCTCGCGTTAGGACTCTGGACGAGCCGTGCATGTTCGTTCAGCTTACCATAGCACCTGGCAAACGGAGGACAATGAAGATTTATAGCATCTCCCTTATTCCACAGTCAATGTGACTTCGTTTCCCCTTCAAATACATATGGGTCCTGGTGCGCCGAGTGCTCGTAGTTCGATATGGGCCTACTCCTAAGGTATGGGCCATGAAACGGCCTGAAGTCTGGCAAGCCTGGGAACAGTGGAGCTCAACGTGCTGGTCGGACTGGTCAACAGCATTAATGGTTATTTGGGAAAAACTCCGCGGATCACAGCCCAACATCGCCACGGGGAAAGTAGAAATACATTTTAGCACTGTAGGAAGAACGCAGAACGTAACCACATGCTATTCGGGCGCTGATATGAGCGCTAGCAAGTCTGCTATCGT
>WNFL01216860.1_pt1 | contig 24672 bp, 36 predicted proteins | sample 5400361 | NCBI WGS metagenome assembly WNFL01 (sample SAMN13153351, study PRJNA577476) | soil metagenome | isolation source: 40 cm soil on Douglas fir-dominated hillslope | place: USA:California | collected 2013-09-17
ACTGTATCCTCAGAGCGTCCCATGAGGGCCTTGTGGGTCTCCAACATGGGTTTTAATTCCTCGTAAGTGTAAATGCGATTCTCGAAGTTGGACTTGCGTTCGTTTTGTTGTCGCTGTCCAGGCAGACCACCAAACGTTCCAGGCGCCAACCCAAGCTCCTGTTCCTTCTTTCGCCTATAGCCAGCCACGTCGGGTGCTGGGATACCCTCCATTCCGAATATTTCAATCTCGTAACCGGAACGGCCAGGGAGCGCATTCTCAATACTGAAACCATCACGTCAGCGGGTAAGAAAGGTATCCGGCGTTACTTACGGCTCAGGATCGAGCTTGTGGACTTGTTGGATGTGAACTGCGAGGCCACCAGCGGTGTTGAGTTTTCGGGGGCAATGGCCGCACTTGAAGTGCTTAGCCTTCTGATGTTGCATCAAAACTATGCATGGATACTCGTTAACCTGGACCGCCTGGGTTTTGCAACACAATTGTACCTTTCTCATCTTCAAAGTCACGCTCGCAGTACCAGCACCATGGCCGGAGAACCTGGATTTGTAACACACGTGTTATGAGAGTAAGTCAATGATTCCTTGATTTTACTGACGTGTTTTTGCCTCTTCTTGACCATAACGCCCAGAGTGCGTCAGCGTCCAACGTTCGGTTACGTTCTGGCCTCCTCCACGATCAGCCACAGGGGGCATAGTCACGAGAAATATCGCCGGATTTCATGAAATAGACATGACAACGGTATCATTTCCTACAACGACGTCTTCAATACCCGCTGCGGATTACACTGGCCCAATCTATCCAAATGACCCATATCTCGTGTACCAGCCGTCGTATGCATACTCTCTCCCAATCCAGATTCTTCTACTGGGTACGGTGTGCACTTTGACTGGCGTCCTCCTCGCCCATCTCATCTTCACCGCACCATATCACTGGCCCCTGGCGAAGCTCAATTATTCATTACAATTGTCCGGGGTTTTGTCACTCCTGGTATCTACATGTCTCTCGCTGGTCGTCGTGCTGCAGGACGTTCATCAAACGAGTCGATCATGGCCGTACATGCTCAACTATATTGGGGTAGAGGTACCCATTGATGGCTGGGCCTTACATGCAATTGCATGGTGGTACGGACTCGATGCTGTAACATCTGGACTAGCTCACGTACGCACTCGTGTTCGCACTTTTAACTCACAGCTCACCTGCTTCATCAGATCACGCATATCCAATTCTTAACGCTCCTCTACCCTTCGGTTCTTGAGCAACGTTTGATACTCTCTCTGCTTGGTACGCTTTGTTTGACGTAGTGGGGCGCCCATTCTATATTTAGTTCCAAACTGCAGGACCACTCGCACTCGCCTCGTCCGCCTCGTCCTTTATCGCTCTGAGCAGCAACGAAGAGGTCCACGGCATTGGGGAATCGATGCGAAACGTCTGCAACAGTACATTGGCCCTGTTGTTCACGATCGCCCTCTGCATCTGGGGTTTCTTCATCAACCGCCAAGAGGCATGGCGCACTGATGGCGGAACGGCCATATTTGGTGCAGGAACTTTATTCCTCTCTCTTTGCAGCACGGGCCTCAACATATTTACGATTGCTGTAGAGCCTCCCGGCTGGATGCCCAATCTGGTGTGGGCCGTAGTGTTGTGGCAGAGTTTCATGGGATGGTGGTGGTGGGCTGGGAGCGCAATGCCTCCTACGTCCCAGGGAGGAAAGAAAAAAAAGCGGAAGCCCGTCGGAGCGGACGGTGAAGTACTGTCTTCGCCTCGGCTTGCAAGATTGAAATCGGGCATCTCATCTGCAGGGAGAGTGTTACGAAAACGACGCAGTCACGGCGAAGGGGAGGACATCGTCCGGTTTTCCCCTGAGCGCTCGTCCTCCAGTCCGGATTCTAGAGCTACTACTGCCGCCGCCGCGCCAGCACCGTCTCCTCCATCACCAGGGTTCTGGCTATTAGATGTTATAACCTTCCGGGGACAGATCGCAGCGTGGTGGGAGAACCTCCGGCACGCACATTCGCACGCAACTCGCATGCAGGCCCTAGAACGACGAAACCGACGCTTCCATGTCTACGGAAACCAGAACTCTGATGCTACCGGGTGGAACCTGGGAAGTTATGTTGTACGAGAGCGAGAATTTCCAAGAGTAGAGTCGTTGGGGACGGCGGAGAATATAGAAATGGATGATTATGGCAGCCAGCAAGTGCATTCGGTTGCTGGTGACACGGTCCAACATAGTGTTGGCCAATACACACCGCGTGGTCGATCGTGGTTGTGGTGGGGACCTTTGGGACGGTGGAGACTGCAAGACGTCTCCGTATACCACTGAGCGGTGCTTATTTAAACCACGTGAGTTGTACACTATTACCTTCATGTTCGGGCTGATGGGATCTCTTTCGTTGTCTCTTTCATTGTGATAGCTCAAACATGTAGGGACGAGGTATGGTCTCCTCGAAGCTGAGTGACAACCACTTGTGTGGGTCCCTCCTGATATGGCGGTGGCTCTATGTATTATTATCATCTGTGCATATGCTTCAGAAAGTGGAACCGAGAAATGAAAGTGGACGGTCAATTGCGCGATAGGCGTTGCCATATGGAGCTGAGAGTCGTGATACACTTGGTTAAACGGTGCGGGAGTGGGTCTACAGCCACCAGCGAGCCCCGCACATATTGTGCAGTATCCTCCTTGTGCGGATCCTCCCCTTTGAATGCAATGACTAGTCTGAGTACCAATTTCTCCAGCGTCCGAAGTACCGTCACATCTCTTCTTTTCCAAAGTCTTTGCGTCCACACCGCAAGTTTTTCCGGCCCCATTTGATTGGCAAGCAGTACGTCCGTCAGCAGGCGATCTCCGCATACGACCAGTCTCCGTTTTCTTGAACCAATCCCTCCTGTGTGTGTATTCCGCAAGGAGGAGGAAGATGGCTCAAGTTTGACCGCATGTAGCGAGTCGAAATGAGCGTAAATCTCTTTGATGCATCTTGCGTTGGGTTTTTTAGTGCTGTGAATAAGAACTGGTACACCTAAATTACGTTGTAGCGATTCGGCCTCAAGGAGAAGTCAATTAGGTGTGTCCCGACAGCAATTGTGGGCATACCTCGAGATAACCAGGGTCCTCATATGTGCCGGCAGAATTACTGACTATGAGGACATTCTGCGGGCCAAATGCGGCCTTGCAGGCCTTCCATCCATCCTATGCAAGCGAATAAGGGAGTGAAGGATGGTAGGATGGCCAACGGACCTCGAGCTCTGGTACGAGAGTATCCTTGAGGGGGACGGTCTATGCGAGGGGAACCAGAGATGCGTCAGATGTCAGATGTAGTTACTTAGGTCGGACCGCCGTGTGGGGTAAAACCGACCAGACAATTGTCCTTGTCGAAAACTATTCCAGAGTAACCGCTGCGGGCAAGAGCCACGAAATCCAAAGACCCAACTGAATCTATCGTGAAAATATTTCAAAGGTTTGGCGTCAGATCGCCTTTTAAACAACCCAGGCTGGGTCAAACCAACTCGCGTATTATCCGCGAAAACGCACCGACAGTAAGGTCTGGAACGATGAGTCGAGGATTTCGGACAAGTCGGAATATTGCTCTCCACGGCACGTTGAGCTCCATTCGTTGCCCCTCAGGCGGGATAGTACTTTGAGCTGGAGCTGGAGCGAGAAAGGCGAGACTTGAGGTACTGCCACCAACGATGCGCGTATATGTACCGTATATACCTAGATCACTCTTCTCCTCTCTTCTCGTCAAACGTAATTTATCACTCTCGCTCTCGCTCTCCCCGACTTCATCCTCACCCTGTCACAATCGATAGCGATAGCGATAACGATACGTCTTTCATTTCATGTTTGAAAGGACCCCAGGAAACCTGTATCCTCTCTCGATACGGCGGTTGCCATCGCGCCTTAGCCGAAATGCGCTGAGCATAGAGCCGTCAAATGTCTACATCTCGCATTTTCCCCGTGGTTCCTCGTGGAGTGCACTTCCTACTCCCTCCCCAACGAAACCGGTGTCTTGATCATAGCTCACTTACCCGCATCACCTCCAGTTTAGAATTCGCTGACAGGGGTTTTGGATTAACGCCTCGCCCTACTCATCAACTTATCTTCTCAAAACCCCTCGCTTCTTCCACAAAATATTGAGCATCCTAGAATTCACCCAATCAAACTTCTATATGACGGTAGCACAGGTTGTTAGAACGCCAACGCCTGGTGTATCTGCCAAATGCTTGCTTGGTTAGTCTTGGCCTACGAGACGTACAGCTGCATGTCCTCATGCTAGACGGTGAGCCTAACGACTGTCCCACGAGAAAGAAACTGCATGAAGCGAAAGTCACGTTTACGACCTGGAATAACAACAATCAGTTCGTTTTTTTGCCTTCTCTCCAATCTCCTCGGGAAGTAGAAACTGCTCTGCCACTCCAGTCGCCATGCACATGCACTCTGATCGACCCCCAACACCATCAGGGTTCATGTCGGGCGGTGGTCCTCGACAAGAATACCGGCCTCGCACGGAAGGACCCGTGCAACGGCTCGAGCACAGATGCAATAAGTCCGACAATGGTAGCAGGACTGCAAAGGGGCGTACCCGGACATTCGTCTGAGGACACCGTGTCGGCATGGGAGGACGTCCAAGGGTATGACTTGGGGTACTAACTAAAGGTGAGTACTATCGATCACGTCCCTTAGGTTTTCCCGGGTAGACTACCCTAATCCATTCCGAATCCTTGCCCCCAAGTCTTTCGAGTCTTGCAAGCGACAGGGGCCCTGCATCAATTGTTGGTTCATGAGGTCTGCTTTCCTTCAGCCAACAGACCGGACTACATTTGACTTGCCACGGTACACTCCCCTTCACTTAAACCCATAAGTTGTATGCCTATTGCATTGAGTTTTCCTTAGTAACTCTTTAGTCTCATTTCACAATGAGTATAAACATGGGTAGTTAGACTAGCTACCATCTTAATGAGCACATCACGCGAAAGGCGCTGAAAAGGGTAGAAAATGAAGAGTGGGGAGCAGTATGCAAGGAAGTAGGTTGTGTAATTCAAGATATTGAGCTGGACGCGAGCGATTGACACCTCAGTACTGAAGTGCCACATCCTCTGAGGCGTCCACAGAATCCAGGTCGTGATAGCTGACCCTCGCACGGGGGTCTTGCTTCGCACCTGGTGGTGGCGGCGCGGGAGCGGCAGACATTCGCCTTGCGAGGGACATGCCGGGACCGGTTGCGCTCGTTCCCAGCGCATCAGTGGGCTTGGCAGGTAGTCCAGGAATGACAGGCAGCGTCGATGACGCCGCCCCACCGCCATTTGGAATGGGAGTGTTACCGGATTCGAACATTGACATCGTCATTCGGCGTGGCGGAAGGAAAGTCGGTGGCGCTGGTGATGGCGAGCGTCGCATTGGTCGGAGTATATCATGATATGAATGCGAACTGCCGCCGTTCATGGTGGACCGAGAGTGCAGGTTGTCCTGTCGGCCATCGTACCTTGGGACGTCAGGTTTCCAACCTGAGGGCAATCCGAATGCTTGTGGAGGGTGATGAGTCGTTCCGTTCATCGATACTGGCACAGCAAGCATGGGCGTAATCCTCTGTGGATCCAAAACGAAATTGTTGTAAAACTCCCACTTCAGTGGTTTATCAGCTCACGGCGAGACGGTTGTTGCATTAAGCAAACTTACCTCGTCCAACTTGCCCTTGAAGTGCTCAGGATGCTTATTGATCACGTGTTTCTCAACAAATGGACCGGCCTTGAACAATTTCTTGCACTCAGTACATCTCCACCTGCTCTCATCTTCCTGTTTAACCCAGTCGGCAACCATAACGGACACTTCACTATGAACCACACCTCATCAGTGTCTCATCGAGGAGGGGAGAGAATAATAACCCACTCATCATACCGTGTTCCTCCAAAATCGGTAGGGTCAACGGTAAGCCGATCAATTAAACACGCAATCTTCCCATCCAAAATCTCCGCCCATCGCTCATCGCTGGGCCCGTCCTGCTTTCGCCCTTTCTCCTTATCTCTCTCGCCACCTTCAGCAGCGGGAGTAGGAATCTCCTGGCCTTCAGCCCGTCTTTCGTGTTTCGCACATTTGCGTATCAGCTCTTCCGGGTGGTCCGTCACCACCGCACAATAGTAACAAACATGGAACGCCTCGCGGAGGTAAGCGAGGTAAAGATCGAGGGCGAGCGCCACCTGGAAATCCTAATTAGCCGATTCTCCAAGGGGCAAGAAGAAGGGTGTGAGGGTACCTTCTTGATACCTGAGGGATTTCCATCCTCATCTGTGTCACACCGCTCACTGACAAGTTTGTCAATCCTCTCCGCAACAGCGGTGGACCCCCGATTCGGGTTTCTCCCCTCATCTTCATCGTCCTCAGTCGTCAATCCATTCTCTTGCTCGGGCACGGGTGCATCGGCAGGTGCTCCGACCGGCCAGACGGGCTTGTACGCCGCGAGTTGAGTGGCTTGCGTTTCGTACACTGCGACCAGCTTTTTGGCATGTTCCAAATCTTTTTCTAGTCGTTCGCGTTTGCTCGCACATGCGGGTGTGTACCGTATTTTTGTCACAAAGGGTTCGGTAATGTGTGTCAAGGGAAGTTTGAAGTTGTCAATCTGGGGTGGGAACGTAAACGTGTTGGCTAGAAGGGGGTTGAGGAGGTGAAATACCTTTTTTGATTCAAGTTCTATCAATGATCGCTTGACATCCTCTTCAAACTCGAAAGCCACCCAACCGCTTCGATAGAATTGTCGTTTCTGTACCGGATCTCCAATGGCGATATATTTGAAGCCTGAGAGTGGTTGAAAAACCTATGCGCAGATTCAGCGGGCGTTTCATGGAAGGACCAGTGCACTTGACCTGCTCGAGCTTGATTCTCCCGATGTCAGGAGGGATCGTTCGGATCATCAACTGTGGGCCAGAGGGCATAATAGAGATCTCCCCAGGGTTGACAGGCTTAGTGAGATGCCCATTTGTTGGTTTAATGTTTTGTTTCGTCGGCTCTTCCTCCCCCATGGTATCAGCTTCGTCTTGGGTTTCTTGAGTTGTGGGAGCTGTGTCGTCCGTGTCCATCGCTTGGCTAGGGGTCTGCCCAGGGTCGTGTTTGCCGGCCTCGAGTTCCAGGATAAATTGGTCGATTGTGCCATTGAGACCCTCCTTGCGGATACGTGCGCGGAGGTCTTCATGGCGTTCTGCCGGGTCGTACTTTTCAATAAACCACGCCAGTCGGCGGTGGTACTCGAACATTGTCTTATACTGAATTGCTTGCTCAATGCTCGCGTGCGAATTCGAGGTCGGTTAAACTCACCTGTTTCTTCATGAACCGTTTTCGGTACTCGTCATACCTGACCTTGACCATGGGCCTTTTGATGGGACTAGAAGAGGGTTCCTTGCCCTCTATTGTATCGTCGGAGGGCACGGCCTGTGGCTGCTTGAGGCGTTCCTGTTCGTCGTCAAAAAACTCGGTGGGGTACTTGTATTTGAACCATTCAATGAAGTTTCGAAAGGAAACCGGGTTGTCGGCGAGGATTGGGTCAGGTGGACCACGGCTTCGAGGTTCTGGAGAATATCTCCGCCCAGGGGAGCGACCTCGGTGGCCTAGCAAAGATGTTACAACGACATTAAAAGAGGTCAGAGATGAATAGTCATACCTTCGTCATATCGAAAACGAACGTAGCGGTTTGGAGGTGAGACAGAGCGTTTACGCTTAAGCGAGCGGTCTGGTGATGGCGAAAGGGAAGTTGAGGACGGGTCATGACCTTGAAAAGATAGTGCTGGTCTAGTTGAACACGCACCGTCATAGGTATCTCGCGAGGGGCTGCGAGCGAATGCTCGCTTGTCGTCGAAACCTCTGTTGGGGGGGAAATCTGAGTAGCGGCGCCTGTCACCCGAATCTCTGCCCTTGTAGTCCGAGTAATCTGGTTCCGCATAGTAGCGATAACGGTCCGGAGGTGGGGAACGCGTCTGCTTGTCAAAACCTGAGGTCCACGACGCCATCTTTCGGGGATTGAGCAAGCAGTCACAAATGAAGAGAAGAGTACGAGCGAATCATTATGAGCGAGCAAAAGCGACACGGACCTCGTAGACGGCGAGAGAGAGGGTGTGGTAGAGGGACAAGTTCCGCCGAGTTGTAGCCGTGTGGTACGGCCAGGTGCACGAATGGCGTTCGGAACGCTTCAAGGCGGATGAAAACGCAGTTTGAAAAGTACAACTAATGTGCACAATACTCTCGGGCGCTGGAAACAGATATCACGCCGGTGAGGACGAGTCTTGAAGACGATCAGAGAGCGGATAGATTGATCAGATAAAAACATTATTGATCGTATTAATGGGCAATAGAAGACGATGAGCGACTAAGCAGAAGCACCAGACCACCAGCCGAACAGCGGGTGCAGCGGGTGCAGCGGATGCAGCAGATGCAACAGATGTCATCACGAGCCAAACAAAATATCCTTGTTCGTCCCTCTGCCACCACCAAAAAAAACTCGTTCTCCACTAAAAATTCATGTTTGCTGCTGCTCGCCGCTCAGTTGCTTTCGCTTCACAGCGAACTGCCCAGTTCTCGGTACGCGCATCTCCGCTCTCGCCCGTGCGTACAAGCAGGCTGATAGGTGATGCGTAGGGTTTGCCGCGCTCGGCCATAGCCCGTAACATGAATACAAAAGTATCTGGTGCATATTCTCATCTTTTCGTTTATATTCCGCACGTTTTTACGCGTTTTCACAGGGCCCGTCATCGGCATTGACCTCGGCACAACAAACTCATGTGTCGCCATCATGGAGGGCAAGACCGCAAAAGTCATTGAAAATGCAGAAGGTGCACGGACAACTCCTTCTATTGTCGGAGCGCCTCGTTGGTCTTCCAGCCAAACGTCAGGCGATAGTCAACTCGCAAAACACCGTCTTCGCCTTCAAACGTCTGATAGGGCGAAAATTCTCCGACTCAGAGGTACAGAGTGACATGAAGCACTGGTCTGTCCCTGCTTTTCGCGCTCTATACGTGTTTTACTTACTCGTCCGACAGGCCGTTCAAAGTCTTGTCGGGAAAGGAGGGACGACCAGCCGTAGAAGCGGAAAGCGAGGGGAAGAAGCAAAAACTGGTAAGAGTACCCTAAGCTGGTTCTGGCAGCGTTGACACCGACACTTTTTTCAGACTGCCGAGGAGCTGTCTTCAATGGTCCTCACCAAGATGAAACAGACGGCAGAACAGTACCTTAACAAGAAGGTTAAGTGAGTGCCTATCGATTCCACTTTAGTCGTGGCTTGTCGCTGACACGTCTTTTCCAGTCACGCAGGTGTGTCATCGAGTGGAAGGGTGAATTTTTCTTGCTGACCTGCATGCAGTCGTCACTGTTCCTGCTTACTTCAACGATGCTCAACGACAAGCAACTAAGGATGCCGGTACCATTGCCGGCCTTGAGGTTCTGCGAGTAATCAACGAGCCCACCGCTGCCGCGCTTGCATACGGTCTTGACAAGTCGTCATCATCGGTGATCGCCGTCTACGATCTTGGTGGTGGTACATTCGATATCTCAATCTTGGAGATGCATGATGGCGTGTTTGAAGTCAAATCGACTAACGGTGACACCCACCTTGGTGGTGAAGACTTCGATATCGCCTTGGTCGACCACCTCCTTGAGGGCTTTAAGAAGGAGTCTGGCATCGATCTCTCGGGCGACCGTATGGCTATCCAGCGTATTCGTGAGGCGGCAGAGAAGGCTAAGATCGAATTGTCCTCGACCACCCAGACCGAGGTCAACTTGCCCTTCATCACTGCTGATGCGAGTGGGCCCAAACATATCAACACCAAACTGCTTCGTAGCCAGTTCGAGGCTCTCGTTTCGCCTTTGGTTCAGCGTACTATCGACCCGTGCAAGAAGGCGCTCGCAGACGCTAATATCAAGGCCAACTCTATTGATGAGGTCATACTCGTTGGTGGTATGACCCGTATGCCTCGCGTAGTCGAGACTGTCAAGTCACTCTTCGGCCGCGAGCCCAGCAAGGGTGTCAACCCTGACGAAGCTGTCGCCATTGGTGCTGCCATCCAGGGTGGTGTCTTGGCTGGTAATGTCACTGACCTCTTATTGCTTGACGTTACTCCCCTGTCTCTCGGTATGTGACATTATCCCAACTTTTCGTCCAGCTTACCTTCTCCCACAGGTATCGAGACCCTTGGCGGTATCATGACCAGGCTCATTCCTCGTAACACCACCATTCCGACCAAGAAGTCTCAGGTCTTCTCGACCGCCGCTGACGGCCAGACCGCCATTGAAGTCAAGATCTTCCAGGGAGAGCGTGAGCTCGTCCGCGATAACAAGCTCCTCGGTAATTTCAACCTTGTCGGCATTCCTCCTGCCCCCAAGGGTGTTCCTCAGATTGAGATCACCTTCGATATCAATGCCGGTTAGTAAAATCTGTCGTCGCATTAGTTTTAAAACGATTGATTGCCTTACTTGCTTCAATAGATGGTATTGTTAACGTCTCTGCCAAGGACAAGGCTACCAACAAGGACCAGTCCATGACCGTCGCCTCGTCTTCCGGCTTGAACAAAAACGACATTCAGAACATGGTCGCCGATGCTGAGAAGTATGCTGACGAGGACAAGGCCCGCAGGGCAGTCATTGAAGAAGCCAACCGTGCTGATTCTGTTTGCGCTGAGACCGAGAAGGGTACGTTCGCTTCACTTTGCCTTGAGCACTGCTAACCGCCATTTCCTGTAGCTATCGCCGAGTTCAAGGATCAGGTCGATGCCACTGAGCGCCAGAATCTCGAGGCTCTCATCAAGGAGCTCCGCGATATTGCCCTCAAGGCCCAGGCCGGTGACGAGAGCATTACCGCCGAAGAGATCAAGGAGAAGATCGACAAGACCCAGACTGCCTCTCTCTCTCTCTTCCAGAAGGTCTACGAGAAGAAAGCCCAGGAGAACGAGCCCAAGAAGGAGGAGACTCCTGAGGCTACCGAGGTCCCTCCTGAGAAAAAGGATTAAGCTCGCCCCTTCCATCTCCCTCCAACCCCGCTCCATCTTCTCTTCCATCATTCCAGCCTGATCTGTCTCTGGTCGCGCTCTTAACGCATCTTGCATGCTGTGGTTCTAATGTCACGCAACTTTCACGCTCTTCTTCGTTTGACGGCCTTGCCTCCATCTACATCATACAACCAAATTCTAGACTACGTTGCTCCACCCTACCTCTCGCGCTTGACGCGTCCACTCGCTTTTATACGAACCCAATCTTGGTAGCCCAGGTCGTCTCGTTGCGCTATAGCTTATGTCTTGGTTATATGTAGTCACTGAAATCTTATCGCGATACGATCCCCACTCAAATAAAGCTGTTTTGCTGAGGAACGGCTATGGCAGGAATAACCGATAATAGGTACCTAAACGAATGGAGGGAAATATGGGCAAGTATCTATGGATGGGTGTGCGTTGGGTGGAAGGTGACGCATCTTATGACGTTGCCAGGAGATAGGAGTTCTTGTATACAATACATAGAGGCACGACCGTCACGGTTTGCCTCCGCTGGACTGCGTCAGGGCGTGTTGTGGGTCTTCAATACGGCTTGTCTCTACTGAGCTGGGTTCGACAGTGAAAGTATTAGAGGTACCCGTGAAGGGGATAATCTGGCCGGTAAAGCCGTTCTTGAAGTCCCCAAAGTACACAATCCGGTATGTACCCGCCGATGCATCAGACTCGATGTCCCATGTAATAGTGACCTCGCTGAAACCAAATAACTATTGTAAACGTGAATGACCGTACAAGAGCGAACGAAAGGAAGCGGCCTTACGCCATTGGTCCGCAGCCAGTGGTACTTAGTGCTTGGATGGCTATCGGTGCGGTAGGTTATCCAGGAGCTACGAACTCGGCGTTCAACCGTGAGGAAGGTCCCCTCGAGGCGGTTGTTGTTCTGTGAATTTCGTGAGTTCTGACTCTGCCACCGCCTTGATGATGCTCACCCTCGGATTGGCGCCTTGGAACTTGACCGTGACCTGCGACCCACGGGAATAAGAAGGGTTTGGTTGAGTGAGAACCTTTCCAAAGCTTGACCCGAAGGGAACGTTGTCCAACAATACCCCAGTCCTCAATGTGAGCGGATTCTTCGTAAGGTCAGGAGGTGCTGGGGCGGACGGTGGAGCGGGCGTCGGCGATTCAGAAAGGTGGGGCACAAGTTTCGTATAAATATCCGTATACGCCTCTAATGTGAACGGACCGTAGAGAGTGGAACCACCCTCGTACCGCTGAATCGCATACTCTTCTCGAGTGGTGACGTAGTGACCGTAGGTATTACTGAGACCTGCAACCAAGACGATGGAATCTTCGCTGATAACGCCCGTTGACGCTAGACTTGACTGGATGGAAGCCCTGAACATCCAATGAGAATAGTCCTTGATATACCGTAAGCTTTTCCTTACCTTATCCGACGGCCCGCCATAGTGGTGAACTCACCGGGAACCATCAGTATTACGACTTGACCGATCCTGAACATTTGCACGTTGACGATCTTAGGTTGCCAGTCGTAAGGGAAAGTGGCGGCCCCCGTGTTTAGGAGAATAGGTTTTGGAGCGTGGCACGCTCTCTGCTCATCAGTTGGTAGCGGCGTAGCGGCACCCTAAGAGTTTCGTCGATCCACTCCCCGCCCCGAAGACCCGGGACCAGCCACTCACTTTGACAAATTCCCACAACGGACTTGTAGAGATGCTGCCTTGTATGAAGTCGGCTACACCGGGCCAGTCGGTAGTTCCTGCAGCAAAGGAGTATCCTGAAGGGCACCATGTGAGGAGAGGAAGTGAGACACAGAAGATCGAACCCACCCATAGCAGGCGGACATGTTTGGACGTTGGTTCCATTTGATAAGGTAAATTTATATTGCGACATATCCACATAGCTATGGACTGCCCTAACCGGTCCTGAGATTGAGGTGAGTGATCGCCGTTCCATAATTTCCTTTGCACCCTCGAACTGGTAGGAGCCTATACGGTAGTTGGACTCGAAGTCCGACACACGGAATCCAGGACCACGACCATGGCAATCTTGAACGAAACTGCCGCAAGTTGAGGAGTTGAAGGAGCAAGGTTGACCATCCCATGGCTTTCCAGGCGATTCGCAGAATGCACCAAGACTGTACATAATTTAGACCACAAAAGGGCGATTTAGGACTATGGACTGACGTGTTGGGAGAAGAGTCGCCAGTGGCAGCTAAATGGGGCCCTTGTGAAGACAGGTGGTGGTACTGGTAGATTATACGTACATTGGACAAAGCCAGCCACAAAAGCGGTATTGCCTGGGACAACGGTTGGCTCGACATAATCTACATAACACTGAGTGCACTGCTCGAAAGGAAAATAACAATACAAACTCTCGTATAGGTATGCAGCCATGCCCTTGTTATCTCCACTGACTAGGGTGTTGTTTCCGTACAGAGAGGTGCCTGAAATTTGTCAGGCTCGCCAGTTTGATTCCGCGGATTATAGGGGCACACCGTGCGTCGCATAGAACGAGATGAAGCCTTTAGCAGTACCGTCACTGTTCATGAATTTGATCAAGCGCATGTCCTTATCTTGATCATACTGGTATTGAGCCCTCTCAGCTGCTGGATTGTTGAGGTATGCAGAAGGGCTTCTATTGATATTCCCTTCCGATATCTACAGGATGGTCAGTTGGGTATATTTCAATCTCAACGTGACGCACTTCTGTCGTGCCGAAACTCAAGGAACCCGGAGAGAGGCTGTTGTGGGCATCGACAATGGCTTTAACGGTCCCCGTTACAATCGCGTCGTAAGTCTCTTTGACAAAGCCGAGGGAGGTAAACTGAGGCAAGAAGTTTTCGATGTAGCCACCAACGCCCGCATGAGAGTGAGTGCCAGAAATTCCAACGTTTGTGTCGGTATATACGCCTGGGTACAGTGAGGAGAGTTTCTGGATCACACCCCTTCGGATTCCCGAGTCGGAGAAACCGATGTCAGAATTCACCAAGACGACGCGGTTTGCGGGGTTCGCTGCCTCAGCGACGATGAAAGCGCGACTGCGCATCCTATTGACGGTCAGTGGAAATTGTAGATGTGACGACAAGATAGTCTTCCACCTACCGCATGTGTAACCCCGTGTCCGTTTGCTTTATATCCGCATAACCCATCATATTTGTCTCCACGACTGGACCGGTGATATCGCCAATTCCTGTAAAAATTTCCGGGTTTATTTTTCACCTTTCCGGCAAGGGCTTCAGGTAAGTAAGTACGCACCAACCCCTGTCAAATATTGGGCTCGGGCCAGACTGGGGATGAATGCGAGAAGACCGAGAGGAGTCCACATAGTGAGGAATGCGGAAAATGAGAAGAAGGGTGAGTCCAAGAGTGTTAGAATGTGAGTGTGTGAGTGTGTCGAGATAGTGGAGACGGGCCAGCCAGACTGGCCAGGCAAATACCAAAAAGGTATTGTGATACGGCAGAGCAAGCCACGCAGCACATGGATGTCGAGAGCTTTGACGATTTGAATATTTGGTCCCTTTCCAGTTCAATGCAGTTCACCGAGTGATATAGGATATTATGACCACAATTATCCTTTTCCTCCTACTTACCCTACTGTACTTACTCATTATGTGATCGACGACGATGGTGACGACGACACGGCTGTGAAGTCAAATGGTCGAGGGGATGCCAATCAAATGTCGAAAAACGCACAGGTGTGGTCAAGTCAAGTGAAAAGAACGTCGCATCCCCAATGATAATTTGCCGACTTCAAATTTCTGAGCAAGTAAAATGATGAGGTGGAGACTGCCAGGCGGTATTAATTTGGAATTTTCCTGGGCTCAGCTTTGGGCCGTGTAGAATCTTTCCTCTATTATTCAATCAGAAGGGGCTACAGCCAGCACTCATTCAATGGTTGGCAGGCAACGTACTGTGCATGCACAGGATGACCACACGGATACCTTGTCTAAACGTATTCCGGTGAGTGAAATAAGATCCATTTTCGCATGTCGCATGTTGGCACAGGCAGTGAGGGGTGGGCAAGGCTAAGAGCCGTGGGCTCAGGGTCAGGGCACACCACCATCAATCGATCTCTAAAACCTTAAATCAATAAATTTCGTTCATTTCGTCTCATTTCTACTGCCATCGCTCATGTACATCTCGCATCACTAGTCCTCGTCCCAGTTTCCAGCCTGCTGTGGAATCTTCGGACCGCCTGCTGGCTTCGACATGATGATACTGTCGACTCGGAGGACAGAGACCGCAGCTTCGGTGGCTTGTCGTAAAGCCCATGCCTTGGCAGATAGCGAGTCCAATATGCCAACATCAGTGGTCGACAGGGTCCCGTCCTCTTCTGCCTACGAGAGATTCGCACGGGTGAATTTCGAGAGCAAGCGACTGAACAACATCAAACTCACCTCAATATCAACACCCCTAGCGATGTCACCTTTCTCGTGTTTGACGTATAATTCTGATAACACCTCGTGCGGATCCTTATTTCCCGCGTTCTCGGTCAAGGTCAGGGGGACAATCTCCAGAGCGCTGGCGTATCGTTTCACTGAGTGTTGAGAAAGACCTCTGAGGCCTGCTCCATAGGCCTCTACTCGTTTTGCTAGTTCCACCTCTGTTGCACCGGCGCCCGGTACAAGCCTTCCATCCTTCAACAAAGACTTGAGAACGTTGACCCCGTCGTCAATGGCACGCTCTAGGTCGTCCAGGAGGTTTTGCGTCGCACCCCGCAAAACGATCGTGGCCATTTTCGACCTTTCCAACTTCGAATCTGGATCCTGCCGGAAGACCGTCACACGATCGCCGCCAATCTCGGTACACTCCATCACGTCCACCCATCCAGCTTCTTCCGGGGTCGGAGGCCCAAGGCGAGCGAGTGGGGTAGCATTGACCACACGGCAGAGCCGCCGGAGATCGAACTTGGAGAGAACCTTGACAACTGTAATTCCCATACGGTCTAAATAGTGCATCGCAAGCTCTCCAACTTGAGCACCACCGATAATGACTTTGACTCCTGAGTCGGCAATCTCTTTGAGGATCTGTACACGCTTAATTAAAGCAGCGACCACGTCCACAAGGTATTTACCTTTTCAAGGTGTCTCTCTTCACCTACAGTGAAATTTAACATCTCTTCAGCGTTGTGCAATAATACGGTGCCCTTAGTCTCGGTCTGGGCAATGTCGATTCCGCAAGTGTAGATAGCGACTTTGCCCTTCTTGGCCTTTTTTATGACACCTAGATAAAAAAAGTCAGACCATACGTAAAATTAGATATACATCTCGTGCCTTCAGGCTCCCGGTTGAAGACCATTCCATGGAGCACAGAACTCGCGGCGAAGCTTCCACCCATGATCTTGACCACTCGGACGTTATCGACATTGAAGTTGGCAGATTTGTTGGGCATAACGATCACTGCAGCCTCGGCGACGAGACGCGAAAGGCGATCTTCCTGTCCATATTGCTTCGAGGAGATCGCAGGCTTCACAGCCTCCGCCAAGGACTCGACAGTGAGTGGCTGCTTTAGCACTTTGACGGAAAGTTCTAAAATATTCATCAAAGTTGTAGAAGTTCTTTAAGGCTAGAAGCGCTACTTACTTTCCAACTCCTCGAGGGCCCTGATAGCCGCGAGCTCGTAGCCTTGTATGACATCAGTAGGATGGAGACCCATGACAATGAGGTTTTCGGCTTTCTTGAGCAATTCTCCGGCGAATATTATAACCAGATTGGTGGCATCGCCCATCTGGGCCACGGTCAGCAATTAAGACAACCCAATTGATATAGTTAAAACACACTTCTGCTTCCTGAGCTTGCGATGCCATTACAAGGAGCTTGGCAGCAGGATGGACAACTTCGATTTCTCGTATGATAGTAGCAGCATCGGACGTGACGAACAGCCTTCCGAGGTGATTTATGATGAGTTTGTTCCTTCCTGTGACCTCCGATAAGCAACGGCCAGCGAATCGACGCGTCACTGCGCGTCCAAGGCAAACGCACCATTTGGCCCAAAGCTCGTCCGGACGAGGTCCGACAGCTCGATGACAGCCTGAATATTGCGTAGAACGGCCTCATCGATACCTTGAAGATATTTGTAGCCCTCTTTGAAGAGCTGGACGTTGTTCGCCTTGGGGACTTTGAGCGACATTATTTTGGCAGGAAGCAAGCAATAGGTTGGCTTCTGCCAGTTCGGGCGTGGGCTGAAACGAGTCGCCAGCTATATCTGATCTTTTTGTATGGGCAAGAAACCTCGACAATGGTCTCCAGATGGCCTCAAGTACCTTATGATCGTCAATCCTTTTGGTTGGCGAAATCCCCCGGACGGGAACTCGCGTAATGTCGCTCCCGGGCATTTAGTAGCATGGGTGAATCATGCTCTGGGACACCGCGAAGGCGATTTGGTGGTTCAGGAACTCGCCTGGCGAGCCAAGGTTCGCCCTTATGAATGTCTCGAGAGGTGATTGTTTATACCTACACAGACCGGGACCAGAGAGGCCATCTTAGTCGGTATCGACGAATCTGTGGATATTAAGAGTCTTCTGGGGGAGCACCGATGGTCGGAATTCTGTGCCAACCTCACGAGGCCTGATTCATCGTATATTTTTGAGACGAAGTACGGGAGTCTCACGCACGCCTGTGGGGCTGACAGTTGGAAAAGAGGTGTGCAATCACCCGGCCTATCTTTCAGGAGCTAACCATACGACAGTTGAAAGCGATTTACAGCCAGCAAGCGTCGGGGACATGTTTAAGAAGCCTTATCCAAAGCCACACTGGGCAGATAGCAGGAAGCAATGCATTGAAATGAATGTTCAGGTATCAACCCAAGTGAAGACGATTCAGGCCCTTCCTCAACTTGCACTTCAAGATATCAAGCCGGACCCTTCCGTCTCACAACCACCTCTGATTTCGACGTCTGTCTTCGGACCTTCGGAGTCCGGAAATAATCCACAGAGACCATCCCGCCCTGCCTACACTGGCTTGTTGCCCCCGACAGCAGTTCGAACGTCTGAGGTGGCCCAAGGGGTATACCCCAGCCCCCAAGGGATGTCTTCCCAGGGATCCTCTTATGTGAAGCAAGAGCCTTTGGAGAACTTGGTTCATTCTGAGGTCAACGCATCGGGATCAAGTGAGCTCGTGCTAGCTCCTAATTAAACTGACTGACGCCCCGGCACTCCGTTCCGCTACATGAAGCGCATCATTCGTCTACTTCAGTACCCGGTGCACTTGGAAGTGGACGTGAGGAAGGGGTGCCTTTGAGACTCGATGCTACAGCTGAGGTTCCCGCGCCAAGCATAAAATTGGAAGTTTCTGAAGGTTTGTTCACGACCTCTGTATATTTCTTATTGTAAACGTAGACTAACTGGTCACAGGGCCCGTGGCGTCAGTGGAACGCACAAGAGCGGCGTACGCTGCTTATCTCGACAGAAGATCAGCAACCCGTGCTTCCATACCAACCACCGAAATTGCCCGAACACCACCCCCATCCCCTAGGTCAGCCCAGCCGTCAGGCAACACTCCGTTCCCTGCGGGTGTCCCGCGCCTTTCCAATGTCCCAGAGACTCCCACGACTCATGTGAAAGCAGAACCCCTGGGACGTGAGTGCATTTCAACTTGTATGACGAAGGCAGGTACATTGATGTCCCCCTCCCGGTTCTCAGACACCTTCGAACTTGTTTCGCCGAGCCCACTGGAGCATGTAGTCTCTGTGAACCTTTCGTCATCGGGGGGTTCCCTTCTAGAAGGCACATATGAACGTACTGCGACGCTTCCATCGTCTTCTATTACCAGGCCAGGGCCACTGTCAGCACCAGAGCAGCTCAACCGATTCTCAGTCCCAAGCATTCCTTTGACCGATCCAGCGCCTCCAGTCGCACGTTCGGTGACATCTCCTCTCACAGGCCGTCACAACCAACCTCAGGGTACATCGATCAACGTCACTGGCCTGCCGAGTCCCAAGAGAGAGTCGGGAATCGAAGACATGTCTGCGATATGTGGCCCCCTATCGCCGTCAAGCACTCTAAACAAGCGCAAGTGCTCAAGCACGAACGACAGGGATCGAGAGGGCAAACGCGCTAGGCTTGATGGTGGCACGCGTTGAAGGAGAGCTATCACGAGGGTGCATATACTTACATGCGAGCCCTATCGAGGCCACCCGAACGCCTCTCACCTAAGTAGTCTTCTCTCCGTAGCGGGTGGAAAAAATTATTGAACGTACGTCCATCAACTCGGGTCAACAGCATATGCGCAACTCAAACTTCTCGACGTCGGGGGCGTTACCTGGCGTATTACACAATAGGATATATTAGACCATGGGCATAGAGAGGAAGGGGGGGAAAGCGGAGAGAATCGGGCTTTGTTTTACTTCTACAACTATTAGCGAATCAAGGCAAAAGTAGATCTTTGATCAGGAAATATCACAACAAGAAATCCGAGATCCGACGGCATATTAGAATGACTGGCTGACAAGTCAGGGGGATGGGCTAGCGGCAGTCGCGGAGAACCCATGGCAATCGGAGCATCCAGAGGTTGAAACCGACAACGGGAAGGGTGAAATAAAGCTAGGGGAAGACAGCCTCGAGCAAGCAACAGGAATTGGACAGAACAGGTGAGAGCCTAGGATCACCCCACGTACGTGTAAGAGTGACAAGAGTCAGAGAGATTGTGAGGCGGAGGAATCGAGTGCGCAAGAGCGCGAAAGAGGTCACCGGCGGCCCCGAATCTATGGCAAGAAGGAACCGCGGGATGACGCATGCCTGGTGCTGGCACTACCACTCGAATCCGACAAATGGCGCGTGAGTACCCCCCCAAGTGTATGCGTAGCCCGTCGCTGCGCGATTGCAGGCGAAGGCCAGCTTGCCTCTTCACGCGAGGAGATGACCGAGTCGGTGGTCAAGGTGACTTCCTCCCGGTGCTCAAACGACGGCAATGAGTTGAACTCGGCGAATTGCTCCTTGAACTCTTCTTTGGGTGCAACGACCAATCGGAGGGTGTACTACGCATCAAGGGTCAGTGCTTGAGACGGAACACAAGAGGGTCTCCGGAGGGGAGACTGAACTGAGGCCTAGATACTCACCTTGACTTCTGCCATGCCCTCCAACTTCCAGCTCAGTTCTTCGCCTTCCTTGCCAGCGACCATGATCCCCTTCAGGATCCGTGTTCCACCATTGTCGTTTGGTTGAAAGCCGACGTTCTGAATTTCGCCTTTCGCAATTTCAAGAGGGTGACACTTGCAGTGAGTAGGGCAGGGACAGAGGAGGATGTGCGACAGTTGAAGGTGACAGTGTAATGTATAATGGTCCCAGAGGCATAGACAAGGGGTCGGGGTATAGAAAGCTAGAGAGCGCTTGTGTGTCAGCATAACCTATGGAATGTTGATCCTGTGTAAACCGGCGGACCGATAGGCGCTCCGATTGAGTGGGAGACGGCAATACGTACCACGGTGGTAAGGGTTGTGAGACTACGGCCAAAGGTGTGTTCCTGCCTTCCCATTGGTGGCAAATTGTATGAGAGCTCAATGTCCTTCTTCCCACTTCGCTCCAAGGAAGGGTTTTGGGGTGGTACATTTCGCGGGTAGTACTCTATCTTGCAGATCACCCTACGGGCGTCTGTCAATGGATTGCTATTGGGCGCGCGATTGCGATATGTGAGGTCACAACGCACTTTTCTGACTTCTTCACAAACATGACCTTTCGGGTGACGACTACTCGGACCTAGCCAAGAGTAAGATGTCAGTCGCCGGCCAAGGTGGTAGGGATGCACAACGAACTTGGTAGAGCACGTCTGCTTCGGCGCCAGGATGATGGATATGCCATGTCGGAGGTAGCGTTGCACGACTCGAAGGGATCATTGTGGGAATTTCGAAGTTGAACTCGTACGTGTTGCGAGGCACGCCATCGTCCCCAGAACCGAAAACTGCCTGGGTGGATGAGAACAGAGGGACATTGGCCTGGTCGTATGGAAGACCATGTTCGGTGAAGGTTATATTGAGCATCCCTTCAAACTGCCAGGGTGATTAGCGGGTGAACTTGTGCCAAGTAAAGAGAAGAACCGATGCCAGTCGGGACAGGTTGAGCGGCCGGATGTGCGGTAACGCACAAGGCCGGGAAGATGGCTGGACAGAAGACGTACTGTAATTTCAATTTGATAGATGTCCTTGGTGTTCTTGAGGTCAATGTGGCCCTCGATGCGGTCGCCCCGTCCGTACATTGGCAGAGCTGTGGCGTCGCCTCTGTAAAATACGATATTGAGGCTCCGTCCTGCACATGTATGCCCTGGTGTCTTCGGGGAAATGCTGACGGCACATTCTGAGACTGATGGAAGGGACGGACGTGGCGGGGGAGGTGAGCGAATCGAGTAGGAGGATGTGGATGAACCAGTGAGTGCTGGGGTCAGAGGGGACAAGGACAAAGAAGAGAACTGGGGAGGAGAAGAGGGTATTGTCACAGGTAGGGGCGGAGGCGGAGGTCGGGGCGGGGCCGCGAGCGGGGGCGCGACTTGAACAACTACTGGCACTGCTTGCTGTTGTTGCATCGGACGGGGACCGCCAGGTGTGGGCGGCAAAGGGCGGTGCCCTCTACTCGTTGGTCTACGTGTGGCTGGAGTGTTTTGAGTGGCATGGGGGATATAGCCGAATTCGTGCTGGTGACGGTCGGGGCGGGCGAGATCGGTATTTTGGACAGAGAAAGCGGGAGGATGAGTGGGGGTGTACTTTGGTAGGCCAGCATCGTCGACTTCAAAGGTACCTCTATCGTACTGGTAGTCTGGAGGCATCCCATAGCTCATCGCGGGCGAATGTGGGAGGGATCAAGGTACGCGAACCATCCGCGGGAGGGTGGAGGGAGGGTGGAGATATAGGTCTGAGATAGATAGGATAGAGATAGGATAGAGATAGGATAGACATAGACAGTTAGCCAGCTGGCAAACCCGTGAGGAAAGCCGTGAGGAATCCTCATGCCCAGTGGGAACGTCTCACTCACACCACATGAAACGATGACTAGCCGTTCCAGTCTCCCTCAGTGCAGTCAGTTATCTTCGCCTTCGCTTTCTAGAATCTTGAATCATTCATTTCGTATGTGTTCGTGTTCGTGTTCGCGTTCGCCAACGCCAACGCCAACGCCAACACCAACACCAACGGTCGGGATTCTCTTCTCTTTGCTCGGGCTGTTCGACATCTCCGCGATGGCCGATAGGTCCCCGCGCGTGGCTATTCGCATAAACGTCGACTGAGGGAATCTCAGGAATCATGATCGTAGGAACAGCGGTGTGCCCCAGCTGCCACTGCCAAAAATCAAAACCAAAACCAAAACCAAAAACACACCCTGCACCAGATGGGTGGTCCGGGCCGCGGATACTAGGCGAATCGGGTACAGTGAGCGGCGAGAAACGCGAGAGCCTTGCAATCTCGCGCAACACATACCCATATTAACATTGTGTTTGCATCTTGGTACGATCGCGCCAGCTTGGACGGGGAAGCAGCAGTGGCGAGGGGTACCTACCACGGGTGCTGTAGCATGTTCCATGCGTGCATACTCCTTGGGGCCTGGAGCTTGGAGCTTGGAGCTTGGAGCCTGGAGGAAAGAGAAGCGTGATCTGGGGCAGGATGGTCAGCTAGGATGGTGAAGAGAGTCGGGCATTTTATCGGGATACGATCACAAAATCTGACAATATAAGAGGATTAATATAAGCAGCTTCTACTCACGACCTCCACACCCCAGAGCCCACATCCCGCAACACATCCGTCCCTCTGTCCCCCAGTCGGCAGGTGGTTCGTTTCTTTGTGACCTTTGTGACCCTTTCTTTGTTAGTTCTTGGTTGACCGACCACCTTCTCGCTGGGCGGAATTTCCTCTTCTTCATCGAGGATGCCCTCATTACCCACCACAACGTCTCCAACGCGTTCAGTAGCGACAAGCATCGACCGTTGGGCCTGTCTGCCGGAGAAGATCCTCCAGTGAGTCCGCAGCCCCGCTCCCTCTCCGTCCGCTCTCGACACAAACGCGCTCTCTACTCCTCCGTGGCGCACTGTGCTCGACCTGTACTCTCTGTGACCATCTAGGCCCAGAATGCGCGTGTCTCCTCGAAGCGCCTACCTTATCCCCGCTCCTGTCGCTTTCTTCTCTGTTCCTCATAAAATCGCCGCCCTTCCCTCATTGTCCAGCTATCCACCCACCTTCTACGGTTGCGCTACCGTCTGTGGCGCACGGTGGCGGAGCACGGCTCGCGGACTCCAGCCTCGCCTGCAAGCGTATTCCGATCGCTGACGTTTTCAACAGAGATATCGCCTGGTTGATTGCCCTCTTCAAATTCAATGAAGTGTACCCAGACGGCTATGCGGAGGAGCAGAGGACTTTTGTTCCAAGTGTCATCCACGCTTTCCGTACGATTCGCTGCGCTGCCGCCATGAACGCCCTCGCAAAGGTAAACCGCCATTGGGACCTAGCAAGTGTGTACAGTCTTTTTCCGTATAATTCCGTGTGTTGATCCCTGCCCGTCGCAGTCGGTCAGTCTCCTCACTGGGACACGATCGTACGGAACGCCTTTCAAAACCCGAAAGCCCTCGAGTGGCTACGACCGCAAGTCGCCCAAGAATCCCCTTCTCATATCTTGTACGACCGAGAGGCCTTTTATACCACATTACGGACACTCTGCCTCCCCTGCCTGTACTACAGCAGCCAAGTTACCCCAGCCCTCCAAAGCGCCCCTCCACTAAAAAACCGGTGGATTGGCACAGTCTACCTCTGCAAATACCACCACACCAACGGAGTGTGCGGCTCTTGCGTTAGGGACGAACATATCCTGATGGTGCAGTATCGGGATAACAACCAGCGTCTAGCCCAGGTCGACGAGATAGATGACACATTCGGTGACGTAGACTTCACATGCCAGCCATGCCGAGTACGGGTCCTGCGAAAGAACCTCTTCCGGATGAACTACACCCAAGTCGACCTCCAAAAGACGGACATGGTAGACACATTCCAGGCGTATTCGGAGTTTGGCGAGGGCTCCGTCACGGACATTGCCGCCACCATTGCTGAACGAAAATGGTTCAACGCGTTTACAAAGATCCAGGAACTGTCTGCACAGTACGCCGTCGCGTTTCGTATGGGTGGCGGGCAGACGATTGCAGAAGCCAACACGTACGATTTCCCCACGCTCTACAACAACCCAGACATCCGGAGAGCTTGTCTCGAGGATTTCGTCCGCCAGCGAATATTCGAGGGAAATTGGGTGGCGCCTCTTGATGCTTACGAGTATTACTTCCATTATCGTGGCCGCGCGCCGTTATGGGTCTCCCCGCAGCACGTCAACCACGTCGATGTCGTCGAGCCCACGACGGGTCGCCAGGAGCGCGTCATCGGCCTGTACCAGGTACCCTACGGCCACGCCGGGAACGATTTACAGATCCTCTGGGAGAGACTGATGACGGATATCATCAAGCCTGCGGTACTCAACGTCGTCGCCGAAGCCGTTGACAGCTGTCTGGTGAACGGCAAGGTTTGGGAGCACGAAAAAGGCGAGCCCGCACCGGGACACATCAGCGACCCATACGTCGTCCTACCAACGTGGTCGATTCAGGACGTATGGCAGCGGCTCACGCAGGTCGAGTACTGGGTCACGGGCTTTGACTGGCGGACGCGAAAGTTAAACGAACACCGCGCACGGCGAGTGAGCGACGCATCGTTTGGATCGAGCAAGTCGTCTGCATCGAGCCACTCGACC
>WNFL01243611.1_pt1 | contig 24664 bp, 28 predicted proteins | sample 5400361 | NCBI WGS metagenome assembly WNFL01 (sample SAMN13153351, study PRJNA577476) | soil metagenome | isolation source: 40 cm soil on Douglas fir-dominated hillslope | place: USA:California | collected 2013-09-17
TACCAAGTGCATTCATTTGGCGCAGTGGTCTAACGAGTGCCCACAACTAGACGCAAGTCATTGGGAGAATGAGGAATAATCGAAAGGTGCTTTTGGAGCGCTTGGGGTGTAACGTGCGGCAGACGCGTGTTCATCTTGCTGAATAGCAGCACAACCGAGGCGTTCGGATGACTTTAGATCACTCTTCCCACCTTCGGCCCGCATCAGCCCAAGACATCAAAACATACAAAGGGAGATTTATTCTTGCCTTGGGTTTGCGCGTGGTGCAGGACAGCGAAGCGGTCAATGGGGAGGTGGCCAGGCCAGGGACGGGTCCTTTGAGTGCCGTCTATAGGGGGCCTATGTAACAAGGTCTAAAGGAGAACCGTCGGATGTCACAAACACTAGATTTGCTCGTACTAAGAAAACCGCCCGCGCGAAATTTATCAGTAATTAAATATGAAGGTCCAAGAGATCATCAAGGACCTGAGAAAACTGCTCACAACGTTTGTGCCGCGTTCAGAAATTTGAAAATTTTACAGCATCGTAATTTTCAGTACCCCCATACAATCAGAACATTGATTGGTACGTAACAATTCTATTGCGCTTCGTTCAGTGAGTCCGCAGTCCTCGCTCAGGCTCAGTTTGATCTCGTTGCACACCACCTTCGATCACTGGTTCCGATCGATCATTGTGTCATTATTTTTAGTCTGTATTCGTTTTGCTTCTCTTGTCTAGACACGATTGCCGGACAGTTCCTCTCCAACTCCACTGTCCCTTGTCCCTTCACGGACGGGGTGCCCTGTTCACTGTCGCTCAACGTGTGCAGTTCAGCTTGACAGGAATTGCGTACAAGGGAACCGACGTATTCCGATCGATTGTACATCGGTGGGGATACTTTTGAATTAAAACACTAATTATCGAATACAGTAAAAATGTGTTGCCTTCAATATCCCAATGTGATGGGCCTCAGACCTGCGCGAGTGGTTCTTATTGTGGGCGTACGCGGTAGCACACTGGAATCTTCCGAATTCCTCGGTATATAGGCAGAAGATTGGCCTCCATCCTCTCCTGCTTGGAAGCGTGATTGTGGCTGAAGTTCCAAAATATGGGCGGGCTATGGGAATGCAACCAATTAGGACAAATAAAATAGACCAGCATAATCCTTGCTAACCTTTTCATCGAAATTCCAATCATCCAATACGGAAGCATGGATTAGCTCATTTCCCAAGTTTCCGACCAAAGTCGACATATGCTTAGGCCTTGTTGCTCGAGTTTCATGTGATACTGATGTCTCATAAGCTTTGGAACGCTCCGTGCGGCAGTCCGACGGGGCGCCACGACTTTCGGCCTCCTTTGAACCACGACGATGACTACCTTTGAGGTTGAGGAACATGTGAGAGATCATCACCACTGTTAGTACTTGTGTCATGCGTTGGAGGAGAAGTTGAAGAGCAAAAGGGAGCGTGACGAAGGTGACCACCGTAGCAACATTAAGGGTAAAGACCGTGGCTGAGACGTGGATCAACACACTTCAATTCACGGCTTCAAGTGTTGCTTACCGAAGTAGTAGATACCGTCCTGGAGCATGGTTTCCGCGAGAGTAACTTGAACTCCCGACTTCCGCAGTCTGATCGCACGAAAAAGTGTCAAAGCCGTAACAACTCCATCAAATATAACATTCCCTAGCCACCCAGCTACTCTCCACGGGCCACTGCATATTGAAATGTTGGTACTTGTCACCTTGCTGTGAAAATTGCCAAACGAGCACTTACATCGTCCCCTCCAACATATCAACGTATCTGCCAAGGAAGCAGGCTGATCATTGTTAGAACCTGATACAGCATGACGAGCCTGAGCCCTCACCTGCATACCGATCATACATTTGAGAGACTTCTGGTATATATTTGACGGGCCGCTTGAATGTGATGATGGCTGGGTACTTCAACATCTTGAGTCAGCGTAGTAACGATGGCGGGACCCTTTGTTACTGACGAGTTGAAGTCCCAGACAGCAAGCGTAGACAGTAATCAGAATCACCAAGGCCCGATAGCTGCCGCCAAATAGTGCCCAGCATCGAAATGAAAGAATGGCTGTTGGTTCAGAGTAAGCGATTCGCTTAGTCCACATACGGTCGACACACCGGCAATAAAGAACTGCGAAACGATTAAATCCAAAAGAGGGAACCAACTATAAAGCCCGCAACTTTGGCGGCCTCAGTATTGTTTGTTAAAGACACGGAGAGAGGTTCTGAACATACAGCTGCCGAGACTCAATATTGGCTTACGCTATGGCACTGGGTGGACGTACCACACCTGCATCCATAACTATTGGCAGAAACACGTAGTTGATAATGTTCAAGTACCGGTGCTATTCGGAGTGCCTGATCTCAGCTGCAATTCCAGTGGTGCACGGTAATAGGCACTGACACCAACCCATAGGGCTTTTGCGCCAGACCACGTGCCGTCTTTCCATATTCGTTGCGTTTCATCTCCAAATGTCAAAAGGAAATCATACAGCAGTATTACGGTAGCCGCAGCGTTGAAATATCTTGACATTTCCCTGTGATAAATTGGTCAACCGCCTTTCCGTCTTTCTTCATGACTACATACGCCTGGTTAACTAAAGTTACCCAACCATCCAATGGAAAGGGAGGCAAAGGACCAGGAGGCGGCGGCGGCGGAAGGGGAGCTGAGGTGGCATCGAGAGACATGGACGAAAGTGCGAGCGCAGAGGGCCAGAGCTTAGAAGAGTGATAACAAACATATGGTCCATATTGGGTATTCACTGCAAGCGGACCCGCGAAGAGTGCACCAACTGCGGTGCGGCCATGAAAGCATTCTCCGAGTATTGACTCGCTCTAGCTTTGCAAACAATCGACCCGCCGGCAACGGTCAGGCTTTCATTCCCGCGACACGTTGTGGGGCATCAGCTACTGCCGAGAGCGGGCCACAAATAAACCAAGCGAATAATGTATCCTGCCATTGCCCTGCCATTGACTTGCTGCGCAGTTTTTGAACTTTGAAAGTGATCGTGGAAAGGCGGATCACGCCACCCTGCCCGTACTAGCCCGACGAGACGGAACCGTACCAGCGGTTGGTGTGCGGGTGTGGCTGGAGCGGAGTACTCAACCTGAATACATGCATTGAAGTGTATTAACCGTTTCCTGCTTTCACTTTTGTCAAAATTGATGCCCTTCCGACTCGACTTCACATTTTGTGAGCTGGTGGGAGAAGGGAGAAGGGACAGATATCATACCTGCCAACATAGCGAGAACAAAGCAAGCAAGAAATGTGCTTCTGCTTGTTGTCGAAAGTTAGGATGTCAGTGACTGGCCCGGCCTTTCGACACAGCTCATCTGGTCGTAGTCCTTTGCAGTAGTTATTGATAAGATGAAATGACAGTATAACGATATCCCAACGGTTGCATACATAAGTTAAAAACTCGGAGCAACCTGTAATAAGAGTGAAAATTCACGGTATCCAACTTGGAAAAACCCTACTACTTCTCGGGATTACCCGGAATTCCCGGGGTTCCTGGATTATTTAGGGACCGGATGGGACCTGTCCCCGTCGTCCGAGATCCCATCTCTCAGTATTTCATTCCATCGTGTCTTTATCCCGTCACGGCCTCCAATGTCCCCCGAACGGAACGGAAAACACACTGCTCCACGTGGCGCGAACATGTTTATATTATCCCACTGTGCTGTTCAGGGAATAGGCAGATGGCGGATCATAGATTCGGTGGCGCCCTGTTCTCTGACTGGCTCCAGGGGTCAGGGTCATGTGTAACCGCCTGTTCAGGGCCCGGTCTTTCGATCCCGGTCCAGGGTTCAGAGAGTCGGTAACCATTTTTAAAATGGAAAAAAAATGTGGCCCTGACCGCTTCCCCGTCAAAAAAGTCCGGATCGGTGATTTGTGTTCACTGAATTGGGGGGTAAGACACCAGAAATCTGTTGTTTCAATCATTTACTGCCGTGCACCCTTGACATGAAATGAACGTATGTTACATACATACCTGAGGAAGAACAGAGCTCATAAGCAAGGGAACTCTGCCGATTCAAAATATCAAGTACCGAATTCAAACGCAAATAGCACATATATCGGACACAAGCAAGTCAAAAATCGATGGTGCATATGGCGTAGGTCCTTCTTTCCAATAAGACCCTTGTCAGGCACCCTCATTTCTAGCCTATACTGACCCGACAAGACTTGTAACTTTCTCGTTGCTCCAATTACTAATTTCTTGTATAGTATGAACCCATCTCGTCACTACTCATCTAATATGAGCTCTACCCTTAAATGGTCTGGCTAATCTATGCTGTATATCCAGTGATCAGTATCTTACATTCCTCAAGACACCTTGCTCGAGGAGTATTGCTGAATACTTGGGTCGTCACAAATGATATCAAACACAGAAGATAGCTAGGATGGGAGGCTTTCTTTCACATACCCCACATTTCCACGCCACGGAGATGCTTTGCGGAGTCAAAGTCAAAGGAAGAGGACCTGTGCTTCCTTACTTGACTCAGTCTTGGATCAAAAGCGTCACGGCCAGGTTAGATGCAGCTGAAATCCGCCAAGTCCGACGCCGACACGACAACGCGGGCTAAATCAAACTAGTGCTCTCGAGTGTATCCCTGTCGTGCGATATATAGAATGCCCCACAAGCTTATTCTCTCAAAATTCAAGGATGACGTGCTCGGATGCGAGCACAAGCTCGATTCATACATACATAAACTAGAATTTTTGTGTCGTGGGCAGGTACTGTCAAGAACCAGTTTCAGTTTGCTGCAAGGATGCTGACTCCATCACTCCATATGGGCGAGTGAGAAAATTCGACGCGATGACGGCAAGATGAACAGATTGGATTGTGCCGCGCAGATCGACGCACATAGAAGGTATCTAGTAGCACCAAAAGAACTAGATGTCGAGCTTGATCGATCGTAGCTGGTCGTGTGCCTCGCACTTCGTCCACGTCGTCGCGCCTCGAGCGTTGTTTACTCTGGAAAAACGGAAGCGCAATGAGCATGACAATAGAGGGCTGGTGGTGAGTCTAACGCACTGGAGCGAGCCCTCATTTTTCTTCTCTTGCGACGGAGTCTGCGGGAGCGCTTCTTCTTCCACTTCTCTCTCATCTAGACACAGAGAACTGGTCAGTCATATGTTCGAATTGTCGAGATTATCGTTCTCGTGGTGCTCACATTGACTTCCTGATTTTAGAAGGAGGTGAGAGAAGTCTAAGCCTTAAACTCGGAGTATGTTTGGTCTTGTTAGTAGTCTCACCACCTGCCGCCTACCACGAGGTATTATTGTACAATCAGTAAAGAATACAACGAATGCAAAAGAAGGAGAGAGAAGGCTTCATGTAAAGACCATCCGTGATGGCCCGTCTCGTTCCGCTTCTTCCACGAGCTTGCGCATCTCCTCGTCCTTCTTCGCCTCAACCAGAGCTATATCCTCACCCTCCATAATGTAGTCGATGTACGCAATGCCCCAGGCTGTCGTTCCCACTTTTGAAGTGCCGCCAACGACATACATGTGCTTGTCCTCCGGTATGTGTTCCCAGCGTAGCTGCGTAGGCTGCTTGTCTTGAGGGTCTGAGGAGAGCATGTAAGGGCCATATTAAGGGGTGCTGACTGGCACTCACAATGCACCTGTCCTGTATGCACTTCGTACGCAGCTCGAGGTTTGTATAAGGCCGCCTGTCGTGCAGCAAGGCTGGCCTTCGCCTGTGCGGCAGCAGCCTCATCGGCACTGTCCCAATCAAAAGACATCGCTTCTTCTTCTTTCTTGAGCGCGGCGTCCATGTCATCACCCTTGGTTGCACCTTCAGCCGGAATCGCCGCCGCGGTATAGATGGTAGTGCTCCACCGGTCACCGGGTCCAAACCTAAATCGAGTTTCCTCAACTTTAGCACCGGCTACTACCCGACCCTCCCTTTCTGCACGAAGTTCGTCGTTGCACTCCCACACAGAATACGCGCAGGCGGCCATCCAATTCTCCTCCGTCAAGTTCTCGCGAGCGAGCATAGCCTTCTTGGTTGAGGACATCTCTCCGCGGAACGGTCCGACACCGTCCGAGCCGAAGAATGTCGTTGGGCCTCCCGCCTTGTAAATCCCTGTGCGGGATTCCTTTGCACCCTTTACGATGATATCCGCAGCAGTAGTTGACGTATATCCAATTGGTTCTGCAGGCTCTTGAACTACATCGCCCGGTTTGAAGTTCTTTTCTTCGCATTCCTTCCTAGCGTAGTCTTCATAGTAATCATCTATTACCCAACGCCCATCTGCGCAGGCGTGTCAGTAAGCTGTCAATATAATGAGAGGGGATTAGATGCACTTTTGACAATCTTGGCTCCATGCTGTTTAAACGCCGAGCGTGCGGTCACCATTGTGACACTTCGATGCCTCAGGTTGGTATGCAATTTGCTAAGATCGATTAAATACTCCTTCTCCGCTTGAGATAAATTCAACTTGAGCATCATTGGGTTCCGTCGAAAATAATAAAGCGAATCTCGATAGCCGCAAGCACGGGCGCAGTCGATAGCAAGCATGTACTTGACGTCGTTGTTGCGCGTGGGAACGGTGAAAGTGTTGGTCTTGAACTCTCGACCGCCAAACAGGTTACCATTGACGTCAACTTTGGTGTTGCCCATGTCGTTCTCAAGCGTCTCGAGGTTGTCGCGTGATACTGCGTACTGAATTCCATTTACTATTACGTATGGTTTGGGAGCGTCGGGTGCCGCAGCTGCGTCTCCAACTAAAGGCGCGTTATTGTTTCTATCCAACCCCTTCGGTGACTACCGAAGACACGCACTAGGTTCAATGACAGCAGGGGAGTCCGCAGGTATTTCAAGGTCCTCCTCATAATCCACTCCCTCATCCGACGGCGTAGGTGGTCTCTTCAAGGTGAGTTTGATCCGATTCGTGCTACCCTTCGGCCGCCCTCGAGGGCGACCTGTTCCAGTCCCACTTCCTTTGGGTCGCCCACGAGGGTTTCCACGCGGACGTATCACAACTTTGAGTCGCTCCTCCGGAACCTCATCCGAAACTCCTGAGCCTTCTCCAGAGTAATCACTTTCGTCAGATTCTATGTGCGGCATTTTTATTTAGAAAACGTAAGACACGATTTGAGGTTGAGGAGCCTGAGGAGCTTGAGGAGCTTGAGGAGGGCAGAGAATGAGTAAAGAACAAAGAAGGGCACAATTTAAACCAAACAGCAGGATCCTCCCCAACGGCGCACAGCTCTACAAAGGCTGGATCGCACTCTGGTGTTCACCTCTTCAAGTAAACGGCATGAACTTGTTCACCTACCAGTTATGTCTCAAGTTGCCAGGTTTTTAGTCGTTCCTCTCAGCACCATTTGGAATGCCTTTCAATGGTACTGATGGCCTACGCTTTAATTACTGCACCCACGACGATACCTGCCTATAAAGGTTCCTGATCTTACCCGGACGATTCCCCAGCACCCGGTGGTCACATGACGAGATGGAATGGTACCAAGTTGATTGACGATCAATGTTCCCTCGCCTTGTGTTTCCTCACCTTGTGTTTCCTCGTCTTGTAACCCCGATACGGAACCATGAGCGCCAGTTCTGCGACCACCTCGATGACTGGGCTCGCCAAACCCACTATCTCTCATACCAGACCATGCCACCTTCAATGGCTTCAACACCGGCTACAATATCAGGTTGGCCCCTGCGGCTCAACCTCGTCAGGTGTGTAAGCTTCTCCCTTCTATGATGCTTGGAGGGTTATTGATGGACCTTACTTTACAGATAATTGATTGCACTAGGTTTCGTATCATCCTAGAAGTGTCAAGTTCTGCGAGCCTCGGCTTGATTAGTAAAAAAGTGTGGTAGAATTTCATGCTTCACTTGCGACGTCCAGATGTGCCCCTAATTTGCCACTTACACAGTTAAACAGGACATGCCATTTTGATATCTGAATCGGGAGACCTTTTTCAGCGACGCTACTGCCAGGAACACCTTTACTGAGCGTCGAATCATGTAGTTTTATGCCCCTCAGCACATTGTGAGAACTACATAACACCTCTCTCCGCTTGAAACTTTCAACAACTCTGGCTTCCAGCAGACCGTATCACTCATTTCTGAGAGGGTTTGAATCGGCATTGGGGAAATTTCAGAGGTCGTGGAAAGTTCAGGAGTCTCTTGGTAGAGAATTAATCGATCGTAGTTTGCGATGCCGCTGATTGATTGTGTCGCCCCGTGCCTGTCTCTGTATGCTTGCTTATCAGTTCAGCATTACTTGAAGCGGCAATATAGCTCTAGCGTAGAACCCTGGCCGTCTTTGAGCTCCCCACATTCAGGGTCAGAAACACTTTTTCGACGCGACCTCGACCTGCTGGTCGCGACGGGCTTTTGAAAGGAGGCCGCTGGGTTGATGTTGTCGCGTTCTATAATTTTTCTGACTCGAATACGACCCATAACGCGCACGATTTGCCGTGGAAGGCGAGTCAGCCCGTCCCGCTTCGACCTCGCACTTGACCGCCGCCACGTCCGTCGTCTTTCAGCAATGGCCGACAAACAACCATCCCAACCGCTAGAAGTGTGTCTAAGAGCCATGGTAGCGATGTTCTCGAACTGATTTTGGCCTCGACCTGCAGTTGAGTCCACCACCGGATTTCTTCCAGTCCCGCATCGAGCTCTTTGACAAGTACAAGGCCGAGTATGATGAATGGGTCGCAAGTAGGCTCGATTTTCGCTCATCGCAGTAACCCAGAATGCTGAGATCGGACGTGCCACAGATCAACCTTGCCAGGAAATCTCGATCACAATGCCTGATGGCGCACGGCGTACAGGAACGAGCTGGAAGACATCTCCAATGGAGGTCGCAACGCAGATCTCCAAGTCCCTTTCCGAGAGGATCGTCATTGCTAAGGTCGATGGAGTCCTGTGGGACTTGGAACGACCGCTCGAGAAATCGTGCTCGCTCGAGCTTATCGACTTTGAGCATACAGAGGGTGTGTGATCCCATCTACTACCTGATACTCCAGTCGATTCACCCCGTTCACAGGCAAGCAAGTTTTTTGGCATTCGTCTGCACATGTCCTCGGAGAAGCAGCAGAGAAACATTATGGGTGCCACCTTTGCTTTGGTCCTCCCACAGATGAAGGCTTCTTCTATGATATGACTACTCATGAGCGGTAAAGCCGTTGCCCCATCCGTTGCAGCCCTCTATCGTTGATCATCCATCATCCTTCTAGACATGTTCACCCTTCAGATTACGTCTCACTCGAAACTCTCTCCAAAAGTGCTATCAAGGAGAAGCAAAAGTTCGTCCGTTTAGACCTGCCTAAATCCGTCTTGATGGAGATGTTCAAGGTGAGCTGGATTCTATGGTGCTAAACTCTGCTAACCTTCCTGTTCAGTACAACAAGTACAAGCTTCATTTTATCGAAACGAAGGTTCCGGATAATACCACTACGACGGTATACCGTTGTGGACCGATGATCGACCTCTGCCTGGGCCCGCATGTGCCACATACAGGCCGCATCAAGGCATTCATGGTCACCAAGGTACGTCACATTCCCAATGTCACCATCTCTATGCTAACCTTGTTGTAGCATTCCGCATCCTACTGGCTCGGCGACGCGAGTAACGACGCCCTCCAACGGATATACGGCATCTCCTTCCCTGATACCAAGCAACTCACAGAATACAAGAAGTTCCTCGAGGAGGCTGCGAAACGTGACCACCGGAAGATAGGGAAGGACCAAGACCTGTGGTTCTTCGATGAGATCTCGCCTGGAAGCTGTTTTTGGCTCCCACACGGTGTACGGATCTACAACGCATTGATGGACTTTATCAAGGAGGAGTACCGGAAGAGGGGGTATACCGAGGGTGCGTGCTCGGGTCAACCCGTAATACGCAACTAACAGGACTCGAAGTCATCTCACCCAATATTTTCTCCTCCAAACTCTGGGAGATTTCTGGCCACTGGGATCACTATAAGGATAATATGTTTGTCCTCGATATCGACAAACGCACCTCCGCCCTCAAAGCGATGAACTGCCCTGGACACTGTATCATGTTTGATTCTCGGGATAGGAGCTATCGAGAGCTTCCATTACGATACGCCGAATTTGGTGTCCTCCACCGAAATGAAGCAAGTGGTGCTCTGAGTGGTTTGACAAGAGTACGGAGATTCGTGCAGGACGATTCACATAGTAAGCATGTTCCCAATCACTTGGTGAAGAAGTGGTGTTCTGATACTCTGCTTTCGTGCAGTCTGTAAGTTCAGCACTAGGAACGGCAAGGTCGACTGCCTATCATATTATCGCAGTCTGTACCACCGACCAAATCAAGGATGAGATGAACAACCTATTCAACTTCCTCGATCGTGTCTACAGTCTTTTTGGTTTCACCTACAAGCTCGAGCTCTCCACACGCCCTGAAGGGTTCCTCGGCAAGCTTGAGGACTGGGACAAAGCTGAAGCCGTGCGTGGTTTGCACCAACATGTCCACCTGTGTACCCGTTTAGGGTTTTTCTTATCCACAGCAACTCGAAGAAGTCCTCAACCAGAAATACCCGGGTAGCTGGACTCTGAATCCTGGTGATGGCGCGTTCTATGGGCCGAAGATCGATATTCGGATTCAGGATGCACTGAAGAGGTGGCACCAATGCGCTACTATCCAGCTTGATTTTCAGCTACCGCAGAGATTCGGGTTGAAATATCGGTGCGTCGCCTGAACTGCTTTTTCTCGGCACTAATGAATGAGGGCGGCTGCATGTAGTGGTGAACAAATGCTCGAAGCCAATGCCGAACCACTACGACCAGTGATGATCCATCGTGCCCTCTTAGGCAGCGTCGAAAGATTCACTGCTATCGCCACAGAGCACTTCGCAGGGAAATGGTAAGCGAGTATACTTTCTGACCCACCATACAACATTGAACGATTTGGTCAGGCCATTCTGGCTATCCCCGCGACAAGTGCTCGTCATTCCCGTCTCGAAACCCTTCGTATGGTGACCTTCCAATATCGATTGCCGCAGTGCTCACACCTAGACAGTACGACTACGCAGAAGAGGTGAAGGACAAACTTTGGAACGTTGGTCTCTACGCGGACGTTGATAATGGCACCGATACGTTGAACAAGAAGATTCGAAACGGTGAAGTTGCGCAATACAACTTCATTTTCGGTGCGCTGGCGCTCTTGCTTGTATCCCCTGATTTCCGGTCTCACAATACCCGCAGTCGTCGGTGAGGAAGAAATGAATGCCCGCGCCGTCAACGTACGGAATCGCGACGACATCGGACAGAAGACCCGCGCTCCCACACTCCCGTTGGACGAGGTTGTCATGAAGCTGGTCAACTTGAAGGCGGTGCGGTCGTTGGAAAACAAGATTTAAGTTTGCCGTTCGTCTCATTCAATTTGGATGTGCATTATTCTGAACGAGTCATATTTCTATCGAGCACACAAGGCAAACTCGCTAAGGACCATGAGGTAGTTCGACGTCCATCATCTCCTTCTTTCCCCAGGCCGCGTGAGCCCGAGGATTAGCGATAATAGTATTTATCTCCGTTGCTTGTCTACTGTCCTCCCCTAGCTCAATGCCGAACCATTTATGCGAGAGGCTCGCCCACGCTCGGGTTGCATGGGCGCTGAATCTTGCGTGAGTGACAAGCAAGGCCAGGGGGGAGAAAACATACTCTGAATGTGCTGCTGAGACGTGTGCTGCATCCGCGGCAAGCTGACCACGCCTAAATGAGAGTCAGTAGTGGGACATGATTAAGAGGGGAACACGCACTCGCTCCAATATCCTTCAGCCTCTCCAACCCCCCAGATCTCATTTACAAGATCTGTGGCCTCCTTACCATCAATAGCATCGGCACCCCATGTAGCGAACTTCTCTTTCATGATGCGCATCCGAACGAGGCGTTCATCCGAAGCGATAGACTCATCGGACGGAAGAGCACAAGAAGAGCACTCGCAGAAAAAGTTGTACGTTTTTGATAGGTAAGCCCGTCGTTCATCACGAGGGCGTTTTGTGTCAGTATAAATGGTTAAGAGTTCTTGGCCTTCCTTGATTGGCTTGAGAGCGTGAATCACTACGAGAGTCAACATGGTGAGTTGGTTGAGCCCTTTTCTGACTACCATAAACATGAGCCTACCGAGAATCTGGTCATCTTCCCGCCAGCTATATACGGCGTTAAAAGCGGAAGAACAGCCATGGTTCATTCGTGCCATCCTAGGGAATAACCCAACTTGGCTCCCTGCGGCTACGGCATTCGTTTGGAACTTGGCTAGTGCGAGGCGCTCTCCTCTCGCATCTGGCTCCGAATGATGGGATAGCCCATCAAACAAGCGCCTGTCATCGGGTGACAGGCCGCCTACGATTGTGTTGATAAGATCCGTTGCCGACCCTGCTACTGAAGGAGGGACAAGAAAGAGTGGCTTCTCGCGAAGGATTAAGGCACCTTGCTGGTAGTCGTAAGTCTAACCCTTTGGGATCTATGGCTTTCGCAGCATACTGGTATGTCCTTGGTAGCTACTACGCCCTTTCCTCGGCCAGGCATTTTGACGACTTTCCAAAAATCGCCGCGTTCGTCCACTGCATCATCATAATATAATTGTTTTGCGAAATAGAGTCCAGCCACAAGTATCAAGGATGAAATGAATGATACTAGGGCAGAGTACCTGCCGCAACCCGATGATTGGCGTACAGTCTTTGGTTGTGGTCGTGGTTTACGTGCCATGTGGCGGTGAATTTCAATGAGACTCGTAAGATACCATAAGATTCAGTACAGAGAGGCCCATTCATGTCATAAGGGAGAAGCAATAGCTAAAGGGATTGGTTTAACATTCAAGCGAGATAAGAGCTAATTGGGTGTGCGAAAGCTTGACAGATTTGGAGCACCACCGATGCACACTCGCTCCGAAATTGGACAAGATATGTGCTATGAAATCGAGTGGAATGGCCTCCAAACCTGGCGTCCCTCAGAGCATTGATTTCAGCAGTTTCCTCACCTTCCGCAAGGGCTGTTGCCAGTGATTTGCCCTGGTAGAATACAAGACCAACATAGCAAGGAGAGGACAGGCCTCTTCAGCAACTCACTCTTCTTTACCCCCGTCCGGGTTTTCCATGTCAATGCCTAGATCAAGGGGCGATCGCCACGCGCTTCGTCGTGTTGGGATCAAGAGAATGTTCAAATTTCCTCGTACCAGAATTGAAAACCTGACAGCTCTATTGTGCGGAAGAGAGAAAGATCGCAGAAAACGTTTCCGCCTCTTGTTTGTGGTGTGATGGGAGACAATATTCTCAAGGGATTGGCCCAAACCAGGTGGGGAAATTGGTCGGTTGGCGGATCATGTTATTTTCGGCGAGTGGTCGACCCCGACCGACTGCTCTGTCCCTAACTGACCCACAGGAAGTCAGGTAGACGGGGAGATAAAAAGCCTTCCTGTTCCTGTGACAGCTTCCATCTAAAAAGAGGACAACTTGGACTATCCGAATAAGAGTTTGGGACAACGAATGTCGAGTTGGCGGTGGTATCCTAGAGCCGTTCACAAGGAGAAGGGCTTGACAGGGTATACGTGTTAAGAGGGATGTAAGAACGGATCTGAAGTGATTTCACTGAGACTTCGAAATCTTCCATGTGGACATTTTGGATCGCAGCCACTGATGGTGCTGTAGGACGGCTCATCCGATACTTGGTCAGCGACAAAGCCTTAGGTACGCTTGAGGTTTTGATATGGATTACCAAGAGGTAACCGAGAGCAGAAGCGGGAACTGAGGTCGTCGAGGCGGAGTCTAAAACACTTTCGACCGTCTCCAGCGGCGCTACTTTTCGTATATCCAGGGCCATTTTCCGGAATCAAGTTTTGTCGTTTATGCCCTCTATGATTTCATGGAGCGAATGCTTCGGACTGGACGAGTAGGGAATCGAAATTCCGCTAGGCCCTGGGCCGGCAGCTGACAGTGCCATCCATGCCACATAGTAGTCTATCGTCGCACGTTGGTGCTTTTGGGAAACACTTCTCTTCTTTCGGATGGTTTGACGTCACCCGCTTCCGTCCGCCGGAAGAGTCCCACTTCCACAAGTTGGACTCTTTCCCTGCTCTCCCGGTTCTGGGTACCTCAAAAGAAAGGTGTAACAGTCGTATTCTACGATGGAAGCAATAGCCGCTGCAGCTGGTGGGTCATTGGCACCTGTCGGCGTAAGTGTGCAGTACTGACTTGCATTTGTATTTGCCAGCCACTGGTGTTTGCTACGTCAGTTCATTCAGTTGAGGTGTACAATAATGCTGACCCAATTTCTGTCCACAGTCTGTCATCTATCCCTGGTTTTATCAACGTTTGCATCTCACCCGTTCGGTAACCTGGCATCATACGTTCTCACAAGGTACTCATACAGGACCGTGGGGACGAAATGGGTGCATGGCGATGCCACATGGCTCATTATTGTGCGGGGCGGATTGCGGATGGGAGGCACAAGGGGAAGAGGAAATTCTCGGCACCGACCCCGACGTGATTGAGGGCGAGATAGAACATCAAGAACGCAAAGCACAGGCAGATAGGATGGTTCAAGATGCTCATCGTCAACGTTCGGCTCTTGCATCTGGCACCACGACCTCTCGCGCAAGAGATTACACCCAGCACCATGGCAACATGGATGAGGTTGTGGGTGGTAGTTCAAATCGACAGCGCTTCAGCACGAACTTCAATGATGTAGTTGTCCCTCTGCCCCGAACCGGAGATCGCGATTCATGGATGATGCCAGAGGAGACGGAGCAAGTCGATCGAATCTCCCGGCTTGTGGGCTCAGCTAAACAATATGCTCGAGCCATGCCGATGAAAGTCCACCGGCCTCATCAGCTACCCCTTCCTCATCCCTCAAGGGTCGGTCGGCCGAAATCGGCTCAGCATGACAAGCCAATCACGGTGGATACTGTCCAGGATGGGTCCCCGTTGCGAGTATAACTGATGTGGATTATGAGTCCCAAGGTCTCAATGGTGACACCTCTGCGCTCATAACCCACGTAGAACGCATGGACAAAGACTGATGCAGTACATGATACCCTAATGATACCCTAACACAGTCAATGTTTATGCACCGTACCAGCTGCTCCCTTGTGTACATTGGAGATAGTCTTACTCACTACCGTCCTACCAACCTACTTCCACCCATGCTCTCTCCGTTCAATTGCCTGGCGCTATCAATGCACTCAGGGTCTGGTCCACATCGCTAAGAGACCCCAATGGCCATGGGCTGTCACCCTTGCCAATCCATTCTTCTTCAGGAATCAGCGACCAGTTCGGCGATGGGCCACCTCTCAGCCATAGAAAGTCCTGGACGTTACCGAATTGGTTCTCCGTCTAAAGTCGGGAACGCATGAGTACCGCTCTTGGATGGTACCTGAGGTACGTACGGTTTCGTCCAGCCCCGTATCTTCTGATAAAGTATAGGGCGCGAAGCGCACAACTGTGCAGCGCTCGATGATAGGCGTCGAAGTGACGTGAAGGTACACATCTACGCTGTTGGAGTTATGTATACGGAACTGGATGTTTCATGAGGCTCTGAAGCTGCTCTGAAGCCGCCTCCCTCACCTGGTGGCAACCCAAGACGATAGTACAGTCCTTAAACTCGTACAAGAGCACACTACCTTCAATAATAGGCATGATCAGAACGCATCGGGTGACATTGCGCGCGTATAAAGCACGAATCCTCCCCAATCCTTCGTTGTTGGGTCGAGAGACGAAATCGACTATGCAATGGGAGAGGTTTGAGATTGAGAGATCATGTTCTCCTCTCTCCAGGGGCTGCCCAGCTGGAAGGTCCCCTGAGGAGAGGTACTCGTAGGTCCGATTGGCGAGGGAGAGTGCGCGCCATTCTGTGGATGGCGCATCTGAGGCCCGTACTGCTGTCGACGGTGCTACGGCTACGGGTTTGGGTGTTGCTACGGGTTCGGTGCGTCTGAACGCGAAACGGCCACCTGCTTTGCCACTACCACTCGCGGCGGCTGGAGACAGGATTTGGGCCCTTGCGACTTCGAGCTCTTGCTCTAAACACCTGACAACCTGTAGGAAGGACCATATATCAATTCCCGGGATTGTAAGTGGTAGGAGTGGGGGAAGCCACCAACGAGTTCGGCTTGGCGCTGGTCATACAGTGGCAAGAGCGGTATCGCATCGATCAAGACTTTCCGCAACTTTGCGACATCTTGAACAAGAGAACTGAACTCGATTCGATTTGCGGTGGCTTTTGTATGCTCCAGGCGTTCACGCAGCGCTGTTAGCCGGGATGCAATCAGTAACCGGGGGCGTGAGAGTAGAATACAAACCGTGGTTGTCCGCCTGGAGCTGCGTGTAGAAACTTGATGCAAATGTTGTGTCGGCCATGATGCCTTGTCCGCGAGGTTCTCGTTCAACCTGGGAAACGGCCTTACGAAGCGGTCCGGACTCTTGTGGCAGACCGCGTACATCCTGTTGCCGGGCTTACGCAATACATCGTCCGGGCATCGCCATTTTAGTAACTTAGTTTCATTCATACAAGGCCTTTCACCCCTACTCAGGCGCTATGCCAGCTGCTGAGAAGGAGCTCGTTGACCGGTACCTAACCGAGTACAAGAACGGCAACATGGATGGCATGTATGCATGCTTGGACTCAAATTTCACCTTTTCGGACCCAGCTTTCCCGAATTTAGATGGTCAGTTCGCAAGGTGTTATCGAATCCTACATACACTCACTCGTACACGTACACGTACACAGCCCACCACGGGAAGGGTATGTTTACTATGTTTCTCAAGAATCGTCACATCAATAAGATGGAGCTCACCTACACGCCCATTGAGGGCGACGGACCAGAGGTAGTTCGCCCGTCTGCGCTTCGTTCGCACCAGTATTACTGACATGCAATCTCCAGTACACGTCTACCTATACTGTGAAGTATCTCTTCGATAGCCGGCATGTCACAAATGTTATTCACACTACGATCACTGTCTCCCCTGCCACCGGTCTCATTACGAAGCAAGTGGACACCTTTGACTTCTGGACGTGGTCGAAGCAGTCTCTTGGTTTGCCTGGATTACTACTTGGATGGACGAGTTACCTCCAAGGGACTGTCCAAGCTCGAGCAGCCGGGAAACTGGAGCGGTTCTTGCAAAAAGAAGAAGCCAAGGCTACTTCAACAGCGTAGTTGGTTCGTGATATGTTTTGTAACCTTTAGTTCTGTCTACCGAATTGAACATCATTGGGTGCTCGCACCTTCCACGCATGGTAGATGATTTGAGAGTGAAAGCGCTGCCTGCTTTACGCCCTTTGCATGGACGAGGTTTTGATGTGGGGTGGGATCAGGTTTATTCCCCGGTGGCAAGCAGAGCTTGAACTTGGATCCGCCAGCTTAATCTATTTCAAGGCGCAGCCTCTAAATTATAGTACTCGAACTCTATATTCCTCCCGACACGTCTCTTAATCTTTCTCCTGCACTTCGACTGACATGAGCCGCAAGACTGCGAAGGAACGAGCGGAAATAGCAGAATACACGTCCTTGATTCGCTCCTTACACACGACATCAACGCAAGACGCTCTTCCACATCTCTTGGTACCGACATCAGTATCTGTCCCCTTTTTCAGTGACTCGAGGACCCCGTCGCCGGTTCGGCAACTCGCCCACCTTGCCAGTCCAAACTTTCCACTGTCGCTACCCACTCCCTCGGGTGAAGATACGCAAGTTGAGGTTGTAAGGTCAGATTTTGTCGGAAACGACAAAGCCGTGGTTCGAAACGAAAGCAGGGAAGGAGATGTCGTTTCGCGCGATCGTCGCTTTGACGTGATTCAAGGATCGCAAGAAAAGAGGAAGGGGAGGTCGACCTGGACACGGTGGCCGCTACTCAAGGGAGAAGTGTACATCCCGGAGTGGACCCTGCAGGATGAAATCCAAATACTCGCGAGTAAGGCCACCAGAGAGTGGATCAATACATACGCAACCACTGGGTTCCCAATGAGTCAAGAAGCCCTTATTTCCCAATATTCGCCATTCGATACAACTGTGGAGTGTTCAAACCCAAGAGAGAACAGCTCTGTATCTCCTACAAATCCTCAGTCTGTTATGACCCGAACTGCTACGGGAGGCATCCCTATGGACCATGTAGCAACAGAGGACTCACCAGCAGAGAATAACAATCTAGAATCAGCCATGCTCCACCCAGGCGTCATCAGCGGGCTCACCTTGGAGGCAGAAAACCTTCTCTCTCGCATTTTTGGAGCACTGGCCGCTCATTGGCCGCTAGTTGATAAGTCTCTGCAAGACCGACTCCAACCAATGGACGGGAGGGCTGTCTTGGAGATTGTCGGCCAAGCAGGCATCATCGACCCTGAGCGAGTTATCACCTCTACTTTGTTATCCTGGGTCTAACACTGGCACCCCCTTTTCTAGAATTATCTTGAGAGTCCAACATCGGCTCGAAGGGAGCCAACGCGCTGAGAGGGCGTCTACATCGGACGACTTCCACCCTGCTCGCCTAGATCCTCTCATATCCTCTCTTCCGTTAGGCGCCATCACTCGCTCTGAGGCCTTACAAAGGCGACGACGAAAGGTGGCAGCTTTGGAAGAAGAATTTGGTGAAGACCCATTTGACTTCATCGACGACCCATATCGAAGTAAGCCTCCATTGAGCATGGAAGGATCCTGCTAACTTGATGCCTCACATTTACAGAAAAGGGTACACGAAAGCGGAGACGCAAAGGGTCCACAGCACAGATGAAGGATGCATAGCATCCTATCAGGATTTCACTTCCACTCTACCTGTCCAGTAATCTACTTCTCCAAATCCTGAGCATCGAACCCTGGAAGCACGGTTTATGCCATTTCGAGGTATGATTCTCATTGAAGAGGCCGATCAAGGATTGGAATGAATATTCGAGGTCTTTTTGCATAGAAATCACAAGGCTCACCAACCCCAAGACACCGATGGCGACAGTTCGCGCCCTTGCACAGTCGCCGACCTCCGTTTTTCTGGCTTCACGCACAACATCAGCGCTCCATATCCTTCAACCACACCGCCTTGGTTACTACCAAAATCAACTATGAAGTCTGGTGACCATCTCCAAATTTCTGGATCGTGACACGCTGCGAGTGAGCAAGTAATTTTGTCACACAGCCAGAGTCTTATACCAGTCCTTCCCATTGAGTCCTTGGGAACCGAAGGCGCAGGTGGGCATCCACTCTCGATATTCCCCCATGTTCTGATGGATATTCGCGCTCCCAGCCGAAGTGGTCGTCCAACAATTGCAGTGCTCGGCACCCTTTGCCACCAACATGAACCGGATTGGTATGCACCGGACAGGAACCCCTGCAGCATTTGTTCTCAGTCTGATTTTCGGATGGAGAAGCCATTTGAACTGGCATCCATTACGTGCACTGGTGAAAACGTTCGCAAAGTTGCGATACCTCACGTACATCGTATCTGAAATGCTTTATGACTTTGCGTAAGTTCTTGCTTCCCCTTCTTGATCTGCGTAAACGGTCATCAAAGACAAAACATTTTGGTGCGATCGCCACATTGCCTCACCTTAGAGAGTTATGGATATCTGTATGCTGCTGGAAGCGGCTTCAAGCGCACCGGGGCTCGGATAGGTGCTCCCGGACTGTACCGAACGTTCAGAGGCGCCAAGAGGTGCCACAGAGGCAGTGAGTACACATTCGATATTGGCAGTCTGCCCAATTAACGCTAAGGGTTGGGGGTATCCCGCATGGGTCAGTCTCGCTTGATCGCTTGGAACGCCAAAGTGGATGACGTGGCCCTCGCGATGCTGTAGGAAAGCCAGAAAACTCATGGTAGGAGTTGGTACGTCCTTGGTCATGCACGGCTGACCCAGCGTAGCGTGAGGAACAGCAGATCGATGACGACTCCCGTAGCGGTTGAAGAGAGATCTCGAGGTTTCAAAGCCAAGGAGTTTGCCCCAAGGACTCTCATCTGCATGAGAAGTGAGGAGTCGGGTTGTGATTGAGGTTGGATAGGAGAGTGGCTGAATTTTTTTTCTAGAATGTCACGGGAGAACAGTGGCCCTTGCGCCTTGCGAAGGTCCAAAGGGTCCGGTGCTCATGGCTGTATTCATGTTGCACTGGCTGTCTTTCATCTCAATCAAACAGGTCGCCATGCGTGCCTTGAGCCTCTCCCTTGTTCCACTTCGGTGTATTAAGCATTGACGAGCTAGTAGGGTATGGTGGGCATGGTGGTTATATGTCGGGCGTATGCATGACAATGACAATGACAATGGCAATGACTATTGCCCAGAACAACAACGGAAGCGACTGAGGAGACTGACACGCCGACTCGCTACACATGCGGATAGCAAATATCAGAATAGAGAGGATGTGGGTGACGAATACGGTACGATGAGGAGGGTGGATCGCCTCGCAGATCGCTTCCATAGTTGATGTCGCGTAGCCGCGAGAGTGTACCCCTACAAAGCCTGACTGACTAACTCTTGATGTTACAAAGACGGAGACGAACTTCCTGGCCCGACGACAGCATTGATATTTAGGAGGTGCGCAGCAGTGCCGAAAGTGCCGAAAGTTGAGAAGATACGGTCTTGGTTTGCTAGGGTTATTCGGACTTACTAATAGGGACGCATGGCAGATGGATGGCGGTAACGCCCGGAATTTTGATGCATTTATGGCGCAGGAGGCTGTGCGGCTCCGAGACGAAGGTTAAGTGAGGCTCTGCCGAAGGTCCTGCTGGAGGTCCTGCCAAACAGATTGCTGGCTGATCCATATATATATAAAAGGAAATGGGCTCAGCTTTCATATGTAGGTTGCAAGTTAGGACGCATGGCCTACGCTCAATGTCACTCGCGCGTCACACCATGGGTAGGAATATAAAATGCACTGGGCACATAAAGGTCGCAAGATATTCCTCATCGACACCTATATCTCACGCTCATGGTCATCATGACCTTCCAGCCGCCAGGAGACACCCAACCAGTGGTCCTGGAACCGCTTACCAGTACCAGTCACGTCTTGATTGACCAACCCCAATTAATAACTGCTCCATGGTGGGCCTATTACCAAGTCCAAGTTGTTCATTTACTCACAAGAGGCATGGAACCACTCACAGTCATTGCCATGACACGTTCGTGCCCCATATATCGACCTTCAACACCGCTGCTTCTCGTCATCTCGCCGACTTGCAGAGCTGGTTGAACCTCGCTGACTTTCCCATCGATAACATGCTACCCTTGTACTGTGCTCCTGGCGGTTCTCCCACCCGGCTGTGGAATGGCGAAAACGCGTCCTCGTATTCCCAACTAGAAGTAGACCATCACCCAGTTTCAGCGCAGAGCAACGGACACTACACTTACCCTACTCAAGCTCAATGCGTTCGGCCTGATCATTGGGATCACCCAAACGACTCCCACTTGAACAGGGAGCCTATGCGACCACCCCACCATCTAGACACCATACCTGTGAGTATTCTTATCAGTTCTTATCAGTTCTTGTCTACGTTAGTGATTCGCGGACTCGAATACTGCCAGACGCCTCCCCACGTCGAGGCCGAAGTGCCAGTAGTGTTCTGGAACAGCACAGCATCTTTGGGGGAGATGTCCCAGGGACCATATGGTAGTCTCAATACATCTTCCACCGGGTCAAATCACGAGGTCCGCCAGCTAGCCTCGAGTTGGGCCGCTTATCCCCAACCTCACTACCCTCGCGATACTCCGCCATCAAAAGCCCGCTGCTACAATAGGCCCGGGAGAGAACCCGCAGTCAAATTCGAACCCGATGCTGCCAAGCTACAGGAGGCATGCGAACGCTACCGAGGGAGTTCCTTCGCAGTCGACTGGATCGTTGTAGTTTTCAGGCATGGAGTGACCACAGAGGCACTGTTTCGTCCTCTTGACAGCAACGAAATCGACCAGATGAACTTCCCTGGTGGGTTTCGGCCGCGTCAGGCGTATGACGGCTTTATCTCCAAGATCGGGGGTTTGTACGAGTGTGGACTGTGCAAGGAGGGCAAGAAGACGCACTGGAAACACAAGAAAGACGCACCGCGCCACCTTCGTAAATTTCACTTCGGCTTGGGGGACCTGTGTACAATTTGGTGCGTTCGCTAGCATCTTTACTACGGCCAGTCGCATTCTGAGTATTCCCTCTCCCCTTTGTAGCGGTAAGCAGGTATATTCCAACGGCGAAAAGAAAGCCCATCGTTGCATGCCTGCCGCTGTGAAGAATGAATAATTTTCAAGGGGAAAGTTCGGTCGCTAATAAATTAATTGACTTTTCAATAACCTTGTTATCGGATTGTTGTGATGTTTAGAAGGCTGCCACAAATAGACACGACATGACTCGACTATCCCCAGTGCGATGTACGTGTGAACCGTGAAAGATCAAATAAAAACGAATTGCTATAAAATAGCAATACAGTAGGAAGTGGGTTTGGTATCCTAGTCAGGAGCGCGGAACAGTCGCTCGCGTGCAAGGACGTGCACGATTGGCACGTGTGGCTCAGGATCCGATCAAGAAGGAAGGGAATCAAGCAAAGATAAGGCAAGGAGAATCTAGAGGCCATATTTCGGGCTGTGGAGCGAAGGGCGAGCGGAAATCGAAAATGGGCTATGTTGGATGGTGTAGCGGGTGCCGTCAGCGTGCTGATGCGTCTGAGGGCCTATTTATAATGTCCGAAGTCCGAGTTGAACCACTGCCGGGGCCTCTAAATCCAGACGTAGGAGTTGGAGGGTAGGGGGTAGGGTAGGGGTAAAAGACTCATTTGTTTGTCTAAGAGAGCCCCACCTTTTCATGGTAGCTCCCATAATCCCTGTTCGGTTGTGTAAATTTTGTGTCATGTTCAGTACACCGAGCGTGCGCATCCCACCTCTGTTCCCGACTAGGAGAACATTTTGCATGACGCCAGAGAACGCTGGTGGAGATGTATTCAATGCGGGTTTTCTGAGGTGGTGCAAGATTCGGGGGGTCGGGGAGGGGGGGAATGTCATGCAGATGCTTTGACAGGACAAGGAATATTGTGGGGGTGACAAGAAAATCGGGGGCTTAGAGTATAAACCGAGCATCGATGGCGGACCTTTGTACAAATTATAGGGATCCACGAAGTTGGGCGAGGTTTGCTGCTTTGACAGATCGGACCGCTATTCCACTGGAACAGACTCAAATGTCGAGGCGGGAAAGGATAGCCATATGATATCTCCCTTGATGTATTGGGTATCTAGAGCAGTAATTATTTATACATGAACACCGGAACAACAGATAAAACTGCCACTCAGCTTCCAGACGTACCCTGCGACGAAAACAATACGCACGATGTAGCAGCACAGAAGATGAACAATTGTATTCTGGTGGTTTTGTGGTACCAGTTCTCGACTAATTTGATAATAATATTGCTATAAATCATCTGAGGCGCTCCCAATTGTCGTACAATTAATACCAGCATTATAACCGGCCCTCATTATCTAACCTCGGTAGCAGAAAACACAAACATAATTTGGGCGATACGTCGCAGTCCGATACTGATTTACAGGTAGCCACATCGAAATATCTAAAGCTTCACAGCTGATATCGCGGCTTTAAGTCACGACAATTGGGTCAAATGTAACGAGAATAAAGCCTATTTCTGCGCTCGCATCTCGCCTTAATTTTTTTGGAAATTCCAGAACGCTGTGAGTGATATACTAATAGCCGGGCCTGTAGTGGCATAGGAGATGGGGAGATTGCATATGTGCATATGTCTCAGGTATTGAACACTGCAATAAAACCTGTGCGCGCGGCCAGTGAACCTGGCTGGCGGTCCGTGATCGTTCAACGTACAAGGTTCGTACACCTAGTACACAGATTGACCGTATCAACTTAGCCTTAAGCTGTTGATCACCCGGAATAGTGGGTGCGATTCGTTTCCATCAGTTCGGGATAGGTGTATGTCGCTGCAAACACCCTTGCCCCATCATGAAAAGGTTAATATTGAGCCTGCCATCTGAACGTCTAATACCTGAGGTAGCAATAATCGGAACCAAGTACAAAGTAATGTTTAGACCCTTAAATCCATGAGTTTCACGATCTAGTTGACTTTTGGGTGCCAATAAGCACTTTCAGGAAGTCAAAAGATACTCTATCATTACCCGACCATATCCATGGATGCTTCTGAATGAAGCGAGTAATCTCATCTCACCGCTCGCTCGTTCCTCACCACTCTCCCGATCGCGTGGAAGTAGTGGTTGGCTAGACATTGCCTCTTTTCAAGTCTCCAAATGAGCGGATTGTGAATAGGTATGATGAAATGTGAGTGTCTGGGAAGAGATGGGAGTCCAAGCTACACGGGCGCTTGAGTCGCGCAGCACAAAGGCCCGTGTCAGCTCGGTAGACAGCTTGTCATTTTCATTAGATTTAATCTATTGGTGACTATTTACCGAATTGTCCCGAGCACCTTGTCATTCTCGGCAGCCTAAAGCAAACCTGAACGAAGGACTAATTGCCTTTAAGGGTGTGTGAGAGTAGGCCTTAGTGACAAAAGACCACCAAGTGCACCTTTAAATACGCGGACCCCGAATTATTGTTCGAGGGGCTGACCAGTACGGCAATCACCACCCTTCGCACCGCAATAGACAATTCGAAACCGGCTCGCAGTCAATTCATTCAGCCATTTCAATTTAACTGTTGGTCATCTTATAATTGCCACTGCTCCCGGTGTGTGGCGCCCGATTAACCCCCG
>WNFL01128599.1_pt1 | contig 24652 bp, 28 predicted proteins | sample 5400361 | NCBI WGS metagenome assembly WNFL01 (sample SAMN13153351, study PRJNA577476) | soil metagenome | isolation source: 40 cm soil on Douglas fir-dominated hillslope | place: USA:California | collected 2013-09-17
AAGCATGACGACCCGATCAAGCCGCTGGAGTTCGCCGGATGGCACCGGCACGAGCTAGGCACTGGCCGCGACGTCATCAGCATCCAGAGCGGCCCAGCGAACGGGGGGCAGACTGATACCCTGTCCATGGTGACGCAGGACCCGGTGACGAACTTCTGCTACGTCGAGTTCCTCCAGACGATCTGGGACAGCAGCGACAGCCTCCTGACCGCCTGGTACGTCGATGGCGGATCGAACGTGGCGGCAGCAGAGAAGCTGAACGCGACGACTGTCCGTATCTACGGGCTCTGGTATATGATCGGCCAGTCGGTCTCAGTCTGGGGCGCCGGCCTTGACCTTGGCGACTTCACCGTCTCAGCAACTGGGACGATCGATCTCCCGCTCAATGCTGCCCTATCGCTATTCTCCGACGCAACCCTGGCCCAAGTATCGGCGCTGGGCTGCACGTCCCTATCCACGGAGATCCTTGGGACTACGGCAACTGCCCCGACAACCTATATCATGACAGCAGAAGAGAATTATGATCCTGGTATACCGGCACTCAGATAGGCACGGACCAAAACTATCAAGGCGTGCAATGGGACCCTGTGCGGCGTAACCTCATGTATATGTACACAGAATATATCCCAAGTACTCCAGTAACGAACACTACCGGCTTCTCTATCTGGGACGGCACGACGGCCATTGCGCCGGGTGGCACCGTTGGCCCGAGCGTTTCGCTCAACTCGTCTGTTGGCATCAAGAGTATCGACACGGGTGCTGTAGTTTTCCATCTGAATTATAATGTCGCCAGTGTCGTCCCTCTCGGCATCGGCGGGAGTGATGGAACATACCGTAGGTACACACACGACTTCACTACGGCGGGGGGCAATGGCCCCGGCATGACCGACCCCTATACCGGGGATTTCTGGATCAACTCGGAATCATGCGAGCTATATTGTTTTCGCCTGTCGGACACCTATTCACAGACAATCTCTCCCCTCTTTCCGGTAACTAATTCGAATAGCGATGTCATGATCGTTGGGTTTACCAACACCGGAGCAACAGGTCCGTGGTCGTTCGCACGGGAAGTCAACATAACCGAAAATCCAAGCCACGGATATCTGTACCTGGTGCCGCGGCTACTCACCGCGACGGAGACTACGCACGATTATCTCCTAACCTACGCTACATTTACTTACCCCCGGCTGGTATATTCAGGGACGTTCAGCGCCTATAACAGAGAGATCTTTGATCACGCTGGAAATATGTACGTCTTCTCGTCTGTCCCATCGGGCGGGAAGAATTTTGCGCTCCATAAATTTACCCTCCCGACGTCGGCACCCTATGGCGGCCCTACGGTTGGAGGCGGGTTCACTGACATAACGCCTTGGGGTGCTGCTACCGGCCCTAATGCCGACGGCCCCACTTACACGCTCAGCGCGGGTGCGCCGGTAGAGACGGCCAATATTATCCCGATGTACCTGCCGCTGACGGATGATCTCGTGCTGATCGAGAAGTTTTTCCCCCGCGAGCGCACGGCAAGCTCCTATGATCCAGCGCTTATGTTCTGGTCCTGCACCTATGTTCATAGCCCGGCCAGTGCGCCGACATGGGACCATCATTCGACCTTCGTCACAGGCTATATGTCGGCAGCATGGGCGCCGACGAGTATTGCTAATGCGGCTTACGCAGTGACAGATGCGTTTGAGGTGAACAGGTATCTCGGGCAGTCTGATTACTCCTACAATATCGACTATACTACCCGCTGGTTTTTCTTTGAATGCACAAAGATGACCGGCGGTATATCGGATGGGCGGCCAAGGATTGTGCTGGTTCAGTACAAATTCGTCTATGGTAGTACGCCAAGCGTTGTGCAGGTGATTGACGAACAGGGATGGGACGACGCATATCCTAACTATAGGCGCTCTACTAACGCGTATCCTCCCTATAGCGGCACGGTAGATGCGGCTGCGGTAGCCGTATCGATGAACGCGGGATATAACCCCGACAGGTTCGTGCCGCTCTGGGACATCGGGATCCACGACCCGGTGACGAACACCTTCTGGTGGAGCGGGGGAGGTACGGACTCTGCGGGCACTACTGCTTTCTTCGGCACGTTCGACCCGAAGTTCGCGAACAGGATGCAGAAGGCCGACCATACCCCCGGAGGCTCAACCATTGCGGCAACGCCTCCGTTCATGAAGCTGTCCTTCGCGCTCAGCTACTGCGCGCCCTTTGTCGTCGGCTCGACCTTCACCAGCCAGGGCCAGATCCTGCGCCCGGTGACGGCTCAGGAGAGCATGACCCAGACCGGGCCGGCGCTGGGCAAGAAGCGGCGCACGACCTATGCCGCGCCCCTCCTGGCCAATGCGCAGGGCATGTCCATGGGGGTTGACTTCCTGACCATGCGCCCGCTTGACTTCAAGTCACCTGGCGGCACGGTATCGCTGACGCTACAACAGACCTTCTCCGGAGTGTATTGGGGAGTAGTGGACGCGGACAGCAATTATGATAATATGTGGTGCTGGGAGATTACGCGGCCGTACCCATGCACGGTTGTGGCGGTCGAGATCCAGCACAAAACGAATGAGAATGTCTGATGGGTTTGTTCAGCGGCCTTTTTGGAGCGGCGGGTGATTTCGCCCAGGCTGCTGGTCACCTTGCGGAGGCAGGCGCCTACCGCCAGGCAAGGGACTATGCCAACCAGAATGCTGTCATCTCAAAGGAGGCAGGCGATATCAAGCTGGAGCAGACCGGCCGCCAGATCTACAAGGTCCTCGGCGCTCAGCAGGCACAATATGCCGGGGCTGGTCTGACGGGCGGAGGCAGTGCCCAATCGATACTGCGGAGTAGCGTATCGCAGGGCGCTCTGGAGAAGGCGATCGTGAACGAACAGACCCAGATCAACGTCACCGGCTACAAATCGCAGGCGGCCCAGTTCAGCGGCATGGCGTCTGCGGCCACGGCCAATGCTGTCGCCAGTGCCGCTTCCGGCGTCGGCGGTATCTTTAGCGCCTTTGGGCTGTAGGAGGACACGGTGCCGAATATAATTGAGTACAATGCAACAGGCGAGATCAACCCATCGGACAAGGGTATCCAGGCGGCTGAGCAGGCCGCCCGGGTATACGGCAACACGGGCGAGGATATCGGCAGGAGCGTCCGCAAGATCGGTGACCAGGTCGAGCAGCACATGGCGGTTATGGAAACCTCCGAACTGTACAAGACCGGGACCGAACTCAAGCAGAACCTCCAGAAGCGGTACGAGCAAGAGAGTACCCTCCCCGAGAACCGGAACGACCCGCATTTCGGCGACCGCTTCATGGCCGAAGTTGGCCCGCAGCTCGACCAATGGGGCTCCGGGGTGAACACCGACCATGGCAAGATGCTCGCGACGACGCTCAAGGCGAACATCCGCAACGAGATCTTTAACCATGTTGCCGCTGGCCAGTCGGAAATGGATGCGGCGCATGTCGAAGACAACCTAACCCAGACCATGAATACTTTGGGGGCGGGGCTGATTATCGACCCATCACGGATTAGCCTCGACCGTACCCTAGGGGCAGCGAAAGATGCTGTCCAAGGCATGACGATGAGCATCCCGAATGTCGGGATACGTGAGCGAGTGGCTTCAGAACTGCTCGCCCGCTATCTGCCGCAACTTGTTATGTCTAGCTTTCAGGGCAAGGCTGAGAGCGCCAAGAACCAGATCGCAGACACAGGCGGCGCTACGTCACCGGCCGCGGAACAGCTTGGCAAGGACGTCGCGGCTCAGGTCGGCTTCCAGTATCTTTCGCCTGAAGCCCAGGTAAGGGTCTCCACGTTGCAGGATGAGGCGGTCAAGCAGGGCCAGCAGCTATATAAGTCCAGGGTAGATAGCGCCAAATCTCAGGTGGTAGAGCAAGGGAAGGCTGCCTTCGCTGAGATCCACAACAAGGCTATGGAGTATCAGATTGCCGGCCTGCCGATGCCTCCCGAACTGGTCCAGGTCGCCCAGGACTATGCACGGAAGTACGGGTCTACCAATCCCGGCGAGTCCAGCGCCTTGGATGACTTCATCCTCCGGGGGGCAAAGTCGGCACAAGGGGGCGATGTCCAGCCCTATAACCCAAAGACGCGGAATGATATCCAGGCGACCATAGGCACGAAGGGCGGGCCGGATGTGCCCACGCTGACCAAATATTATAACAGCGGGCAGATCACACTGGATGACCTGAACCACTATACCGAGCTGCTCGGGAAGCTCAACAAGCCGGAAACGGACCCGACCTTCGGGCCGGCGTATGAGAGCTTCAAGCGCTGGCAAGGCCATATGATCGAGTCAATCGGGGTTGCCCTTGGCGGCAAAGGCCCCGGCGTCGGCCCTGCCCGTGCCCAGTTCATTCATGATTCCGAAGTCTGGTTTATGGGCCGGGGCCGGGCTCAGAAGGATTGGGGCAAAGCCCTGAACGATGTGACGGACGTTCATAACGCCGCCAGCTTCGCCAAGCTGATCCCTTACTATGAACGCGCGGCGAACAGGGGCGTCAAGGCCCAGCAGTATATGCGCCAGAACTTCACGCGGTTCAACGAGGATGGCTCGACAACCCATGCGTTCGGCAGTACTGCTAACCCCGTCTACCCAGTCAAGGGCACGCCCGCGCAGCCGACCAAGATCGATCAGGCTACGGTCGACAAGATCCGAGGACTCTAATGGCCGATGCGCCTCCTGCCCCAAACCCTGAGGTTGTAGCAAACCGGCAGCGGTTCATGGATGCCCAGATAACCGCCCGAAAGGCCGGGGCTTCATGGGACCAGATCCATACTACTGTAGCGTCGCATGTCGACCAGATGCGGCAAGCTGGCGCGACCGAGCAGCAGATCATGCACAGCTATGGCCTCAGCAATCCAGATGAGCTGATCGCTGCCACTCAGACGGAGGCCCAGCAGCATCTGGCGGCAACCAAGCCAACAAGCTGGACGGAGGCCTTTGTCAGCGGCCTGACCCATTCATCTGTGGCGGCGCTCTTGGGCGTCAAGCCTGATGAAGCCCCAATCCAGGGCCATGGAGCCCAGATCGTATCGTCCCTGGCAGAGTCTATCGGTGATCTTCCTGCGTCGCTTGCTGGCGGCATGATGGGAGGAACGCTGGGGAGCCTCGCGGGCGGGGGCGCAGGAGCGGTGGTGGGCGGTGGCCCGGAGGATGTACCTGCTGACGTTGCCGGCATAGGACTGGGGGCTTATGCAGGTAGCGCAATGGGGGCGAATGCGCTGCCGCAGCTCATCAAGAGCGAGCGCGACCGCTACGCCCAGGCCCTGGCCAAGGGCCAAGTGGGCCATCCCGGAGACTTTCTTCGCATCCAGGGCCAGGTCATGAAGGACACGGCTGAAGCGGCCACTATCGGGATTCTTACGGCGGGTGCCGGCCGGGTCGCTGCACCACTCCTGGAGAAGATGGGCGCGAATAAAGTTACCAAGTTCATTGCGACGGTAGGGGTCGAGAGTGCCACCATGGCGACTGCGCAAGCAGCCCTGGCTGGCCGCATGCCCAAGATGGAAGACTTTGTCGACGCCGCGGTAACGGTCGGGGCATTCCATACCGCAAACGTCGCTGCCAAGCCGGCGGTGCAGGCAGTGCGCGCCATCCGCACACGCATCATGCAGGAGTATGTCGACACTGGCGCTCACCCGGATGACATTGCGACCCAGGCAGTTCACGACCCTGTGTTTCGGGCCAAGATGCTGGGCATCCCGGACCCGGATGTGCCAGTAGGCAGCAGCCACACCAGCGTGAAGCCGCCCCATGCCATAGCCCCCGGCGAAACTCGCAACGAACATACGCCACTGCCTTCAGACGTATATATCATTCCGCGCGCGGCCGGAGACTTCGACCATGCCGTGCAGTGGATACTGAAGGAAGAGGGCGGGCTGACGACGGACACGGGCGGCGTGACCAAATATGGTATCAGCGCCAAGGCCCATCCCGGCGTCGATATCGCTCATCTGAGCCAGGCAGACGCCGCTGAGATATACCATCGGGAGTATTGGCGCGCGATCGACGCCGACGCCTTGCCGCCCAACATGCGCATGGCCGCCTTTGACAGCGCTGTGAACCAAGGCGTCGGGCAGACCAAGACATGGCTGCGGGAGGCCGGGGGCGACCTTCAAGCTTTCATGCGGCTGCGGGTTGAGAAGTATGCGCAGCTTGCCCGCGATCCGAAGTACGCCAAATATGCCGCAGGTTGGGCCAACCGCCTCAGGCATCTCGGGGCCTCCGAAGGGATGGCCAACATCGTCCACAACGGGCCGGATAATGTGGGCCGGGAGTTCTCCCCGGATGAGCGTAGCCTGTTGGCCCTGGATAGCGACGGCGAAGGCCCGCCAAAGCCTCCCGGTGGCGAAGGCGGGGAGGGCGGGGAGCCTTCCTTCGCTCCTGGAGACGACGGCGCGCTGGGCCGCGTCAGGGGACGGGTTGCCTCGGATGAAGGTACGGACTGGCTCGGCAATACCGTTCACGCCTTCACGCGCGTCATCGGCGAACTGTTCGACCCGATGCACCCAATTCGAAAGCTGGTCGACGCCGTCACCAAAGGCGAGCCGATCGACGATTACCGCAACCCGAATCTCCTATGGCGCGTGGCTGAGAATGCCAGCACGGTATCCAAGGGTGCGATCAGCGGCGGGCGGATGGTTGACCTTGACGGCAATGCGACCGGCCATAGCCTGGAGGATATCGTCACCGGCAAGAGCATCGGTGAGACGTTCAGCAAGGCTCAGACACGGGACTTCCTCAACGGCTATGCGGTGGCCAGGTGGGCGTTGATGATGCACGAGCAAGGTAAGAACCCTGCTGACATCACCCGCGAGGATGCCCAAAGGGTCGTGGACGATTATGAGCGCGGCGGCACGATGCCTGAGGGCGAGAACCTGCTTGAGCATCTTCAGCGCATCGGCGTCGCTGTCGAGTATATCAACAAAAAAAGCAGCAGGGCTAGAGGCGGCCCTCATTATGATATAACGCGGCGAAAGATCGTCATGCCAAAGATGACGGATGAAGAGTTTCGCACAGAATACGGCAGCCAAAAACTAGGCCATGATGAGGTGCTGGCGCATGAGGCCGGCCACGCTACTGCCTATACCTTATCGCAGCAGATTGGTGCTGGCGACTGGGGCAGCATACCTACCAAGGATCTGACGCTCATCCATGACGAACTGCACGCCGCCAGCCGGCGCTTCCGGCCTGAGTTCTGGGTCAAGGGCAGTGGGCAAGAGAACTACGTCCAGACGCCTTCGGAACTTATGGCGGACGCTATCGCTACATGGCTGACAGATCCGGTAGCCCGTACCCGGATGCCCGTCTTCAAGCGCGTCATCGAAACAGCCATGGCCGGCAAGGAGGGCGAGCCTTTCAACCTGGAGACGCTGGGAGCCGTCCCGGAGAAGTACGGCACGCCCTTCCAGCAAGCCTTCGACCATCTGGTCAACTGGCGCAACGGCACTGCGCAGTGGCTGCGGGATGGCGGGATCAACAGCAGCGACAGCTATCGGAAGTGGGTTGCGGATAATGACGCCTCGATCCCCGGATATCGGCGCATGGACGATGGCAGCTATAAGCCAGTGTCGACCGGCAAGCCGGGCATCTGGAACCCGGTCAAAGCGGCCAAGGGTTCGGAGCGTCAGATAGAGCCGATCATGAAGTCGCTGATGCAGGACGCGTTCTTGCGCCACCAGCTAGCCGATAACAACCGGGCCATGGCCGCGACGGCAGACATGGGCATTCAGGGTAACGAGGCGTCCGAAGCACGGGCTGTCGACATCAACCTTGTCAAGGCCATGGAGGCGCTGAAGGACCGCGGCATTGGCGAGGACATGCTATCCGCCCTGGCCACATCGACCGGCATGCCGCTGAAGAAGGATGAGGTGCCGATCTTCCGTGAGGGCAAGCTATATCATGTGAAGTTTGAGGACCCGGAGATCACCCGTGTCTTGCGTGGCTATGACCAGAATGCCCGGAGCGTTACGGTGAATATCGCGAACGCAATCAGCAGCGGCCCCCGGAGCATGCAGACAAAATTCAATCCTTTCTTCCCGGTGCGCCTGCTGACATACGACCTGTTCTTCCAGCATATCGTCAACCCCGACGCCAAGAATGTGCTTGTCAGCTTCTATGCGGGCTTGGGTCACATGCTGGGCAAGACCGAGGTATATCAGAGCTGGATGCAGTCAGGTGGAGCAGACCACGTCTTCACCAATGTGCCTAATGACAAATACGTGCAGCGCGTCATGAAGGGCCTGGAAGACACGAGCCTGACCAGCGGGATGTGGAACGCCGCCAATACCCCGTTCAAGGCACTCCAGGCGTGGGCGCAGGCGGTGTCAGCGCCCATAAAGATCGGCCGCTATGCCCAAGGGCTGGAGGCAGGCGAGACGCCGCTACGGGCTGGCGTCGCCAGCAGTGAGGCCGCACTCCACCGGGCGGCCTATGGCGGCCCTGTCGGCCGGGCTATGAACAGCCTCATCTATTACTGGACCGCGCATCTGAACGGGCTGGAGAAGACCGTCCGGGCGCAGTTCGGTATCGGCACTACGGTAACCGGGGTCAAGCATGACTGGGCCGGCACGGCGATCAAGGGCCTCACGGCTCTGACGTTGCCCGCTATCGCCTCCTGGTTTCTCTACAAGGATGAGGACTGGTATAAGGCAATGCCGGATTGGCAGAAGGACAACTCCCTTATCATCATCCCGCCGACCAATGGGGCTCCACCTATTCCGATCGCAGCGCCCCCCATTCTCTCCGAGCTTTATGTGGCCATGCCTCGCATGATAATGGAGCGCCTCTGGAACGATAACCCCCACGCTTTCGATAACTTCTGGGAGACCATGGGCGGCGGGCTCCTGCCTCCGGGCGGGCTGACAGGCGTATCGATCCTCCAGCCGCTCGTCGAGCATCTGGCCAATCACAGCTTCCATAAGGACCAGCCCCTGGTCTCTCCGGATACGGTTCAGGGCGTCCAGCCGGCGGAACAGTTTACTCAGTATTCTTCGCCTGCGGCCAGGGATCTGGCGCAGTTCACGAGCGACCTGCCGCTTGTGCATTCGAACCTTGGATGGTCGCCTGCGGTCATTGACAACTACATCAACCAGTGGGGCAGTGTGGGGGGCCGCGCCATGGCCGCAGGAGCGGACAAGCTCCTGGCTGCACCGCCCAGCAACCCATACCCGGAGACCCATGTTTCCGAATGGCCCGGCGTCTCTTCATGGGCAGTGCGCTATCCCAGCGCCAGCGCTGCACCGATCCAGGAATTCTATGACACGGCGCGAAAGCTGAACCAGGAGCATGGTTCGCTGCTGAAGGAAATTCGGCAGGGCAACTTCGCCGCCTTCAAGCGCATCGTGGATGAAGGCGGCCCTTCCGCAGCCGCCTACCATCAGATGAGCCTTGGGCAGAACGCCCCGCCGAATACCGACCTTAGCCCCTATTTCGAGTATATAAGCCGGGTGGCGGAGAAGGCGGACTATGAGAATATGACCCTTGTGCATCAGGCGTCGGATGCGCTCAAGAATGCTCATGACTGGTCCGTGATGAATGTCCAGGAGAACCCCAAGCTGACAGGGCATGACAAGCGCCAGATCCTCGATATGGTGAATGCCCAGATGCAGGCGATCTCCGAGCGCGGCAATGAGGCCATGGATCGGGCGCACATCGGGGTCAAGAACCCTGGCCGCTCGGCTCACGCGGCTGTACCCGAGAGCATCCAGTTCACGCCGCCTGAGATACCGGAGTGAGCAAGCCGCCCAAAATTGTCGTCCCCGGACTGAACCGCGGCGCCGGCATTCCGGCCGGCTATGTCCTGGGCCGTCTGCCAGGCACGGGCCAGGGGCCAGCGCAGCTTCTCAACCTGACCGGCCTGCGTACAGTGGGCCTGGCCACAGGGGCCGGCGTTGCCCAAGGCACCTCCGTGGCGCTGTCGACCGCAATCTCAACGACGGTCTCTGCCGTTGCAAGCCTGAGTTCAGGCATCAGCGGATCTATCAGCGGTGTCGCCTCGCAGGTGACAAGCCTCAGCACCGCCGTCAGCACGGTCGACAGCGGGCAAAGCACCTCCCTCAGCCAGATCAGCTCCTCCCTAAGCGGTGCGATCTCTTCGACGTCGAGCCTGAGTACGGCCGTCAGCACGGTCATCAGCGGCTCGATCAGTTCGGCCAACTCCAGGATTGATTCACTCAGCACCGCTATCGGTGGCGGGGCAGGCACAAGCACCTCGCTCAGCCAGATCAGCTCCTCCCTAAGCGGAGCCATCTCTTCGACGTCGAGCCTTAGCACTGCCGTCAGTACGGTCGACAGCGGGCAATCTGTATCGCTATCTCAGATCAGCAGCTCCCTGAGTACGACGAACTCGACCAACGTAACTCAGAGTACCTCGCTCTCTCAGATCAGCTCCTCCCTGAGCGGTGCCATCTCTTCGACTACAAGTTTGAGTACAGCCGTCAGCACCGTCGACAGCAACCAAAGCACCTCACTCAGCCAGATCAGCAGCTCCCTTAGCACGGCCAACAGCACGAACGTCACTCAGAGTACCTCCCTCAGCCAGATCAGCTCATCCCTAAGTGGGGCTATCTCTTCGACCACGAGCCTGAGTACGGCTGTCAGCACTGTCGACAGCAACCAAAGCACCTCCCTCAGCCAGATCAGTAGCTCCTTGAGCGGCGCCATCTCCTCCACCACCAGCCTCAGTACAGCCGTCAGCACTGTCGATAGCAACCAAAGCACCTCCCTCAGCACCCACCAGGTCAACATCGATCTCTTCCTCGCCTCTTTTGTAGGAGCCCCGTAATGGCTGCAGCACCCGTTTTCTTCAGCGCCGTCAAGAATGCCGTCGTTCAGATCGTCAATGCTGACGCATCGGCGCTGAAGACGCTTGCGACCGGAGCAACGAACGGGTCGAAGGTCTTCTCGCCCACGCTGGCGTCGGATGACACTTCGGCCAGGGTGATCCAGATCGGCGTCACGATCAGCGCAGTCTTCTACCTGCTGGGTTCGGTCTCGGTGCCTGCAGGTGCTGGTACGGTCGGGGCCACCTCGATAAATGCTTTCGCCAATATCCCGAACATACCTGTGGACAACGATGGCAACCCTTTTGTCTACCTTGCTAGCGGTAGCACGCTGCAGATTAAGAGCGAGACGACCGTCACGGCGGCCAAGACTGTCCACGCCAGCGCACTTCAGGAGGACTTCTAATGTCTTTCGGGCCTAATGCAGGATCAAGGGCTGGGCGAGGGGTATTTTCCCTCTCCCGCCGCCAGATCGGCACTGGCTTGTCAGCAACTAGCAAGATCGGGGTAGGCAATAGTGGCGCCACTTGGCCTGTGGGTACGACCAATGTCTTAGAGATTACTGATACAGCAGATATCCCGGCCGCTGGCGTTCGGGTAGGCCTAAGCATAAACCTAACCGGAACGGGCGCTGCGGTAGCCCCTAGTAGCGTATTCGGACAAAGCTTCGTTGTTGGCTACGCTGGGTCCGATACTATAGCTAGCATAATCGGTATTAACGGTACAGCCCGTAATGCTGGAGCAGGCACTGTTACTATGTTGACGTCCGTCAGCGCACGGATAAGGTTTTTGTCTACAGGGGTAACTACTGCCTCTGCCGGCGTAGACGTACAAACCCCGATCCGGGGTGGCGTTACGGCTACGATCACAACGAATTACGGCATACGCATTTTGCCACAAACCTTAACCGGCATCACTACCTCTTGGGCGCTCTACGCATCCGGGACGACTGACAACAGCGCGATAGCCGGGCTCTTGCGTATCGGCGGTGTTACAGCCCCGACCAACCCCCTATCCGTAACAGGCAAAGCAGACTTCACCGGAACGATTCAGCTCCCGACCTATACCGTGGCTACTCTCCCCGCTGCGGCACCCGCCGGGCAGAAGGCTTTCGTGAGCGATGCGCTTGCGCCTGCGGTCTTCGCTATCATCGTCGGGGGCGGGGCTGTCTTCGCGCCGGTCTATTCCGATGGGGCAGCGTGGCGAGGCGGATAGCAAAACCCCCGCCAGTTGCCTGACGGGGGTCAGCAATTCTCTCACGAGGGCTGCATTAGCCGGCCGAGAGAATCGACTACCTGGGCACGGCTTGTACGCTTTTCCACCAGTCCTGCCAACCCTCTGCCTTGACCGTATTAGCCACGCATATGGTCAGGTCGACGGTAGGAACGATGGCTTCTGCACCGGCTCCAGCAGGATCGTTGGCGGGGTCGGGAGCGGCGGACAGTCCCGAGCTTCCGCCACCACTGGAATGGGTTGGGGGTGCGGGCTGCAAGCGCACATGAACAGCAGCGACAGCAGCGGCAATCCTTTGGCGAATTTCATGGTCTGACTCCTGAGATACCTTGTTCTGGTCGCGCTCGACCTGGGCCTTGTGGGCAGCATCCTCCGCGCGGGCAAGCTCGGTCTTGGCTTTCACATCCGCGGCAAACTGGGCGAAGTTGGCCTGGCACGCTGCGGCATCCCGCTTATAGGCCGCCCGCAGGCTGTCGATGCGCACTACCCATGCAGCGAACAGCGTGACAGGGATGACCCACCAGAAGCGCTTGAGCAGTACGAGATAGGGGATAGGCATCAGGTCACAGCCTTCAGGCAAAGGGGACGCTCGACATCACGGCGGCGCTTGACCAAGCCTGCCAGCGCAATACGCTTGCCAGTCTTGCGATCCTTGGCCGTGATACGCCAGCCGACGAATGCTTCACATGCCGCGGCCCAACGCCCGGCACGAACGGCTGCGGCCATGGGCGAGGCGCACACTGCCGCCGGGCCGGCGTTATAGCTCGCATCAATGAAGGCAGCGAAGGCATACTCGCGGGCAGGGTCGACGAACTGTGGCAGGCAGGTGAGGATCTTGGGCGCATAGTCGCGGTGCAGCCGCGCGCGCAAAAGGGTCTCGCATTCACCGCGTGAGTAAATGCGAGCGGGGTCGACATGCTCGGTCTCGCCGTAGCAATATGTCGATATATGTGCAGGGTCAGGCCGCGCCTTAGAGACATAGCCTTCCTGCAACGCAGTGACGGGAGCAGCGATCAGCACCGCTGCGGCAATGACGGCTGCTGCAGCTCTCTTCCTGGAGACAGGAGAATCAGGGGGCGGGATGGACACTGTCATCCGCCTTCGCCGCTGGAGAGGACTGCTGGGTGAGCCGCGTCACTGCCGGGAGGACGAATGTCACCAGCCCTGTCAGCACCGCCGCGAGCCCGCGCCACTCCTTGGGGATATAGGCGACCAAGCCCAGCACAAGGCTTGGGTCGGCCATGATAGATGCCGCGATCATGCCGGCCAGGGCTGCAAGCTGGATGCTCCACATGCGATACCAGGAGCGGTAGCTATCAATGAGTTTCATGGCAGGTGTACCCACCCTTTCTGGATTGCGCCTCCGGTGACTGCCGCAGCGATCACGCCGACCAGGGCGGCAAGCATAGGGCTCTTCAGGATATGGCCTATAGCCCCAGTCGCGCCGTCCCGGCGATTGCGTTCCATCTCCAGTTCTGCCACGCCTGTCTTCAGGGTAGCTACGCTCGACTTCAAGGCAGCCATCTCGGCGCCAAGCACTGCAAGTCCGGTCACTTCGCGCGAGAGGAACTCGAACTTCTGCGAAAGATTGTTCATCGAATGTACGACCTCCCGCAACTGGCCACGCATCTCTCCGAGGATCATATCTTGGCTAACCCCCGGTGATGTGTCACTTGACGACATGCAGACCCTCCTATTTTAGGGGGAGCCTATACGTGGTTTTACTAGCTGTCAATCTCTCAGGGCCGTATCGGCCGGATAGGCTATACCGGCAGCTCTTCCGCTGCAGTGCCTCTCTCAAGCACAATGGCATCCCGCTCCCGACGATCTATCTCCCGGTTGAGGTACCAGCGCGCCTTCTTCAGATCCTCGATCGCATCGTGCTTCAGATCGGCCCGCCAGATATACTTGACGGCGTTGCCAAGGCAGAAGCCCATATGCTCAGTGATATCGATCTGCTCGATACCCGAAGGGTGAGAGGTATAGTGCGGAGGTTGGTTCACCATGTCAGCCATCACCAGCAGCCTTTCAGCATATCCGCATATGTCTCCAGCGTCATCACAACCAGGGTTTCCGTGCGGTCGGCTTTGATCATCAGAGCATGATTGCCTGGCAGCCAGTTGAACAGGTCCAGCCATGCCTTCTTGCGAGTCTTGCATTCGATCTTGCGGCCGGCCACCACGATGTCCGAGCCAAACATCCCACCCGCTGCACCGGACAGTGGCACCCGCTGCGCCTCAAGCCCTAGATCCTTGAGCCGATTGACGCAGGCAGTCTCAAACCGCGTGCCTTTCTCGGCTGACCTATTAGCCATGATTCCACTTTCGCCCGCTACGAACTTCATAGATAGCTGTCGGACTGACGCCGAACATCTTCGCAAGCTGCTTCCCGGCTATGCCGGGGTTCTGCCGGATAAAGGCCACCGCCTGTTCCGTCAGCTTGGCCCGACCATTACGCTCGCCTTGAGGGTTACGGCCATGGGCCCGGCGGTCGGCGTGGTTTTCAAGCTGTGTCGCCCAGCGTAAGTTATCTTCTCGGCAGTTAGCAGGGTTACCGTCGCCATGGGCGACAATATGATGACCGCTCGGCGCAGGCCCATGGAAAGTTAATGCGACTGCACGATGCAGCTTGATCTCAAATTTCTGCCCCGCGCTATCAGTTAGCTTTAGCCGAAGGTATCCGTCAGGGTTAATCGCCCCCCGAACAATCTGCCCCCGTCGACCAATGACATACCCGAGCGACGACACTAGATAGGCTGAGCATCCTGCCAGCGGTCGGAACTCTTCTCCCTTCTGGCGGCTAGGATTGGGCATGGGCCGGCTCCGCTATGCGGGCCATGAAGGCAGGGCTCGCCCTATAGCCTGCCCCTCGCAAAGTCTCGACAGCACCCGGCCCCAAGGCCCTGCGGATACAGCAGACATTTACGCTGACGGTTTGCAGGCTCTCGTCAAGCGTGTGGTCGCGGTGAGGGATGCAGGCGCTGATCGCCTCGCGCGACATATAGCGCGGATACCTGGCAACCAGGGCGCCCATCAGGGCACGGAGCTGTGGCGTCAGATACTCTGCCCAAAGTGGAACGTTGATCGCTTCGACGATCTCAGCCGCCAGAGCGCCCTTCAGCACCTCGATTGTAGCATCCGCCTGCTGAAGCTCAGCCTCCAGGGCCAGGGCACGCGCTCGCCATCGAAAAGGGTCGATCACTTCCTGTACCTTCCGCCTTGCCAGACATCCACATGAATAGGGATCTGCATCTCGCGGACCCAGCGGGGAACATTCTCCATTATTTGCTTGAAGGCGTCAAGGTCTGTCGTCAGCGGCTCACAGATAATCTCGTCATGGACCTCCATGATTGGGCAGAAGCCATTGTCCTCCAGCTTGCGCTTGGCGCACTCGACGATCTCCCGCTCGATCTTCATCACGATGTTCTCAGTAAGCTGGCCGCCAAAGGCATCGCGCGTAATCAGGCGGCCCTGCTTCTCGACCCGGTAGGTAAAGCCTCTGCGGAAATCAGGCTTCTCCTCAGTCGACCAAGGCATCTCGCGAGTGACAGGCTGTGGGTCGTAATAATGAATCGTCGAGCCGTTCGGGGCTTCGGCCACGAGCCAGCGATCCTCCAGCCGGTAGAGAATGTTGTGGCTCTCCTGCTCTTCCTGAGACCAGACAGCATTCACCGCAGCATCCGACAGCCCATACCAGAGCTGCGGCACTGCGGGCGCCCACTCCTTCCGGTAGACATCGACAACCTGCTTGCTCATCTCCAGGTCGATATCAGCACCACCCTTGGCCGCCGACCATCTGAACTTGGGCGGCCCCATCTGGAACCCCAGCCCGAGAACGCCGGCCTTGCTGACGGTATACTCCTTCACGTCCGCATGCTTGTCGATCGGCCGACCGTAGATCTGCTGGCCCATATCGCAATAAGCATTCCCGCCTGCGGCCAACAGCGCGCACTTGTCATGCTGGCCTGCCAGGGCAAGCAGCGCCCTGAGCTGAATGCCGGTATAGTCACCCGACATAAGCACCCGGCCTGGCGCGGCCTTGATCGCATGGCGGAGCGATCCCACCACCAGCTCGACCGGCTCGACCCCGGTGACGGCCTTCACCCAGTCAGGGTCGCCGGTCATGATGGCGTCGACCTTGGCGTCAACATCCATGCCGATCGTCTCGTTGGTGCCGCGCGGGAAATTGTGCGGCTGGAACAGGCCGGCGGTCTGGCGGCCCGGCGTTGTGCCGTGGTAGCGGAACAGGCCGCGAGCCCGGCCGTCATAGCCGACACAGGCTTCCATGGCCTTGAGCTTTTTTATGCTTGAGCTGCCAATCAAGTGGCGTATATGTAGGGCCTCTCGAACGTCCGAAGGGAGGTGATCTTGTTCTGGCTCGGTGTCCTCATCGTCGTCAACTTCTTCACCGAGTAGCCTTGATACCGTCTCTGTGGTGAGGTCGGGGCAGGCGACACCCCGACCTTCAACCCAATCCCTCACCTTGGCGATCTGCCCGAAGTTCAGGCCGCCCGTCAGCTCCCGGAACCGTAAAGCCAGCGGGCCAGTCGCCTTGTCGACGATCATCTGGGCCGCCCGCACGAACTCCATGTCGAGCATGACGCCGCGGTCATTGACGGTCTGGCTCAGCTCCCAGATCGGGCGCTCATGATCCGGCAGCCAGCCCAGCCGCTTATGAACAGACGCCTGTCCTGCGGTATCGCTCTCGCAATACTGGCCGATCCGCGCTCTCGCAGCGGGCGTCATCGCCGCCAGCATGCCGGTCCTGCGGTCGGGCTTGGAGAAGCTGAGCGTGAGGGTGCGGCCTTCCTTGTCCTTCTCCTGCGGCATGCCCAGGGCAGACAGCAGCTTCTCAAGGCCGCCAGGCAGGGCGAGCTGCTGGGCTCGTGCCTGAGTGCAATGCCATTGGCTGATCGGGATCTCCGGTGCCCCATGATAGGGGACCATGTGCTGAGCCCAGAGGTTGCGTTCGAAGGCCGCGTTGTGGGCCACGAACATGGCGCCCTTGCTGACGGCCGTCAGCACCCGGGGCGGGATCGGCTCATCCGGCCACCACAGGACGGATTGGCCGTCGTCGAAGGTGAAGGAGCAGCAGAGCAAGGCCGTGGTCGGGTCGACCGCATAGCGGTAAGCTCCGGCGCTCTTCAGGTCACACGCCGACTGACTCTCAAAGTCTGGAACTACCCAGCGCATTACCAGCCCCCCGCCGAACTTGCGATTGAGACCAGAAGATCGCGAAACGGTACCGGCGTCTTAACGCGGTCACGAGTATTCTGCATCTGGCAAATACCGTATTTGGCGGTCATAGTCCGACGATATGCTACTTTTTTAACGCCGTGGACTCCCTCATCCAGGTACCCGCCTACTGACTCGCCCCAGCATAGTAGCGGCAGATCTGCCATAGACCGCCCAGAAACATAGAGCCAGGTTGGCTTTCTTGCATCATGACCGTAGTGGCCCTGCTCGACGCAGCATGTCCACCCGCCTTCCAGGTCCGCGGCTACCCAGCCGCCACCCCGCCTAGGAGAAGTTAAGGAGAACGCGGGCCATGCCGCCGATCCTTCTGGATGCTCAAGCACGCCGCCCCACATACGGACGGACGCGAGAGCGGCGGCAAAACACCCTCCATCATCACCTTTTTCCTTGCGGCTGCCAGTTCTAGCAATCGCCCATGGGGCACCCGCCCAAAACTTTCCCCAGCGCTGACAGGGCGGATGCGCCACAACCGGCCATGGGCCTAGGTAGGTACGTGCATCTCTGGCTTCATCCCAGGGGTCGACATCCGGCAGCCCAAAATAGCAGCCATCGGTCTCCACATATAGAGCCGCTATCATGATAGGATTCCCTGAAAGAGAATGACCCGCGCCGCAGGAAAGGGATTAACTACGGCGCGGGCCTATGGTAGGCCCAGGGGGCAGACCTACCAATCTCCGCCCGAACCGGCGGCAGCGCCGGTGGGGTCTTCATCTTTCGCGAGGCCGATATAGCCACGGAACCGCTCGGTGCGGTCCTTCGCGGCGATCAGCTTCTCGCCAGTGCCAAGGCTCTCGACCGCCTCAAGATAGGCGTTGACGCCTGGCTTGCCGTCGGCGCCGACCGCGTCATAGGCATTGAGCCGCACGCCGAACAGCACCTGCACGCCCGTGTACAGAAACTTGGCCTTGGCCCGAGACACCGCATCCAGGCTCTCCAGCAGGATCGTCTGCCCATTCTCGCGGATGGTGACAGCCGGCGGGAACTCATCCTTGGAGCGGGCGATCAGCACGACCTTGCCGCGAGACCATTCCCGCAGCCGGGACTTGCCGCTGTCTGCCGACTTCTGCGCAGCCTTGTCCGCCATCTTGTCGCCGTCCGAGAGCGGCACGTTGAGGCGGCCCTCACGAATGGCAGCGGCGACGTCCATGCCAGGCCACTTCTTCTGGGCCTCAGCAACGATGGCAGCGCGCATGCGCTTCTCTTCGGTGCTGCCCTTGTTGGTTTCGAGGTTGATGCTGAATTTAGGGACCTCGCGCGGGGACGACGTAATCGTCCGGGGCTTATCGAGGTTAGCGAAGGAAGCCAGCCAGGGCTCCATGCTATCGAACTGAGTGCGCTCTTGCGGTTCACTTGCCATCACGGCCTCTCCTATCTTGGGCTCCTGAGCCCGTTCAACAATACAGTGCTATTCCGTATCCGGGTCCTTGTCAAGGTGAGACTCAGAGGAGCAGTTCCCCAGACACATGCCTTTGGCGGTAACCTGAATAGGGCCGCAACCCTCACACAGTACGACGGCATATAGACCCTGAGCTTCTTCCTCAGGCGTTGTGATCTGTGCAAGGTCCCCAAAATCCTTGCCGAATTCATCCAGAGAGCACTGCCTACAAAAATCAGCCATCACCATTCTCCCTGAGCAGTGTCAACGCCTGCGAAACGGTCTGCTGGCGCAGTCACCTCTACCGCCTGGCCCGTGGCCGTCGACAGTACAAAGGTGAGGCCACTGGTCGGCGTATAAGCGAACTCCTTGACCAGGGCCTTTGCAGCCGGGACCTTCTCCATCTCCGCAGGGGATTTGAATTCAGGCTCAGTCATGGCTTCGCCGCCAAAGCGCGTCTTGAACATTTCGACAGCGCCGTCCTTCCAGACGCGGTTGGCCCGCTTGTGGATCAGCTTGCCACCCGGGATCGCATGACCGCGCATCGCCCGGTTATAGGCCTCGGTCTCCAGCGCCTTGAGGTAATGCTTTACCCCGGCGGCGAGCTGGAAATTCCGGCCGATCGCCTCATCGCTATAGTCAGGCAGCGACTGAGCGTTGGCCACGCACGCGGCTTTGAACAGGCTGGTAAGCATCGGGCAGACCAGCTTGGCTGGGCAGAACCGGCACCATTCGCCAACGTCCAGGCTCTTGTCATACTGGGTTGCATGCATGGCAGGCACAAGCTCTTCGCGCACCCATGTCCTGATCTCGCCGACTGTCGTCTCCCAGCGACGCACAGGGCCGTCAGCATGAAAGCCGCGGGGCTGCACGATCGTCAGCCCGACCACCGTTTCATCCGCAAGGCCGCGGCCGCCCTGGCGCTCCTGCCCGTCAATCAGGCCAAAGGCATAGTATTTGACCTGAGGGTTATCCTCGATCTCCACCATGATGCCCATGCCACCCTTCAGGTCGACTACCTCGATCGTGTCGCCAAGCGAGCCGAAGTCCAGCGTGCCGTAGAAGCTCGGATGGACCGGGCTGCTGATCGCATACTCGATATATTTCTCGCCACCCAAGCTGCGGCAGTAATCGAGATAGACCTGCAACGGATCGCACAGCTCCGGGGTCATCGGCGTGTCGGCGAACTCCATGCCGACCAGCTCCCAGGCGTCAAGCTGCTGCTCAAGAGCATGGGCCGCCGCCGCATGCATGGCCGTACCCTCACGCCGATAGTCCGGCTCGTCAGATTCATCCTTGCCGAGATGCTGAAGCAGCGTCACACTGCCGGGGCAGTTCATCCAGCGTTCGGCGCCGCTGGCCCCCAGCGGGCTATGTGCCGGCCGGGGGGTTTCGGTATCGCTCATGGTGTCCTCCCTGAGTTGTAGTGGCTACGCCGTAAGCGCAGCCAGTTTCGTCAGATAGTCCTTGCGCTGGTTGGCCGGGATCTCCTGCACCTTGAACGGGGCGCCCTCGGTCCTGGTCGCGAAGGTGGCGATCAGCTTGACAATCGGCTCCCTCGCCCCTAGCTCGCCGGCCCGCTTGCTCGTCGCGGACAGCAGCTCCTGGTCGGTGATGACGATATCCTCAGCGCCGGCCGCCCACTCGTCCTCTTCGGCGGGCTGGGCCTCTGCCGTAGGGGTAGCTTCGGGCTTCGGCTCTTCCGACGCCTGCTGCACCGGCTCGTCCTTCGGCTTGTTCGGCCCGCGAGTGCGACGGGCTGGGGCTTCCCCCGGATGCGGCTGCTCCTGCGAGTCATTCGCAATAGCAGGCTGGAGCTGCTGGATCGAAGCACTTGCATTAGCGGTATCCGGCCGCGGAGCGCTGAGCATGTCGGCGACCTTGGCCATAGCCAGGTTGCTGATCTGGTCGAGAACGGCCGCGCCGTCGTCCGTCTCATCAACGCTCACGGTGATGGAGACCTCAGCCTTTTTCGTTGGACCAAAGTCTTCTCTTTTTACTCCATGGCCGAACGAGACCGTAATTGATGTGATGTTAGGCATGATGTCCTCCTGATGGATTGATTTGCTCTTACCCTCTGCGGGGGCAAAGCGCAATGGCGTCGTCATACGCTTTCGAGGCCGATGCCTTGGCGTCCCGATACGCTTTACGGGCCGATGCAGTGGCGTCCACATACGCTTTATAGGCCGATGCCCTGGCGTCGTCATACGCTTTCTCGACCGATGCCCCGGCGTCCTGGTCTATAGCAGGCATAGTGTCCTCCTGATGGATTGATTTGCTCTTACCCTCTGCAGGGGCAAAGCGCAAGAGCAAATTTGCTATTGTCTCCGGGCGGGCGGCAGCGGCACCGAGAAATCGTCCGCTATCTTTTTAACCCGCCTGGTCGAGCGCGGGATATGCGCGGACAGCAGGAAGGTCCGGTCGATGACATCAAAGCGGAGCTTGATCGTGGATGCATTCACCCGGCTAACCTGGCAGCCATGGCCAAGGTTGCGAAAGTCACCGTCGAAATCATCCGAAAGCATCCGGTCGAGCAGGTCTCGCTTGCTCATGGGCGGCGGTAAAACATACATATCTATTGTCCTCCAGCCGGGATACTCCCGACATTCTTACAATAGATCCGTATCGGAGGTATTTCAATCGGGCATTGTACGTAGCCGCGGGTCATCCGGGCTAATCACCAATCGTCCGAGCCTCTGCGATGTCATCCGCCCGGATACTAAACCAGCGCGTCTCCTCCGGGGTCTGGATCGATACCGATGTCTGTTCGAGCTTATACATAAGCTCTAGCCCCAGCAGCGTGGCCTTAGCCTCAATGTCCCACGGAGGGGCAGGGAAACGCGGGTAATTTATCAGCCCCACAATCACCCCCACCTCTTCCCCGCGTGTATAGACATAGGTGGTTGGCGTCACGGTTACGCATAGCCCTTCTTCATCGCAAAAGGTGCGACAAATTTTTCGTGCTTCGTCAATATCGCCAGCGACGAAAATGCTGACTGGCCAGCTTGGGCACCGGGCGCGTTTCATGCTATGTCCTCCATCACCAATCGCTAGTATCTATTTCCAAGGGCCGCTTTACGCAGTCCTTGCACATAGGCTGGAACAGCTCAGGCTGGCCCAATATGGGTTGTGGTTTCGGGAAAGGCTCGCCCCACCCAAACCCATGCAGGCGCCGCGCCTCAGCCTCCAGACTGGATAGCCACGCGCCCCACTTAGGATATATCGCCGCCGCTTCGCCGCGCTCCTGTTTGGACTGCATTGTGCCGCACATGCACTCCCCAGAGCGGCAAAGCTCGCGTGCTACTGGGTTAATCAGCGTGCCGCGGCATCGGAGGTAAGTATCCCGGTCTTCCTGTGTCCAATCATGGATTAGGTTGACCCAGATATTGCCAGGGCTGGCGGGGTCGCGACGGAATGTTTCGAGGTTGGCCTTACGGTTCTCGCTCTCGTCCTTTCGAGCGCCATTGAGCAACAGCACGCGTACGTCGCGCTTTCCCTGGCGGATGTTCTTCGAAATGGATTTGCGGAACGGGGTCGCCTTCAGGACGCGATAGCTGTACCCGTGGGCGCCGATACCCTTGCCGAAGAAGCCCTTGCGCAGGACATAATCTTCGTAAGCTGTGCCAGCGTCAGCCTCAACATAGTCGCCAAGCCTGCCGTAGGTCGAACGCACAAATTCACTCGTCTCCGGTATGCCGCAGCGCGTGTTTCCGTGCATAACGAAATCGATCTTTGCGCCCAGTTCGCGGGCGATCTGATCGGATGCGGCGCTATCCTTGCCACCAGATACCATCGACACAACATGGGTGGGCGAAAACGTCTCGATCGCCTCCGCCAAGATGCTAGCACTGCTCCCGACGATATCCATCACCAGTCATCCAATCTTTGATCCAAAGCGGTATGCGTCACCTTCCGCTTGCGCAGACTGGAGCCCAACACATGCTCGCTAAAGCTGCCCGGCGCCACAAGGAAGTCGAACAGCACCTGGCCGCTCTGCCCCATCCGGTCGAGCCGATCTACTGCTTGCTCATTTTCGCCTGACACCCACGAGGATTCAACCGCAACGCCGCGCTGGCAGGCCTCCTGCAATCCATCGGTGCCGGTGCCCATGCTGAGGATGTTACCGATCAGCAGCCGGTGGCCCGGCTTGGCGAATTGCGCAACGATCTGGGGCTTGCGTGTGGAAGGGGTCGAGCCATCAATCCGCAGCGGGCTATATTTCGCCAGCTTCTGCATCAGGATATCCAGCACCTCGATATGCCAGGCAAAGACGCAGACCTTTTCCTCGCCGCCGTCCAGCAGCATGTCGATATAGTCGGCGGCCAGGGGTGCAATCGCCAGCCCCATCATGCGGCGGACGGTCGACACCTGCCCGCGGACGGTTATATCGAGCCCGGTCATGTCCTCCGGGTCGATGTCCAGCAGCTTCTCTGCCTGGAGCGCCTGCTTTATCGCGCCCGTTTCTTCAACATGGACAATATCCAGGAAAGGCACCTTGAGCTGTGGCAGAACGTCACGCTTGAGCCGTCGGACCATGAAATTCGCACGTAGACGTGCCTGGAGTTCAAAATGACGACCCGAACGTTCGTCAATGTAAATCTTTCCATCCGACGTCTCCCGCTGCTCGCTAGGGTTGAAGCGTGTCGTGAAGCGGTCCTCGCTCATCCAGTCAATCGCGTCCCAGCATAGGCCCCGCGAAAGGGTATAGGCCTCGCGCGGACGGTTAGGCAAAGGCGTCCCTGTCAGTGCCAGGATACGGCTCGACCGCGATGCTAAAGCTTCAGCAGCCTGCGCATGGCCGTCGTGCCGGCCGAAGACAGCACGAGTGCGCTTGGCGTCGATCGTCTTGAGGGCGTGCGCCTCATCCAGGATGAGCAGATCATAGCTACCCTTGGCGAGCTGGCGCCAGACGACTTCACTGCGGGCCAGGTCGTAGCTGATTACCGTCCACTCAGCGGTCGGATGCACGCCGCGGCGCCCATGCAGGATCGGATAGACGGTGTAGGGGTATTTCATCGTAGTCCAGGTGCGGATGCGCTCGCACCACTGGAGCCGGATATTGGCTGGACAAAGCACCAGCACCCGCTCGGCTTGCATCTCATTCGCAACGGCGATGGCTTGCATCGTCTTGCCCAGGCCCGGCTGATCCCCGATCAGTGTGTTACCCATAGACAGCGCATAATCCGCGCCTGCCACCTGGAAGGGCGATAGCTCCTTGTCCGCCGGCACATCGATATGGCGAGTGCTGGAGATAGCCCAGGAGCGATCGACCGCCTCCTGGATATTTATTAGCTCGGATTTGGCTGTATCTGTCGCGTGATTGAAGAAGGCCACGGCGGCAAACGGCTCGCGGGTAAAGAGCATGGCTTTGTCAGGAGTTGACAGTGGCGTCGACATATCAAGGCCGTGCGATACCATCAGGTCATGCACGTCTGCCTCGTGCCGATCTACGGCCAGGGTGAAGGCTTTAGTGCTTGAGTGAAAATCGAGGATCATTAGGCCTTGTCCTTGACCGGGTGATCGGAACATGTGATGTAGCTGACCGCGCAGGGGACCGCAAGCTTTATGCTGACGCTCACATGACATGGAAATTCTTTCCGCTGGCGCCAGGCACCAAGAAGCCTGCGTTCGGTGATAGCTGGCCGGCGCTCGCTACCGACTGTCCTGTGCAGCTTGAGGCGTGGCGAGAGGCTGGCTACAACCTGGCGGTGGATTGCGGCGCCAGCGGTATCCTGGGCGTCGATACGGACGGCGCTGAAGGCGAAGCCAATTCCGCCAGCCTGGACCTACCCTGCACCTACACAATGCGAACGCCTCGCGGCGGCAGACACCTCTATTACGCAGGCCAAGGGCCTTCCTCGGTCCAGAAGCTTGCCCCGAAGGTCGATACGCGCGGGGATGGAGGCTATCTCGTCTGGGAAGGCGTCATTGATGAGCGCAGCGGCAAGCCCCCGGAGGAGTGGGGCGAATATGTCCTGGAGCATGACTGCCCTCTGGC
>WNFL01346077.1_pt5 | contig 24645 bp, 29 predicted proteins | sample 5400361 | NCBI WGS metagenome assembly WNFL01 (sample SAMN13153351, study PRJNA577476) | soil metagenome | isolation source: 40 cm soil on Douglas fir-dominated hillslope | place: USA:California | collected 2013-09-17
AGGTAACCAATCAGTACCCTTGCCAAGGTGGGAAACGGGTAATAAATTAACCACCAACGACTTGTTTGATTGGCTTCGTTCGTATAAGGGTGAAGCTCTTGGTTGGAAACAAACGGACAACACTCAGGCTCAAGAATTGGCGAATGCGGGTATTTTTACAATAGCGATCGCCAAAAATTATGATGGTTCTGGACATGTAGTGATGGTGGTCCCAGGTAATGGCTTGACCGAGGAAGGGCTTTTTTATCCCAATACGGCTCAGTCTGGTCTTGAGAATTGGGGTCCTGATGCCGGTAAAACAATAAAAGATAGTTTTAGAAGAATTGTGTTCGTTGGTCGATGGTCTGAAATTCAATATTTTGCATGGATTCCTTAAAAAAGGTAGATTGTGAACCCGCCACCCGGCGGGTTTTTTTGGTAGAATGATCATGCTTGCCGAGGTGGCGAAATGGTAGACGCACTAGCTTTAGGAGCTAACGGGGCAACCCATGGAGGTTCAAGTCCTCTCCTCGGCACAAAAAATTTATTCGAGGTGTTCGAAGAACTGAGAAACACCGTCGGCCCAAGAGCCGTCAGAAGGGGGTGTGTAGGTTTTCATGACCTCCGTAGGATCTTGGCTGTGGCGGCCTTTTAAGAATATCCTAGTGAACTGGGGAGCGATGCGGCGGAGGGCGTCTTCAAAATTATCAAAACGCGTAATTTTCATAGTGGAGGGGTCGTTTGGGTCTGGGTAGATCCCCCACCCCCAGCAATTATAAGAATCATCAGGAATATGTTTACAAAGATTGGATTCTTGTTGGGCGATTGCGACGAGCCAGCGATAGTCAAAGTTGTATTGATCGGACAGATCGACGATAAGTTTGGCGTAGGGCTCTAAGGGGGATTCAAATTTGTGTAAATATTGGCGGATAATTTCTTGGCGGGCGTCGGCGGTTTTGACAGAGGTTTTGATCTGTTCGTCAAAGGAGGGTAGGGCGGCAAAAATAAAAGGGTCTTGAGGACTAGGAACCGTTTCACTGATCAGATTTTCGTTTCCGAGGATTATTTTGGGGCTGGAATCGTCACTTAGACCAAGAAGAAAACTGTTTAAGCCTAGTGCAAAATGACTAAGGACAAGGAAGGAAAGGGATAACAATAGAAAATTCTTAGCAATGGCCACTCCCTAGCTTCGCAGAAAATTTTGAGGATGTCAAGAAAAAGGGTGGGTCAGGCGGGATTCGAACCCGCGACACCCTACTTAAGAGGCAGGTGCTCTAACCGACTGAGCTACTGACCCAGGCATGAGTATTTTACCTCATTTCAGGGTAAAATATACATAATGCACCAGTAGCTCAATGGATAGAGCCCTTGTCTTCGGAACAAGTTGTTACAGGTTCGATTCCTGTCTGGTGCACAATTTGGGGAGGGTTGATTCCGAAGAAAATACGAAGTAAACTGAATGATGAAGACCTGTTCCAGGTGTGGAATTAAAAGAGATAGTAAATATTTTAATTTTAAAAATAAGGTTTTGGGAATACAAGAAGCTGTATGTAAAGAATGTACAAGAAAAAGTATCCGAGATCATTATCGCCGTAACCATCAATATTATTTAAAGAAGGTTGCTAAAAGAAATAAGTTAGTACGTAAATTAAATAAACAATATATACACGAGTTTTTAATATCACATCCCTGTACGGATTGCGGTGAATCAGACCCAGTCGTTCTTGAATTTGATCATTTTGAAAATAAAAGAAATTCTGTCGCCATAATGTCAAGAACTTCCACTCTTAAATCATTGATAATAGAAATAAATAAATGTGTGGTTAGATGCGCTAACTGCCACAGAAGAAAAACAGCTAAACAATTCCATTGGACAAAATAGTTTTCAGGATACCAGATCGTATATATTGAAAGAAGTGAAACTATTAATTTTTACATATGCGCCTACTGGTCTGGGGCATTTGCGAGTAACAGATGCTTTGGTAGACAGCCGTCCAAAAAATATACCCTTTGTTTTGGTGGATGAGAATGATTCTTTTGTGACTTGGGCACATCGATTTACCAGCAACAACCCCTTTGGAAAATTTATCTTTTTGAGATCGCAGTATGGTGTTTTTGAGGAACTTTTCGTTAAAGCGTACGTCCATTTTTTAACGACACATACAAAGACCCTTTTTGAACAAATGAAACATATTATTGCTCATGGAAACGAAGTGGATGAAATATGGATAGTGACGACTCATTTTGGAACGGCTCATCAAATAGGTGCCATTAAGGAAAAACTGATGATGGTGACAGGAAAAAAGATCAGGCTGGTGGTCCAGGTGACCGATGATACCTATCAGCATATATGGTGTGTTCGGGGAGCGGATTTAACCTTTTTGCCCAGTAAATTTGTTAAAGAAAAATTTGAAAGTTACACCAAAAGACAAGGAATTGAGTTTAATGGCCAAGTTCTCCCCTATCCATTAAGTCCTTTGCTCACGGCCATTCTTCCGACATCAAGAGGAAAAAGAAGTGATGTTTTTACAAATAATGGTGATACGGTGCGTGTAGCCGTGCCGATTTCGGGGGCGGCGGTGGGTGTCCCCTATCTGATTCAGTTGATTATGAAACTCAGAGAGCTGTCATCCCGATTTGAATTTTGGGTTTTGATAAAGAAGAACGTTTATACAAAATTGTATATTTCCATCTTGAGTAAGATTGCTGGCGTAATTGTGGTGGTAGCCAAAACAGACACGGAAATGGTTGATCTTTACGAGCTGATGTATAAGCAAAACATGATCCACCTGGAAGTAACTAAGCCGAGTGAGCAAGCCTTTAAAGCGATTATTAGTCCCAGAAGAGTAGGTGGAAGTGTACTTCTTTTCACGGCTCCAGTCGGAAGACAAGAAATAGATAATCTGGATTTTCTCGCAAGGCATGAGTTAGTACAGAGGCAGAGGAAAGGTCAGGAAACAATGTCTTTAGACTCGGTGCCCGATTCACTTAGAAGTATTATATTGGCTAAAGATCCAACCTCGGCGGCCAGATTTATTTTTTGGGCTACCGAATCCGGTCTTTTTGCCAAAATGACAGACATTAATTTTTCATTTTCAAAACACTCACTCTCTTCTCACGAAATTGGTCCTGACGGAACCAGATTATTTTGGGAAAAACTGGCAGAGAAATTTGGAAAGTGACAGTTGTGTGATATTATTGGGCATTAATGGCAAAGAGTATAAAGAAAACGGTCAATCTTTTTTATGAATTGGGGACTTTGCGTAAGGTGGCGCGTAGCCACAGGCAATCACTTTTGACGGACGATCTATCGGATAATATTGCTTCACATTCTTATCGGGTGACGATGATTGGTTGGTTTTTAGCAAAAATGGAAAAAGCTGATCCGTATAAAGTGGTGATGATGTGTTTGTGGCACGATACCAGTGAAGCGAGAATTGGAGACCAAAATTGGATCAACAAAAAATTTGTAAAAACCTTTGAAGATGAAGCTATTCAAAGTCAAATGGCCAATCTAAATGATTCGGAAGAATTATTTGTAATTTCTCACGAATATACCGAAAGAAAAACCAAAGAAGCAAAACTAGCGAAAGATGCCGATATGTTGGATCAAGTTTTACTTTTGAAGGAATACGCTTGGCAGGGAAATCAAGAAGCGGCTTCTTGGCTCAAAGATAACGAACAGATTAGACGACTTTTTAGTGTGTCGGCAAAGAAGATGGCTAAAGAAATTTTGTCACAAAAACCAAGTGACTGGTGGGATAATTTGTGGACGGCTGAGAGAAGAGCTTAGCCTTGAATTGATTTTTGATAGAACTCCTTGGGCACGTGGAAAAAAACAATTTCTTCACCTTCCAGATCACCAACGAGAACATCTTTGCTTTGGGAAGTGGCCAGGACATCAGAAAGAGGGTGTAGGAGTTTGGTTTTAATGACGTGGTGCATATTCCGAGCACCATATTGCTTGTCTTTGACCGCTTCTTTGATCAGATACTGGGTCAGTTCGACCGTGGTGGTAAAGAAAGTGCCGGTTTGAATGTTGTCATTAATTTCTTCGATAAATTTCCAATAGATTTTTTCGTAGTGTTCATCGGTAAGAGGTTTAAAAATGACAAATTCGTCAATCCGGCCCAAGAATTCCGGCATTTTACCGAAACAATTGTGCAGACCGGTCATGGCTGCTTGGGTAATACCCTGATATTTTGGTTGGCTGAGAAAACCAAGAGTCTTACCAGAAGACTGCATTTCCTCCGCGCCTACATTGGAAGTGAGGATAATAAATGAGTTTTGGAAATCAAGTTCAATTTCTTCGGTAGATTTGTAACTACCGTTTTCTTGATTGCCGCGGATTTGCAATCGGCCGGTGTCAAAGACGGACAAAAGCATCTTCCAAAGAGCCGGATCGGCTTTTTCGATCTCGTCAAAGACGATAATATTGCGTCTGTCAAGGAACTCTTGATTGATAATGGTTTCGTCGCCATAGCCAACGTAACCGGGAGGGGTACCGAGGAAGCGATAAACAGAAAAAGAATCAGCAAACTCAGCACAGTTGATGATTTTTAATTGGCTAGTGTGGGCATCATTAAACATTTGTTTGGCTAAGGCTCGAGACATTTCGGTTTTGCCGACACCAGTGGGTCCCAGGAAGAAAACCACGCCGGCAGGTTCGTTTGGCCCGCTAAGACCAGCTTCAAAACGAGTGACGATTCTGGCGACTGCCTCACAAGCTTCTTCTTGACCAAAAACGACAGAGGAGAGATCCTCTTTGACATACTTAAAATAAGACTCATTAACGTCTATTTTCTGTAAATTATTTTTTACAGTTTCGCTGGTCAGTTTGCGTAACTTTGGTTCCATAGCTTCAGATGGCTGTTAATTCAGCGATTATACTCCTATAACAAGAATTACTTGGTGAAGATCTGAGAGAGTTCTTTGCCAGCGGCAAAGAAATGGCCAATTTTGAGGAGATTTTGGTATTGGACGTCATCAGTTTGGTAAAGAGCTGTTCTGATCGATATTTCGAGTTCTTCCATAAGTGTCCAGATGGTTTCTAACGAGTTTAAGTCCTGATACCAATAGGTTTCTTCTAAGCCAAGTTTGTAGTCTACTTCATGAGGCGGATCAATAAAATTATAGAAAGAAACTCTTCTTTTTTGAGCGAGATAAATGAAGGTAGCCAGAACGTGCCCGAACTCGGGGAGAGTATTCTCTCTGTCTTTTAAGATAAGTTGTTTCCAAATTCCTTCGACAGTAAATGGGGTAGTCTTTTCCAAAAAACGGGAAATTTCTCGGTGGGATAATCGTTCTGATTTAATGGCGAGCGAAAAACCCTCTTTGGCTCTGGGGAGAAGTTCTTCGATATAAACAGCCTCTTTTTCGGTACAAAGAGGAAGTTTAACCAGCCTAAGCCCCATTTTTTCCAGATTAATTCTTTCAGTGACCATCCGGGCAGCTGAATTGGATATCTCATAAAGATGTCTGCCTCGATCGTTGCCCCAATTGATCTCTGGATTTGCCATGATGCTGGGATTTTAGCACACAAAAAAGCCCTGCTGGCGCAAGGCTTTTTTGGGATCTTACTTAGCCAAGGTTATTGGGCAAGCTTGACGTTTTTGGCAGCTGGGCCCTTAGGACCCTGTTCGATGTCAAAAGTGACGGTAGCACCCTCTTTGAGTTCTTCGAAAGATACTCCTTGTAGGTCGTTGGAGTGGAAGAAAAGATCTTTGGTTTCACCATCGCGAGCGATAAAGCCAAAGCCTTTATCTGTTTTTCTTTTAACAGTTCCGGTCATAATATTTTTTGATAGAAATTTTTGAATAACAGCTAGTCTATCTTCATAGCTGGGGTCATTTTACCATCTTTTGGTTCTGGTTCGCGTGTTATATTTGATTGTGGAAGTTCAACCTCTAGTGATCGATCAACAAAAATCGGAAAAGATGGCCAATTTTGAAGGCAAAAATTGTACGGTGATTTCGGAAGTGAGGACAGTGATGCTGGCAAATAAAGAACATAGGGCCAAAATAATTATGGTTGATTTTCGAGAGAGTGGACGATCAGCAGAAAATAGACGAGATAATTTGGTTGTTTATATTCATGGAATGGGAAATAGCAGTCAAAGATTTAACGAGGCAGCCGATAAGGCCGATTTTTCGGGGACAGCCAATACGCTGGAGTATCAAGCCATAAAAGAAGCTGGAAAGAACAAGGGTGTTTACTTTGAATGTCAGTTATTGGAATTTCCAGTGGTGGAAAAAAGCCCGACTTTTAGAGAAGATGCCAAAGTTAATTTGGCTTTTTTGGAACAAGCGAGGTTATACCCAGAGAAGTCGAATGTGATTATAAATGGTTACTCCGAAGGAGCGGGGGTGGCGAAGCATTTGGCCAGATTAGTAGAGTCTTTGCAAACAGGCGGGCCGGAAAATTATGATGATTCTCTAAGACTCTTTTCTCTGACTGGTATAGTGCCGGTCGAAAAGGTACAGAGTTCTTTTTCGGAACATATATGGAACGAAGTGATTATGGCGGAAGCGGCTAGAAGGATAAATAAGGTCTATCCCGATAAAAATATTTTAGAAAAAGAAATTAAGACCAGCAATGATCAGGTAAAAGTGATCAGGATGATTCTGGAAGAAATAGCTATTGGTGGCAAGCGTCCCGAGGCGATTACTCAGTTAAAGGAGGCCTTCAGAGGGAATATGGACATTTTGTTTGACGTAGGGAGAAGAATAGCGAGAGATGTCTTTAATAGTTCACGACAAATGGAAAAATTTAAGGCCGATGAAGCGGTGAATTTGGACAGCCGATGGAAAGTGGAAGTGAGAATCCCCTACCACGATAATATTTTTCCCATCAGAGCTTGGCTGGATGGTATGGGAATAGAGGTAGATGAAGATTTTGATTTGATGGATAAGACAATGATATTAAAACAGATAATGATTGGTCGGGTTTTTCCAGGCATTTCTCAGCTCACGATTGATATTTTTGGTGGACCTTGGTACATGCCGGAAAATTACCACACTGGACCGACGGACGAACCGTCTTTGTTTTATTATGGCAAGGGAAGTAATTCCGTCAGTTATGTAGGCGATAGATAATAAAACGGGTTCTTAATGATGAGATCTTAGAACCGGTTTGTACTCAAATGGAGAAATCTGTGGACTTTTTCTCATCCCAAATACAAGATTTTGTGCCATACTCTGATTATGGCTATTTTTCTTAGTGAATTGCATCCATCGGAAAACAGGACCGAAAACCAATTAAAAATTGATTGGCCGGAAAACCACGAGTTTTTTCAGCAAAGAGATAAATATATATCTGATAATTTGCAGGCTGAAATGACAGCATTAAAAGCAATACCCAATTTTAGACACACTAACCAGGAAGAGATCGCGAGGCTTGTTTGTGAAGCAAAATTCTCTTTTGATTTGATTTCAAAAATATCCCCTCTTAAACTGAACTACCCAGTAAATTTTAGATTTAAAACCAATGAGGTGGGTGAGGCAGAAGATGATTCTGTGATGTCAATATTGCCAGAAACCAACGATGACGGAACTGTACTGATTTCTTTTGTTCTAACACTAAATTTAAATGAAGTAGTTAGCCAGTCAATTTGGTATAAAGATAAGACGAGAGAGGCTGATGCACAATATTTGAGTTCCCCAGTGCACGAGTTTGCGCATATGTTGTATTTGCAACAAGCTTTTGGTGGGAACGCTGAGAAGATGAAGGAATTACTAATACACAATCAAGATGAGGAATACACAAAGGGTTTAAGTGATGTTCAGCTCAAGAATCTTGAGTTAGCTACCGACCTTGAGATTAGAAGTAGAATTTGGCAGGTCACATTCTTAGAAAAATATTTTAAATATTTGGAAATTACAAGAGAGGTTAGAACAAACTTAGAACAGAGAAGGGTTTTGCGTAGAAATATAAAGGAAGAGCCGTATTTCCCCAAGTAAACTCATTGAGGGAGGCTGTTAGAAAATATAATGACATTCTAATTATTGACTATAGGTTTTCATGAACTATAATTCCTTTCAGTTACTTCTGTTCATTAACTTAAGGAGGTCAAAATGTCACTGAAATCGCGTCTCGAAAAGGATTATGAAGAAATTGATTCAAAGCAGAGAACTGATAAAGAAGCAGAGAACTCAAAGGAAGCTAATCGAGTAAGTGAATACAATCGCCGTGTAAACCAGGCACTATCCCAAGCAGAACGATACTATAAACAATTTGTTTTACCTGCACTTGTAGAGATTAATGAGGTTATGGGAGGACACGGGCCAAACCCAGATGGGTCACTACCATGGAATGGTGGTGAGTCATGGAGTCAAGATCCTTATAAAAATATTAGCCCATATTTAAACAGTTACGTTTCTGGGAGTGCTGTAATTGCTGAAGTCTCAGCCCAAGTTATTTGGCACAAAACACAAAAACAAGCATGGAAAAGTCGTGATTGGTACTCGGAACCAACAGGTTCAATTCGAATGGCGGTTAACAATCAAGGTATTGTTTCTTGTACTGGCGGGATAGGTTCAGATAAACCACTTTTGGTCGATCTAACTGTTGGGAAGCCAATGGAGAAATTAAGTGATACCGCTTTTGAAATTATTCACCAATTAAACATTGGCCAAAAAATAGTATATAAACCTGGATTTTCTCCTATTTTTGTTCCAGAAAATGCACTCCGCAAAATCTTTGATCAAGTTTGTACTCCAATATTTAGAGGACTTAGTCAACGCTATAATGTTGACTTGACTCAAAATCCAAACGTGGAAAAAAGAGGAATATTCGGAAGAGGATATTATTCAAATACTCCTCAAAGACCTGGTTTTATTGACGAAGGACTAACTGGATCGATAATTTTAAATATTATGTCAACAAATCACGACGGCGACACAACAACGACAGTCGTTTCAGGAATACGCCTAAATGTATGGTGTAGGGATTTAGTAAGAGTAAATGGTATGGAAGTAAAAATTAGCCAACTTAGTACATATGTAAATAATCTTATTTCTCGTAACGAAGAAAGGTTAACCTACGAATATACCCCCGAACCACCATATGACCCAGGCCCACCTTAAATACAAACAACCCCAGCTAACACTGGGGTCTTTTTATATCTATAGAAACCTAGAGTACGATTTCAATCGTACAAAATTATCATCCAACGTATAATTAAATATATAAGGATATATCAATCTATGTCATTAAATTGGGGTGGCTGAGGAGATTTGAACTCCCGATCTCCTCCTCCACAGGGAGGCGCTTTAAACCAGCTAAGCTACAACCACCATTTGTTAAGCATTGCTCAACCTTCGTATTTTACTATAATTTCACGCTCATTTATAGGTTTTGATGATAAAATTAGACCATCGGGGTGTAGCTCAGATGGCTAGAGTACTGCGTTTGGGACGCAGGGGTCGTGAGTTCGAGTCTCACCACCCCGACAATAGATATCCGCATAAAAAAAGCAGAGCGATGAGCTCTGCTTAGGGGAAGTTACTTTTTAACTACAGTAACGGAAACGTAATCGAATTTTGTTTGATCAACGACGCCCTCAGGGACATTTAAGTGTCCGATATCGAGATCGGTGATCCGATAATTATCGGCCCAAAGTTGAATCTCTCCCGCATAAAAGCTGGGGAAAACGCAATTTTGAACAAACTGATCGTTGATAAACAAATCAACCTTCATTTTCTTTTCATCGACTAACGACCAGACCATCTTATAAGTGTTGTACTGAGTAACGTCAAGATGATTATCAATTCTCCTGGTACAAACGGGAACAAAACCGACCACTGCCTCGAGCTGGTTGCCGTTGAATGGGGTTTTACTTTGAGGACCAAGATAAGAAACACCAAAAGAGCGGAAGGGTTTTGTCATCACGCCCGTGTTGGGATCAAAGGTATCTTGTTCTTCAAACCAGATACCAGTTGAGCCGTGGAAGTCTTGTGTGACGGCATAGCGGGTTTCGATAACGATGTCTTCGGTTGGTGTGGGTGAATAGCCATGAAAACCGATGACATATGCGTTGTTGTATCGCTCTGCGGCGGCTTGGCCGGGATGCCACTTAGGATCCTCGTTATCAAAATCCGGATCGTGCATCACGGAAAGAACCATCTTTCCGTCAATGATTTCGGCATTTGCTGCATGGACTACCGGTGGATGGGTTACGATCCCCTTTCCATTGAGGTTGATAAAGTCCCAGATTGGATTGAGATCGGGACCGTTGAAATCGTCACGGAAACTGGGGGGATTTTTGTGGTTTTGGATCAAAGGCCAAATCTTTTGAGGATCGGCTTGTTTTCCTTGGGTCGCAAGCATGGTCAAGGGTGAATTGATCAGGAAATTTAGGGTCTCATTGTGTTTAAAAGTCCAGAAATAGGCAGGGACTAAGGCAAGAACAGCAACAACCAAGATAAAAACAACTAATCTGACAATTATTTTTTTAAAGTTCACGCTCTCTCCTTTTGTTTTGGATCAGGATGTGACTTTGAATTCTAACATGAACCTGAATCAAACGTGAGGTATTTTGATGCACGAACATGTTTATATGTTATGATAGTATTAGAATGTAGGTTCAATATTATGCTATCTTATGAATAAGGAAGTCAAACATCTTGCGATTGAGTATCGGAAAGCAGGTGATTCGTATTCAGTCATTTGTAAAAAGCTGAAACTTTCTAAAAGTACACTTAGCAATTGGGTGAAGGACATTCCATTTATCCCCAACAGGGACACCTTACAGAGGATTAAAAACGGATCTCGCAAGTCGGCAGAAATGCGCCACGCCAAAAAATTGTTGCAGACAAAAGATATTAGGGAATTAGCAATAGGTGAAATAGGTAAGTTGTCTAAAAGAGATTTGTGGCTGTTTGGCGTTGGATTATATTTAGGTGAAGGTGCAAAATCGATCGAATCAGTAAGGATAATTAATTCTGATCCGAAAGTAATAAAAATCGCCATAGTATGGTTTCGGGAAATTATCGGGTTAGATGAGACGAATCTGTCTTTATCATTACATGCTTATCCGGACAACAATATTGAGAGCGATATAGATTATTGGGCGAAATTATCTGGGATTCCTAAAAGCCAGTTTGGAAAAACCCAAATTGATACTAGGACAGGAAAACGTAGCGCGCATAAACTACCTCATGGAACTGTTCAATTGCGTGTTGTTGCAAATGGTGAGAAAAAATTTGGTGTTTCTTTACATCGACGAATAATGGGTTGGATAGGTGCAGTTTCAGATCAAGTCACCTTTTTGGTATAATTTGAGAGGCTTGTATTTGCGGGTGTCGTATACCGGTATTACCTCAGGTTTCCAACCTGAAGAAAGGGGTTCGACTCCCCTCACCCGCTCACTATTGATTGTTCCTTATTCAAGACGATTGAGGCGTGCCAAACTTCTGTCCGAGCAGGATCGGTGTTTTATTTACCCCATTCTTTCAAACGCTTTAATTTAGGGTAGAATCGGTGTGTGACATCTAGTTCAGTGGATAACTATAACTTCCGACAGTCTCCTTGGTTTTCTCCTCATGTAATTATAAAAGGAGTGAATGCTTTAGGCCAAGTATATGGACAACATTTGACAGATAAAGGAGAGTTTCAAAAACCAAGAGAGATGTTTGATGGAGCAGTTGCTCTTGTTGGAGCTTACTTGCTTCATCCGTCAAATCAATTTTTTATGCAACCCAACTTTCAAAACATAGCGCCAGACGTAATGGCTGTGAAATTGGCTGAGCAGAAAGAAGGGCCAATCACATTAGAAGTAAGTCAAATGGAGATTGTAACTATGAACGAGCATGCGGAAACCAAAAATGTGGCAGAATTTTTACTTGAAACTAAGCTATCTTCAAAGAAGAGTTACGAGGACAGTACTATCATAGTTTGTTCAGTAAATCTAAATATAGAACTAAATAGTAGAAAAATTGCTGAGGAGCTAAAAAAGTTTAATCCAAAACATACGGTCTATATTTTGGGAAAAGTAGAAGGTGGTGAAGATATTTGGACTATCTTCTCACCGTGGCCGCGATTAACGAAGCTTATTACTTTTAGTCTTTCTGAGACTCTTAAAAGCTACCACCTTCCAGATAGTTTATCTCTTCATCGCGGATTAGACCGTAAAATTAGCTACACAGAACCCATGAAAGTAACAATCACTTCTTATGAACTGTTTGGTATTGACCAAAAGAAAGTAGAAAGATATAAAAAAAGCCAAACCTCCCATACTAGTTTAGCTTAAAATTAGCCTTCGTGTATTATGTAGGTTTTTCCCTACCAAAGCATCAATTTTGTATCATTATTTCTTTCAATCTTGTCTCGCCATATTTCGTCTCCAATTCCCCTCACGATCTCCCTTTTCCAATAAAAAACCGCCTCGTTAGAGGCGGGGATAGTTTTTCTTAAAAGCTTTGAGAAATAAATTTACCAACCTCTTTCAGTATCATGACAATAATGTAAAGGAACCAGCCACCGGCCAGCAAAAAGGTGGCTTTGATAATATCGGTAGGATCACTGAAAGCGTTTTTCCCTTTGGTAATAAGTGCGGTAACAACCACAATAATGAAACTAAGGAATAACAAAGGCAGGAAGAACATAGCACCAGCAAGAATGATTTCCATGCGATTCTCCTTTAGATGGTTTTGGGAAATTGACGTTTATTTTTCGAGCAGGCCCAAATCTTTGAGCTTTTGACAATCGAGACAAAGTTTTCTGGGTGGTGTTTCGAACCAATCTTCCGGTAATACGTCGGCCAGATGCCCACAGCTGAGACAATAATAATGCATGGGCGAACCGGCTGGGAGGGTAGTATCGTTGATTTGAATAGGTCGATTCCTTCGGCGCTCACGTAATTTCTGCAGTCTTTCTTCGTTACTCAAACCATCGTCGTGATCGGTCTTATGGTTCACAGGACCTCCTTCAGAATAGTTAAGGGACAAAAAACTAGACTGATTGTACTACGAGATAGGACTCTATAGGCTAGAAACAATCAGATTCTTAAACAGAGCTTTACTTTGAGCAGTGTAAGCAGTCAAAAAGAGTCTGTTTTCCCCACCAATATAACCTTTATCGGTTTTTTGGAATAGCTTGACACCGTTAACGTAGAAAGCGATCGAACCTGTTAGCGGATTCTTTACTATTTTTAGTTTATTCTCCAGGTTTGCGCCTTTGATATCTTTACTGGTAGAACTGATCCAAATTTGTGGCACACCATTGACATATTTTGAGATAACGAAAGCCTGGTCGCTAGGCATAATCGAGAACAAATAACTACCTGAGATTGGCTGTTGATTTGTGCCTAATCTGACCCAAGAAGCATCGGGAGTACCGGCAGGAATACTGACGGTGACACTAACGGAGACGGCATAAGCTTGACTCTTGGGTAGTTCGTAAGGTAAATAAATACTAACGTCGCCCGGTTCTCCAACAGAGGCGCCTGTGATCTGGAGTGATCCATTTATAATGCCACCGACGTTTTCACTAATAACTTTGACAAAGACATTACCCTGAGCATATGCATATCGCCAGAGTTTGGAAAAGTCTGTTTTGTTTAGGACACTAGATTCGGCAATTGCCTCTTCATTGACACCTAAGACTTCTTCGTGTGTCCCCATTGGAGCTAATGATTTTGCCTTATAAAAGCCACCAAAAATAACGAGTGCCAGCAACCCCAATCCTAAAATATTAATTGGCAGACTTTTCTTGCTTTTTGTCATAAATTTACTTTAGCAGATATTTTCTACTTTATCGACTAAGCTGTTGAAAACTTCGACTACTAGTAACAAACCAGAAATTGGGACCGGCGGTGTCACTGGTCTCAACAGTATTCAGAATGAGAAGATTATCTCCACCCCAGCCGGTGACTGTTTTGATTTTTAGAGTTGATTTGGTCTTTGACCAAAGGTCACCAATATCCAGAAATTTTTGATCGCTGAGGTAACTACTTCCATCGGCTTTAAAGACGAGATAAGTTAAACTATCAGGACTGTTCTTAGTAATAAAAAATTGTTTGTTGTCGGGAGACCAACTATTGTCGGGAATGGTGTAGAAAATAATGGAACTCTCAGTGGTTTCGAAAATAGTTTTGGTGGATTTGGTGAGGAGATTGGTAACCGTGAGGCTATAGTGGTTACCATCGACGGGTTTTTGATTTTTAATTGTTAATTTAACTGTACCGTCACTAGATGGTTGTTCGCTAATTTGTTTATTGGTGGTGACCAGAGGTACGGTTCCCGACTGGGCATTGATGATAGTATTGGTTCCTTGGGAAGTGCTCCGATAGATAGCAAAAACGAAAAGAAGTGAAACAAAAAAGATGGCTAAAGTTGCCGGTTTTTTCATAGGTCTATTCCAGTTTAGCATCAAACTGTAATTTTATTTATATCCCCTTGCCTGAAGTTGGAAAAGTTTGGCGTAAGCACCGTGTTTTTTAAGGAGTCTTTCATGATTGCCGGATTCGATAATACCGCCATCTTTGATGACATAGATTTGATCGGCATTTCTGACTGTCGAAAAACGATGGGAGATAATAATGACCGTCTTATTTTTAGAAAGTTTTTCAACCCTTTGAAAGATCTCGTACTCAGCTTTGGCGTCAATGGCTGCAGTTGGTTCGTCAAGTATTAGAATGGGGGCGTTTCTGAGGAAGGCTCTGGCCAAAGCCACTTTTTGCCATTGTCCCGTGGAGAGCTCGACCCCACCTTCAAAAGTTTTGCCAAGCATCTGATCGTATTTGCCAGCCAAATTTTCAGCGACTAAATCGGCGCCGGCTTCTTCGGAAGCTTTGATGATTTCGCTATCAATTTTGGGATCAAAAACTTTACCAAAATAAATATTGTCGCTTAAGGGATATTCATACTTGATGAAATCTTGAAAGAGAATACCGAGGGAGCGGTGCCAGGCTGAGAGATCGAGATCTTTGAGATCGTGACCATTAATAAGAATCTGGCCGGAGTTTACATCATAAAAACGAGCTAAGAGCTTGATAATGGTGCTCTTACCAGCACCATTCTCCCCTACTAAAGCAATTTTTTGACCCGGTTCAATAACTAGAGAAAAGTTCCTTAAAATATTTTTAGTGGAATCGGGATAATGAAAGGTAACCTTTTTGAATTCGATACGAGGCGGCTGCTCGAAGTTTAAGACCATGGCTTTTGATGGAGGTACGATAATTGGTCTGGTATCAATTAAATCAAACATATCTTTGACATAGAGACTATTGTCATAAGTGTTGGAAAGATTGCGGAAGAGACCGTTTAAGCCATTTTGGAAATTGAGAATAACGGTAGTGTAGTAGGTAACTTCACCGATAGAGATTCTTTTGGCGACGGCAGAGAGAATCACATAAATTTCCAGACTAGCGTAAACGATGAGATTGACCAAATTGAGGAGGAGATTAACACCAAGTTGCTTGAGGGCAAGGAGAGAGTTTTCTTGATCAAATTGTTTGTAAATTAATTTTAGTTCGTCAAGAAACTTGGAAGCTAGTTGAAAGATCTTAATTTCTTTGATACTTTGCCCACCTTGAATCAGTTCAGATAAATACCAGTATTTTTTGCGATGAGGAGACTGATCTGACCAAATGCCCCAAGCGACATCGGCAACCTGGGTTTGGATGACTAAACTGAAGATAGCGGCGATGGTAATGGGAACAAGAAGGTACCACTTGAGAACGGCAATGGCGACCACAGCAATACTTAACTGGAGTAAGTTTTGAATACTAAAAAAGAGAGTGTTGATTAGATTTTGGGGTTTCCAAGAATAGGAGTTTTTAACTTTTTCAAGACGATTTTTGAAATCACTATTTTCAAAATGTTGAACATCGAGAGCGGATATTTTTCCGAGAACTTCTTGATAGAGATAAATAGGGAATTTAGTCCAGAGGAGATTACTAAAATAACTTTGAAGGGTAAAGGAACCGTCTTGAAGAAAAAGGGTAATGATACGGAGCGTTAATAAGTAATATAAGGCGTGATAATCAAACTGGCTTCCCTTGATGGAGGTAATGACCAGATCAATAATAGATTTGTAAACCAAAGCGTTAATAAAAGGGATGATGGCGGGGATACAGACGGCAATAAGATGACCCAAAAACATCCTTTGATCAAAAGACCAGTACATCCGCAGGAGACGGCTGGAAGTAGCCATAGTCTGCCTCGCCTTCTGAATTAACTGCTTCATATCATATATTGTTACAGGGAACACACACAATGTAAATTCTTGACAGGAGGATTTTTCCTTTACTGAAAATAAAAATAGCTATAAAAAACCCGCCTGATGGCGGGATTAACGGTATTAGTCAGTTTTATTGACATGGTGGGATTTGACGTAACTAAAGACGTCAAGGTAGGTGACCTTGATGACGTCTTTAGCCAGACCTGGTTCGTGTTCTATTTGGAGATATTTTTTAGTACCTTGCTGGACGGGGCTTGATAAGGCAAGGAAATGCAGCCCTTGAAGTTGAGGGTTGCTTGTTGAGATGGCATAAAGAGTGTTGCCAGAGTTTCCCTTCCTCAGATCTTTTTCAAGCTTTTTGATGGCGGATTCGGCGGTTTCACCCGTTTCGACAAAGACAAAATCTACATTGAGGAACTCACTTAACGGAATTTTGCTCATTCGACCTCCTTTTTTTAAACTGCAGGATGGGCTATTATACCTATTAGTTTTTAGTGTGGATACCGCATTCTAAATCTTGGTCTGGGCCTTTGGCGATGTCAAAATGATGATCGTTTAGGGGTAGCGATTCTTGTGCGATGTATGCGAGTGCTTGGGCTTTTTTCCAGTCGGCAATGGGGTGAAAATGATAAATTTTTCTTTCCTTGTCGTATTCGAGAATCTCGATATTCTTTCTCTCGACAGTTTCATCTCTCATCAGGCCGCTCATCCAGACCTCGGTGCCAAAGTCCCGAATGATACGATTCATAGGTTCCCGTTTGATAATTTCTTTTACCTTGGAGAAATTATCGGAGTCAATAATTTGCCAATTGGGATATTGATTTTCGATTTCTTGGGGATTGAGTAGTGGTTGATAACGATGGATTTTGAAACTTGTCTCTTCTAGGTGGCGTACCATATCGAGGGTGGTGGAGGCGTAGTAACCGGTATCAATAAAAATAATTGATGGCTCGGGAATCTGGATTTCTTGTAAAGCCAAGCGCATAAGATGAGGAATAATAGCCGAAGTCTCTCCCCCACTGGTGGTTAAGGTGATAGTCTCTGGGTCAAAATGGCGGAAGAGCCAGATAATTCGTTCTGTCGCATTTAGTTTGTTGAGATGCGTATTTGTTTGTTTTAAATCAAGATGGGGAATTTCTTCGGTGGGCATGAGTAGGATTGTAAAAAAGTGAATTAAAGAAATATACAATACCGAGTCTACAATGTAAAATAGCTGTGGTTGCCGGGATGGCGGAATGGTATACGCTCAGGTCTTAAAAACCTGTGGGAGCAATCCCATGAGGGTTCGATCCCCTCTCCCGGCACTTTTTGACTCGGTAGCTCAGCTGGATAGAGCGACTGCCTTCTAAGCAGTAGGTCCGCAGTTCGAGTCTGCGCCGGGTCACAAAAATCTAAAGTTTTAAAAAATATGAGCGTCTTACCTTGGGATTCAGCTAACTTGACCGACATTGCCGATTATTTTTTGCAAGGTAAGCTCGTAGTTTTACCAACAGATACGCTTTATGGAGTTTTGGCAGTAGCTAAGAATCCGGAAGCTGTAGAAAAAGTTTATCGCCTAAAAGGTCGAAATCCAGCGAAACCGGTGATTATTTTAATCAGTGAGGTGGGTGATTTGAAGAAGCTTTCGGTATCCCCTACTGAATGGCAAATGAAGTATTTGGATAAATATTGGCCAGGGAAAGTAAGTATTATTTTGACTTGTGAGACGGAGGAATTAAGATATTTACACCGGGGGGCAAACAGTTTAGCTTTCAGATTGCCAGACGATGAACGACTGAGAGAACTAATTAAATTAACCGGTCCGTTAATTGCCCCCAGTGCTAACCCTGAAGGTTTGGCACCAGCGCTCAATATGGCGAAAGCTCAAGAATATTTTGGTGATCGAGTAGCGCTTTATGTTGATGGTGGAGAAAGAAATTCATTACCTTCCACCTTGGTCTCTTTGGTGGGTGACAAGTTACAAGTGCTTAGGGGTCAACCGCCGGTTTGAGGCTAGTTGATGACTGGCTGATGGTCTTTCGTCCAAGCAATGATCTCGGTGATACATTCCTCCGAGGAAGCTTTGTCCTTGAAAGTTCCTCCAGCGGCTCTATCATGTCCCCCGCCTTTGCCCATATCTTCCATCATGATTCTGACACTCACACATTTTGGTAGGGAACGAAGTGAAATGTTAAATTGTCCGTTTGACCTAGGAGTGATGATAAAACCCCAGGGATAACCTGTGATGATGCGTAAATAATGGCTGGTGTAAATATGGCTAGATTCACTAACTTCATTATCTTCAAGTTTATTGGTGATAAAAAAATCTTTGGATAGGTAACTGATTTGAAAAGCAGGCCAACCTTTTATTTCTTTATACTGCGTATTTTTAATCAGCTCCTGAATAATAGCAAAGGCTTGTTTGGAAATGGAGCGATAACGTGATTGAAATTCTTGGATCTCCACTTGGGCGATATTCATAAGAGTCTTGGCGGTTAAAAGAGTGTCGGTTTGGTACGGTTTTAAATAAGTAAAGTTACCCGTATCGCCAAGAATACCGAGAAGAAAAACTTCAGCAGTTTCTTTATCGATGTGCGTTTCTTCAAAAAGTGTGCGATAGATAAGTTCACTATTGGAAGAAAAAGTGGGGATAACCAGACTGAGATCAAACGAATCGATGGGAGAACTGTGATGGTCGATACAAATGGTTTTCTTGGATAAAGATTTGAGGAGATCGGGATTTTCGCTAAAGCGACCAAATTGACTACCATCAACCATGATAAGAAGGTCGATATCTTTGATAATATCCGTCATCTCAGGTACAAACTGGATATCCTGGAAATTTTTGAAAGGTTTAAACCTAAGTTCTGGTTTGCCGGGACAAGCAGGAGTAATTTTTTTCTCGGGATATTTATCCTTAAGTAAGTTATAGACGGAGAGGGTGGAAGCTATAGAATCTTCATCTGGGGATTTATGACCAGTAATAGCAATAGATTGGGCCTGATCCGTGAGGTTAAAAAACTCTAAAGTGAACTGTGGATCTAACGCAGAGAAGTGCATCGATTTTTTATTTTATATTAAAATAAATTATGGCGGTGACGATGGTTAATAGGCGTTTTTGATTTCGTCACGATGGCGACGGCGCTCAACTTGAGTAAGATATTTCTTACGAAGTCTTAAATTTTTAGGAGTGATTTCCAAAAGCTCATCTGATTCGAGGAAGTCAAGGCACTGTTCGAGAGAATAATGAGTGGAAGGAACAAGCTGAATGACGCCGTCAGAGGACTTGGAACGCATGTTGGTCAACTGTTTTCCCTTGCAGACGTTGATTTCGATATCTTCGGCTTTGGCGTTCATGCCGACGATTTGACCTTCATAGATAGCATCAGCTGGTTCAACGAAGGTAAGACCACGCTCCTGGGCGGCCTGGAGGCCATAGGAAAGGGCTTCGCCGGAATCCGTGGCTATAAGGACGCCACGTCTCATTTTTGGCAAGGCGGGGCCAACCGGCTCGAAATCAATGAATTGACTATTAAAGATGACGGTACCCTTGGTAGCAGTCAAAAGCAAGGAACGGAGACCGAGAATGGCGCGGGTAGGCATGCGATAGATAAATTCCATTTCCTGATCGTTGATGGGTTCCATGCGACTTAGAGAAGCAAAACGTTTGCCCATTTCTTGAGTGATGGTGCCGAGATATTCTTGAGGAGCGACCACGTTGACCTCTTCGAAAGGCTCACATTTTTGACCATCAATAGTTTTGTAAATAACTTCTGGTTTACCAACCTCGACTTCGTAGCCTTCTCGACGAAGGGTTTCGAGGAGAACAGAAAGGTGAAGCTCGCCTTTGCCGGAAACTTTATATTTACCATTTTCCTGCTTTTCGATTTTCATGGAAAGATTAGTTTCTAGTTCACGAGCTAGTCTTTCTTCGATTTGGCGAGCGGTAGTGAACTCACCCTCGCGGCCGGACAAGGGAGAGGTGTTGGGGCCGACGGTGACGTGAAGGGTTGGTTCGGTGATTTTGGCGGAGGGAAGGGATTCGGTGTCTCCTTGAGTAGAAAGAGTTTGACCGATTTTACAATCTGAGATGCCAGTTAAAGAAACGATATCGCCAGCAAAAGCCTCGGAAGTTTCGGTACGACCAAGACCTTCGGAAACATAAACTTTATCAATTTGGACCGTGTTGGTTTCACCAAGAAGAAGCAATTTTTGACCAGGTTTGACCGTGCCACGGAAAATCTTGCCGACAATGATACGACCCAGGTGAGAGTTGTAGTCGAGGGAAGAAATGAGCATTTTGAAGGGCCCTTCTTGGTCGTTGGCTGGAGTAGGGATGTATTCCATGATTTTTTCCAAAAGTGGCTGAACACTCCCCTCTTGATTGAGGTCGGTGGGTGGGGTGTCAAAAACTTTGCCGGTTTTACCGATGGAATAAAGAGTGGGGTATTCGAGCTGAGCATCTTGAGTAGCCAGTTCGAGGAAGAGATTGCCGATTTTGGCTTCGGTAGCTTTGATATTGGCATTGGGTTTGTCGATTTTGTTGATGACGACGATGACTTTAAGATCCAGTTCGAAAGCACGTTTGAGAACGAAACGAGTTTGGGGCATGGGGCCTTCTTGAGCGTCGACGATGAGTAGAGCACCATCGGCCATGCCGAGAGTGCGCTCGACTTCACCGGAGAAGTCTGAGTGGCCAGGAGTATCAATAATATTGATTTTGGTTCCCTTGTAGTTGATAGAGATATTTTTGGCCAAAATGGTGATACCACGTTCACGCTCCAGGACATTACTATCCAGAAGGGTGGTTTGAGCCATCTCACCTTCGTTGTCACGAAAAATATGAGACTGCTTGATAAAAGCGTCAATAAGTGTGGTTTTGCCGTGGTCAACGTGAGCGATAACGGCGATATTTCTGATGTTTAGCATGGGATTTGGTTGATTAACCTGGTGATTATATCACCTTATGGGTTAATTTTGCTACCTAGAGAATTTACCGGAGAGCTTGACGAGGTGGGCGTTGTAGACAATTTGGCGAACTTCCCCATCTTCACTTTCGATTTGGTCTGTATCGGCGATTTTTTGATATTGTTGGAGATAGTTACTGAGGGCATTTTTGAGCTCTTTTAGTTCCTGACGCATGTCTTTGATTTTTTGATTTAAAGAGGCGTTGGAAGGTGACTTTAGAATGTCTTGTTTAGCTTCAGCTTTTTTCTTGGCTACTTCTTTGCCGGCTTCGGCGGCTTCTTTATATTTAGGGTCGTTATTTAAAACGTCGTTAAACATCTCGGCTTGTTTGGCTAGTTCGATTTTGACGGTATCGATATGGGAAATGTGAGTCTTGATGAGATTTTCGATAGCAAAGAGACTGGTGACAGCTTCGTTGGTCCCGGTTGGTAAAGTGGTTTGGTTTTTATTTTGGTCGTCCATAAGGGTTTTATTCTAGGGGGTCTCTGCGTAATGGTCAATGATGTTATAGATATCTATTCTGGAGAATTGGCTATTTATTAAATGTCTTTTTACTTCTTGACCATCTGTTAATTTTAAGGATGAGCGGTCTTTGTTTTGGATGATACCGTTTGGAAGAAGTGTAATATATTCCAATTCTTCTGAAAAAGTTATGTGCCGTTTGATGCTAAGTTTCTCTAATTTCTGTTTAACTTGATCAAGGAAAGTTTGTCTTTTTTGTATATTTGTTTCAGATAAGCCATCTAGAATTAAAGGAGGTTCTGTTGGTTGGTCATCAATTAGTTGGTTTATTATATTTAGAATCCTCTCGGCAGTATTGATTGTTTTTTGCGGTTGATTTTTGAGTTCACCTATTTCCTCTGCTGTTAAGGAGGCTTTTATTTCTACTATCCCATCAATGACAAGAGTGCCATCAGTTTCGAAAAGAACACTCACGAAATCTGGATTGCTTTGTGGTTTGCCACCGAAAATAAGACTGGTGTTTTGAAATATTCCTTCAATAATTTCCCTTAGTTCGGTTTGCTGTTCTGTTTCTTGTCGGTTGAGTAATTGTTCGTTAATAGCCAGAACCTCGAAGGTTGGTCCGGTTCCTAGAGTTCTTTCAAATTTACCTCTTTTTCGAGTTATGCGATCTAGTTTTGTCTTAATTTCTGGATAAGAGACAGAAATGATTTTTTGTCGATCAGCTAAGGGAGTATTGTTTTGTTCTTCTTGATCGACTACAGGACTAACTTCTGTGGCAAAAGAATCTGGCATGGATTCACTATATACAGTTTGAGGTGGGAATGGCAAGAGTGGATTAATCTACGTCGCCGTTTTCTTGGATCTTAGTCTCTTCGTAAGGCCCTATGATTTTTCGATATAGTTCGTGAGTGATAGCAGTTAGAACACCTAAAGCTCTGTTTAGGTGAAAGTATTTCGTTGGGTAAACATTCTTGATGATTTTGGTGATAGCATAATTTAAAGATCCGTCTTGATCTTCTACAAGAAGAGTTTGGAGGTGCTTGATAAAAGGAGCAATTAAGTTATCTATTTCTGGTCTTTGTTTTTGAGAAATGTAGGGCATTTATTGTTTTTCAAAAAGTTCAATCATGTGCTGTGCCCACTGTGTATTCCCTTTTTGTACCTCGTCTTTAAAAAATTGCATCATGAGATTTAACGGAATGTTTGATATGGGGGCGTGAATAATTTCTGGCCACCATTCTTGATAGAAGTCTCCGATGTTGTTGTGCCCCATGTCACAAGCCCCTCCCCGGGGGTCCTTGGTAATATAAATGATTTTTGTTACGTAACTTAAAACGGATACTCCTAGACATTGTAGACAGGGTTCTAAAGTGGAGTAGAGGGTGCTATTTTGATTCGCCTGATGAGCCTCATATAACTCGGTGGCATGATCAGATATTAAGCTAATTTCTGCGTGTTCAAAGTAGGACTTTTTTTCGTTTATTTTATTTTCTCTTGTTCCGATAAGTTTATCGTCAATGACCAGAACGGCTCCTATGGGAAAATTTCCAATAGTGTAGGCTTTTTTTGCTGATTTTACGGTTAAATCAAGAAAATATTTATCTTGGTCTGTAAGTGTTGAACCCATATTTTGTCGATTTGGCTAAAAACTTTTATCTTCATGAAGTATAACAAAAACAGTATTAGTTGAGTTAAATTTAAAGTAGTCATAGGAGGGGTAAAACAACAAAAACCCTCCGGTAAAGGAGGGTATTAGGTTGAAGGAGTGGTCTACAAAAGCCTTTTTAGGCTTTCAATCTGTTCGTTCACTTCTTTGGCGGCATCGTAATTTCTTTTTTCGACAAAGACAGCAAGTTCTTCTTCAAGTTCATTAATTAGGGTATGTACAAATCTAGATTCTGAAGATATTAGCTTCACGTCTAAAACTACTTCATAGATTTCACTGACTTTATAAGTAGCGTTTTCAAAAACAACTTCCCAAGTCCAACCTTCACCACCAGTGTGAGCGCTGTTTGGTACTTCTTCAACCTGGTTTTTGTCTATGGCATCAAGAACAATATTGAGTCTGGAAAATGGCAAATTTGTAAAAATTCGCGTACGATCTTCAGGAATCGCCATTTGATCTCCTTTTTAAGGAACGAATTGGGTATTTTCGGTATTATATCTTATATTCTAGGTTTTTGTCGAGCTAGGACCAATTTTTTCAGTAGAATCACTGAGATACCTCTACGAATATAATAATGGAATGACTTACACAAAAAGAGATTTTGTCAATGAAGTTAATTCTGTGTTCAACCTAAGTTTTTTAATAAAGAAAAGAGAACCAATTGCCCTAGGCGACTTTCACTTTGATAATCTACCAAATAAAAGGCTTAACCATTATCTGATCAAACTTAATAATGAAAGCCAATATCGTCTTGGTGAAATTGACATTGATGAGATGAAAAATTTTATAGAAAAAATATCTGATGAGATAACCAGTTTAGGTATCTCAATAAAAGAACGGTATTGTTTTTTGACTCTTGACCAAGGCTGGGTCGAGCCAAATAGTACTCTAAGAACTCCTGGGTGGCATGTGGATGGTATGCAAGGTGGTGAAGTAGAAGTTAAAAAACCCGGAGACCTCACCTTTATCTGGTCAAATGCTTTACCGACAAAATTTGCAGAACAAGCCTTCAATGTCTCTGGGCTGGATTCTTCAATTCATAATGTTTTTAATTGGTTAGGACGACAAGTGAAAACCAAAAATATTTTCGAATCAAAAATAAATCAAATCTATGCAATCAATCCATACCATGTTCATGCTGCCAATAAAGCCAGTGAAAAAGTCTATAGAGTCTTCTTAAGGCTTTCGTATACCTTGACCCCGGTTACTTCGACTAAAATGACACTTAATCCGGAAATAAAATATAACTATAAATACCATGTCACAACCGGTGAGATCCCAAGTTATTTGAAATAGTGATACTGCTTTTATGTTGCCGAGCTAGGACTCGAACCTAGAATACCCTCCTTCAAAGGGAGGTGTCCTACCATTAGACGACTCGGCAATACAGGTGATTAACCTGACGTATT
>WNFL01092864.1_pt2 | contig 24623 bp, 27 predicted proteins | sample 5400361 | NCBI WGS metagenome assembly WNFL01 (sample SAMN13153351, study PRJNA577476) | soil metagenome | isolation source: 40 cm soil on Douglas fir-dominated hillslope | place: USA:California | collected 2013-09-17
CTCAGGGCGGATCTCGGGCGGCGGCGGGGGGGGCGGCACGACGCGCGTTTCGACCACGGGCGGCGGCGGGGGAGGCGGCGGCTCGGGATGGTCACCGATCGGCTGCCCGTCCGGACCGAGCGTGTCGGCCTTCTTGCGGCGAAGCACGACGCCGCTGGCCGGCGGCTTGGGCGCCGCGGCCTTGGGTGAACGCTCGCCGCGGAACTTGTCCGTCACCGCCAGCGCCTGATCGTCCTCGAGCGACGAGGAGTGGCTCTTCACGTCGTATTCGTGGGCCTTGAGCCAATCGACCATCTCCTTGTTGGAGAGGCCGAGGTCCTTTGCAAGCTCGTACACGCGCTTCTTCGCCATCGTTCCCTTGCCTGCCTCTGTCGGGGGCCCCCGAGGCCTCCGAGGGGCCTGCCTCTTTAGTCTGCCCTGGCTGTTACCGTCAAGCGAGCCAACCGAGCAGCCGATCCAGCGCCGGCTCCGGGGCCCGCCCTCTCAAAGCTCGCGCGATCCGGCGTCCCTGGACCGCCTTCTTCGCGCACTCCGGATCGCGGCAGAGATAGCAGCCGCGACCTGGTCCCGATCCGGGGACCACCTCTCCTTCCCGGACCGACAACCGCAGGAGCTCGCGTTGGGACCGCACCACCCTGCACCCGACGCACCGCCTCTGCGGCTCGCCGGGGCGGATGCGGCCCGCCCGCCTCCCGCGGACCACCTGTTTTAACCGCCTTGCGCGGCTGGCGCACCACTCTCGGCAGCGCGCTTCGCATCGAGGTCCGCCTTGAGCCGCGCCTCCTCCTGCAGGTAGTGCTCCACGGCGGTCTTCACCTGCCGTCCCTTCTTGACCCCAAGCCCCGTCGTCTCCCCGAACTTCACCACGTCGGGCTCGTTGTGGATGTCCTCCACCGTCTTGTAGCCCGCGTTCGCCATCTGCTCGATGTTCCGTTCAGAGATGCCGCGGACGCGAAGAAGTCGCTCGGCCTGGGTCAGCTCGCTGGGATGCCGGCGCGCCTCCGCCAGGCGGGCCTCCTCCCGCTCGCGGTCCATGCGGGCCAGCTCCTCCTCGTCCTTCCCGATCTGATCGCGGGCGGCCGCCAGGTAGCGCTCCACGTTATCTGCCGTGATTCCGGGCATTTGCAGCAAGACCTCGGTGGAGGCATTGGCGAAGTCCTTGGCGCTGCGGAACCCGTGCGCGTAGAGCAGCTCGACCGTCTGCTCGGGCAGCCCGATGGCCGTCAGGCTGCGCTGGGCGAACTCGCGCAGCTCCTTCACCCGGCTCTCGCTGTTGATGTCGAGCTTCCAGCCGGTGAGCTGCGCCGCCAGGCGCACGTTCTGCCCGCGGCGGCCGATGGCGAGCGAGAGCTGGTCGTCGGGGACGATGATCTCCATCGCCTTGTTCTGCTCGTCGAGCAGCACGCGGGTGACCTCCGCGGGCTGCAGCGCGTTGACCACGAAGCGGGCCGGATCCTCGTCCCAGGGGACGATGTCGATCTTCTCGCCGCGCAGCTCCTGCACCACCGCCTGGACGCGGCTGCCCTTCATGCCCACGCAGGCGCCGACCGGATCCACGTCTCCGTCGCGCGAGGCCACCGCGATCTTGGTGCGGCCGCCCGGCTCGCGGGCAACCGCCTCGATCACCACCACCCCTTCGGCGATCTCCGGCACCTCCATCTCGAACAGCTTGCGCACCAGCTCGGGCGAGGCGCGGGAGAGGATGATCTGCGGGCCCTTCGACTCGCGCAGCACGTCCAGCACGAAGGCCTGCACGCGGTCGCCGGCGCGGTAGCTCTCGCGCGGCGTCTGCTCTCGCACCGGCAGGACCGCCTCGGCCCGGCCCAGGTTGACGATGATGTTCCCGCGCTCGAAGCGCAGCACGATGCCGCTGACGATCTCGCCCTTGCGGTCCTTGTAGTCGTTGTAGACGTTCTCGCGCTCCGCATCGCGGGTGCGCTGGATGATCACCTGCTTCGCCGTCTGCGCGGCGATGCGGCCGAAGGACTTCCGGTACGTCTTGAGGTGCAGGATGTCGCCGTACCGCTCGTCCTGGACCCGCGCCTCTTCCTCGTCCTCGGGGCGGTAGAAGATCTGGAAGAGCAGCTCGTCGCCGACCTCCGCCTCGATGCCCTTCTTTCCCGCGTCGTCCAGCGAGATCTGGTTGACCGACTTGATCGGGTCCTCCACCTCCACCCGCGGCACCACCGTCAGCGTCTGGAAGACCTCGACCACGCCCTTCTCTTCGTTGTAGGTCGCCTCGATCGCGCGGTCGGGGCCGAAGTGCTTCTTCGCCGCCTGGGCGATGGCGTTCTGCAGGGTGTCCACCAGGACGTTGCGGTCGATGCCTTTGTCCTTGGCCACCTGGTCCAGGATCATGTTCAGGTTGAGCGTGGGGACGACCTGCTGGGCGGGGGCTGCCATGGTTCTGCTCCGTGTGGTTTTCAGTTGTGGGTGGTGCTGGATTCGTCGTGCCAGTGGATGAAGGAGGGGCGCTGGCCGGTGAGGAAGTAGTGCTCCAGGGCGCGGGTCGCGTCCTCGCCGGGGACTGCCCAGGAGGCGGGGTACTCGTCCTCCTGGCCGTTCGAGAGCGTGAAGGTGAGGCGCGCGTCCGGGTTCCCGGTGTACTTCGGGTTCCTCGAGCTGAAGCCCGGCTCGCCTTCGCCGCCGGTGAGGAACAGCACCGCCTGTCCCCCGCTGAACAAGCCGGTCAGCGACTCGCCTTCGCGCCGGACGGCCACCTCGGCGCGGCCCGACTTGCGCGCCTCCTTGAGCGCGCGGCGGACGTCGTCGCGGCCCTTGGTCAGCACGTAGCGCCCGTCGATCTGCAGGCGAGCCTCGGGCTCCTGTTCCTCGGACGCGGCGAGATCGTGGAGCCGCGGCTCCACGTGCGCCTTGGCGATCTGCTCGAGCGGGATGCGGAACAGCTTTCCGTCCACGTCGACCAGCGCGCGCCCGTCCTCGTAACCAGCGAGGGTGCCCACGAAGGTCTTGCGGTTCTCCAGCTCCGGGATGGGCCCGAATGCCTTCACGCGGACCTTCTCGCCCGCGTACTTCTGGAAGTGGTCCGCGGTGCGCAGCGGCCGATCCAGCCCGGGGCTGGAGACTTCGAGATCGTACGCGCCCTGGATGGGGTCCTCGACGTCGAGGGCGGCGGACACCGCGCGCGAGACGCTGCTGCAGTCGTCGAGCGACACGCCCCCGTTCCTGTCGATGAGCAGGCGCAAGGTGGTGCGTCCGCCGGCCCCCGCCAACTCGACGTCGACGAGCTCCAGCCCCTCGCCTGCGGCGAGCGGCGCAGCGATGGCGCGCACTTTTTCGACGATCTCCTCCTTGCGACCCACCTGCGATCTCCGTCCTGCAAAAACAAAAAAAGCGGGCAGACTGCGCCCACTTTCCCGAACCCGCCCGGGAGGCGGGCACAGCGAAAATGTCAGCCGCCGCGTAGCAGACCGCTCCGAAGCAGTCAAGCCAGGCAGCGAACCGGTTCAGGTTTATAACAAGGCCGGAGGTGCAGGTGTTCCAGGCAGCGGCCATCCAGATGGGAGCAGGGCCAGTGCGCGCCGAGAACGAAGCGCGCGCCCTCTCCTTGATCGACCGGGCGTGCGAGGCGGGAGCCAGGCTCGTCGGACTCCCCGAGATGTGGGAGCACGTCGGCCCCGCCGCGCAGAAGCGCGAATTCGCCGGCGCGATCGATGGACCGCAGCTGGCCCGCATCCGCGACCTGTGCGCGCGCCGGTCGGTGTGGTGCCTGGCCGGTTCCATCGCGGAGCGGGCGTCGGATGGCCGGGTACACAACACCGCCGTGCTGATCGGCCCGCGCGGAGAGGTCGCCGCCTCCTACCGCAAGCTGCACCTCTTCGACGTGGACATCCCCGACGGCGCGCGCTACCGCGAGTCGGAGGCAGTGGCGCCGGGCGACTCCGCGCCGCCGGTGGTCGAGCTGACCGGCCTGGGCGTGCGGCTCGGGCTTTCGGTCTGCTACGACCTCCGCTTCCCCGAGCTCTACCGGCGCCTTGCCGAGCAGGGAGCAGACATCCTCTCCGTCCCGGCAGCGTTCACCGCGTACACGGGCCGCGCGCACTGGGAGGTCTTGCTGCGGGCCCGGGCCATCGAGAACCAGGCCTTCGCCTTCGCCCCGGCCCAGGCCGGCCGGATCGGCCCGCACCAGGAGAACCGCCAGGCCTATGGGCACGCGCTGATCGTGGACCCCTGGGGCGAAGTGGTCGCCGACGCCGGCGCCTCCGGGGACGGGTTCGCGCTGGGCCCCATCGATCCGGCGCGGCTTGCGCAGGTCCGCCGCGACCTGCCGGCCCTGCGCCATCGCCGCCGCGACGTGCTGTAAGGGTGTGGCCGGGGCGCCGGCGGGGCTCACAGGTCGATGCGCGAAACGGAGCCGCTATATGCGTTGCTTACCCAGAGCGCGTCCGCGGCCCAGGTCACCACCACGGGCCGTCTGCCGACGGGGATGGGCTCACCGACGACCTTGCCGGTGGCGGCGTCGATCCTGGACACGTCCCCCTCATCGTACGCGCTCACCCAGAGCGAGCCCCGGCCGACCGCGAGTCCGCTCGGGCGCGTGCGCAACGGGACCATGGCAAGCAGCTTGCCCGAGGAGGCGTCGACCCGCACGACCGTGAGGTCCCACTGGTTTCCGACCCACACCGATGCTTCGTCCACGGCGATCTGGCTCGGCCGGCATCGAGCGCCAGCGCGATGCGGTTCGTGCCCGGATCGACGCGAAGGAGCTTGTTGAGGCGGTAATCGGTGACCCACACGGCACCGACGCCCACGGCGACTCCGGACGGCTCCTTTCCCACCGCGATGCGGGCGGCGACACGCGCGGTCGCCGGATCGATACGGACCAGGTCCCCGCTCACGGGCTCCGTGACCCACACGGATCCGAAGCCCACGGCCACCGTCAGCGGCTTCCCTCCGACCTCGACGACCCCGGAAGCGCGGTTGGTCCGCGGATCGATGCGACCCGCCGTCCCATCCTCGCGGTTCACCACCCAGAGGCCTTCGTTCCCCGCGGCGAGACCGACCGGATCGCGTCCAACCTGGACAGTGGCCACCACCTGGTTGGTCCTTGGGTCAATCCGGGCGACCTCGTGGTCTCCGTAGGCGACCCACACGCTCCCGTCGGCGAAGGCGAGCGCCTGGGGTCCCCTGCCGATCGGAATGGTGGCCACGAACACGGGGCGATCGTGAGTGAAGACCAGGCCGTCCAGGAACGGCGCCACTTCGGCCTCTACCTTCGCCGCGGGCTGCCCGCTCCGATAGCGCTGGCTGTAGCCGACGTCGACCTCGGAGCGGGGCCATTCCGGATGCAGGCAGCGCCAGCCGTGCAGCTCGAAGGCGAAGGGCACCCCGTCGAAACCGGCGACGCCCGTGTCCTCGACCGCGTACTCATACCTGACGCACATCGGACCGCGGCTGGGGTCCAGGACGGTGCTCGCCGACAGCATGCGATGGCGCGGGCTGACCAGCTTGCCAATGGCAGCCACCGATTCGCTTTCCTGGAAGCGCAGGAAGTCTTCGGGTCTGTTGAAGGTCCTGCTGCCGTGATCGCGCGTGGAGACCGTCGCGATCACGGTCCGCAGGTCCTCGGCGCGATTCTGGCCCTCTCCTTCGGTACGCCTGCCGAAGGCGACGATGGTCGACACGGGGCCGGGAGTCGCCGGCAAGGAGGGGACGATCAGCCAGCGCGCGCCCCCCGGCGGCAGCACCGAGAATCCCGGGAACTGGAGCCGGCGGGGCGGGTCGCCGATGAGCCTCGACCGCGGGCCGGGAGCGGCCCGGGGCGGGTCGGGTGTGGCGCAACCGACCGCGAGGCCGCAGGCCACCAGGAGAGCGCACGCAGGGCGGCCAGGCACGCCCTGCTAATACCAGGGAGCCCGCGGAGGGTCCACGAGCGTCCTAGCATCGGGCGAGGTGTCATCGAGAGGGGCCACCATGGAGATCAGCGAGGTCCGCGTCTTCCCCGTCAACGAGGAACGGCTGAAGGCCTACGTGACCATCACGCTGGATGCGTGCTTCGTGGTGCGCGACCTGAAGGTGATCAACGGCAATACCGGCCTGTTCGTGGCGATGCCTGCCAAACGCCGCAAGGACGGAACCTTCAAGGACATCGCCCACCCGCTCAACAGCGAGACCCGCGAGCGGATGGAGAAGATCATCCTGGCCGAGTACGAGCGCGAGCTCGCCCGCGGCACGCCGGCGACCACCGCGGCCGCTGCGTCCGGATAGGCTTGAGGCCCGACGCCCGGGCCGTGTAGAAGGCCGCCATGCACACGAAGCCCCCAGGGGCCGGCGCCGATTTCGTCGTCCTCTCCGGAAACTCGAACGTGCCGCTGGCACGTGAGGTCTGCGATTACCTCAAGCAGCCCCTGGGCAAGTCCTCGCTGACGCGCTTCTCCGACGGCGAGATCCAGGCCGAGATCGGCGAGAACGTCCGCGGCCGCGACGTGTTCCTCATGCAGAGCACCTCCACGCCGGTGAACGACCACCTGATGGAGCTGCTCATCCTCATCGATGCCGCGCGCCGCGCCAGCGCCTCGTCGATCACCGCGGTGATGCCCTACTACGGGTACGCCCGCCAGGACCGGAAGGTGGCCCCCCGCACTCCGATCACCGCGCGCCTGGTGGCGGACCTCATCACCAGCGCGGGCGCCGATCGGTTCGTCTCCATGGACCTGCACGCCGGGCAGATCCAGGGATTCTTCGACATGCCCTCCGATCACCTCTACGCCTCGCCCGTGCTGGTCGAGCACATGCGCAAGGCGTTCCCCAACCCCGAAGAGGTGGTCATCGTCAGCCCCGACGCCGGCGGCGTGGAGCGCGCGCGCGCCTACGCCAAGCGGCTCGGCACCACCCTCGCCATCGTCGACAAGCGGCGCAGCAAGCCCAACGTGGCCGAGGTGATGAGCCTGATCGGCGACGTCCGCGGCAAGATCGGCGTGCTGCTCGACGACATGGTGGATACCGCCGGTACACTCACGCAGGGCGCCAGATTGCTGCTCGACTGCGGCGCCAAGCGGGTGCTCGCCTACGCCGTGCACCCTGTCCTGAGCGGCCCGGCGATCAAGCGCATCAGCGAATCGGTCATCGAGCAACTGGTGGTGACCAACACCATCCCGCTCTCGCCGGCCGCCCACGAGTGCAAGAAGATCGTCCAGCTTTCGGTGGGCCGCATCTTCGGCGAGGCGATCCGCCGCATCTACTCCGCATCTTCGGCGAGGCGATCCGCCGCATCTACTCCGCCGACTCCCTCTCCAGCCTCTTCGTCTAAACCGAACAGGTCTCAGGGATCACCGCGGAGGCGCGGAGGCCGCGGAGGTGGGGGGTTCGAAAAACCCGAATCCTCCGCGCTCTCCGCGTCTCCGCGGTGATCACTTCGTCCAGACTTGCGCAGCGTAGGGGGGCGTGCTATCCAGGCGCGCTTTCGGAAGGATTCCGGGCGGTTTCGAAGCTCACCCCGGTGCCCACCAGACCCAGGCTTGCGGCTCGCCCGCCGCGGCGGTGGTGCCCGGCACGGAGGAAGTCATGGCGCAGGACACGTCTACGCTGCAAGCGCAGATCCGCGAGAAGTCGGGCAAGGGCCCGGCGCACCGGCTGCGCGCAAAGGGCCTGGTCCCGGCCGTCTGCTACGGACCGTTCGAGAAGCAGCCCCTGATGGTCGCCATCGATCCCGAGGCGCTGGTCGAGGCCATCGCGACACCGCACAAGTTCAACACGGTCATCAAGCTGGAGGTCTCGGGCAGCGACCCGCGCACCGTCCTGTTCAAGGACTACGAGAAGGACCCCGTGGACGGGCACATCCTCCACGTCGACTTCCTCGAAGTCCGGATGGACCAGGACGTGGTGGTCAACGTGCCGGTGGTGCTGATCGGAAAGCCCGTCGGCGTGACCGACGGCGGCATCCTGCAGCAGGTCAGCCGCACGCTCCCCGTGATCTGCAAGCCCGGCCAGATCCCCGAGAAGATCGAAGTGGACGTCTCGAACCTCAAGATCGCCGAGTCGATCCACATCTCGGACATCAAGCCGCCCGAGGGCGTGCGCTTCAAGACCAACGTGATCAAGAACGCCACCATCGCGGTGGTGACCATCCCCGAGAAGGAGGAGGTCGCTCCGGCACCGGCGGCGGTTCCTGGGGCCGAGGGTGCGGTGGCGGGTGCTGCTGCTCCAGGCGCTCCGGGTGCGGCCCCTGGCGCTGCTGGCGCTGCCCCGGGTGCAGCGGGCGCGGCTCCGGCGGCGGGTGGGGCGCCCGCGGCGGGCGGCGCCCCGGCGAAGGGTGGCGGGGCGGACAAGGGCGCGAAGAAGTAAGCGCCCGTGCGCCTCCTGGTGGGCCTGGGCAACCCCGGCGCGAAGTACGAGCGCACGCGCCACAACGTGGGTTTCCGCATCGCCCGGCTGGCCGCGGAGAAACTGGGTCTGGCGCTCGACCAGACCCGCTGGAACGCGGTGCTGGGCACCGGCAGGGTTCGGGGAGAGCAGATCGCGATCGTGCTCCCGCAGACGTTCATGAACGTGTCCGGCGAGTCGGTGGGGCACGCAGCCCGGTTCTGGAAGATCGATCCGGGCGAGGTGGTGGTGGCGCACGACGATCTGGACCTGGCGCTTTCGCGCATCCAGGTGAAGGTGGGCGGCGGCGACGGCGGGCACAACGGGCTGAAGAGCCTGCGGCAGCACCTGGGGCCGGACTCGGTGCGGGTCCGGTTCGGGATCGGGCGGCCGCCGCAGGGGTGGGATCCGGCGGACTTCGTGCTGGCGAGGTTCGCGGAAGAGGAGGAGAAGGTGGTCGAGGAGCTCTTGCCGGTGGCCGCCGACGCGGCCGCAGCGGCCCTCCTCGAAGGGACGGCGGCGGCGATGAACCGGTTCAACCGGCGGCCGAAGACGGCCGCCGGCGAGAAGGGCGAAGCGGACGGGAACGTGGACCTCGCCGGCGGCGTGACCTCCGGCAAACCCAAGAGGTGATGCACATGCAGCAAGCAGAGACGCACACGAGTGGAGGGCCGGCGCAGCCCGCGCCCGGCACCAGGCTGCGCGAGTACGAGACCATCTTCCTCCTGCGGCCCGACCTGGCCGAGGACCTGGTGGACAAGATCGTCGAGCGCCTGCGCGGGATCGTGCAGCGCGAGGGCGGCAAGGTCATCAAGGTGGAGAACTGGGGGAAGAAGAAGGTCGCCTACGAGGTGAAGAAGCACCTCCGGGCGATCTACATCCGGTTCGTCTACCTGGGGAACACGCACATGGTGGCCGAGTTCGAGCGCAACCTGCGCATGACCGACGACGTGCTGAAGTACCAGTCGGTCAAGCTGGCCGACGACGTCGACCCGGCTACCCGGCAGGTGGAACCGGACGTGAAGCTGCCGGGGGATCCCGAGGTGCCGGAGCGCGCGGCGCGCGAGCCGGAGCCGTTCGGCGAGGAGCGCAGCTTCGGCCGCGAGCGGCCGGAGGCGGAAGCGGAGATCGGACCCGAGCCGGAGCCCGAGTAGGGATCCCATCAGGAGACGGACATGGACGGAAACGGATTCAAGAAGGACGACAGGCCACGGTCCGGCGGATCTCGCGAAGGGCGCGAGCGCGGCGGCGGCGGCGGCGGGATGGGCGACGAGCGCGGAGGCGGCCGCGGTTTCGGGCGGCGCAAGGTGTGCCGGTACTGCGCCGACAAGAGCCTCAAGGTGGATTACAAGAACGCCGCCGAGCTCAAGTACTTCGTCACCGAACGGGGCAAGATCGTCCCGCGCCGCATCTCGGGGAACTGCGCCCGGCACCAGCGCGAGGTGGCCACCGCCATCAAGCGCAGCCGCAACGTGGCGCTGCTCCCGTACACCGTGATGCAGCACACGTAGGAGCGCGCACATGAAGATCATCCTCACCAAGGACCTGGAGAACCTGGGCAAGGCCGGCGCGCTGGTCGAAGTGAAGCCGGGCTACGGGCGCAACTACCTCCTCCCCCGCGGGATGGCGGTGGCGGCGACGGTGAAGAACATCCGGCAGCTCGAGCACGAGAAGGCGGGGATCCTCTCCCGCGCCTCCAAGCACCGCTCGAACATGGACGCCCAGGCGAAGAAGCTCGCCTCGGTCGAGCTGCGCTTCTCGCGCAAGGTGGGCGAGCAGGAGAAGCTCTTCGGATCGGTGACCAGCAAGGACATCCACGAGCAGCTCACCGGGCAGGGATACGAGGTGGACCGCAAGCAGATCCATCTCCCCGAGCCGCTCAAAGTGCTGGGCACGCACGAGGTGGAAGTGAAGCTCCATCCCGAGGTGACGGCGAAGCTCAAGGTGACGATCGCGGCGGAAGGGTAGACCCGGCTGGAATCGCCCGCGCCGTGAAGGCGCGGCGCCGCCCGAAAGGCGGCGGCTGAAGGGAGCCCGCTCGAGCGGATGATCGCGGCCCTTGCCACACTGCTGGCCCTGCAGGCGCCGCCCGCGCGCGCGCCCAGGGCGCAGCAGTCCGCTCGACCCGCGCCGGCGCAACCGGCGTCGTCCAGCCGCGCGGCACCGCCGGCCGGCAGCACCGGGCCGCGCGCGAACGGCACGCCGCCGGCCGCCCCGCCGGCGGCGGGTCCGAGGCGGTTCGGCCGCTTCGAGCTCGACCAGTCCAAGGAGCAGCTCGCCCTCCTGCCCGATCTCAAGGAGTGCGCCGAGGCGCTGGCGCCTGCGTCGGGACACGCGGATTGCGCGGTCCCGCGAGATCCCGACCGGATCGCGCGGGTGCAGATCGCCTGGGAGGACGCCAAGCCGGGCGGCGAGATCGTCGCGCTGAGGCTCGTCTTCGACCCGCAGGTTGCGCCGGCGCTCACCGACCTCGAATGGCAACTGACGCGCGGCTGGGGGGCGCCGGTGCTCGAGCAGCTCCGGCGCGAGAAGGACCAGAAGCTGTTCACCCTGCAGTGGGAGGACGCCGAGCACCGCGCCACCGTCGAGGCGCAGGGCGCGCTCGCCCAGCCCTCGCGCGCCATCGCGGTGGTGCTGGAGCGCCGCCCGGGCCCGCTGCCCGTCGAGCTGGCTGGGCTGCACCCGCGGCCGTTCCCAGGGGTGCGGCTCAAGCTCGTGAGGCGGGTCGAGTGGGACGGCCAGCCGCACGCGGTCGTGTGGGGGACCTCGCTGACGCCCGGGCAGGAAGCGGTCGGAGAGGCCGGGCCCGCCTGGGCCACGCAGCGCGGATACGTCGCCCTGTGGAAGCTGGAGGCGGCCACCGCGCAGCGGCCGCGCCGCTGGCGGGCGATGTGGGAGCGGGTGACCGGCGAGGAGGACGAGGAGAACGAGCGCATCTCGCGGGTGGACACGCGGGACGTGACGGGCGACGGGGCACCGGACGTTGAGGTGTTGCTCTCTTGCGAGACGTGCGGCCGCACCGCCAGCGAGGTGATGGTGAAGACGGTCCGCGCCGGCAAGCTGGTCGATCTGCTCAACAAGCGCGACCTCTTCCGCGCCCAGGTGGACTTCGAGCCGGGGCGCGTCCGCATCCGCGAGCCCGACGGCGACGAGGACTCCAGCCTCACCGTCAGCACCTACTCCTACGACCGCGGCAAGGGCGCCTTCGTGCTGGCCCGCGAGGAACGAATCTCCCGCTCCCCCCCTCCGGACCGATAGAAGACGAAAAGATTACCGCGGAGACGCTGAGGACGCGGAGGTCCGGTTTTTCAAAGGATCACTCCGCGCTCTCCGCGCCTCCGCGGTGGGTTTGAAGGCACGAAGTCATGCTAGCGTGCCCGGGATGGGGAAGAAGCCGGCTCTGCCGCCGTGGATCGAGCATGCTGCGGCCGTGCGCAAGAAGCTCAAGGAGCGCGGATTCAAGCCGGCCGACCGCGTGCAGGTCTGCGAGAAGTGCGAGCAGTACGCGGAAGAGGCGTGGTCGCTCAAGGGTGGCCAGGGAATGGGCGGGCGGGACCTGGTCTACTGCATGAATTGCGGCCGCTCGCGCTCGTGGCGGGGTCAGGGGAACCCGCGCCCCGTGGAGGAACCGTTCGACTTGATGGGGTTCCTCGGCCTGCCGGCCTGACGCGCCACTTCCGCGACCAGGAAGTCGCGAAACGCCCGCACCTCTGGGCGCCGCGCGTGCGCCGGTGGACAGACGAGGAAGTAGCGGTAGCGCGTGGGCACCGCGCAGGCGAACGGGCGCACCAACCGCCCGGCCGCGAGATCGCCCGCGGCGAGCGCGCTGCGCGCCAGCGCGACGCCCTGCCCGTCCGCCGCCGCCTGCAGCATCAGGTGCGCATCGGTGAAGATGGTGCCGCGCCGGGCGTCGACTCCCGCAGCGCCCGCCGCGCGCAGCCACTCCGGCCATCCGCCATGCGCCGCGCGCACCTCGTCGTGGAGCAGCATCTGCCGCCGCAGGTCGGAAGGCGATCGCAAGGAACGCGCGATCCGCGGACTGCACACCGGGAAGATCGCCTCCGAGAACAGCTCTTCGCTCCGCAGCCCCCTCCAACCGCCGCGGCCGTACCGGATCGCCACGTCGACCCCGTCGCGGGCGAAGTCGCACGGCTCGCGCGAGGAGTGGATGCGCAGGTCGAGCCGGGGCCAACTCGCGTGGAAGCGCTTGAGGCGCGGCAGCAGCCAGAGCGCGGCGAACGACGGCAGTACGCTGACGCACAGCCGCGCTGCCCGGCGATCGACGGCGCGCGCCGCGTCCTCGATGCGGCCGAACGCATCGCGCGCCGCCGCGGCCAGCGCCTCTCCGGCCGGCGTGAGGAGCAGCGAGCGCGGAAGGCGGCGGAACAGCTCGACCCCCAGCTCGTCCTCCAGGTTCTGCACCTGGTGACTGACCGCGGACTGCGTCACGTGCAGCTCGCGCCCGGCGAGCGTCAGGCTCAGGTGGCGCGCCGCCGCCTCGAAGGCGCGCAGCGCGTTCAGGGAAGGCAGCTCCACGGATGAGATTTTCTCATGCCCGGGCGGAGAAAGCATCGCTTGCGCGACGCCCGCGAGGCGGCGACGCTGCTTTCCGGGAGGAAAAGCGATGCTGCGACTCTACGACTACCTGCCGTCCGGGAACGGGTACAAGGTCCGCCTGATGCTCCGGCTCCTCGGGATGCCCTTCGAGCGCATCGAAGTGGACATCGTGAAGGGCGAGTCGCGCACGCCGGGATTTTTGGCGAAGAACCCGGAGGGGCGCATCCCCGTGCTGCGCCTCGAGGCCGGCACCCACCTCTTCGAGTCCAACGCCATCCTCTGCTACCTGGCCGAAGGCACGCCGTACCTGCCGGAGGACCGCCTCGCGCGCGCGCAGGCGCTGCAATGGATGTTCTGGGAGCAGTACAGCCATGAACCGAACGTGGCCACCGTGCGTCACTGGGTTGCGCACATCGGGGTGCCGGAGGAGAAGCGGGCGCTGCTCGAGCAGAAGCGCGCCCTGGGCGTGCGCGCGCTCTCCGTCATGGAGCGCCATCTGGAGGGCCGCGCATACTTCGCCGCCGAGCGCTTCACCGTCGCCGACGTGGCGCTCTACGCGTACACGCACGTGGCGCCGGAAGGCGGATTCGACCTGGCACCCTTCCCTCGTGTCCGCGGATGGCTCGACCGGGTGCAGGACCGCCCCGGCTTCACGCCAATCACGGAGCCGTAAGGACTAGAAGCGTTTCACGCGAAGCGCGGAAGGGTTGGAAGCGCGCGAAGATTGTCGGGATCAGCGGATGGCTTTGCGGAGCTCGGCGGCGCGGCGGCGGAGCGCCGGAAGGCCGGACTCGATCTCCACGCTGGCCAGGCGCTGCGAGAGCGCGGGCGGGACCTTGAGCGTGCCCGCGCGGTGCATCTCCTCCAGGCGCGTCAGGGCGCGATCGACGACGTCGTCGTCCGGATGCCCGAGCAGCCGATCCAGCACGCGCGGATCGTCCGGCAGCGGATACTTGTGCAGGAACTCGGTGGCGGCCGCGTGGAACGCCTTCGGGTCCTCGATGGCGTAGAGCTTCTTGCGCGCCTCGTCGCGCTCGTTGTCTTCCTCGCCGCCGCCGCCCAGCTTCTCGCGCACGTGGTCGGGGAGCGCGCTGGTCGCCACGCCCTGCGAGAAGAGCCGCTCCAGGTTCGTCTTGTACTGCGTGTACTTGGTCGAGCTCTGGAACTTCTCCGTCTCGCGGTCGGATCTCCGCGACGACCCGCCGCGGTCGCGCTGCTTGTCGATCTCGCGCCAGCTCCGGGTACGCTTGGGCTTTTCGTCGTCGGGCATGGGGTGGGAACTTTAACTCCGCCCACAGGCAAAGTCGCGCGTCCCTCCACAGGCTGTGGACAAGGCGGCGAATCCCGGTACCGCCCGCCACGCACGCAACCTCTGGCTGTGGGTGAGTTGTGGACGGTCCCGGTGAAACGGTTTGCGCGTTGACGCCTACACGCAAGGGCGGCGTACAAGCCTCCGCCAGCTGATCTCCCAAGGCGGATGGATGACTCGTCGAGAAATGGAGCGGAAGGCGATCTGGGTGGCCCGGCACTACGACCCGCGGTTCGGCCATGAGGTCGAGGTGCGGTACGACGACGAGTACCTCTACCAGGTGGCGCCCGAGATGAACCTGTTCCGCCGCGTGCCGCGCTTCGATCCGTTCACCTCGCCGGTCCCGGAGTCGGGCGGCCTCGAACGGCTCGAGGGCTAGGATGTCGGGGACCCTCGCTATGGTGGCGGCGTGAGCGCGAGCGCATCGCTCGAGTCCGTCCGCCCGGCGCCGATGGCGGTGCCCGGCGGGCGGCTGCCACCGCAGAACCTCGACGCCGAGCGGAGCGTCCTGGGCGGAGTGCTGCTCGACAACGCCGCGCTCAACGAGATCCTCGAGCTGCTCAAGCCGGAGGACTTCTACCGCGACGCGCACCGCAAGGTGTTCGAGGCCATGTGCGCGCTCTCGTCCCGGTCCGAGCCCATCGACCGGGTCACGCTCAAGGACGAGCTGACCTCGCTGGGCGCCTACGAGGCGGTGGGGGGCGAGGACTTCGTCGACCTGCTCGACAAGCTGGTCCCCTCGGCCGCGAACCTCACCTACTACGCGACCATCGTGCACGAGAAGGCGCTGGCCCGCCGGGTGATCGAGGCCGCCCACGCCATCGCCACCCAAGGCTACGAGCAGGCCGGCGAGGTGGGCGAGTTCCTCGACGACGCCGAGCGGCGCATCTTCGCCATCACCGAGGAGAAGGCGCAGTCCGCCTTCATGCACGTCCGCGAGATCCGGAATCTCCACCGGGTTCGCCGACCTCGCCCGCCTGACCAGCGGCTTCCAGCCGGGCGACCTGGTCATCCTCGCGGCCAGGCCCAGCATGGGGAAGGCCCAGCCGCTCGACGCGCCCGTGCTCACGCCGACCGGATACGTGCCGATGGGCGAGGTGATGCCGGGATCCGTCGTGGTCGGGGCAGACGGCAAGCCGAAGCGCGTCCTCGCAGTCTTCCCCCAGGGAACGAAGCCGGTCTTTCGCGTTCGGTTCGCCGACGGCGGAACTGCCGAGTGCTGCGACGAGCACCTCTGGTTCACCACCACGCGCGCGGAGAGCAGCGGACTTCGCCCCCGAGGCTCGGTCAAGCCGCTGTCGGAGATCCGCGAGTCCCTGCGCGTGGACGGCCACCCCGGCCGTCTGAACCACCGCGCTCCGACGGTCGCTCCGATCGAGTTTGCGCCCCGGGATCGTCCGCTCCTCATCCCTCCCTACCTGCTCGGACTTCTGCTCGGCGACGGCAGCTTCCGAGACCGCGATGCGCCCTTCTCCGGTTCGGAAGAGGACCTGCGCGACCGCTTGCCGCCCGACGTTTGCGCAAGCGACAGGGTATCGGTCGACGGAATCGCCACCGCCATCCCCCGGAAGAGCACCACCCGGCATTCGAGGACGCGCCTGGCGCTCGAGCACTACGGTCTGTACGGGCTGGGCAGCCTGGAGAAGTTCATTCCCGCGGACTACCTGTTCGCGTCCGCAGGGGAACGGCTCGATCTGCTTCGCGGGCTCCTCGACACCGATGGGCAAGTGACGGTTCCGGGCGGGCACCTCGTCGCCTGGTCGCCCGGCTCCGCAAGGCTGGCGGACGGGGTGGCGTGGCTGGTGCGGTCGCTCGGCGGACTCGTCCAAACGAGCCCGAGCGGACTGTCGATCTCCTTTCCCAACGGGATGGTGCCGGTCAGCTCGAAGAAGCACCTCGCGCGATGGAAGACGCCTGCGGAACCGTCCGCCGGCCGGTTCATCGAGTCGGTCGAGCCCGCAGGCGAGAAGCCTTGCCAGTGCATCCTGGTCGACAGCGACGATCACCTGTACGTGACGAGCGATTTTCTCGTCACGCACAACACTGCGTGCTGCCTCAACCTGGCGACCCACGTCGGCTGCCGCGCGCGTTACAACGGCAAGCGGATCGGAGTGGGCATCTTCTCGCTCGAGATGCCCAAGGAACAGCTCGTCATGCGCATGCTGTCGAGCGAGGCGCGCGTCGACTCGCAGCGCATCCGCACGGGCCGGCTCATCGAGAGCGACTGGCCGAAGCTCGCGCACGCCGCGGGCGGGCTCGCCGACGCGAACATCCACATCGACGACTCGCCCGCGCTGTCGTCGCTGGAGCTGCGGGCGAAGTCGCGCAGGCTCGCGGGCCGCTTCGCCGACAGCGACGCGCCGCTGGGCCTCATCGTGGTCGACTATCTCCAGCTGATGAAGGGCAACGAGCGCATCGACTCGCGCGAGCAGCAGATCAGCGAGATCTCCCGCAGCTTGAAGGCGCTGGCGAAGGAGCTGAACATCCCCGTCCTGGCGCTCTCGCAGCTCAACCGATCGCTGGAGAAGCGCCCCGACAAACGCCCGCAGCTCTCGGACCTTCGCGAGTGCGTGACGGGCGACACGTTGGTGCTGCAGGCGGACGGACGCCGGGTTCCGATTCGCGAGTTGGTCGGGACCGAGCCCGAAGTGCTCGCGATGTCGGAAGCACGGAGCATCGTCGCGGCGCACAGCGATAAGGTCTGGTCGGTTGGCATCAGACCTGTATTCGACATGCTGCTGGCGAGCGGTCGCGCACTGCGCTGCACCGCTCAGCATCGCTTGTTCACCGGCAGAGGGTGGCGCGAGCTCAGGGAGCTCCACGCGGGAGACCGCGTTGCGGTCGGACGCGCATTGCCGATCTCAAGTTCCGCGCCACGGTGGCCGGAACGTCGGCTGGCGCTGCTGGCGCATCTCATCGGGGACGGCAGCTACCTGTCGCACCAGCCGCTTCGATACACCACGGGTTCCGAGGAGAATAGCGACGCCGTTGCAAGTGCGGCGCGAGAGGAGTTCGGGGCGAAGGTCACGCGCCATGCGGGTCGCGGCAACTGGCATCAACTGGTCATCAGCGGAAACGGCAATCGCTGGCATCCGCGGGGCGTGAATGCCTGGTTGCGCCATCTAGGAGTCTACGGTCAACGATCGCACCAAAAGCGTGTGCCCTCGGAAGTCTTTCAGCTTCCTCCCGATCAGATCGCGTTCTTCCTGCGGCACCTCTGGGCTACCGACGGCTGCATCTACGTCCGCCGAGCGGGACGCGGGAACATCGGGCGCATCTCTTTCTGTAGCAACAGCAAGCTGCTCGTACTTGATGTTGCCGCGTTGCTCCTGCGGCTGGGCATCGTCGCGCGGATTCATCGCATTGCTCAGGGCCGCCATCGTCCAATATACACGGCCGACATGTTCGGTTCGGCCGACCAGCGGAGGTTTTTAGATCAGGTCGGTGCGTTTGGACCTCGGGTTGGGCCTGCACAGCGGCTCGCACATCGAATTGCTGCGGTGGAGGCGAACACCAACGTCGACACTCTGCCCGAGGAAACCTTCGAGTCAGTTCGCGCTGCGATGGTGGCGAACGGGCCCTCGCGACGGCGCGTGGCTGCCTTGCGCGGCACGATCGGCTGGGGATCGTTCAACTTCGCGCCTTCGCGTGAGCTCATCCGTAGCTACGCCACGATTCTTGCGGACGACCGTCTGCGCGCGGCCGCGAACGATGACCTTTTTTGGGACCGAATCGTCGCTATCACGCCGGCCGGCGAAGAAGAGGTCTTCGATCTCACCGTCCCTGGCGTTGCCTCGTGGCTCGCCGACGGCATCGTCGTCCATAATTCTGGTGCGTTGGAGCAGGATGCGGACACGATCATCTTCCTCTTCCGCGAAGAGGTCTACGAGAAGGACAAGGAAGACGTGAAGGGCATCGCGGAGATCATCGTGGGCAAGCAGCGCAACGGGCCCATCGGCACGGCGAACGCGGCGTTCATCCACGAATTCACGCGGTTCGAAAACCTGGCGCGGGACTACGTCCCGCACGCCGGCGACTGAGGAGGCGAGATGTCCCGAACATACGTGGAGCTGGGAACCGACATCATCGGCGGCGAGGTGTATCCCGGCCTCGAGCGGCTGCAGTACCGCCTGCGGCAGCTCGCCGCGACCCGGGGAGGCGACCAGGCCTATATGCTGGCGCGCGAGGTCGAGGACCTGCGCGACCGGCTGCGCCAGGCGTGGGTGCTGCTCCGGCGTGACGAGGCCGGATCCACGCCGCCGGCCGCGGAAGCGCGATGACGATGCGGCTGCTCACCGTGCTTGCACTGCTGGCGCTCCCGCCGCTGCGCGCGGCCTGCGACAAGCCTCCGGCCGATCAGCCTCATACCGCCCTCGCAGAAGGAGCGACGGCGCCTGCCGTCGCGTTGCCCGACCAGAAGGGCGCCACCTGGACGCTGTCGCAGCACCTACCCGCCGCGGTGATTTTCTACCGCGGGCATTGGTGAAGCTACTGCCGCACGCAGCTCGGTGAGCTGCAACAGAGGCTGGGAGAGTTCGCGGCGAAAGGCGCCTCGGTGGTCGCCATCTCCGTGGACGAGCCGAAGGACTCCGCCGAGCTCGCCACCAAGCTCGGCTTGACGTACCCGCTCCTCTCCGACGCGAAGCAGACCGCGATCCGCGCTTTCGGCGTGGCGGACGAGAGCACGGGCGTGGCGTGGCCCACCGTCTTCGTGGTCGGGCGCGACGGCAAGGTCGCGGCCCGCTTCTTCACGGAGAGCTACAAGAAGCGGACGACCACCTCGGACGTGCTCGCCGCGCTCACCCCGCGGCGGTGACGGTCCTCATGTCGTTCCGATCCAACTCGTCCCGGGAATCCCAGGACGGGACGCAATGCGTTGGGATCGCGATGCCCCTCTAGACCTCGCGGCTCGCGCCGCCGCCGCCGGAGTCGCCGCCCCCGCCCCCGCTGAACCCGTCGCCCCCACCCCCGCCGCCCCATCCCCCTCCACCACCGCCTCCTCCAACGTAGACGGTGCGCTGCTTGCGCGGCAGCTCCTTGTCGTACTCGCGCTTGTAGCCGCAGCGCGGGTTTGTGCAGCGCTCGACCACGTGCGCGAGCCCGCGGCTCCAGTAAGTGGGCTCGTCGACGATCTGCTCGTCGATGGTCATCCACGACCCGTCCCGTGGGCACTTGTGCGAGCGGATCGACGCGTACGCGAACCCGTTCACCACCAGGCCCACGAAGAGCGCGATCCAGCCGGCGCCGCCACCGAGCCCGATGAGCGCGGCCACGGCTGCCGCGGTCAGCAGCGCCGCGATGAGCCCGGTCTTCTTGCCCGGGAACTGCCGGCGCATCCCGCTCGTTCCCAGCGCGAGCAGCAGCATGCCCATGCAGAGGATCGCGGCGCCCAGCCCTCCGACACCCGCCGCCGGCGCCCTTGCGGCACCCACTCCCCGGCCGCCGCGCATGCCGCCCGCCTCGGGTGCCAGCTCCCCGCCGGCTCCCGCGTTCCTCTCCAGTACGCCCGCGAAGGCGTCGATGAGCTTCACCGCCGCGCCGCCGTAGTCGTTCCGGCGCAACGCGGGCAGGGCGTACTGATCGATCAACGCGCCCACCTTCCCGTCCGGGAGGAGGCCTTCGAGGCCGTATCCCACCTCGACCTTGATCTTGCGATGCCCGGGCGCGCCGGGGACCAGGACGAGCAGCAGCCCGTCCGCCCGCTTCTTGCCGTGGCCGAGGCCCCACTTGCGGAACAGGTCGACTGCGAACTCCTCCACGCTGAAGTCGCCCAGATCGGGGACCGTGCAGACCGCGAGCTGGGCCACGCCTGCGTGGTCGAGGCGGGAGGCGATGGCACCGATCTGCTCCGCCGCCCCTTGATCGAGGATGCTCGCCTTGTCCACCACGTATCCGGTGAACGCGGGCAGCGCCTTGTCGGGCACCAGGGCGAGCACCGCGGGCGCCGCCAGCACGGCGACCAGGGCGAGGCGGAGCTTCATGCAGCGAGTGTAGCGCGCTTCCTGCCCGCGAGCCGCAATCCGACTAGCGTCAGGCCGTGAGGTGCGCGAGGGTACGGGCGAGGCGCGCTGCCGCCAGCTCGCTGGGTAGCTCGATGACCGGCACCTGCGCGCCCTTGGCCGCGCTGCGGAGCGCCGCCAGGCTGCGGGACTGTCCCTTGCGGCTCTCCACCAGCACCAGGTCGGTGCGGCGCCCGCCGAGCTTGGCGGCGGCCACGGTGGCGCTGCGGACGTCGCAGGCCTCGCGAAGCGAGCGAGCCACTTCGCGCACCCATTTCTCGTCGTTCGACACCACCAGCACCCGGGGCCGGCTCTGCGGGAACGAGAGCGGCAGCTCGACCAGGAACCGGCTTCCCTGCCCCGGAGTGCTCTCGCCCCAGAAATCGCCCCCGTGCTTCTCGGCAATGTCCCGGCAGATGCGCAGCCCGCGGCCGGAGCCGAGGCCGGCCACCAGCTTGCCCAGCTCGGCGCCGGCGATCCCCGACCCGGTGTCCCGCACGCACATCCGGACGTGGCGCGGGCTCGCCCGCCAGGCGCTGACCTCCACCATGCCTCCGGCCGGCGTGAAGCGCACGGCGTTCGCGACCAGGTTGTCGAGCATGCGCGCCAGCATCTCCTGGTCGGCGCGGATCTCCACCGGCCGCGCCGGAGGCGCCGAGGCGAGCGCCACGCCCCTGGCCCGCGCGATCGCCTGCGCTCCCTGGACCGCGCCATCGAGCAGCCCGGCCAGATCGACGCGCACCGGCTCGACCAGCGGGTTGTCGCGCCGGGCGCCCTCGAGGATGCGTTCGGCGACCTGCATCGCGCGCTCGGCCTGGCGGAGCACCGTCTGCGTGAGCGGGCGCAGCGCGCCGGGCAAGGCCGGGTCCCTCTCCAGCTGCTCGGCGTTCCCGATGCTCGCATGCAGCGGCGCGCGCATGTCGTGCGCGGCGTCGGCCAGGCCCTGCTCGAGGGCGGCGGCGCGCAAGGTGAGGCGGTCGAGGCGCGCGTGGAGATCGGCGCGCTCGATCCACAGCTTGAGCCGCCGGAAGAGGATCTCGGGCTCGCCCGGGACGACCACCTCGTCCGCTCCGGCCGAGAAGTAGCCGCCCGCCGGCGCGCCCACCGCGCAGAGCACCTGGCAGCGAGCACGGACGGGCGCCAGGTCCCCGGGAAGCATCCCCACCGTGACCAGCACCTCTGCATCGCCGCCGTCGTCCAGGGCAGCGACGATGCCTCCGCGAGTCAGGCGCGCCGCGAGCCTCCGGCCCTCCGCGGCCGGAGCGCAAATACGCACGCGGACTGCGGGATGTACAGACATCCTGGCTCCCCTGGCCCGGCCCGGGCCCGCCGCCTCGACTCGAAGTCTTGCACATCTACTGGACTCTAGCCAACCGCGATTGCCGCCTACACCAGACGACCTGCGACCAGGAATTCGCGGTTGCCGGCGGGGCCCAGGAGGGGGGACTGCGCGCTGCCCAGCACGGCGAAGCCGAGGCCCCGGAGCGCTCCAGAGACCTCGTCGACCACGCGCTCGTGCACGGCGGGATCTCGCACTACCCCACCTTTGCCCACCTCCGGCCGGCCGGCCTCGAACTGCGGCTTGACCAGCACGGCGCACCAGGCAGGAGGCTCGAGCACCGAGGCCAGCGCGGGCAGCACAAGCTTGAGCGAGATGAACGAAAGGTCCGCGACCGCCGCCCCGCAGCGCTCGCCGAGCATGGCCGGAGAGAGGGCCCGCGCGTTGACGCGCTCGTGCACCACCACGCGGGGGTCGCCGCGCAGGCGGGGATGCAATTGCCCGTATCCAACGTCCACCGCGTGCACGCGAAGCGCCCCTCGCTGGAGCAGCACGTCGGTGAAGCCGCCCGTCGAGGCCCCCAGGTCGCAGCAGACCAGCGCGCGCGGATCGAGGCCGAAGGTGTCCAGAGCATGCTCGAGCTTGGCCCCGCCTCGCGAGACGTACTTGAGCGCCTCGCCGCTCTTGAGCCGCAGCTCGACCTGCTCGTCGAGGAGCTGGCCGGGCTTCTCGACGCGGTGGTCTCCCGCGACCACCTCGCCGGCGAGGATGAGGGCTTGCGCCTTGCTCCGCGACTCGGCCAGGCCGCGCAGCTGCAAGAGGAGGTCGGCCCGGCGGCGAGCCATCAGCGCTCGCGGGCGGCCCCCGTGCCGGCCGGACCGATCAGCGCCTGGATGCGCGCGAGCAGGCGCTCCATGTCGATCGGCTTGGAGAAGTAGTCGGCAGCGCCGGCGGCCAGCCCGGTGCGGATGTCACCCGCGGTCTTCTTGGCGCTGATGAAGATCACCGGGATGTCCCGGAACTCCTCGTTCTTCTTCACCGCCCGGCACAGCTCGAAGCCGTCGATCCAGCTCATCATCACGTCGAGCAGGATCAGGTCGGGTCGGTCCACGTGCAGGGTGGAGATGAGGCGCAACCCGTTGGCGGCCTGGCTCACTTCGTAGCCCTCCAGCTCGAGGGCCATCTTGAGCATCTCCCGCGTCTCGCGGTCGTCGTCGACGATGATGATCTTCTTGCGGCCCGCCATGGTTCCAGTGGCCGCGCGGAGCCCTCGCGCGGCCGCTACCTCCGAGACCCGTCGTCGGCGCCGAACGGAGCTGTGCGGTCGTTCTCCAGGAGCAACTCGACCTTGCGCTCCGCCTCTTCGAGCTTGGCGGCCCCGGCGCGCGCCAGCTGGATGCCTTCCTCGAACGCGGCGATCGATTCCTCCAGCGAAAGGCCGCCACCCTCCAGGCGCTCGACCACCTTCGCGAGGCGCTGGACGACCTCCTCGTAGCGCGATTCCTCCGCAGGAGGAGAGCTCTGGGTCATCGGCTCCGCCACGGCAGTTTGCGATAGCACTCCTCGACCTCCGGCGCCACGTGCAATTCGTTGCTCGGATACCCGGACGACTTCGCCATGCGCGTTTTTTGTAAAGCCGCAGCGCCGTATTGTCGCGGCCTCTACTCTTCCTCGGTCGGCGGCACCACCTGCGTCACCTCCGCCTCCAGCTCGCCCCGGTGCAGGCGCACGCGCACGCGGTTGCCCGGACGGACGGCCTCCGCCCGCAGCAGCGCGTGGCCGCGCTCGTCGAACGCCACCGCGTATCCGCGGCCCAGCACACGCAGGGGGCTCAGGGCATCGAGGCGCCCGGCCAGCCCCTCGAAGCGATGCCGCCGCGCTGCCAGCGCCCGCCGCGCCAGGTACTTGAGCCGCTCCTCCAGCCGGGCCACGTCCTTGTGCAGGCGGTGGAGCACCCCCGCGGGATGCGCCCCCTGCAAGCGGTCGCGGAGGGCGCGCATCCGCTCGGCCCGCTCGGCCAGCTCGCGACGTGCCGCCGCTTCCACCCGCTGCTGCAGCTTGTCGACCCGCAGCTTGCGCTCGCCGATGAGCCGCCGCGGATCGGCGATGCGGGCGCGGCGCCCGTCGAGCTGCGCCTGCCGCTTCTCCGCCTGGGCCCGCCACGCGCGCAGGAGCCGCGCCCGCCGGGCAGCGAGATCGGCCACGAGCTCCTCCTTGACCCGGGCGAGCATCTCGGCGGCGGCGGTGGGAGTCGCTGCGCGGACGTCGGCGGCGAAGTCGGCGATGGTGAAATCCACCTCGTGGCCCACCGCGCTGACCGTCGGCACCGGGCAGGCGGCCAGGGCCCGCGCCACCACCTCCTCGTTGAACGGCCACAGGTCCTCGATGCTCCCGCCGCCCCGCGCCACCACCAGCACGTCGACACGGGGCGCACCCGCGCCGCGCAGGATGCCACGGGCGATCTCCTGCGCCGCGCCGTCGCCCTGCACTCGCGCCGGGACGATCAGCACCGGCAGGTTGGGGAACCGGCGGTGCAGCACCCGGAGGAAGTCGTGCACCGCGGCGCCCGCGGGGCTGGTGACCACGGCGATGCGCGCGGGGAGGAAGGGCAGCCGGCGCTTGCGGGCGGGATCGAACAGCCCTTCCGCCTCGAGCCGCGCCTTGAGCTGCTCGAAGGCCACCTGCAGCGCGCCTGCCCCCAGCGGCTCGACCGAGTCGCAGATGAGCTGGTACTGCCCCTGCGGCTCGTAGAGCGACATCCTGCCGCGGACGAGCACCGACAGGCCGTTCTGCACGGCGAAGCGGAGCCGCCGGGCCTCGCGCGCGAAGAGCACGGCGCCGATGCATGCGTCGGCGTCCTTCAGGGTGAAGTAGAGATGCCCGCTGGACGGGCGCCGCAGGTTCGACACCTCGCCGCGCACATGCAGCGCCGGGAACCGGCCCTCGAGGACTCCCTTCACCTCGCGCGTCAGCTCGCCCACCGTGTAGATGCGGGGCTGCGCAATGGCGACGGGCGGATGGGCGCGGGGAGCGAACAGGTCGAACTGGCCCGGGCCGCGCTCGGGTGCTTCGGGCCCGCGCGGCGGCTCCTGGGCGGCCTGTGGTCCCCTGGGTGGAAGGCGCTCGGGCACGGGACTGCGATTCATAGCATCGGAGG
>WNFL01025343.1_pt3 | contig 24596 bp, 19 predicted proteins | sample 5400361 | NCBI WGS metagenome assembly WNFL01 (sample SAMN13153351, study PRJNA577476) | soil metagenome | isolation source: 40 cm soil on Douglas fir-dominated hillslope | place: USA:California | collected 2013-09-17
GACGTGAACCTGGACCCTGCGCTCATCCTGAGGAAGCTTCCCTCGGAGCTCTCGGGGGGGATGCGCAAGCGGGTGGGCCTCGCCCGGGCCATCGTCGGCCAACCCCAGATCATCCTCTACGACGAGCCGGTGACCGGCCTCGACCCCGTGAACAGCGCCGCCGTCTCGCGCCTCATCGTGGAGATCGGGGAGAAGACGAAGGTGACGTCGATCCTGGTGACCCACGACATCGAGCAGGCCCTGGAGGTGTCCAACCGGGTGGCCCTGCTCGAGCACGGCCGCCTGCGCTTCGTGGGGACGCCCGACGAGTTCCGGGCGAGCGACGACCCCGTCGTGCGGGCCTTCGCCGACCGCAAGGCCGCGGCGGCCGCCGCCCTCAAGATCATGGAGGAATCGTGAGCACCGAGAAGCCCCTGCCCCCCCCACCCCCCTCCCGTGGGCGGGACCGCGAGCTCTGGGTGGGGGCGCTCGTCATCCTGGGCGTCGTCGCCATCTTCACCGCTCTCTTCACCCTGACCGACGCCGCCCTTTTTCGGGGCCGCTACATCGTCTCCACCCTCGTCAGCCACGCGGGGGGCATCCGCAAGGGCGACCCGGTCCAGGAGAAGGGCGTGAACATCGGGCGCGTGATGAAGTTCCGGATCACCCCCGAAGGGGTGGTGGTGAACCTGGAGATCGAAGGGGAGTACCCGATCCCCAAGGACTCGAAGGTCGAGCTCCGTTCGAGCGGGCTGCTGGGAGGGATGTTCGCGAACGTGGTGCCGGGGACGGCGGCGGAGGCCGCGCGCCAAGGCGATCGCCTCCCGGGGTCCATCTCCTCCGGCGCCTTCGAGCAGGTGGACGCCCTCGCGGGTTCCGCCACCAAAGCGGTCGACCGCATGAAGGCCCTCCTCTCGGACGAAACGATCGACAACGTACACAAGATCAGCGGCGAGACGCGCCAGCTCGTCCAGGACCTGCAGGCGACCGTCAAGGCGGAGCGGGAAGACCTGCTGGTCCTCACGAAGAGCCTGCGCAAGTCGGCCGAGGGTCTGGAGCCGGTGACCACCGGTCCCGACCTGCAGCAGGCCGTCAAGCGCATCAACGCGCTCACCGAGCGCCTTGACGGGGTGGTCAGCGCCTTCGACCGCTCGTCAAAGTCGCTGGAGACGGTGATGGCGCGGGTCGAGCGCGGCGAGGGCTCCCTCGGCAAGCTGACGAAGGACGACCAGCTCTACGTCAACGTGGCGGAAGCGGCGGCGAGCCTGAACAAGGCGGCCGACGAGCTGACCCAGCTCACCGCCGACATCCGGAAGCAGCCGAAGAAGTACCTGAAGTTCAGCGTCTTCTGATGCCGGGCTTCGCCAGCCGGGTCGCCTTGGTCACCGGGGCGGGGACCGGCATCGGCCAGGAGATCGCGCGGCGGCTGGCCCTTGCGGGCGCCTCGGTCCTCCTGAACGACGCGGACGGCGGGCTGGCCGAGAGCGCCGCCGCCGGCATCGGCGCTGAGGGCGGAACCTGCCGAGGCGTCGGGGGCGACGTCGCCGACGTGGACGTGGTGCGCGGGCTGGTGGCCGAGGCGGTGGGCACCTTCGGCCGTCTCGACCTGGCGGTGGCCAACGCCGGTCTCACCCAATACGGCGATTTTCTCGACTACGACCCGGCCCGTCAACCTGCGCGGCTCGTACTTCCTGGCCCAGGCGGCGGCCCGCCAGATGCGCGCGCAAGGCGGCGGTGGCCGCATCCTGCTCTTGTCCTCGGTCACCGGCCACCGCGCCCTCCGGCAGCTCTCGGCCTATGGCATGACCAAGGCCGCCCTGGAGATGATGGCCCGCGCCCTCGTGGTCGAGCTGTCGCCCTTCGGCATCACGATCAACGCGGTTGCACCGGGGGCCACGGTCACCCCGCGCACGGTGGCGGATCCCGAGTGGGAGGCGGGCTGGGCCCGCGCGACGCCCCTCGGACGGCCCGCCACCGTGGCCGACGTGGCCGCCGCCGCCCTCTTCCTGCTCTCGCCCGAGGCGGCCCACATCACGGGCCAGACCCTGCTCGTGGACGGAGGCTGGACCTCCATCGGGGCAGAGCCCCCGGAGCGCGCTTGAATGGACGCGGAGCCACCCGTGGAATAGCATTCCCCTCCCCCTACGTGGGGAGGGTTAGGGTGGGGGGTCGATGAAAGATTGGCGTAGATGACCGACATCGTTGGCCAGCGGCTGCGGCGGCCCGACGCCCCCGACAAGGTCAAGGGGACCGCCCTCTATATCGACGACCTGGCCTTCGCGGGTTCGCTGCTGGCGGGGGTGCTGCGCTCGCCGCACCCCCACGCGCGCATCGTCGACCTCGACGTGACCCAGGCCAGCACCATCCCGGGAGTGCGCGCGATCCTGACCGCCCGCGACCTGCCTGGCCAGAACCTCATCCCGATGATCCAGCCCGACTGGCCCGTCCTGGCCGGCGAGTTCGTCCGTCACGTCGGGGAGGCGGTCGCGCTGGTGGCCGCCGAGGACCCCGCCGCGCTCAAGCGGGCCCTCGAGGCGATCGTGGTGGACTACGAGCCGCGGGTGGCCATCCTCGACATGGAAGAGGCGCTGGCCACGGGGGAGGTGATCCAGCACTGGAAGATCCGGCGTGGCGAAGCCGGCCTCGCCATGACCCGCGCGGACCTGGTGGTGGTGGAAGGGACGTACCGAACCCCCTACCAGGAGCACGCGTACATCGAGCCGAACGGGATGATCGCGATGCCCGACGGCGCGGGCGGGGTCACCGTTCTCGGCTCGATGCAGTGCCCCTTCTACGTGCAGAAGGCGGTGGCCTCGGCCACCGGTCTCGACCTGAACCGGGTGCGGGTGGTCCAGACGGTCACCGGCGGCGGATTCGGGGGCAAGGAGGACGCGCCTTCGCTCCCCGGCGCCCACGCCGCGCTCCTGGCCCTCGCCACCGGCCGTCCCGTCCGCCTGATCCTCTCCCGCGAAGAAGACATGGCGACCATGTCCAAGCGCCACCCGGGCCGCATCCGGATGCGCACCGCGGCGACGAAGGACGGGCACCTGGTCGCCGCCGAGGTGGACTACCTGCTCGACGGCGGAGCCTACGCGACGCTCTCGCCGGTGGTGCTCTTCCGCGGCACCGTGCACGCCTGCGGCCCCTACCGCATCCCGAACGTCAAGGTGGACGCGCGCGCGGTGCGCACGCACAAGATCCCCTGCGGAGCCTTCCGCGGCTTCGGCGAGCCTCAGGTCGTGTTCGCGAGCGAGAGCCAGATGGACCTGCTGGCCGAGCGCCTCTCGATGGACCCGCTCGACCTGCGTCGCAAGAACGCCCTCGCGGAAGGCGACGAGACGATCACCGGCCACCACCTCACCTCGAGCGTCGGTCTCGACGAGGTGCTCGACCGGGTGGCCCGGGAGTCCGACTGGGAGAACAAGCGGAAGGCCTACGCCAGCGGCTCGGGGCCGGTCCGCCGGGGCCTGGGGCTCGCGGCCTGCTACTACGGCGTCGGCCTCGGAGCCATGGGGAAGCACATGAACCCCGCGGGGGCCAGCGTCGTGGTGTCCGCCGACGGCAGCGTGACCGTGGCCGTGGGAACCACCGAGATCGGCCAGGGCATGGTGGTGGTGCTGACCCAGATCACGGCGGAGGCGCTGGGCTGCCCACCCGAGCTGGTGCGCATCGTCGAGCCGGATACCTCGCGGGTCCCCGACAGCGGACCTACCGTGGCCAGCCGCACCACGGTCATGAGCGGGAACGCCATCCGCGACGCCGCGGCGAAGATCCGAGCGGCCATGGCTCCGGTGGTGGGCGAGGCGGGCCTCGCCTGGCGCGACGCGGTGTTCTCCTGCGTCAAGAACCAGGTCGGCCTGGCGGCCCACGGCTGGGCGGTGCCGCCCGAGACCACGTTCGACCTCGCCACCGGCCAGGGCGAGCCCTACATCTGCTACTCCTTCTCCGCGAACGTGGTCGAGGTGGAGGTGGACACGGCGACCGGCGAGACGCGGGTGTTGCGGGTCTGGTCGGGCCACGACGCGGGGCGCGTGGTCAATCCCACCACCGGCGAGGGACAGATCGAGGGCGGCGTCGTGCAGGGCCTCGGCTACGCGCTCACCGAGGAGCACGCCCTCAAGGACGGCCGCATCCTGAACGACCAGTTCTCGACGTACATCATCCCGACTCCCCTGGACACGCCGGAGATCCACGCGATCCTGGTCGAGCACGGGTACCCCTGGGGGCCCTACGGGGCGAAGGGCCTCGGGGAGACGCCGATCATCGGGATCGCCCCGGCCGTCACCGCCGCCATCGCGCAGGCCACCGGCGTGCGCCTCCAGGAGATCCCGGCCACGCCGGAGCGGTTGTGGGCGGCGCTCCAGGCCAGGCCGGAAGCCTGATGGCGGAAGCGCTCGACATCGCGCTCAACCTCAACGGCCACCCGCGCCGGCTGCGGGTGCGCGCCGATCAGCGCCTGCTCGACCTGGTGCGCGACGACCTCCGGCTCACCGGGGCCAAGGAGGGCTGCGGAAAGGGGGAGTGCGGCTCGTGCACGGTGATCGTGGACGGGCGGGCGGTGGACTCGTGCCTGATGCTGGCCTACCAGGCCGACGGCTCGTCGGTGGAGACGATCGAGGGGTTGTCGGAGCACGGGGTGCTCCACCCGCTCCAGGACGCTTTCGTCGAAGAAGGCGGCTCCCAGTGCGGGATCTGCATCCCCGGGATCATCATGGCGGGGAAGGCGCTCCTCGACCGGCAGCCCAACGCGAGCCCCGAGGCCATTCGCCAGGGCCTCGCCGGGAACCTGTGTCGCTGCACGGGCTACACGAAGATATTCAAGTCGGTGGCCCGCGCCGCCGGCCGGATGCCCCCGGCTCCGCGGCCCGCGCCGTCGGAGCCGGCCGCGCCGAGCTACTACCGCCCGCGCACCCTCGAAGAGGCCCTCGAGATCATGTTCCAGCGGGCGGGGGAGGTGCGGCCGATCGCCGGCGGCACCGACCTCCTCGTGCAGGCCAAGGACGGGACCGTGGATCGCAGCCTGCTGTTCGATTTGAGCCTGGTCCAGGAGCTGAAGGGGATCGAAGAGCGGTCCGACCACCCACGTCCGCATCGGGGCCGCGGTCACCCACACGGAGATCCTGGGGTCGAAGCTCGTGGATCGCGTCTGTCCTGCCCTCCCGATGGCGTGTGGCTGGGTGGGGGGGCCCCAGATCCGCAACCGCGGCACGATCGGGGGCAACGTGGCCCACGGTTCGCCCGCGGGCGACACCATTCCGCCGCTCTACGCGGCCGACGCCGTGGTCGAGGTCGTCTCCATCTCGAACCGGCGCGACATCCCGATCAACGAGCTCTACCTGGGGCCTCGCAAGACCATTCTTGCGAGCGACGAGCTGATCGTCGGCATCCGGATCCCGAAGCGGGCCGGCGTGCACGGTGCGTTCCTGCGCCTCGGCCAGCGGCAGGCCCAGGCGATCTCCAAGGTGTCCGTCGCGGTGGCCATGACCTTCAAGGACGGCCGGCCGGACTGGGTGCGGGTGGCCCTCGGGTCGGTGGCCCCCACGGTGATCCGCGCTCCCCTGACCGAGAAGGCGCTGTTGGGCGGCGGCTACGCCGCGCTCAAAGGCGCCCTCGAAGCAGTGCGCGACGAGGTCAAGCCCATCGACGACGTCCGCTCCACCCGGGAGTACCGCCGCGCCATGTCCGCGGTCCTCCTCGAGAAGGCCATCCGGACGATCACCGAGGCTTGACCTTGACCACCGGGACTTGTCCTCGCCGGGCGGTTGCGCGCCGCGTGCCGGTTACGAGACGAGGCCGTCGAGCGCCCGGCGAACCGCCGCCACCAGCGCCTCGGGCCGATACGGCTTCTGGATGAAGCCGGCCAGGCCGCGGCCGACGAAGCTGCTGGTGGCCTCGGCCTCCGCGTAGCCCGACGACAGCAGCACGGGCACCCCGGGGCGGATCCGCCGCAGCTCCTCGAAGGTGGCTTCCGAAGAGAGCCCGGGCATGCTGAGGTCGAGCAGCACCAGGCTGATCTGTTCCGAGCGCTCCTTGAACAGCCGCACCGCGGTGTCGCCCTCGGCGCAAACAATCCAGGGGATGCCCGCCGCCTCGAGGACCGAGACGATCACCTCCCGCACCGCCTCCTCGTCGTCCACCACGAGCACAAGGCCCGTCGCCGTTCCCGAGGCCGCTGCGGGCGGCGCGGCCTGCGGCTCGGGGGTCGCCAGGAACAGGACCGTGAAGGTGGTGCCGGCTCCGGGCTGGCTCTCCACCTTGAGGCCACCCCGATGGCCGCGAACGATGCCCTGGGTGGCGGCGAGGCCCAGGCCCCGGCCGGTCCTCTTCGTCGTGAAGAAGGGCTCGAAGATCCGCGATCGCGTCGCCTCATCCATGCCCGCGCCGTCGTCACGCACCGTCAGCTCGACATAGAAGCCGGGGGCCAGCGGCTCGCCCGTGGGCTGGGTCACGTCGCGCTCGTCGGGGCCGACCTCCCGGCGTCGGGTCGCGATCGTCACCACGCCCGGTCGGCCTCCGATCGCCTCCGAGGCGTTCAAGATGAGGTTCATGACGACCTGCTGCACCTGGCTCGCGTCGGCGGAGATGGCGGGCAGGCCATCCTCGGTGCGGCTCGTGAGAGTGACCTGCTTTGGCACCGCCGCCGCGAGCAGGCTCACGTTCTCCCGCACCAGCTCGTTCAGGTTGGTGGGCCGGATCTGGAAGTGGCCGCGGCCGGAGTAGGCGAGCATCTGGCGCGTCAGGCCCGCCGCCCGCTCGGCCGCCTCCATCGCCTTCTGCACGTGGTCCCGCGCCTCGGAGACCGCGGGCAGCTTCGCGAGCGCCAGCGCGGTGTGGCCCAGCATCACCGCCAGGAGGTTGTTGAAGTCGTGCGCCACTCCTCCCGCCAGTACTCCCAGGCTCTCCATCTTCTGGGCCAGGCGAAGCGTCTCCTCCTCGCGCCGGCGCTCGGTCAGGTCGTGCACGATGGCCAGCACGCACCGGCGCCCCTGGAGCTCGACGAGCTCCGCGGAGAGGAGGACCTCCCGCCGCTCTCCGCTCGCGTTGACGACCTCCACCTCCACCTGGGAGACCCCCTCTCCGGTGAGCAGGTGCTTGAGGAGGAGGCGCTCCCGGTCGAGGTCGCCGCCCGACCAGAAGCCGACTTCACGGGCGGTCCTTCCCACGAGATGCTCCCGGGACTGGCCCATGAGCCGCGCGAAGCTGTCGTTCACGTCGAGGTATCGGCCCTCGTCGAGGGTGGAGATCGTGATGGGAACGGGGCTCAGCTGGAAGGCACGGGCGAAGCGGTCCTCGGAGGCGCGGAGCGCCTCCTCCGCGGCCCGCCGCTCGGCGATCTCCGCCCGCAGCCGGGCGTTCGCCGCCTCGAGGTCCGCCGTCCGCTCCCGCACCCGCGACTCGAGGCTCTCGTGGGACCGCCGCAGCTCGTCTTCCATGCGCTTGCGCTGGAAGAACTCGGGGACGCTGACCGCGGAATCGCGGCGCGGCCTCTCCGGGCCGCCGCTGGCGGCGCGCGCGAGGTGCTCCTCGATGCGCGCGGGTGGGGCCATGACGAAGCGGCAGCGCGCGCCCCCCGCGGCCAGGCACTCGGTCTCCACCGCCACCAGGGCGAGACCGAAGCTCTCCTCGCACCAGCCCGAGGAGTAGCCGGCGTTCATGATGCACACGGGGGCGGGGCTGCGGCGCCCCCGGGCGAGCCAGGAGTGCGACTCGAAGCTGAACGGGTGCTCGTAGACGAGGAAGTAGTCCTCGTCGGGGGAGGGGCGCGACTCGGCCAGGATGTCCACGAAAGCCCAGCCCGCGAACGCGAAATGGATGGGCCCGGCGGAGAGGCGCTCGATGGGGTCGACGACGCCCATCTTCTCGTGGAACGCCCGGGCGTCGGCCTTGCCGATGGCGTGGGCCGTGTCGAAGAGCAGGTTGCTCGCCACGGTGCGCGCCTCGTCGGGGCCCTTGTCCTCGTAGAGGGAGCGCACCAGGTCGAAGAACTCGACCGACATGGAGGCGGCGCGGACGAGGATGTAGCGCTCGCCCGAGATCGAGATCGAGCCCTGGGCGGGGTTCTCCTGGCGGTCGGCGAAGTACCGGCTGACGTAGCTCTGGGCCGCCTCGAAGACGGGTGCGAAGGGGGCGGGAACCTTGACCGTCCGCAAGCCCGGTCCCGGATCGCCTCCTCCGGCCGCCGCCGTCTTCTTGATGGTCACGAGGGCCGAGGATACCAGACGCCGGCACCGAGGCGGGCTCCCGTGGCACCATGGCCTGGTGAAGGCGACCAGGGTCTCGGTCGGGCTCGCTCTCCTGCTGGCGGGCGCCAGTTGTCGGGAGGCGTCGCTGCGCCTCGCCCCGACGCCGGCCGACGCGGAGCGCGAGCCTTCCTTCGACGCGCTCCGTCCCCGCCTGGCCCGGGCCGCCCTGGTCCCGTCCAGGGTCTTCGACGATGCCGGGGCGTGGACGCGAGTGCAGGGCGAGGAACGGACCGTGGAGTTCCGGGGCGGCCCGGAAGCGGGACGCTACCGCATGGGCGTATGCGCCGACCCGCCCGCCGGGAGCGAGCCCGGGTCCTATCGGGCGACGCTTCGGCTGCGCCGGCTGGGCGCGGGCCGATTCGGCTGGCGCATGCGCGAGGAGCTCGCGGTCGGCGCGGTGAGGGGAAACGAGCTGGGCGCTGCGCTGACCGTGCTCTTCCTGGCCGCCGAGCGGGCGAGCGAAGCCGAGGCCCGCTTCACCATCCGCCAGTCGCTGCCCCGCACGACCGAGGCATTTGGCCGCCTCCTGAGCCTCGAGACCCTCCGGTTCGAGGCCGGCGGCGATGGCGGCACCGCCGTCACCCTCGGCATTCGCCTCCGCCCCGACGGCCTTCGCGCCACCGCTCCGCGCTATGCCGCCTACATCGACAAGTACGCGACGCCGATCCGCCTGAAGGCGGTGGCCCGCGACGCGGCGGGGCTCGTCTGGTGGGAGGTCGAGATGCGCGACAACCTCGCCACCCTGCGCTACCGGGTCAAGGACGGCGGCCTCGCCCCGCTGCGGGCGTCGCCGCGGCCGATCCCCGATCGTCTGCGCCTGCGAACCGAATACTCGACCAAGGCCGGCATCTTCCGGATGGGCGTGGACGGCCTCGAGGCCGACCTGTCGCTGGTGCACGAGCCTCGCGAGAAGGGATTCGTCGCGTCGTTCGTGCGGCCCCCTGACTGGCGGCTGCCGTTCCTGATCGAGCCTTTCCTGCGCGGCTCGCTCCGCTATCCTTTCGAAGGGGACGGCTCGTTCCTGGCGGTCAGCGTGCGCGACCAGCCCGGAGAGCCCACCCTCCTCGTTTACGAGTATCGTCTTCCCGTCCGCGAAAGTTGGATCGTGCGTTGGATGGGCGGCCTCACGGCCGCGGCCGTGGACGAGTTCCGCCGGGGAGCGGAGGACGAGGCCGACCGCTTCGCCGGCGAGTGTCTCCTCGCCCTCCGCGACGACCTGCGGAAGCTGGTGCAGGACCGCGGCCGCTAGGATGGGAAGGCCGCGCGGCGAAGACCCGGCCCGGATCCGCGCCTTGCTGGAGACCGATCGGCCGTGGGCCGCCTACGCCCTGGCCGACCTCAGCCCTGGTTTCTGGGAGCACTGCCGGTGGTTCGTGCGGGAGGGTTCGCCGCCCGCCCTGGTCATGCTCTATTGCCGGCTCGACCCACCCGTCCTCTTCGCTCTTGGTGCGGCGGAGCGCCTGGCGTCGTCGATCCAGGAGATCGAGTCGCCGGTCCTCCTCCTCCATGTGCGGCCGGAGGCTCTTGCCGCAATCCGGACGTGCTACCAGGTGGTGGAGTCGCGGCCGCAGTGGCGAATGACCCTCGAGCCGGAGCTATTCCGTCCTGTTCCGTCGGGCGACGCATCGCGGCTCGGTCCCGGGGATGCCGAGGCCATTCGGGCGCTCTTTGCCGATGGCGAACCCCGAGGGGAGGCGCCCGATTTCTTCGACGCCGGGATGGTCGAGCAGGGGCTGTTTCGGGGTGTCTTTGAAGGGGCGGAGCTCGTCGCTGTCGCCGGCACCCACGTCGTTGCGCCTGAAGAGAGCGTCTGTGCGATCGGCAACGTGTACGTCCGGCAGGACCGCCGCGGCCGCGGCCTGGGAGCGGTCGTGACGAGCGCGGTGGCCGCCGATGCGCTGGCCGAGGGGATGCGCACGGTGGTGCTCAACGTGAGCCAGGGCAATCGCGCTGCCCTCCGCGTGTACGAACGTCTCGGGTTCCGGCGCTATTGCGCTTTCGTGGCCGGCCGCGCGGTCCGTTCGTAGCGCGGGCGTGGACGGCCTCGATGCCATTTGTTCCTGATGCGTGAGCCTCGCCCGGGATTCGTTGCTTCGTTCGAGCGGCCCCCGGCCGGTGGCTGCCCTTCCTGATTGCGCCGCCAACGAGCGGGGCAAGCGGTTGGTCGCGACCGGGCAGACCCAGAGACTCCAGCCAGGCTGCGGTCAGGATGGCAGAGCTGCAGCAATGGATCGCCCTCGCCTCAAGGCTCGTTGGCTAGCCGGCCACTGTCGGGGAGGCTCGGCCACGCGGACGCCGATGCTTGGCCATTGCTTTCCTGCCGTAGTCGCACTGGGCCAGGTAGTCGTTGTGGGCGCGACACATCAGCCGGATGTTCTGCACGCTGTGCTCACCGCCAAGGCCGAACGGGTGTCCATGGTGGAATTCGAGCTGGGCGCGCTCTTTGCACCGTCGTGCCTGCTCATCCAAATAGCGGCATCGGCCGCCGTCGCGCTCCCATACGGCACGCCGGACCGTCGCGGGGAGGTAGCGCGAGGAGGGAGATTGGCGTGTCTCTGTCTCGTTCGTTTCCGCGGGGCGTTGGTGCCCGCCTTGCCGACCGGGGAGCTCGCGGTGAGCCCTGGTCCGCGCGAAGCGGCGGGCCTCGAGCCGTTCGAGCTTCTCGGTGACGGCCTGCTCGATGACCGCGGCCAGGTCACAGTCCGGCACTTTGGAGCCGATCAGGGCTCGGAGCCGTTCCAGCTTGTGGTGGAACTCGGCGCTGGCCGTGAACTGCACCTTGTACCGGCCAGGGGACAGGGGCTGGACGACGGAGGGCGACACAGGTGTGCCAACTTCGTCTGGACGGAGCTGATGGATCGCCCTTTCGCCGGGGTTCGGAACGACGAGATGGCCCGCCGTGGGTAGGGTCCTTCTCTCGGGAAGCTTGCGTACCACCACTGGAACGTCCGGCCGGGGTGCAATCTCGGCGATCAGTTCCTCGATCTGAGCCTCGGAGAGGTGCAGGACGTCCATGCAGTTGGCAAACATCGAAGGAAAGGCCTCGCGGGCAAAGAGCCTTCGCTCCTCCACCTCGGCGATGTGGGCGACGATGTCGGCTTCGACGTGCCGGGACTGGCACATGAGCTCGGCCAGGCGGTGGAGCAACTCGTCGTCAGGGATCGATTGGAGCCGTCGTTTCTCTTCCATGACTCCAATATAGGCCGCGCTCTTTCGACGTCCTGGGAGGGCGCGTGGGTGAATAAGCGAGGCTGATTCACCTTCGAAGGGTGACACCTTGTTTACGAAGCTCTCCGGCCGTCTACGGCGCTCAGGCAGGCATTTCCACGCCTACGGATCGCGCCGCTCGAAGGGCCCTCCGAAACTTGTCAAGCGGAAAATGCGGTGAGCTGGCCTTGCCTCGAAAAAAACACCGCCGACTCGAGGGCAACACTGTCCGTGACCGACGGCACTCTACTCGGACTTCCTGCATCCCAACGACGGGGGCTACGAGATCATGGCCCAGGCGTTCTTCCGTGCCATCACCCAGGGCACCGTGCCCCCCCGCGGCCACGATCGCTCCCGATCGCACACGACCTCGGCTCACCCCGGCGGGACCTGATTCCGTTCCAGGCGCCGAGCCTCGCCGCTAGCTCTAGCGCCCGTCGATCATGCGGCCGAGGCCGAAGGCGGCGTCGAGGATGGATCCCTCTTCCTTCCGGCTTCCGCCCGTCTGCGGCGCCGCCTTGTAGATCCGGTCCGCGAGACGGCTGAACGGCAGCGACTGCAGCCACACCTTCCCGGGGCCGACGAGGGTGGCGAAGAAAATGCCCTCGCCGCCGAAGAGCGCGGTCTTCACGTTGCCCACGAACTGGATGTCGTAGGTGACGGAGGGCTGCAGGGCCACCAGGCAGCCCGTGTCCACCCGCAGCGTCTCCCCGGCCCGAAGCTCCATGCTGGTCAGCATGCCCCCGGCGTGGACGAAGCAGAGCCCGTCGCCCTGGAGGCGCTGCATGATGAAGCCTTCGCCGCCGAAGAGCCCCACCCCGATGCGCTTCTGGAAGGCGATGCCGATGGAGACGCCCTTGGCCGCACAGAGGAACGAGTCCTTCTGGCAGATCAGCTCGCCCCCGACCTTGCCGAGGTCCACGGGAATGATCCGGCCGGGAAAGGGAGCGGCGAAGGCCACCCGCTCCTTGCCGGCCGCCTTGGCGGTGAAGACGGTCATGAAGAGGCTCTCGCCGGTCAGGACGCGCTTCCCGGCGCCGAGCAGCGCCCCCATGATCCCGGACTGCTGCTGGCCACTGCCGTCGCCGAAGATCGTCTCCATCTCGATCCCCGCGCTCATGTACATCATCACCCCCGCCTCGGCCACGACGCTCTCCCCGGGGTCCAGCTCCACCTCGACGAACTGCAGGTCCTCGCCCACGATCTTGAAGTCGATCTCGTGGGCCCGGCGGCCGGGCAGGGCGGGGACCCCGACGGTCGGAGCGGCGAGGGCGGCGGGTCGCAGCTCCGCCTGGAAGCGCGGGACATCCTTGAGAGGCGTCCAGTCGTCCATTCCGGCGAGGAAGACCATCGTGTCGGCATCCACGGAGCCGTTGCGCAGGTTGGCCACGATCTCGGCTTCGGTCACCGGGCCGACCTGATGGCCGCCCACGGCCATGTACCACTCAGTTCCTGCGGACATGCGTTCCCTCCGTCATGAGGTATGCGGCGCCTTGCCGGCCTCGGCGTCGATGTGCGCGGCCGCCTCGTTCTCCAGCCGGGCCGCGTCGGCGGCATCCAGCCCGAGCTGGTGCGCGAGCTGGGCGAGGTAGATCCGCTCGGCGCCGGTGACGTTCTCGTCGGCGCGGACGAGGGTGAAGGCCAGGGCGTAGAGGTCGGCCTTCAGCTTCGGCTCGGTGACTCCGCCCACGATCTCCGCCAGCGGCCGGAGCGTTTGCAGCTCCTGGGCCACCAGCGGCTCCGCGCCGACCCGTCGGGCCTGTTCCAGGATCACGCCGCGCTCTTCGAGAGAGAGGTCGCCGTCGGCCCGTGCCGCGGAGACGGTGAGGCGCACCAGGCGCAGCACGTGGTCGGGCAACTCTCCGGCGTCCGCCGCGCCGGGCAGCGGGGGCGGCGCGGTCCGCGGAACCGGAGGCAGCGGCGGTGTCGCCGGGCTGCCCGGAGGGCCCGCGGGGGCGCTCGCTTTCTGTCTTGACACGACCTCGTAGAGGCCCCAGGCGACACCGGCCGCGGCCAGCAGGTTTCTCGAGTTGATCAGCGAGCCGGCTCCGCCGATGGAACGCAGAGCCCCCCGCGAGCGCTTCCTGCCTGCTCCGAGAGCACCGCGGATGAGGCCATCGAGGATGTCCTCCGCGTCCACGCGATCTCTTCCTCCGAGGCCGTCGAGGATAGCACGTCGCTGCCGGGCGTCAGGGCCGGCGCGCCACCGCGACGAGATGGAAGGTCGCTCCCAGAAGCGCGGGTTCGCGCTCGATCATGCGGAGGAAGCGCAGGAGGGTCGTGCGCTGGGCGGGGTCCGCCCAGCGTCTCGTGAAATCGGGCATGAGGGCCGCCGGCCCTTCCACCGCGAATACGCCCTCGAGGGCGAATCCGGCCGCCGTCACCTCGTCCTTGAGCTCATCGGGATGGTGAAAGAAGGCGGTGGTGAAGAACTTCGCGAGCCCGGTGTCGTTCCGGTGCCGCCCGGTCGCGAGGTCCTGCTCGACGATGGGAACGAAGAGTGGCTGGTCGAAGAGCTCGCCGCGCAGCCCGTCGAGGAGCGACGCGAAGCGCGAGATGGCGGCCGCGAAGAGCCAGCCTCCCGGCTTCAGCACGCGGCGGGCCTCGGCGAGGGCGGCCAGGCGGTCGGTCCTCTCGAGGAGGTGGTAAAGCGGGCCCAGCATCAGCAGCACGTCCGCGCTCGCGTCGGGCCGATCGAGGGCCCGGGCATCTCCGATCGTCGCGCTGGCGAGCCGGCCCGTCGCCCGGTTGGCCGACCCCTCGAGAGCCTGCTGGACGTGCAGGGGCACGGGGTCCACGAGGTGCACGGCGTACCCTCGCTCGGCGAGCCCGAACGCGTAGGCCCCCGCCGCGCCGCCCACGTCGAGCACGACGCCGGGAGGGGGCGGGAGGTGGCGGTCCAGGATGTCTCCGGTGCGGGCGCGCTCCAGGAGATCCTGGTCCAGCCGGCCGCGCTCCTCGCCCAGCGCGTAGTAGTCGAGGACCTCGGGTGGTGGCTTCGGGGGTAGACTCATGGCTCGCAATCGTTACCTTGCCGGCGGAAGGCGGTCAAATGAATTCCAAAGTCCTCCCCCTCGACGCGGCCCTTCACGAGTACTTGTCGGCCCACCGCACGCCGGACGATGCTCTCCTGCGCGAGCTGCGCGAGGAGACGGAGCGTCGCCTGGGCGACCAGGCGCGGATGCAGATCGCCCCCGAGCAGGGGACGTTCCTGCGGATGCTCGTGTCGGCCATCGGGACCCGCCGCGCGGTCGAGGTGGGGACGTTCACCGGCTACAGCGCCCTCTCGATCGCGCGGGGCCTCGCTGCGGGCGGCCGGCTCCTCTGCTGCGATGTCAGCGAAGAATGGACCGCCATCGCCCAAAGGTACTGGGAGAGGGCCGGAGTGGCCGACCGGATCGAGCTGCGGATCGCTCCCGCCGCCCTGACCCTGCGGGCCCTGCCCGCGGAGCCCGTCTTCGACTTCGCGTTCATCGACGCCGACAAGGCGGGGTACCCCGTCTACTACGAGGAGATCCTGAGCCGGCTGCGGCCGGGCGGCCTCATCGGGGTGGACAACGTCCTCTGGTCCGGCGACGTCATCCGGCCCGACAAGCAGGACGAGAACGTCACGGCCATCCGGAAGTTCAACGACCTGGTCGCCGCCGACGTTCGCGTGGACTCGGTCATGACGCCGATCGCGGACGGCCTGACCCTGGTCCGCAAGCGGGGCTAGGGCGCCGTCATTTCCGGCCGCGCCGGAGCTTCCTGAAGATCGTGACCTTGAAGCCGTCCGGATCCTCGACGGTGAAAAGGCGCGCGCCCCAGGACTCGTCCCGCGGCGGCTGGGCCAACCTGCCGCCCCGCGCCTCGATCTGCGCGGCCAGACGATCCACGTCCTGGGCGGTCTCGCAGTAGAGCCGAAAGCCTTCGCCCTTCACACGGTCGCGGCCCTTCTTCCAGTCGTCCTGCCCCAGCATGAATGTCACGCGGCCGGCCTGCATCTCGACGCCCATGAGCGCGCCTGCGTGCTCCCAGCGGTCCTTGACCACCAGACCGAGCACGTCGCGGTAGAAGGCCAGGCTCTTCGCGAGGTCGTTGACCGTGAGACTCGGGGCCACCGAGCCCAGGGTCAGGCCCTGGGGCCGGGTGCGCGCTCGGGGTGCCTTCCGGGCGCTGCTCGCCCGCTTCGCGGCGGAAGCCGTCTTCTTCGCCCTGGCCTTCGTCCTCTTCCTCGTCGCCATGAGTGCCTCCCGGTAGCCGGCGCCCTCGAGCCCAGCACCTCCGAGGTTAACATGCGCTCGAGTCCACGAACGATCATGTCCGCGGAGTCGCATCTCGTACCGCGTGCTCATTCCGGCTCCACAAACGGAAGTCGTCGCTATGAGCCGGCGCCCAGCGTGTACTTCCCGAGCCAGTCGAGGTGCCACTGGTGCACGGCCTTGAGGAGCCGCGGCTCGCGGGGGCCGTGGGGCTGGCGGGGGAGGACCACGAGCTCGGTCGGGACCCCGGCTTTCACGAGGGCCGTGTAGAACTCGAAGCCCTGCCCGGACGGCACGCGGTCGTCCTTGTCGCCGTGGAGGACGAGGGTTGGCGTCTTGACCTTGCCCACCCCGTAGAGGGCGGAGTGCTCGGTGTAGACCTGCGGATCCTCCCAGGGCCAGGCCCCGAAATAGGATCGCGCGAAGTCCGGGATGTCCGTGGTGCCGGTGAAGGACGACAGGTGGGTGACGCCCGCGCCCACGGCCGCGGCCTTGAACCGGTCGGTCCTGGTGACGATGGTCGAGGTCATGAAGCCGCCGTAGCTCCAGCCGCACACGGCCAGGCGTTCCGGGTCCGCCACACCCCTGGCGATGAGCATGTCCACGCCGGCCATCAGGTCCTGGTAGTCCTTCACCCCCCAGTCGCGCACGTTCGCTCCCCGGAACTTCTCCCCGTACCCACCGCTGCCCCGCGGGTTCGGGAGGAAGACGGCCCAGCCCTTCTGCGCGAAGAGCGGCCACGGGTACAGGCGGCTCGAAGGAGTGAACGTGTTCGTGTGGACGCCGGCCGGACCGCCGTGGACGTTGAGCACGAGGGGCACGGGCTGGCCCGACGCGTAGCCCTGCGGGTAGACGAGCAGCCCCTCCATCTCCCAGCCGTCCGCCCCTTTCCAGGTCACGAGCTCCTTCCTGAACGAGGCCTGCGCGCGCGCGCGGGGGTTGGTGTCCGTGATCGCCCGGGGCGCCCCGGCCGGCAGGGCCATCAGCCAGACCTCCCGCGGCTCGGTGCTGCCCTCCCGGAGGAACACGACGGACGCGCCCTTCGCGTCGAGCGAGGGATCGCTGTTCACCTCGGAGCCCTTCGTGAGCGGTGAGACGACGCCGTCGAGGGTGGCGCGGAAGAGGTGCACGGCCGTCTTCTGGGCCGCGGGGAAGAGGACCGCTCGGCTGTCGGGGGCCCAGGTGATCTCGGAGCCCTGGAGCCCCCCGATCCGCTCGTCGAAGCGCGCGGTCAGGTTCCTCGGCGGGCCACCCTCGGGCGAGACGAGGCCCGCGTAGGTGTTCGTGTACCACTCGCGGTCCTTGCCGTCCTGGGTGACGAAGGCGATCCACCGGCCGTCGGGCGACCAGGCGGGCGAGCTGTCACGGCCGGGCCGCACGACCAGCGGAGTCAGGGGCCCACCGGCGGTGGGCACGAGGAAGAGGTCCGACTCGCCACCACGAGCCGCTGGCCATCGGGGGAGATGGCGAAGCCGGTGGCGTGCTTCTCCTTCGTGATCTGCCGAGCCTCCCGGGTCGCCACATCCATCACCCACACTCGCGACCACGGGTACATTTCGGCGGGGGTCCACCAGTCGTCCTTGTCCTTCTCCTTCTTCTTGCGCTCCTCGCTCTTCGGCTCCCGGGCCAGGTAGGCGATCGTCTTCCCGTCGCGCGACCACTCGAAACGCGAGACCGAGCCGGCGGAACGGGTGAGCAGCCGTGGCTCGCCGCCGTCGGGCCGCGTGATCCAGACCTGCCGCTTGCCTTCGTCGCCGTCGGTCTTGCCGGGCCTCGGCCGCTCGGAGAGGAACGCCAGCTGCTTCCCGTCCGGCGACCAGCGCGGCGAGTCGTCGTTCGCCGTGGAGGTCGTGAGGGCGCGGGCCTCGCCCCCGGCCGCGGGAACGAGCCACACGTCGCTCTGGGTGTCGTCGCCGTCTTCGGTCAGCTCCGTGACGACGTAGGCCACGAGGCGGCCGTCCGGCGAGAGCTGCGGGTCGGACACGGTCTTCAGGGCCAGGATGTCGTCGCTCGTCCAGGGCTTCTCTCCGGCAATGACAGTGGTCGCGGCGAGGCAGCCGACGGCCAGGAGCACGCGCTTCATGAGTGTCCTCCTAGCGAGACTACGCCGGCCTCGCCTGGCGGGCCGCCGGCTCGTCACGCATGAACAGGATTCCCGGGCCCTTGAGGAGGGTCCGCACCTCCTCGGGGCCAAGTTCGTCGGTGATGGTGATCGTGAACGGGTCGCCGTAGAACATCGCGCCGTTGATCCCGTCCAGGATCGCGTTCAGCCGCACGTAGGTCTTGGCCACGGCCTGGTCCACCACGACCGTCAGCTTCGTCCCCTCGAGGGCGACGATGCGCACCTCCGGCAGCCTGCGTGCCCTGGCCGTGAACTTGCGGCTCAGGCGCGGCCGGCGGTTTCGGTGCCGCCGCCAGACGAACAAGCCGACGATGCCCAGGCCAATGAGAGATCCGAACGGGTCCTTGTCCCGCAGGAAGAAGGCGGCGAGGACCGCCACCAGCAGGGCTCCCACCGCCGTGGGGACGATCCAGGCTCGCGGGGTCAGGCCGCCGAGGGAGGCGAGCTGCTCGCGCAGGCGCTCCCCCAGCGTCACCTTGGCCGAGATTCCGCTCTCCGCCTCGCGCTGGACCGTCTTCAGGTCGGCGGAGAGCTCCTTGCAATCCGGGTAGCGGTCGGGCGCGCGCTTGCGGAGGCAGCGGGAGATCACCCGTTGCAGGCTCGGCGGCAGGTTCGCCCGGATTTGCGTGATGGGCCGGGTCTCCTCGAAGGCGATCGCGTGCAGGGTGTCGACGGGGGTGTTGCCGGAGAAGGGAAGCTGCCCGGTGACCATCTCGTAGAGGAGCACCCCGAAGGAGAAGATGTCGCTGCGGTGATCGACCGCCTGGCCGCGCGCCTGCTCGGGACTCATGTAGCGGAGCGTTCCGAGCACCATCCCCGCCTGGGTCCTGGCCAGCGTCTCCATGTGCGAGACCTCGTCCGGGGAGCCGCCCGCCGGCTCCATGAGCTTGGCCAGGCCGAAGTCCAGGATCTTCGCGTGGCCATCCGGGGTGACCATCACGTTCTCGGGCTTGATGTCTCGGTGGACGATGCCCGCCTCATGGGCTTTCTGCAGCCCGCCCGCCACTTGCAGGCCCACCTCGAGCGCGCCCAGGAGGTCGAGCTCCCTGGCCTGGACGAGGGCCTTGACCGTCTTGCCGTGAACCAGCTCCATCGCGATGAAGACGCCGCTCTCGCCCTCGTCCACGTCGTAGATCTGGGCGATCGCCGGATGGTTCACCGCGGAGGCGGCCCGCGCCTCCTGGAGGAAGCGTCCCTTGCGGTCGGGGTCCTTCGTGAACTCCGGGGGCAGGAGCTTGATCGCGACCGCCCGTCCCAGCCGCGTGTCCCGGGCGCGGTAGACGACACCCATGCCGCCCTTCCCGAGCTGCTCCTCGATCTCGTAATGCTTGATCGCCTGGCCGATCATCGCGCGGATGGTAGCACTCAGGCCCCGGTGAGGTCGGCCGTGGCCAGGAAGCGCGGCGCCCTCCGGTGCCGGGTGGCCTGCTCGAAAGCGTAGGCCAGCTTGACCAGGGTGGCCTCGCTCCAGGCCCGGCCGAAGAACGAGATCCCGACCGGGAGGCCGAAGACGAAGCCGGCGGGGACGGTGACGCTCGGGTAACCCGCCACCGCGGCGACGGTGGAGCTGCCGCCCGTGAAGTGGTCGCCGTTCACCGGATCGGTGGTCCACGCCGGTCCCCCCGTGGGCGCCACCAGCGCGTCCAGGGTGTGCTGGTCCATCACCGCGTCGATCCCCTCGGTCCGCGACAGCCGCCGGCACTTCTCGAGGGCCTCCAGGTAGGCCGGGGTCGTGAGGGGGCCCTTGTCCTGCGCCTTCAGGAACAGCTCCTGGCCGAAGAAAGGCATCTCGGCCTCCTTCCTCCGCTCGTTGAAGGCGATCAGGTCCGCGAGGCTCCGGGCCGCGACCTTCGGGCCGAGGCCGGCGAGGTAGGCGTTGAGGTCGGCCTTGAACTCGAAGAGCAGCACCTCCAGCTCGGGATCGTCCAGCTCCTTCGTGTGCGGCACCTCGGCCGGGTCCACCAGCACGGCCCCCCGCCGCTTCATCTCGGCCAGCGCGTCTTCCATGAGGCGGTCCACGCGGTCGCTGAAGCCGAACAGGTTGCGGGCCACCCCGATGCGGGCCCCGCGCAGGCCGTCGCGGTCGAGGAATCGCGCGTAGTCGGCGGCCGCCCGCCCGTGNNNGGCGAGAAGCGCGGCCGCGTCCGCCACCGTGCGGGCCATCGGTCCCGCCGTGTCCTGGCTGTGGGCGATGGGGACGATGCCGGCCCGGCTCACGAGGCCGAGGGTGGGCTTGATCCCCACGATCCCGCTGGTGGTGGACGGGCAGACGATCGAGCCGTCGGTCTCGGTGCCCACGGCCACGGCGCAGAGGTTGGCGGATACCGCCACCCCCGAGCCGGAGCTGGATCCGCACGGGTTGCGGTCGAGAGAGTAGGGGTTCCGGCACTGGCCGCCGCGGGCGCTCCAGCCGGAGGTCGAGTGGGTCGAGCGGAAGTTCGCCCACTCCGAAAGGTTCGCCTTGCCGAGGATCACCGCCCCCGCCGCGCGCAGCCGCTCCGCCACGAAGGCGTCGCGCGCCGCGATCGAGCCTTCCAGGGCCAGCGAGCCGGCCGTGGTCGTCATCCGGTCGGCGGTGTCGATGTTGTCCTTCACCAGGACCGGGATGCCGTGCAGCGGCCCGCGCGCTCCCTTGGCCTTGCGCTCCTGGTCGAGCGCCTCCGCGATGGCCAGCGCGTCCGGGTTCGTCTCGATCACGGCGCGGAGGGCGGGGCCGCGGCGATCCAGCTCCTCGATGCGGCGGAGGTAGGTCTCGGTCAGGGTCTTCGAGCGGAGCGCTCCCGCGTGCATCTTGTCCTGTAGCGCGGCCACGGTGGCTTCCTCGAGGTCGAAAGGAGCGACGGGCGGCGCCGGGGCCGGCTGTGGCTGCGGCCGGGCTTGCCGGGGCAGCGGGCCGAGGACGGCGCACGCGCAGCCGGCCAGGCGCAAGAAGTCCCGGCGACCTGTGCCCTTCGAATCGCTCATGTCACCTCCTCGGCTCTCTCATTCGACGTGCGATGATGGGCGGAGAATGGACGAACCGCAACCGCCAAGCCTCACCCCGGCAACGAGGCGCCGGGCGATGCTCGCCCTGCTGTGCCTCGTGCTCCTGACGGTCGCGGCGTACGAAGGTGTTCGCCGGTGTGATTTCCTGCAGTACGACGACAACCTGTTCGTCACCGGCAACCCCATCGTTCGCCAGGGGCTCACGTGGAAGGGCGTGAGCTGGGCCTTCAAGGCCGACCTCCTCTACGATTCTCATCTGGCGGACTACTGGGCTCCGGTGACGGTGCTCTCCCGGATGCTGGACGTGAGCCTGTTCGGCGTGCAGCCCGCCGGGCACCACCTCACCAACCTGTTCCTCCACTGTCTCAATGTCGTGCTCGCGTTCCTCGTCTTCCACCGCCTGACGGGAGCGGTCTGGCGCAGCGAATTCGTGGCGGCCGTCCTGGCGGTCCATCCCCTTCACGTGGAGTCCGTCGCCTGGGTCACCGAGCGCAAGGACGTGCTGAGCGGCGCCTTCTGGATACTGGCGATCGGGGCCTACGCCGGTTACGCGAGATCACCGAGCGCCCGGCGGATGGCGGTGGTGGCGGCCCTCCTCGGCGTCGGCCTCATGGCGAAGCCGATGCTCATCACCCTCCCCTTCGTCCTGCTCTTGCTGGACTACTGGCCGCTTGGCCGATGGCATCTGGGACGCCGCCTGATCTCCGAGAAGTGGCCCCTGTTCCTGCTGGTCGCCGCTTCCGTGGCGATCTCCCTCTCGAACCTCCCCGCGAAGGCGCTGGACGCGCTGCCCCTGGGCGCACGGGTTGCAAATGCTCTCGACGCCTACGTGGCCTATCTTCAGCAGGCGTTCTGGCCCACGCGCCTCACCCTGGGCTATCCCCACTCCGAGGGCTCGCTGCCCATGGCGCGCCTCGTCCTGTGCGTGGTCGTCCTGGGCCTGGCGAGCGCCATCGCCATCGCCGAGCGGGCGCGCCGGCCTTACCTCCTGGTGGGTTGGCTCTGGTTCGTGGGCGCACTGGGTCCCGTCATCGGGCTTGTGCAATCGGGGGGCGCCGGCCGAGCGGACCGTTTCATGTACATCCCGCTGATGGGCATCAGCATGGCCGTGGCCTGGCTCGCCGCCGAGTGGGCGGGCCGTGTCCCGCGCGGGCCCGCCGTCATGGCGGTGCTGGGAACGTTGGCCATCCTGTCGCTGGCCGCGCTGACGCGACGGCAGGTCCCTTACTGGACAGACGACCTGGCCCTTTGGAGCCACTCGGTCGAAGTCCAGCCACGGAGCGCCATCGCGCACAACGGCCTAGCTTCCGCCCTGGCTCGCAAGGGGGATCTCGCCCGCGCGGAATCCGAGTTTCGCGAGGCTTTGCGCCTGAAGCCCGATTTCATGTGGGTGCGGATCACTCTCGGCACTCTCCTCGCGCAACGGGGCCGAGGCCCCGAGGGCGCGCTCCTGCTGGAGGAGGGCTTCGCCAATGCGCCCCCGAGCCGGTTCTCGTTCGAGCGCGGCCTCCTCCGAGCCCGCCAGGGCCGAGGCCCCGAGGCGGCGGACTACTACGCCCAGGCGCTCGCCGAGAACCCGGTCCACCGGACGGCGCTCTACAACTGGGGCAACCTGCTCGCCGCCGCCGGCCGGTTCGAGGAGGCGGCCGCGAAATACGCCGCGGCCGCGCGACTCGACCCGGATGACGGGGACGTGGCGAACAACCTCGGCATGGCGCTCGTTCTCCAGGGGCGCGCCGAAGCAGCCGTCCAGGGCTTGTCGGAGGCGGTGGACTTCGATCCCGAGAACGGGCTGCTGCGCACGAGCCTGGGGCGGGCTCTTTCTGCCCAGGGCCGCGGCGCCCAAGCGGCCGCCCAGTTCCGCGAGGCCCTTCGCCTGGATCCCGGGAACGCCGAGGCCCGCTCCGCCCTCCAGGCCCTCGAGCCACCTCAGCCCTGAGATGGACGAGCCCCAGGCCCCCCGCTTCGATCCCCGGCGCCGCAGCGCCGTCCTGATCGCACTCCTGCTCGTTACCTCGGTGGCCGCCTTCGAGGGCACGGTGGTCTCGACCGCGATGCCGACGATCATCGGGGACCTCTCGGGGCTGTCGCTCTACTCGTGGGTCTTCTCGATCTACCTGCTCACGAGCACGGTGACCATGCCGCTTTACGGCCGCTTGGCCGACCTGCACGGCCGGCGGCGCGTCCTGCTCGTGGCCATCGTCCTCTTCCTGATCGGGGCAGGGGCCTGCGCTTTCGCGCGGTCGATGCCCCAGCTGATCGCGGCCCGGGGCCTGCAGGGCCTCGGCGCCGGCGGCCTGATCCCGATCGCCCTGACCGTCTCGGGCGATCTGTTCTCCCTGCGCGAGCGGGCGCGCGTGCAGGGCCTGTTCAGCGGGGTCTGGGGCGCCTCGGCCCTCGTCGGGCCCCTCCTCGGGGCCGCGCTCACCCTCACCTTCGGCTGGCGCTCCATCTTCTCGATCAACCTCCCGCTGGGCGCGCTGGCCTTCGTCCTGGTGCTGACCCAGATGCGGGAGTTGCGTCCGGGCCGGGCCGAGCCCTTCGATTGGGCGGGCGGCCTCACCCTGGCCCTGGGGATCACGGCCCTTCTGTTCGCGACGTTGCAGAAGACGGGCGCTTCGAACCTGTCGGCGGGCGCCCGCGGCGTCCTGCTCATCGGGGGCCTCGCCACCCTGGCCCTCTTCGTGCACCGACAGGCGCGCGCCGAGCACCCCCTCATCCCCCCGGCGCTCTTCGCCCGGCGCGAAACCGCCGCCCCCTACGTGGCGGGTGCGCTGCTCGGGACCACGATCTTCGGCGTGGACACGTTCGTGCCGCTCTTCGTCCAGGGGGCGCGCGGGGGCACGGCCGCGGCGGCCGGGGCGGTGGTCACCCCGGTCCTCCTGTTCTGGGCGCTGTCCGCCACGGTCGCGGCCCGGGCCATCGTGCCCTTCGGCTTCCGACGCACCGCCCGCTTCGGGGCGTCGCTCATCCTGCTCGGCTTCGTCGGCCTCCTGGCCGCAGCGCTTCTCGATGCCGGCGTCGCCTGGATCAGCGCGGCCTGCGTGCTCCTCGGCGCCGGCCTGGGACCGTCGTCGATTGCTCAGGTGCTGGCCATCCAGCACGCCACCCACGAGCGCGAGCGCGGAGTGGCCACGGCCCTCGTCCCGTTCTTCCGGGCGCTGGGCGGGGCCCTCGGGGTCGGCGCCCTCGGGGCCCTGCTGGCCACGGGACTCAGCCTTCGCCTGGGCCCGGCCGCCGAGACTGCGGGACGGCTTCTCGCAGGCCACCGTGACAGCGCGTCCGTCGCCGCTCCCGCGCTGCGCGCGGCCCTCGAGCAGTCGCTCCTGCCGGTCTTCGCGCTGCTGCTGGTCCTCTCTTCCGTCCATCTTGCCGTGACCGGGTGGTTTCCCGGCCGGGCCGATGCGGCGGGCCGGCCCGCGTCCGCGCCCGCGGAGCAGCGGGCCGAGGTCGGAGTGGGGAGCGATGAAGAGGAACCGGCGGACCTTCATGCAGACGGCAGGTGGGGGCGCGCTGGGCGCGCTGCTGGTGCCGGCCCGGACGCGAGCCCAGCCGTCTCGGCCATCCTCGACGCAGCCTGCCTACGACGTGGCGGTCGTCGGGGCCGGCGTCTTCGGCGCCTGGATCGCCTATCAGCTCCAACAGGCAGGCCGCCGTGTCGTGCTTGTCGACGCCTACGGCCCGGGGAATGCCCGCTCCAGCTCGGGCGGCCAGACCCGCGTGATCCGAATGGGATACGGCGACAAGGAGATCTACACCCGCTGGTCGATGCGCTCGCTCGATCTCTGGAAATCGCTCCTGGGCCAATCGGGCCGTTCG
>WNFL01061235.1_pt1 | contig 24590 bp, 23 predicted proteins | sample 5400361 | NCBI WGS metagenome assembly WNFL01 (sample SAMN13153351, study PRJNA577476) | soil metagenome | isolation source: 40 cm soil on Douglas fir-dominated hillslope | place: USA:California | collected 2013-09-17
GCCGATGGCGACGATCTTGCCGCCGAAAACAGCGATGTCCGCTTTGTAGGACGAGGTCGGCGACCAGATGGTGCCGTTCTCGATCACGAGATCATAGGGCTCAGTCAAAATTCATCTCCAATCGTCTAGTGCAGGCCGAGATAAGCGGCACGGATATCGTCGCGAAGCAGCAACTCTTCGGACGGGCCATCGATGATGATGCGGCCGGTGTCGAGCACGTAGCCGCGGGTCGCGATTTCGAGCGCAAGGCCGACGTCCTGCTCGACCAGCAGAATGCTGACGCCACGATCGCGGTTAATGGTGCGGATCACGCCGGCGATGCGTTCGACGATGACCGGCGCGAGACCCAGCGACATTTCATCGATCAGCAGCATCTTCGGGCGGGCCATCAGCGCGCGACCGATCGCGCACATCTGCTGCTCGCCGCCGGACAAAAGGCCGGACAGGCGGCCTTGCAGCCGGACAAGCTCTGGAAACAGATCGAAAACGAATTCGACGTCCTCGGCCTTGTGCGACCGGTCCGGCGCGGCGCGGCTGCCGAGTTCGAGATTCTGGCGCACGGTGAGACCCTGAAACAGACGGCGGCCCTCCGGCACCATTGCAAGTCCGAGCCGCGCGCGCTCATAGGGTGGCACGGCAAGGAGGGGGCGATCGGCAAAGGTGACGGAGCCCGAACGCGGTTCGACGAGGCCGGTCAGCGTACGCAGCAGCGTCGTCTTGCCCGCACCATTGGCGCCGACCAGCGCGACGATCTCGCCCTCCTCCAGGTCGAAACCGACATCGACCAGAACCTGACTGTCGCCGTAACTGACGACGAGTCGATCGACCGAGAGCAGGCTCAAGCGGAGCTCCCCTTGCGTAATTTGGCAAAGCGCATGCCGAGATAGGCTTCGACGACGACCTGCTCGTTGATCACGTCATGAGGCTTTCCCTCGGCCAGCTTGCGGCCAAAATTCAACACCATCACGCGGTCGCACAATGCCAGCACAGCCTTCATGACATGCTCGATGACGATCACGGTGATTCCACTCGCGGCGATCTCGCGCACCAACTCGATGGTGCGTTCTATTTCTGTCAGATTGAGCCCCGCCATCACCTCGTCGAGCAGCAGCAGCCGCGGCTTCATCGCCAGCGCGCGCGCAACTTCAAGCCGCTTGCGATCCGACAGCGTGAGATGCGGCGGCATGAACTGCGCCTTCGCCATCAGGCCGGTCCGCAGCAATGCTTCATCGGCCGCATCGAGATATTCGCTGCGCTGACGCAATTGGGCATGACCATACATCGCACCGACCGCAACGTTCTCGCGTGCCGTCATGCGATTGAACGGCTGCACGATCTGGAAGGTGCGGGCGACGCCAAGACGCGACAGACGATGTGACGCCATGTTGGTGACGTCGCGATCGTCGAAGGTGAGATGGCCAGCGTCGAGCTTGTAGACCGATGAGATGGCGTTCAGCAGCGTCGTCTTGCCGGCCCCGTTGGGGCCGATGACGCCAAAGATCTGTCCGGCCTCAACGTCGAAACTGATCTGGTCGATCGCCAGCACGCCGCCGAAGCGGATGGTGAGGTCGCGGGCCTCAAGCAGCGCCATGACGGGACCTCCACGACCGCGTCAGGGCGACCATGCAGATGACGATGATGAGCAGTCCGAGGATCAACTGGTGCGCCTTCAGAAAGCCGCCCCAGACCAGCGTCGAGACGATCTCAAGCACGAAAGCGCCGATCACCGGCCCGAAAATGCTGCCCATGCCGCCGATGATCAGCATGATGTAGCCCTTGACGCCGACGGCGGGATCGAACGCGCTGGAAGGCTCGATGAAAGTGATCCAGTAAGCCCAGACGCCACCGGCAAATCCGGTCATTGCCGCGCTGATCGCCCATGCGTAGACCTTGGCCCTGGTGGTATCGATCCCCATCACCGCGGCGGCACGCTCGCTGTCGCGGATCGCACGCAGCGCAAAACCGAGTGGCATCTTCAGCAGGCAAGCAACGATTGCGGTGGAAACCACGGCGCCCGCGAGCATCAGATAATAGATCGCGATGTAGAGCGGCTTCGGCTCCCAGGTGCTGAGCGGCAGCGCCAGCCCCTGCGCGCCACCTGTGATGCCGCCGATCTGGATGACGATCTGGATCGCAGCGAGATTCAGCGCCACCGTGGCGATGGCGAAGTAGTGGCCCCTGAGCCGCAGGATCGGCCAGCCGAGGATCAAGGCACAGACCGCAGAGACGACGATCGCGGCTGCGACGCCGAGCGCAAAGGGCATGCCCGCCGCCATGCAAGCACCGCAGGCGTAGGCGCCAATTCCGAAGAACACACCATTGCCGAAGGCAGGATAGCCGGTGATGCCGACGATGACGTTAAGGCCCTGGGTGACGATCACATACATCAGCACTGACGTCAGAACCCGCAGCCAATAGGCGCTGATTCCAAGCGGCGCCGCGCAGAGCACAATCAGCCCCGCGACGATCGCGACCAGCACTGCCGGCCGGAACATCGGCACTTTGGCTGCCGACTGGAGAATCGCCGCATCGCTCATGCGTGTTCTCCGAAGAAGGCGCGCCCGAACAGGCCCTGCGGACGGACGACAAGCACGGCGAGAAACAGCGCGAAGGCTACGATCTCCTGGTAGTTGGTGCCGAGGAAATAGGCCGCCCAGGACTGCACCAGGCCATAGAGGAAGCCGGCGACGATGCAGCCTTCGACGCTGCCGATGCCGCCCAGCACCGTGATCACGAACACCGCGGCAATAAAGCTGACGCCCATGGTCGGCGACACCGGAAACAGCATGCTCGAGAGAGATCCCGCCGCACCCGCCAACGCAGCGCCGGCGCCGGCCGTCAGCGCAAACACCTTTTGCGGATTGATGCCCATCAGATTGGACATCTCGCGGTCGAGCGCGGTCGCCAGAATCGCCTGGCCGAGACTCGCAGTCCGCAGAAACACGAAGAAGGCGATGCCGAGCACCAGCGCCAGGCCGGCTGCGAGCAGCCGAACCAACGGCACCAGCGTGCCGAATAGCGCCACCGACGTGCTGGCATAGGAAGCGTTGACGGAGCGCACGTCGGAGGTGAAGGCGAGGACGGTCGCATCGGTGAGGACGAGGTCGATGCCGAACGTCACCACCAGGGAGAGCAGCAGGCTAGTGCGGATCACGCGGTTCAGGATGAAGCGCTGGATGCCGTAGCCGAGCACGAACATCGCGGCCATGGCGAACGGCATCGAGACGATCGGGTCCATGCCGAGCTTCTCGAACAGGAAGTACGTCACATAGGCGCCGAGCATGATGAACGACGTATGGGCGAGGTTGATCACCCCCATCACGCCCCACACCATGGAGAATCCGACGGTGGCCAGACCATACAGGCCGCCGAGCAAAATGCCGTTTACCGTGGCCTGCGCGAGCATGATAAAACTTTGCGAACGAATAATTGCAAACCGTGCATACACAAGATATACACAGAGTTCCGGAGACCGCAATGAGCAAAAAAGCAGCAGCGCGCGCAAATATTAAGGCGTCGAAGGGCGCCAGCAGCGAGCGCGCTTATCGTGCGCTCATGCAGGAGATCGTGTCCTTCACCCTGGTCCCCGGGGAAGATCTGGACGAAGCGACGCTGGTCAATCGGCTCGGCGTCTCGCGCACCCCGGTTCGGGAAGCGCTGGTACGGCTCGACGCGGAAGGGCTCGTGCAGCTGGTGCCAAACCGCGGCGCGCGGGTGGCGCCGATGGGCTGGAACGACATCCGCGAACATCTCGAAGCCTTCGACGTCTCGCAACGCCTGGTGACGCGATGGGCTGCGGTGCGGCGGAGCGACGAGCAGATCGCCGCGATGGAGGCGGAGCGGCTGGCGTTTGAAACCGCCTTCCAGCAGGACGACCCGGTTGCGATGCTGGATGCGAACTTTCGGTTTCACGCGGCGATCGGCAGTGCGTGCAGGAATTCGCTGCTGCAGCGCTTCTATATGCAACAATTGACGGCGGACCTTCGGATCGCGCGGCTGGCGATGACGAACGAATGCTTTCCCAGCGAGCAGGCCTATCGCGACCATGTCGGCGCGATCGTGCGTGAACACCGCGAGCTCGTCGAGGCGATTCACGGGCGCGACGCCGACCGCGCCGAAGCACTGGCGCGCTCCCACGCCGACCTTGCCCGCAAGCGGGTATCGGAAAGCCTGACCCAGACCATGACGCCAGCAATGGATGTCCGGCTCAGCGAACAGGCGGCAGCGGATCATGTGTGAAGTCTGTGCAATTTTCGGAGCGGGCGAACACTGGAGCGACTTCGGCCGGCTGCGCGACGAGAATTTCCCGTTCGACGACATCCAGCACTACCGCCGCGAGCGCAAGCGCCGTATCCGGCTGCTGAACATCGTATTGGCGGAGGTCGAAGTCAGCTGCGAGGATTGGGACGGCGAGGCTTTGATGCTGTTCGACAAGGCCGGACGCTCGAAACTTGCGCCGACGCTGAACGATGTCTGGCCGGCGGCCGAAGTCCTTTCCGGCCGCGCCATTGATCCGCTCGATCCGTCCTTTGCCGCCGGAGCGCGCCTTGCCTGATCGGCTGCCGCTGTTCATCGTTACCGGCTTTCTCGGAAGCGGAAAGACCACGCTGGTGCAGCGCTTTCTGCGCGAGCCCGGCGGCCAGGGTACCGGCGTGGTGGTCAACGAATTCGGCGAGACCGGGCTCGATCACCGGCTGATGGTGCATGCCGCGGAAAACGTCGAACTGATTGGCAACGGCTGCATGTGCTGCGCGCGCCGCGAAGACGTCGGCCGCGCGCTGTATGATCTCGTCCGGATGTCGCGCGATGCCGGCCAGCCGCGCTTCGCTCGCGCGATCATCGAGACCTCCGGGCTTGCCGATCCCGCACCGATCGTCGGCACCATTGTCCGCGACCCCTGGCTGCGCCAGCATGTCGAACTGGTCAGCGTCATCGCCGTGATCGACGCCGTCGCCGGGCAGCGCAATCTAAGGGATTTCGAGGAAGCCCGGCGACAGATCGCGATTTCCGACGCACTGGTGGTAACCAAGACCGACATGCGAGCGTCGGACGACGCCCGCGAAATCGTGAACGCCGCCCGCCGCATCGCGCCCGACCTGCAGGCGCACGATGCGCAGGATCCGGACTTCAGCCTTGCAAGACTGTTCGACAAGATCGACGGTCATGGGGTGACGCGGCAAGGCGGCGGCATGTTCGCCGCGACCGAGGTCCCGGACCATGACGTCGCCGTCGGCTCGTTCACGCTGTCGCTTCCTGAACGGATCGACTGGCCGGCGTTTACGCTTTGGCTGTCGGCGCTGCTGCATCGCCATGGCGATCGCATCCTCAGGGTCAAGGGCCTGATCCGCACTTCGGCGGGCGCCAACCCGATCGTGATTCACGGCGTCCAGCATTCGATGCATCCGCCGGTGCACCTCGCCGGTGAGTACGACGGGCAGCCACCGTTTCTGGTGTTCATCACCCGCGGCCTCGACCGCGCCGCGATCGAAGACAGCCTGATGCGCTTTCTAAAGCTGACGAACGCACAAGATCTACTGCAGGTGAGCTGATCGATCACGCGATCGGGCCGTCCGCTTTCATGGCCTCAGGCGGCTTCGGACCTGACTTCCCGAGCATCGCCAGGCCTGCGAAAATCGTCGCTATTCCGACCACGTGGTACCAGGCAAGTTGCTCCCCGAGCCAGAGAACCGAGAATGCCGCGGAAAACAGCGGGCTGAGATAGAGGAACGCGGCCGCGCGTGTCGCGCCATTGGTGGCGACGCCATACAGATAGAACAGATTGCCCAGCATGGTGGGCCCGATGCCGATATAGGCCGTCGTTGCGAGCGCGAAGCCAGTGTCGGCATCATTCCAGACCAGCCACGCCCCCCCGGTCGCCACCCAGAGCACATAGACTGGCAACATCACGACAAGCAGCCCCGACCAGGCGGTGATCACGGTCAGCGGCAAGGCTTCGATAGTTCGCGTCCAGTCGCGGGCGCGGATCGAAAACCATGCGAACGAGACGGCGCCGAGCAGCGACCACAGATTACCGAGGCTCAAGCGCAGCTCCGTCAACGCCGCGATCTGCCCCTTGCTGATGATGAGAAGTGTGCCGGCGAAGGCGAGCGCGAGCCCCCCTTTCGTGCCTGCCGAAAGGCTTCGCCCTGCCCCCATGACAAGCCCCAGCAAAACCACCCAGACCGGGGTTGTCGCGTTGATGAACCCGACCTCGATCGCGAGGCTTTGATAGGCGCCACCGAGCAGAAAGTAGGAGAACAGACCTACTCCCGCCGCGCCGCCGAAAATCAATTCGCCAAGACGCAGACGGATTTCAGGCCATCCCCGCCGCAGCGACGGCAGCGCAATGACCGTAAGGATGACGGCCGCGATCAGCCAGCGCCAGAACACCAGAGCGGCTAGCGGCACCGCGTCGCGCGCGGCACGGGCAACGACGTGGTTGCTGCCCCAAAGCGCGGCCGTGGCGATCAGCGCCAGCGTTCCTAGCTTCCTCGGTCCGGCGGTCATCCGCGTTCAGCGGATCGTTCATGGCGCCCGCGCTGCGAGACGTGCCATGGCACCATTAGCCGCTCGGCATAGTCGACCAGGAAAAACAGCACGGTGCCGACTAGGCCGAGCAGCAGCAGCGACACGAACACGCGCACCGTGTCGAACTGTCCCTGCGCGACCAAAATCTGAAAGCCGATGCCACGGCTGCCGGCGACGAATTCACCGACGATCGCGCCCACCAGCGCAAAGGAAATCGCCACCTTCATGCCGGCAAACAGGCTCGGCAGCGCACAGGGAAAACGGATTTTGGTCAGGATCGCCCAGGACGACGCCTTTGAGACCCGCGCCAGCGACAGCATGTCGGGATCGACCGAGCGCAGGCCGAGAACCATATCGATGACGATCGGAAAGATCGCCAGCATCAGCGCGATCGCGATTTTCGGCTCCGGGCCGGTGCCCATCCAGATCACGAACAGCGGCGCCAGTGCCACCTTCGGAATTGAATTGAGCGCGACAAGCAGCGTGTAGACCGTGCGCTCGAGAAAGCGCGAATAGACGATGCCCACCGCGAGCGCGACGCCGAGTACCACCGCCAGCACGAAGCCGATGCAGGTCATTCCGAGCGTAAAGCCGAGATGGCGCATGAACAGGCCCGGCGTCTCCATGAAGGCGACGAAGATCGCCGACGGCGCCGGCAGGATCAGCGGCGACGGGTGCAGCAGCCGGACACCGATTTCCCACAGCAGCAACGCGGCGCCGAGCACCACGATGACGTCGCGGGTTTCGTTGTCGTCCCCAAACAGGCGGTTTGCGAGGCGGATCATTCCTTCACGATCCCCAGTTTGGCGAAGTGATGGCGGATCCGGTGGACGTAAGCGGCAAAGTCAGGCGTGTCGCGGACCGCGAGCAGGCGCGGCCTCGGCAGATCGATGGTGATGGTGTCGACGATGTTGCCCGGCGCCTTGCCCATCATCACTACCCGGTCAGACAAAAACACCGCTTCAACGATGGAATGGGTGATGAACAGCAGCGTCTTGCGAGTGTCCTGCCAGATCTGCGCCAGCTCGATGTTAAGATCGTCGCGCGTCATGGCGTCGAGCGCGCCGAACGGCTCGTCCATCAGCAGCAATTCGGGGTCGGCAAGCAGCGCGCGGCAGATCGAGGCGCGCTGGCGCATGCCGCCCGACAGTTCCCACGGGAAGCGATGCTCGAAGCCGCCGAGGCCGAAGCGGTTCAACAAGGCAACCGCGCGAGCGCGTTCGTCGGGACGCGGCTTGCGGACGAATTCGATCGACAGCAATACATTGTCGAGAATGGTGCGCCAGTCCAGCAACACGTCGCGCTGAAACACGACTCCTAGGCCGTCCGGCGGACCGTCGAGCGGCCTGCCGCCAACATGGATCGCGCCGGACGTGATGTCTTGCAGCCCCGCCACCAGTTTCAATAGCGTGCTCTTGCCGCAGCCGGACGGCCCGACCACGCTGACGAATTCGCGCGGCCGGATCTCGAGGTTGATATCGGTGAGTGCGGCGACCGGACCGCGTGGCGACGAATAGGTCTTTTCCACGCGGCTCAGCGATACGTAGCAGTCTGGCACGGTTGCCGGCGCGGCAGTGCCCATGTCACTCGACAAGCGCGTTGGTGTAGTAGTCGGTGACATTCCAGCCGGCATTGACGACACCAGCGGCTTCCATCGACTTCAACGCGGCCTCCCAGTCTTCACGCGCCTGCCAGCCGATCGGCTTGCCCTGGCTCGCCGGGGTGTCGAAATAGTCCAGCGTGAGCTTGATCTGGTTCAGCAAGACCACCGGATCGAGCCGCGCATCGGGTCGCTCGGCGATCATCGCCTTGACGCCGTCCTCCGGGTTGGTCCGCAGCTGCTGCCAGGCGCGTTGCTCGATCTGAATCAGCTTGCGCAATGCCGCGCCCTTGCTGGCGATGGTCTCTTCGCGGGCGACGAGGCCGTAGCTCGGGAACGCGATACCGGCGTCGGAGGCCAGCAGGCACTTCGAAGGCCGCGATGCTTCAGCGATCGTAATCGCGGATCCCGTCGTCGACATCATGCCGTCGGCGCGCTTGGCGATATAAGTGCCGAACAAGGCGGCGGCATCGACCACGTCGACCTTGAGGTCATCGCGGTTCAGGCCGCCGGATTTCAGATAGACGTCGATGAACGGCGCCCACGGACTGGCCGCGAAGACGACGACGGTCTTGCCGCGCAGATCGGCGGCCTTCGTCATCGGTGAACCCTTGTCGACCAGGATACAGAGATCGGTGCGATGCTGGAACGTGGCAATCGAACGGATGGTGGCGCCCTTGGCGCGTGCCGAGCCGACCAGCCCGACCTGGACCTGACCGACATCGGCCTGGCCGGCATTGACGAGCTGGATCGTATTGCCGGAGCCGCGGCCGTCCTGAATATCGACGTCGAGACCCGCTTCCTTGAACCAGCCGCGGTTTTGCGCCAGATGCATCGCCGCCTGCACGCCCCATGGCGAGAAATCCAGCCGCACTGACAGTTTTTCCTGAGCCGAGGCCTGCGAAACGCCGGCGCCAGCCGCGACGCTCAGAAGCATCAGCGTCGATAGAAAGAGCCTTTTCATGTGCCAATCTCCGGTTTGACTACTCTGTGTCGGCGCCATCCGCTTCTTCCGGCGAAGTTTGCGTCAAATAGCTCAGCACCATCTCGACAACGTGCTGGCGTCGCTTGAGCACGCGCCGGCGCGCCGCGAGGTCGCGGTCGAGCAGCCAGGACAGCGTGTGCTGATTGGAGAGGAAGAAATAGGCCAGCCCGGAAATCGACAGATACAGATCGACTGCATCGACATTGGCGCGAAACACGCCTTCGGCCTGGCCGCGCTTGAGCAGGATCTGGATGGTATCGAGCAGGCCGCGATACAGCGGTTTGATCGAGTTCGAGCTTTTCAGATGCTCGGCATAGTGAATGTTCTCGATACTCATCAACCGGATCAGGTCCGGTGTCGCCACAAAATGGTCGAAGGTGCTGCTCACCAGCCGCTTCATGCCCTCGACCGGCGGCAGGTCGCGCAGATTCTCGTCCTGCTGATGCGCCCGCAGATCGGCATAGATCCGCTCCAGCACCGCGAGGTACAGCGCGTCCTTGGAGCCGAAGTAATGATAGATCAGGTTCTTGTTGACGCCGGATTGCGCGGCGATGCGGTCGACGCGTCCGCCGCTAAGTCCGTAGGAGACGAATTCAATCTGCGCCGCAGCCAGGATCCTGGCTCGGCTGCCTTCCGGATCGCGGGTTATTTTGGACGGTGCGGCCACGCTAAGCTCCATGACGCGCACCCGATAATTCCGGCCTCGCGCTGCGCGCGGAGCGTAGCCGCGCGGTCCTCTCGACGTCCAGCGCGTCACGCGGCCCGAACGCCACCGCGTAGTGCCGCATCGCGAACTCCGCGGTGATCTTGCCGTCGAGGACATCCTCGCGGACCTGCTCGGGATCGCGCAGCAGCGGATTGCCGAAGCCGCCCGCGCCGGCCTGCTCGTGGATGATCAGCGTGCCTTCGCCGACCGTCCTGGTGATCTTGCCCGGCAGCGCGCTGCGCTCATTGCCGATTTCGATGAAGTTTCGCGACGACCCGCCGGGTTCGCCGCCGTTGAGGCCATAAGGCTGGAATGTGACGCGATCGGTACGCAGCTGGAGCAGCGCTTCCGGCGCGAGAATGCGGTAACTGCGACGAATGCCGACACCGCCGCGATACTGGCCGGCGCCGCAACTATCGGTCACGAAGGAATAGTCCTCGATCCGCACTGGATGCTCGGCTTCCATCACCTCGACCGGCATGTTCGACAGGTTCTGCGAGGCGTTGGTGACGGCTTCGAGCCCATCCTTGTCGGGCCGGCCGCCCCAGGCGCCGCAGATCATGTCGACGATGATGAAAGGCTGGCGGTTCGGCCGCAGCCCGCTGATGCAGATCACGCTGTTGCCGCCCTCGCCCGCCGCCGGCACCTTGTCCGGCACAATCTGAGCGAGCGCGCCGAGCATGGTATCGAACACGCGGTAGCCGGTCAGCGCGCGGGCCGCGCAGGGACCGGGCATCACCGGATTGAGCACCGAGGCTTCCGGCGCGATCACACGGATGCAACGGAACAGGCCGACATTGTTCGGCACATCCTTTGCCAGCACGCAGCGCACGCTGAGATAGGTCAGCGAATGGGTGAAGCTGAGCGTGGAATTCAGCGCGCCCTTCACCTGCGGTGAAGAGCCGGTGTAATCGACCAGCAGCGTGCCATCGCCAATCACGGTGATGGCGACCTTGATCGGAATCGGCGTGTCGGAAAAACCGTCATTGTCGATGTAATCGACGAAGCGATAAGTGCCCTTGGGCCAGGTCTTGATTTCCTGCCGCGTCAGCCGCTCGGCATAATCAAGCAGCTCCTGCATGTAGGCATCGACATCGTCGGCGCCGTAACGCTGCATCAGCTTTTCGAGCCCGCGCTTGCCGACCTGGGCAGCGGCGAACTGTGCCGAAAGATCACCCCAGACCCGGTCGGGCACCCGGACGTTGATCTTGATCAGGCTCTCGAGCGTGGTGTTGAGCACGCCGCGGTCGTAGAGCTTGAGTGGCGGAATCCGCAGGCCTTCCTGATAGATCTCGGTGGAATCCGAGGCGTTGGAGCCGGGCACGCGGCCACCGACATCGGTGTGGTGACAGATCACCACCGCGAAGGCGCGCCGCCTGCCGCCGTGGAAGATCGGCACGAACATGAAGATATCCGGCAAGTGCATGCCGCCATGATAGGGGTCGTTCATGATGACGACATCGCCCTCGTGGAGGTCGCCCTCGAATTTCGCCAGCACCGACGCCATGGCTTCGGGAATGGCGCCGAGATGCTGGGCGATGGTCTTGGCCTGCGCCACCATCTGGCCGTCGCCGGCGCAAAGTGCTGCGGAGAAATCCATCACGTCCTTGACGATTTCCGAGCGCGCGATCCGCACCACCGTATAGGCCATGTCGTCGGCGATGGAATCCAGCCCGCTCTTGATGACTGCGAAGGTGATCGGATCGACTTTCATGATTCGAACTCCAGCACGACGCAGCCGATGGCGTCCTTGTGCACTTTGGCGTCCGGCGGCACGACGATGGTGGCGTCGAACTCCTCGATGATTAGCGGCCCCTGCCGCGGCGACAGACCGACCGCGCTGCGATCGACAATGTCGACGGCGACGGCGACGGCCGACTCACCGCGCGCGAATGAGATCTGCCGGGTGCCGGCCCCCGAAGCAGCGTGCCGCGGGGCGATCTTCATCGCGGCAAAATCGAGCCGGTTGTCGCGCAGGCCACGCCCGGCGACGCGCACTTTCATCAACTCGATCGGGGTGTCATCGCGATAGCCGTAGGTCTTGAAATATTCGGCGACGAAGCGCTCGCGGATCTCGGCGAAGTCTTCACCTTCAAACGGCACGGTGAGTTCGGTCGCCTGGCCCTCATGGCGCAAATCCGCCTCCCACAGGAACGCAGTACGTTCGGCCTGGTAGCCGTCGCGGGCGAGCTGCCGAGCGACCTGCTGCTGCAACTCCGCCTTGATCGCCTGCAGATCGGGGACACTCATACGATCGAGCCGCAGACTGACCGTCTTCAGCGCGGTGTGCTCGATATCGGACGCGAGCATGCCCAGCGCGCTGAAGATTCCCGACATTGGCGGTACCACCACGCGGGGAATGCCGAGTTGCCGCGCGAGATCCGGCGCATGCACGCCGCCATTGCCACCGAAGGCCATCAGCGTGAGGTCGCGCGGATCGCGGCCACGCTCGACCGTGACGGCGCGCACCGCGCGTGCCATGGCCGCGTTGGCAACCGCACGAATGCCGTGCGCGGCATCTTGCAGCGACAGCCCGAGAGGATCACCGACATGGACGCGGATCGCGGTTTCGCTGAGCGTGCGGTCGATGTTGAGTTTGCCGCCGGCCAGCGACGTCGCGTTGATGAAGCCGAGCACCACATTGGCATCGGTGACGGTGGGCCGATCGTTGCCAAGGCCATAGCAGGCCGGCCCTGGTACCGCACCGGCGGATTGCGGTCCGACGATCAGCAGACCGCCTTTGTCGATACCGGCAATGGAACCGCCGCCGGCACCGACTTCGGCGATATCGATCGCCGGCACCTTGAGCATGTAACCGCCCGCCTTGATGAAGCGGCTCGAGGTCGAGATGCCGTCGCGAAACTCATATTCCGAGGTCATGGTCGGGCGGCCGTCCTCGATGATGACAGCCTTGGCGGTGGTGCCGCCTATGTCGAACACGATGACGTCACGGTCGTCCCGCGCGATGCCGAGCCTTGCCGCGCCGACCACGCCGCCGGCCGGGCCGGAGGCGACAACCAGAACCGGCTTTTCGCAGGTAACATTCGCCGCCAGCATGCCGCCATTCGACGTCATGACCAGGATCGGCGCGGCGACGCCGATCGAGCGCAGCCCGGATTCCAGCTTCTGCAGATAGCTCCGCATCGCCGACAGCAGATAGGCGTTCACCACGGTCGTGCTGGTGCGCTCGTATTCCTTCATTTCCGGCAGCACCGCGCAAGACGTGGTGACCAACAAATGCGGAAAGTTGGTGCGCAGGATCGCCTCGGCTTGCAGCTCGTGCGCGGGATTGCGGTAGCTGTTGATGAAGGCGACGGCGACCGCCTCGATATCTTCGGCGATCAGCGCCTTGCCGGCGACGATCACGCTGGCTTCCGACAATGGCTCGACCGTCGAGCCGTCGGCCGCCATCCGCTCGGTCACTTCCATGCGATGCCGCCGCGGCACCAGCGGCTTCGGCTTCTCCCACGTCAGGTCGAACATGTCGGGCATGCGGATACGGCCGATCTCCAGCACGTCGCGGAAGCCGCGCGTGGTGATCAGGCCGGTCCTGGCGCCCTTGCGCTGCAGAATGGTGTTGGAACCCACCGTGGTGCCGTGAAGCACCTCCGCGACGCTGTCGGCCGGGATTGCAAGCTCGGCGAGCAGCTGCGCGACGCCTTCGATGACGGCGGCACTTGGATCGACTGGCGTCGAGGACACCTTGCTCTGGTGGATCAGCCCGGCATCGGTCAGCAGCGCGATATCCGTAAAGGTGCCGCCGATATCGACGGCAATCCGGATTCGATGTCCAAGCACTGAATTCGCCTCGTCCAATACTACTAACCAGTTAGTCAATAACAGCAGCCGCGTCGGGAGCTGTCAAGGCGTCTGTTTTGGCAGCATGAGACAGAGCACTGCGTTCAAAACTACGCTTTGGTGAGGCGCTGATGACGAAATGTGTGTCGCTGCTTACTCAATGTGCAGCTTGATGCGGCGACGTTCCGGTTCAATCCAGCTTCGATCGAGCTGCAATGACCAAAGTGACGAGCGATGCCATCGTATAGGGCTTCGCCAGCCAGCCGAGGGGAGCATAAGGTTCGGCCCGTTCGCGGGTACGCGGATCGTCATGCGCGGTGGCAAAGATACAGCGGATATCAAGCTCCCCAAACAACTCCCTGGCAGCATCAATGCCGTCGCGCTCGCTTGCGAGCCGTATATCCATCACCGCCAGGAAGGGCCGCTGTTCCCTGGCAAGAGCAATCGCTTCCTCCGCCGTCGTCGCAATACCGACGACAGAGAAACCAGCCTCTGTCAGAGCGATTTCCGTTTGCATTGCGATGAGGAAGTCATCCTCGACTATGAGGATGCGTGTTGGGCCCTGCTCCTCCTCGGCACCGCGCCCCTTGTCGGACGTTGATTGAGAGCCCTTCGGCGGATTCGGCGGCAGTGCGAAACGCTCAGCCGGACGTGGCGCAGGCTTCATTCGCAAAACCTCACGAAGTTCGGTTGGTAGAAAACCGAAGGAGAGCACGGAACGCGGGCATTCGCGCCACCTCGAACGTTCCGTGGAGTTGACGGGCTAGTCCAAGAACGAGCTGCAAGCCCGATGAGCCGTTACGAACAAGGTGCAGGTCGAACCCGGCTCCATCGTCTTCGACATACAATTCGAACTCGCCATCTTTCTCGGTCAGTCCGACGCGTATTGTGACCTTCGACGGATCCTTAATTCCGTGTTTCACGGCATTGGTCAGCAGCTCATTCAATATCAGCGCCAACGGCATCGCAACGTCGTTCGAGAGCACGCCGTTTGCCCTCTCGCAGACGATCTCGACGTCCGGCGGCAGCGTCTGCTGGACCGTCTGACAAACCGCCTGCAGGAACTCGTTGGCCGCAAAGCGGCTCGCATCGGTGGTGCCGTAGAGCACCCGCTGAGCGGCCGCCATCGCCGCGACGCGCCTGCTCGCTTCGTCGAGCACTTGCCGCGCTTCGTCGCTTTTGGCCCTCCTCGCCGAAGTGAACAGTAGCGATTGCAGAATTTGCATGTTGTTCTTGACGCGATGATTTAGTTCATTCAGCAGGAGACGCTGTTGCGTCTCCGCCTGCCTTCGCTCGCTGATATCGACCAGCATATTGATCGCGCCGACCACCTTTCCGGAAGCATCCCTCAAGGGTGTCGGAAATGGAATGAACGGAATACGCGTGCCGTCCGGCCGTTCCGCCACCGCCTCGGCGTTGCGTATCGGCCGCCCTTCCTTCAGCGCGATCGCCATCGGGCACTGGTCATGTGACAAGGGCGTGCCATCCGGATTGTAGAGTTTCCAGGTGACGCACCATTCATCGCTGCCCAGCATCGGCGTGCGCCCCGCAAGGTCGACGGCCGCCTCGTTGAAATAAGTGATCTTGCCATCGGCATCCGTCGTATAGATGGCCGCTGGAATGGCCGCGAGCAGCTCTTGCAGGCGCTGCTCGCTTTCCTTGATTTTCACCTGTGCTTGCTTGCGCTCGGTAATGTCGCGCGCAATCTTTGAGGCTCCAACGATCCGGCCCGAGCCGTCGCGCACCGGCGAGACGGTCAGCGAAATGTCCACCAGACTTCCGTCCTTGCGCCGCCGAACCGTCTCATAGTGATGAATGCGCTCACCGCGGCGAAGGCGAACGAGGATGCCCGGCTCTTCGTCCTGCCGGTCGGCGGGAATTAACATGGTCACAGGTCGCCCGATGGCTTCTTCCGCCGTGTAGCCGAACAGATGAGTGGCGGCAGGATTCCAGGTCTGGATCACGCCATCGAGGTCTTTACTGATGATGGCATCATCCGAAGATTCGACGATCGATACCAATTGCAGGGCGCCTTGCTCGGCGGCGCGCCGTGCGTCCTCCGCCTTCAGGCGGGCAATGCTGGAACCAAGCTGACGCGCAAGCGTCAGGGCGACATCGACCTCCGGTTCCGAAAAGCGGTGCGGCGTATTGTAGTACGCCATAAACTTGCCGACGAGCTGGCCGCCTTCCTGGATCGGAATAAATGCGACCGCGTCGATGCCCTCGCGAGCAACAGTTTCCTTCAGCGCGTCTGAAAGATTGGAGCCTTCGATAGTCTCGAAACAGACCGGCCGAGGATTTTTGTCGTCTCGCCGCCAGGGTGAATGACCTTCGACTGCCTGCCGGTACCCATCCGAAAGGCCGCGCCATGCGACGAAACGCATGACGTCGGAACCATCGAACAGCAGAATGGCGGCTCGTTGGCAGTCGAGCGCACGCACGATGGCATCAAGCGCAACATTGTAGACTTCTTGCACCGAAACGATGTGTTGAAGCCGCTCGGAAAACTCGAATAGGGCGGCCTGCTCATCCATCCGGCGCGCCAGCGCCTGCTCGGCGATCTTGCGGTCTGTAATGTCATGCTGAACACGCACCGCGTACAGAAATCTGCCTGCGGCATCCCGGACGCTCGACGATGTTACCTCTGCCCAGAAATGATCCCCGTTGTTGCGATAAATACGCTTCTCGATCGAGTAACGATCAATCTCGCCGGCGAGTTGACGCTTGAACTGCTGCAGGTCGCCGTCGACATCCTCCGGCAATGTTTCCTGGAAAATTGTCCGACCCAGCAATTGAGGCGCGGAATAGCCGGTCAGCCGGCAGAGCTGCTGGTTGACGCGCAGCATTCGGCCGCCTTCGTCAATCTCGACTATTCCTGCGCCTACATGCTCATACGTGGCGGCAAGCCGCTCATCGCGCGCACCCACCCGGTCTTCCGGGCGCACGTCTGCCGTTTCCAGGCGGCCACCCGTCACACGCTCATCGAAGCAGTTGATCGCTCCGATGAGCTTGCCCTCTTCGTCCTCAACGGGCGCAATATGCACGACTGCCCAGATGTGCGAGCCATCGGGCCGCTCGACCCGCTCCTCAAGGCCGCGGATCGGAACCCCGGTTCGGAGAACTTCCGCCATCGGTGTCTGTTCGCGCGCAACAGGCTGGCCGTCCAAGTAGAGTTTGTACGATCCGCAATAGAGCTCGCTGTCATCACCGACACGGGGCGCCCTTCCCCACAATTCGACCGCCCGCGTGTTGAACCAGAGGATGCGCCCGGCTGCATCACAGGCGTAAATCGCGACAGGAAGCTGCTCAAGAAATGCGGTCGACGGGCTTTGCCACGCGCCAAGAGCGAGCGCTTCGAGGCCCCTCAGGTCCGGTGCGGACCGTTCCTGCATGTTCATGGCCCGATCCCCGCGTAAGAAAAAACTCCCAAGTCTTGCTCGCGTGCACCATAACCTGAACGATTATAGTTAGGTCGTGGGGGACGCCAACGCCAAGGCCCGGGAAGGCTTCTTTATTAGCTGCCGAGTAGGCAAAAGGTTCCAGCCGGATCAGATTTTTGGAATTCTGGATTTGGCCACCGAACAGATAGACATCTAGAATAAAATCGGCGGTATTTTTAGCTGTTCCGTGCAGCCCAAAACGCCCGATTTAGAGCTTTTGCCGATCTACCATCGGCGCTGTCCCTACTGCCACGAACGCTGTTCTATATATTTGATATCCGGCGTATTTTTCCTAATCCTGCCTATCTTGAGCTCACGGTCCTTTGTGTATAACTCGCCACATCTGCCCTGACACGCAACATCCGATACAGCGCGCGGCAGCTATCAGCCGCCGCGGCGCGCATTCGAGTTCATCAACTGTTCAATTCCACGAAGCAGTCCAGTTGGGTAGCAGCGCTTTCTGCAAAAGCGCCAGAAGATTTCTTCAGCCGTGCCCACTCTTCGGCCTCAGCGAGCCAATAGTGCATTTCCTTTTCTGCCGTTCGTGCCCGTTCACGGCACATGTTCTCCAACGTGCTGAAATTGCGCTCTCGCTGTTCCATGGCAGCCAGTTCCCTCTCGAACCCCGAAAAATATGCCAGAGATCTCGCTGAAGCCAAGATGAATCTAAAGACCTTGCCAATTTTCGAGATCGGGAACCGGTCTATCGCGGCGCCTCGAATTTTCCCGTTCACCGGTGTGATGCAAAGACAACCTCACCCTTTTAACGGCATTGTGTCGCTTACGGCGTTTGCAAGGGCCAGCGCGCGCGGCACGATGCTTTCCAGTTCCAGATACTCTTCCGGACTATGCGCCAACCCGCCGACAGGACCCGTTGCGCACAGCGTCGGCGTACCGACCGCCGACGTGAAGCCGGAATCGGCGCAGCCGCCGGTGGCTTCGCCTTCCAAGGTGAGACCAACCTCCCGTGCGGCCTTCTGATAGATCGCAAGAAGGCCGGCGTTGGCGGCGGTCTGCTCGAGCGGCAGAAATTCTCCCTTGATCCTCAGCGTCGCCGATGTGCCGGGTACATGTTCTGTCGCCACGATCTTTTCGATAGCCCCGAAAATCCGGTCACGATCGCCATGCCTTGCATAGCGCATGTCGATCTCCCCGCTCGCCGACGGAGCCACCGTGTTAACGGACTGTCCACCCGACACCAGTCCGACGTTCAAGGTCACGCCGATCGAAAGATCGGTGAGCGCCGCAACAGCCAGCGTCTTGTGGGCGAGCGCGTTGACGGCACTGTGGCCGGCTTCGAAATTGGCGCCGGAATGCGCGGCCTTTCCGACGACATCCATGATCATGAAAATGCCGCCCTTGCGCTGCGAGACGACATTGCCGTTCGCCCTCCCCGGTTCAGCATTATAGACGGCGCGGGCGCCACGTGCGGTCTCTTCGATGATGCCGCGTGACTGCGGCGATCCGATCTCCTCGTCGGAGGTCAGCAACGCGACGAGCGGGGCGGGATTGCCTCCGAACTTCTTGAAGGCCGCAAGGACGAACGCGTTGAGCACCAGGCCACCCTTCATGTCCATGACACCGGGGCCGTAGGCTCGTCCGTTCCTCATGGTGAATGGGCGCCGGGCCGCCTCGCCCTTTGAGAACACTGTATCGCGATGGCCCATCAGCACGATAGGAGCATTGCCCGGTCCAGGAATTCCGGCACGAAAAATGTCGCCGGATACGTCCCGCGGCAGACGCTCGACCTCGATGCCATGGCTTTTGAAGAACTCCTCGAAAACTTCCCCGACTGCGTCGACGCCGGCCTTGTCGTAGGATCCGCTGTCAATGTTTACAACTTTCTCCATCAAGTTCAGCATCGCGTCGCGCTGGGAGGATAACCAGGAACGGATTTGCTCGGACATGTACATAACCATCCTTCTTTATAATCCTGATCGTCGGCGTCCGTGCCTTGACTTCAGAACGGTCTCCAGTTGATTCAGGCTCCATCAATGCCCCGATGCAAATCACGGACCACAAGATGACGCCCGCATTCATTTGAACCGGCCGTGAACCGATGCAGTTCTGACCGGTCGCAGGATTTACTTGGCAAGCGTGGTGAAGACAACCTTCTCGAACGCGTCGAGGGGCTCCGGCCCCCGATCCACCTTCGACCGCAAGACCGCGCCTTCCCAGGAATTCAGCAGGAACGAAGCTATGGTCCTGGCGTCGAGATCACGCCGCACTGACCCGTCGGCCTGCGCCTCCTTGATGCAGGATTCAATCGCGCGACTCCAGGTCCCGAAGATGAGCGCCAGTCGCTTGCGAAAAACAGGGCTTTGATCGGACATTTCTGCTCCCAGATTTCCGATAAAGCAGCCTGGTCGATATTCGGCTTTGCGCGCCAGGCCGTTGAGCTTGCGAAAATAGGCTTTCAGGCGAAGGACGGGAGCCACCTCCGCGTCCTCAAGCATCTTCAAGTTACTCTGCGCTCCTTCCCAGTACCGTTCTAACGCTTCAATTCCGAGCGCTTCCTTGCTTTCGAAATGATTATAAAACGAACCCTTGGGAACGCCGGCCGCGTCGGTGATGTCCTGCACGCCCGTTGCATTGAATCCGTTTCGGTGCAGGACTTTTAGAGCTGCAGCAAGAATCGGTTCTTTGAGGCTTTCTCTCGGCACTCCTTGAATATGACCGTTCGTCTCAAGAAGTCAAGGCAGGCGGCGGGTTGATAAATTCAACCCTCATCGGAACGGCACAAATCAGACATCACGCATCGCAAAACTATCGCGACATCTACACCAAGGCGAGGCGCCTGCCCCTTCAGATTACTCGCGCATCTTTCGTCATCGATCCTAGAGCCGCAGCCTCGATATCGGTGAGAAAGAGATCCTTGCCGTAGCGATCGCCGACCTGCTCCCACATTAACCGCGAGAAATGCAAGGCAGCACCAAGTGGGCGGTGGTTGATCAAGAGAGAATCCGCATAGCCATCTGAATTCATGTGCACCAAGACCGAACACTCAATTGGAACGCCGCGAACCTGCGATCGATAGGATTCCATAAAGAAATCATTTCCGAAATCGCTTCGATAGGTAAAATGCTGGAACTCGTAAAGTGGAATGGCATGCTGCAACAGTGCGACGATATTCGCTTTTCCTTCGACCGGTCGCTTCAAGACCGCCGCTTCCATGGTTGCATCATCGGCAAGCTTGGCTAGCCAGGGCGGAGGACCGCTCGCTGCGGGCAGGACTGGTGCGGTATCGTTGAACTTCATCTATGGTGTTCCTTGTAAGTGAGAAACCTCCGATCGGCGGGACCGGAAGCCTTGATCATCCGTCGCCATCATCGCGGTCCAACCGCCCTTCCCGACCGACATTTGCGTTCAGGCATGACGATAGACACCACGTCGGCGCGCTACTTGCGGTGCCCTAGAACATCGTGTTGCTGTTCTTCGCAGTCTCCGGGATCGCCTGGATGCGGTCCCAGTGCTCGACGATCTTGCCGTCTTCCAGCCTGAATATTTCACCAATCGCCAAGCCACGTTCGCCCGGGTGGCGGATCATGTGAACGTTGAGCAGGACGTAGTCACCGTCGGCGAAAATCTGCTTGATCTCGCTGTGAGACTCCGGGTGATCGGATCGAATCCAGTTTATGAATTTGCGGAAGCCTTCTTTCCCGTCTTCTGCCATCGGATTGTGCTGTTTGTAATCGTGGCCGACGTATTTAAGAGCCTCATCCGGCTGCTTGTTATTGAGGGCTTCATTATAGAACTTGACGACCGTCTCTTTATTGCGATCGCTCTGCGATATCGCCGCCTGGTCGCCCGCGCAAAGTGGACTGGCCTTGCCCGGCCCCTCAACAGACGCGTAGAGAACCGTCGAGACCACCGTGGCCACGGCCACATAACCAATCGTGCGTTGGCGGAATGTCATGCAGGGTTCTCCTGATGCGCGAGGGGCGCGCCCAAATTTCGATCCGTCGGGCTCGGATGGCCGCGAAGGCCCATTCAATATGACCGACCATCTTAGATTGTCAAGTGATCAACACCGAGTGGCATGAATCGTGTTCGCAATTACGAACTCACCACGTTTCGCCCAAAGGCCGCAATTCCTCGTTGAACGACTGCACGCCGCGATCTTGGGTGAACAACGTGTCAAATCTCTTCCGCGATCGCTTTGGGCTTTCCACTCTGGGGCTGCGGATTGTTATACCGTGCTCGCGCTGATGAACATTGAGATCTGGCGTTCTTATTCCGCCGGTTTTGACAGCCAGACCATTCGGAACATACGAAAAGTCCAGGTGCAAAACCCGCCGATCAACCGCCACGACAGCATTTCTCTATTGCGCCTGACTTCTCGGAATATATCCGGCGGGAAATGAAGCTCTTCCATGCGCTGACGTCTCCGGCGTGAAGGAATTAGCGGTCTGATTTTTCTGCAATCAATAAAACCGCTGATCAACGTCCTTGCAGGCAACAATCATGCCATCCGGTGCGCGGGAAGACGCAGCGTTTGTTAGCCACTAGACTAGCCTGCGCGCCAGACTGGCCAGCGGGCCGCCGCCGACCAAAGATTATGCAGCAAACACAAAAGACTGAAGTGAACAACAGACTTAAGCGAGTTGCGTCAGTCGAATAAGGCACCAGCACTATCTCGGTTGACGTGACCTTCCACGATGCGTTGCATCATGGCAATGAAACGTGCCTGCTCCACTTTGGTCAGGTTACCCAGCGTCGCGAGATGCGCGGCTCGTGCCGATGTCTCGATTTCCGCGAGCAACGCGGCACCCGCTGGCGTCAATTTGCAAACCCGCGCGCGCCGGTCGTCGCCGTTGACGGGACGTTCAACAAGATTTCGGGCGGCCAGCCGCTTCAGCGCACCGGTCGTTGTCGTCCGATCCAGCGCAATATCGGCAGCCAAAGTAGTCTGATCGGCTGTACCGCGCACGGCCAGCGCCGAAAGCAGACTATATTGCAACGGCGTTACCTCAAACCTGCCGCACGCTTCCTGAAACAGCGCCACGTGAATCTGGTGCAAGCGCCGGATCAGAAACCCCGGTCGCTGCGGCAGCGGCCATGGCCGGCGCTTGGTGTCGTCGCGACGTTTTTTGGCTCTCCGCAACGCCCTTCTCCTGATGTTTCTGAACTCGTCATGACCCAGATTTGCGAGCGGTCATCACTACGTCATCGTCGAGGATAGCGGCGTGCTCGTCAATCCGATGATCGTTGACGCCCAGAAACTATGGCGGTCTCGAGCAGGGCATCGGCATCGCACCGACCTAAACTTTAGTATTCTCCCGATTGGTTTATACCGACGTGCCGAGTGTCCGATCATGCCGCCTGAATTCGAGGGTGTTCTCGATGTGGGTCCGCATCGCGGCAGATGCCGCCTCCTCGTCCCGCGCCTCGAGCGCGTCGAGCACCGCATGAATCTCGGCGAAAGCTTCCCGGATTCGGGTCGGATGCGCGGCGCTCGCGCGGCGAATCCAGCGCACCTTGTCGATCAGGCTGACGAGAACGTCGGCGATCACCTTGTTGGCGGCGGCTTTGTAAATCGTCGAATGAAACTGAAGGTCGAGTTCCAGATACTCATCTAATCGTTCGCTCGATACGACTTTGCCAAACGCTGAAAAGGCCTTTCGAAGCCGGACGATTTCATCGTCGCTCATCATCTTTGCGGCGCGGCCAGCCAGATAGGACTCGAGCAGCGACCGGGCTTCCAGAATATCGGTGATTTCGGCGTCCGACAGGCCGCGCACGAAAGTGCCGCTCTGCGGCAGAATCTCAATCCAGCCTTCACTCTGCAAGCGGGCGAAAGACGTCCGTACCGGCGAACGGCCACACCCAAGCTCAAGTGCGATCCGCGCCTCGGACAGTTTGTCGCCTGGCTTGTAGATCAGCTCGGTGATCCGCCGTTTGATCTCACGATAGACGATCCCTGCCCTGCCGAGGTCGTTGTTGGTCGAACTGCTGATCATGTTTCAATCTTGGCCGGTGATTTATTCTGGCGATCCCTGGGGATCAGCACGCAATCCAACGCCACGCAACCTCGCCCCTGTTCCAGCACGGCGAGAGGGTTAATCTCAATTTCTCCGATCCGATCGGCGAAGTCGGCGACGAACCTCGAGACCGCGCTGACCGTCCTCGCCACGGCGCCGATGTCGCCCACTGGCGCACCGCGAAATCCGCCGAAAAGCCGGGATATTTTCGTCGAGGCAATCGCCTCTCTCGCGGCCTCTTCGTCGATGGGCGCCAATCTTATCGCGACATCCTTGTAGAGCTCAACCTGAATTCCACCGGCTCCGACAACGATTAACGGACCAAAATCAGGATCGACTCTGGCGCCCACGAATATCTCGCCCAGCGATGATACTTGCTGCTGAACGAGGAAGCCGAGAAAGCTGGAGGCCGGAAACGCGTTCAAGCTCGCTTGCATGGTGACGATCGCACGCCGGACTTCCTCCTCCGAGCGAAGACCAACCTTGACGAGCCCGGCATCGGATTTGTGGACCATGTTCTCGACAAGGCCCTTGAGCACGACGGGGAAGCCGATCTCCCCTGCCGCGGCAACCGCCTCCGCCGGCGAACGGACAATCTTGTCGCGGGGTCCCGTGATACCGTAGCTGCTCAGAACCTGTCGCGCCTCGTGCTCGGCGGCCAGGCGATACGACGGCATACCATCGAGAAGCAATCGCGCCGGTTCAACTTCCGATGCCGAGGCCGGCGTCAGCGCCTGCACTTGGCCGGTTGACCAGTCCATATAGCGCGCAATCGCCCAGAGGCCTGCGCGGGTGCCGCGCAGGTATGGGACACCGGCCTGGTCCGCCATCTGCTGCAGCGTGGGATGCGGCTGATCGGAAAGGTTCGATAACGCCACCAACGGCGTCTTTGCCGCCTCCGCGCCGCTCGCGACCGACTCCAGCAATTTAGCATATCGGCCGGCCTGCTGTTCTCCGAGTCCGCCCGGCGCATCTTGAATCAGCACCAGCATCCCCACGTCGGCCTGCGCGGCGATTGCCTCGGCGCAGTTCATGGCAACCGAAGGATCGTAAATACCAGCCCAGGTCAGATCGAGCGGATTTGAAAGGTGGGCAAACGGAGGGAGCACCTTCTTGATGGCCGGCGTCGCCGATGCCAATGGCGCAAACGCGATGCTGAGATCCTCGGCTGCATCAAGAACCAGTGCGATTTCTCCGCCCGAAATCGACAATCCGCCAAGCTGCCGCTGTGTTGGACGCAGCTTCATTTTCGACGCGAGCAAGCTCGTTTCAATGAGATCGTCGAGCGAATGGACCTGAATCGCCCCGGCAGCCATCAGGGCCGCGTCGCAGGCCTCGTCGCTGCCCGCGATCGCACCGGTATGAGCCATCACGGCGGCCTTGCCGGATTGAGAACGGCCGCTCTTGAGAACGATCACGGGCTTGCCGGCTGCACGCGCGTGACGAAGCGCCCGCATGAAGGCAGCGGGCTTTTTGATCTGCTCCGCAAACACCAGGATCGTCGTTACCTGCGGATCGTCGGCAACCGCCTCGATGTAATCGGAGGCAGAGG
>WNFL01326782.1_pt1 | contig 24585 bp, 22 predicted proteins | sample 5400361 | NCBI WGS metagenome assembly WNFL01 (sample SAMN13153351, study PRJNA577476) | soil metagenome | isolation source: 40 cm soil on Douglas fir-dominated hillslope | place: USA:California | collected 2013-09-17
CGGTAGCTGACCACGTGCGGCTCGCCGTTGATGTGATCGGGCCGCTCGTCGGTCAGGACGATGGTCAGCCCGCGATTCAGGAACGCCATCTCCTGCTGCCGCCTGGACAGCGTCTCAAAGCTCCACGTGGTGGTCTCGAAGATGCCCGGATCGGGCCAGAACGTGATGATCGTTCCAGTCTTGTCGGTGCGCTCACCCTTCTCAAGCGGACCCGTCGGCTCGCTGTACGCGTAGGACTGCCGCCAGACATGGCCGTCCTTGCGGATCTCCACGTCCAGCCGGGTCGACAGCGCGTTGACCACAGAGACGCCGACGCCGTGCAGCCCGCCCGAGACTGCGTAGGACTGGCTGTCGAACTTGCCGCCCGAATGCAGGGTGGTCAGCACGACCTCGACGGCTGGCCGGTTCTCCACCGGGTGGTTGTCGACCGGAATGCCCCGGCCGTTGTCGGATACCCTGACACCACCATCGGCGAGCAGAGTGACCTCGATCCGGTCGGCTTCGCCGGCCAGCGCCTCGTCGACGGCGTTGTCGACAACCTCCTGGACCAGGTGGTGCAGTCCGCGTTCGCCGGTCGAGCCGATGTACATGCCCGGGCGCTTGCGAACCGCCTCCAGGCCCTCAAGGACCGTAATCGAGCGTGCGTCGTAAGACAAACGGTTCGCTCCTCCTGAAAGCGGGACATACGCACGGGCGGCCCGACGGCTCTTGCCCGACTGCTGCTGTCCCTCTACGCTTACCTATTTTACCTGCTTGGACCGTCAGCCTCAGCCGTACGGGGCCGCCAGAGCGACTATGCCGGCGTCAGTCGCGCGCGTCACGCCGATCGCCACTGCCGCATCACGGACATCAGGCGTATCTCTGGCCCGCCCGCGGTGACCGCAGCACAGGTCTTAGCCATAGGTATCGCGCGGACCCCGGCTGCCCCGCACCCGCCACTCGCCTGGGCGTCGCCGCTCCGTCCCAGGTCCGCGCACTTTCACCCGGCGCACTGCACCGTCGCCGAGCTCCGCGTTCAGCTTGCGGACAAGCTCGGCTGCGAGCAGCCGGACCTGGGTCGCCCACGCCGTCGAGTCAGCCGTAACGGTCAGCTCGCCGTCGGCGAGGCCGTCCGGTATGGTGTGGGCCGCCAGATCCGGGCCGACGATCTGCGCCCACCGGCCGAAGACCGACCCGGCCGCCACCGCCAGTTCCCAGCCCGTCTCGGTAATGAGGCCGTTGATCGCGGCACCGAGCGGTGCCGGGTCTTCCCGGCGCCTGCGTGCGACCTGCTGGCTAGCAGCGGGCACTGGCGCACTGGCTTTTCGTTGGGCAAATGAATCCTCGGCCGCTGCCGACGGACGGTTCCCGCGAGCTGCGGCGTCCGCCTTGGCCTGCGCCAGGGCCTGGGCCGCGAGCGCTACTCGGTCGGGTTCGGCCGGATCGGAGTCACCGCGACCGGCTGCGGTCGGCCGTTCAGGCGGCATCGCTCAGCACCCCCTTCGCGACGGTGTAGCCGGTCCCGGCCAGCCGCGACGGCACGTCGGCCGCGACGGCCGCGGTGACGAGCACCTGCTCGGCGTCGCCCGCGAGCTCCGCGAGCCGGTCCCGGCGGCCGGTGTCCAGTTCGGCGAACACGTCGTCGAGCAGGAGGACGGGATCCTCGCCGTCCGCGCGCAGCAGCCCGAAGGCGCCCAGGCGCAGCGCGAGGGCCAGCGACCACGACTCGCCGTGACTGGCGTAGCCGCGCGCGGGCAGGTCGCCGATCCGCAGCTCGAGCTCGTCCCGGTGCGGGCCGACCAGGCAGACGCCGCGCTCGAGCTCGGCCCGGCGCAGGCGGTCGATCGAGTCCCGCATGGCCTGGGCAAGTTTGGCCGGCTCGGGATCGGGGTCTAGCACCCCGGACCGCTCCGAGCCCTGCCGGTAGCTCATCGACGCGCCGCGTGAGTCGCCCGAGACGTCGCAGTAGCGCGCGGCAACCAGGGACCGGAGCTCTGCAGCGAGCCGCAGCCGGCCCGCGGTGAGCTCGGTTCCGTGAGCGACGAGCTGGTCATCCCACACGTCCAGGCCGGCCGGCGTGCCGCGCCCGGCGGCGCTGCCGAAGCCGGATTTGGCCGATTTGAGCAGGGCGCTGCGCTGCCGCACGACCCGCTCGTAGTCGGCCCGCACGGCGGCGTACCGCGGCCGGCTGGCAACCAGCAGGTCATCGAGGTACCGGCGGCGCTCGGCGGGATCACCCTTGACGATCGACAGGTCCTCCGGCGCGAACAGGACGCACCGCAAAGTGCCGAGCGCATCCCTCGGCCTGGTGAGGGGGGCCCGGTTGAGCCGTACCCGGTTCGCGCGGCCCAGATTGAGCTCGATCTCGACCAGGCTGTCCCTGGACCCAGAGCGGACCGAGGCCCGCAGGATGGCCCGGTCGGCGCCCGACTTGACCAGGGCGGCATCCGCGGCGACGCGGTGGCTCGCGAACGTGGCGACGTAGTAGGCGGCCTCGATCAGGTTCGTCTTGCCTGCCCCGTTCGGGCCGGTGAAAGTGGTGACGCCAGGCGCGAGGTTGACGTCGGCGGACTCGTAGCAACGGAAGTCGGTGAGCGCGAGCCTGGCCAGGTACACGCCTGGCAGACTAATCCCTCGCGCCCGCCGTTCTCGCTGTGCCGTCTTGGCTGGGTCCCGGGGGCCTTAGCTGTTCAGCCGGAACGGCATCAGCAGGTAGCGGTAGTCCGGGGTGCCGTCCGGTCCGGGCTTGCCGGTCAGCAGGGCCGGCTTGCCCGCCTCGGTGAACGCGATCCTCGTGGTGTCGCTGTCCATGGCAGTGAGCCCGTCGAGCAGGTAGTTCGGGTTGAACGCGATCGTGAGGTCATCGCCGTCGAAACTGGCCTCGATCACCTCGTCGGCCTGCGCCTCGTCCCCGGTTCCTGCTTCCAGGGTGAGCTGGCCTGCGCTGAAGCTGAGCCTGACGGCCGTGTTGCGCTCGGCGACCAGGGCCACGCGCCGGACCGACTCGGCGAGCAGGCTGGTGGACACCTCGGCCGTCGCGTTCAGCGCTGCGGGCAGCAGCGTACGGTAGCGCGGGAACTCGCCGCTCAGCAGCCTGGTCGTGGTGCGCCGGCCCGCTGCCTCGAACCCGATCATGCCGTCCCCGCCGTGCGGGCTGACGCCTATCTGGCCGGCCCCGTGCGGGCCGGCGTCCTCGCCAGGCAGGGCCAGCGCGATCGAGACCTCGGCGGCGGTGGTGAGCGACTTGGCCGTGTCTGTCAGCGCTCTGGCCGGGACCAGGACGGCCGCAGACAGGTCTGGCCGGGCCGGAGTCCAGCGCAGCTCGCGGATGGCGAGCCGGTACCGGTCGGTCGAGATCAGCGTCAGGGTGTCGCCCTCGATCTCGACCCGGACGCCGGTCAGCGACGGCAGCGTGTCGTCACGCCCGGCCGCGACGGCCGTCTGGCTCACGGCGGTAGCGAACGCGTCGCTGCCGACCGTGCCCGCCGCGGGCGGCATCTCCGGCAGGGCCGGGTACTCATCTTCTGGCATGGTCAGCAGGTTGAAGGTGGCGCTGCCGCAGGTGAGGACGGCGCGGCCGCCGTCAGCGGTGATCTGGACGGGGCGGCCGGGCAGGCTCCTGCTGATCTCGGCGAGCAGCCGGCCGGAGACCAGCGCGCCGCCCGGGGCCTGGGTGTCCACGGCGATCTTGGCCAGCGCAGAGACGTCGTAATCGAAGCTGGACAGGGTTAGCTCGTCGCCGGAAGCGTGCAGCCGCATCCCGGCCAGCACGGGCACGGTGGGTCGGGCAGGCAGGGCGCGCGCCGTCCAGGCCACCGCATCGGCGAAGACATCTCGTTCGACGTGGATCTGCACAGGCAGGCCGCCTTTCATTCTCGCTCGCCGCAGAGCAGGCGAGCGCTAGGCGAGTTCAGGCTCGGCACCGCTGGCAGGCGGGCCGTTGACGCTCCGTGAAAAGCCTAGCCTGAGCGGTGGCCGGCGCACGTGGGCTTCGCCTACGCAGGCCTTGCCGGGCGGGAAGGGGGCGCCGGCGTGACGTATCTGAGCGCATCTGGCGGGCGAGCTACTTGGCTCTTTGATCTCGCTATAAAGATGAGTGGTAGTCGTAATAGGTGCGGTGGATTCTGGGGACAATGGCGTCTGCGCAGGTCAAGGCCGCTCTATCGTGCACAGCCAGGGTGGATAAGCCGGCCGGGTGAGCCGTCGGCTGTGCACGACGGGCGGGCGGGTGGCCGTAGGGGGCGAGGTTGTCCCCCGCAAGTCCCAGTCCGGCCCGACCTATCCGCAGGATCATCCACAGGGTCATCCACAGCCTGTGTGTACGGAAAGTAATAACTGCCAGCGTTGTGTCGGTGTCTGTTCACGCTAGGTGTCGTGGCCGCCGTCGCCGTGCCGGGAGCCGCGGAGGCCCGCGGCTCGGCTGAAGCCCGGCCGCGCGGATTCGGTCAGCTCGGCAGGGCCTGTTGCTTGATCCGGTTGGTGAGCTCGGTGACCTGGTTGTAAATCGATCGGCGCTCGGCCATGAGCGAGCGGATCTTACGGTCGGCGTGCATGACGGTGGTGTGATCGCGGCCGCCGAAATGCTGGCCGATCTTGGGCAGCGACAGGTCCGTGAGCTCACGGCACAGGTACATGGCGATCTGGCGGGCGGTGACCAGCACCCGGGACCTGGACGTGCCGCACAGGTCATCGATCGACAGGCCGAAATAAGACGCGGTCTGGCCCATGATCGTGGAGGCTGTTATCTCCGGTCCCTGCGCTTCGGGGATCAGGTCCTTGAGCACGAATTCGGCGAGCTGGAGGTCGACGTGCTGCCGGTTCAGGCTGGCGAACGCGCTGACCCTGATCAGGGCGCCTTCGAGTTCCCTGATGTTGGTGGATATGCGGCTGGCGATGTACTCCAGCGCCTCGGGCGGGGCGTTGAGCCGGTCCTGCACGGCCTTCTTGCGCAGGATCGCGATCCTGGTCTCGAGCTCAGGCGGCTGGATGTCGGTCAGCAGTCCCCACTCGAATCGGCTTCTGAGCCGGTCCTCGAGCGTGACCAGTCGCTTGGGGGCGCGATCGCTGGAGATCACGATCTGCTTGGTCGCGTTGTGCAGCGTGTTGAAAGTGTGGAAGAACTCCTCCTGGGTTCCTTCCTTATTCTCCAGGAACTGGATGTCGTCGACCAGCAAGACGTCGACGTCCCGGTAGCGGCGGCGGAAGCCGTCCTGCTTGCCGTCCCTGATCATGTTGATGAAGTCGTTGGTGAACTCTTCCGAGCTCACATAGCGGACGCGCACACCCTGGTAGAGCCTCTGCGCGTAATGCCCGATGGCGTGCAGCAGGTGGGTCTTGCCGAGCCCGGAGTCGCCGTAGATGAACAGCGGGTTATAGGCCTTGGCTGGTGCCTCGGCGACGGCGACCGCGGCCGCATGCGCGAACCTGTTGCTTGACCCGATGACGAACGTCTCGAACGTGTACTTCGGGTTAAGCCTCGTCTGGGTCGGCCGGGCGACGCCGTTCGGTGGCATGCCCGAGTTCCCTGGCAGGCCGGTTCCGCTCCTCAGGCCCGAGCCGCCGGTCAGGCTGCCGCCACCTGACAGCCCGTTCGGCTGGGACAGGTCTGCCATACCGTCGGCGTGCTGGCCATTGTCGGCGCGGTTCCGCGCGTCCCTCACGAAGCCCGGGCCCAGGCCGGCTCCGTGGCCAGCTTCGTCCACGTCGTCGAGGCCGTCCGCCACGTCGCCAGCCCGGCGACCGGGAAGGTGCGGCAGACCGGCTGGCCCCGGCTGCAGCGGCAGCGGGACCTGAGTCATGCTGAAATCGGACTGCTGGCTCGTCTGGCCGGTCTGGGCACTGCCGAGGTCAGCCCGCCGACCGTCGTGCTGATTGCCGTGGGCGGCCGGCCTTCCGGGCTGGACGTCAGGGCGATCGGTGCCGAACGGCATCCTGATGCCAAGCGGGTCGGCCGCAAATTGTGCGTCGTCGCCTGGTGGCAGGGACGCCGTGACCGCGGGATCGATGATGACGGCGAGCTGGATGTTGCGGCCGAGCTCACGGGACAGGGCATTGGTGATCAGGACCCGCAGCCTGTTCTCGAGCTGGTCCTTGGCGAACTCGTTCGGCGTCGCGATAAGTGCTGTGTTCTCGACCAGGCCGAGGGGCCTGGTCAGCTGGAGCCAGGCGCGCTGGTACGGCTCGATCTGCATGTCGGCGAGGTCATTCAGCGACCTGGCCCAGATCTCGGCGAGGTCCGGTTCGCTCAAAGCCTGATCACCTCGCGCCCCCCAACGTGTGTTCAACAGGTTTTTCCACAGCATGTGCAACGCTGCGACCCGGCGCGGTGCCCGCCGATTATGGCGCCGCCGGGCTCAGCCGGTCCACACGTGTCGGCCGAGCTTTCCACAGCCTAGGCGCGGCATGGGGAGTACGTTCGGGAAACGGCTAGTGTCATGACACAGCGCGCATGATCACCGAAGGTCAGCTGCCGGTGCTTACGGACATTTCGGCGCCGCGCGCCCGCCGGGGTCAGCTGGCGTCGCGGGTTCCGGTGGTCGGGTCGTGGCGGCCGCCCCTGCGGGGCGTCGCCGCCTCTCGCGATGGGGGTTCCGGGTGCGCGCGCCTCCGGCAGGGTCCATCGCACGCTAACCTTGTGTTGTGGCGGTAGCCGCACGTTCGCGGCTGCCTGAGGACTTTTACCCGCATCTGGAGTTTTCTGTGAGCAAGCGCACGTTCCAGCCGAACAATCGCCGTCGCGCGAAGACGCACGGCTTCCGGCTGCGCATGCGCACCCGTGCCGGGCGCGCAGTGCTCGCGGCACGACGCCGTAAGGGCCGTGCGCGAGTCAGCGTCTGATCGGCGCTGCCGTCGTCAGCGCGGCGGTGATACCCGATGCTGCCATCGGCCGCTCGGATGCGCCGCCGCACGGAGTTCAGTGCTGCGATCGGCTCGGGCAGCAGGGTCGGGCGGCCGCTGCTGGTCGGGCACCTGCTGGTGCGGGACGGGGTCACTGAACCGCCCAGGATCGGCTTCACGGTGAGCCGGGCGGTCGGTCCTGCAGTCGTCCGTAACCGGGTCAAACGCCGGCTGCGGCACCTGGCCGTAGGGTATCTGCAGTCGCTTCCTGCGGGTAGCCTTCTAGTGTTGCGCGCTAACCCCCCGGCCGCGACTGCAAGCCAGGTGGATTTGGCCGCTGAGCTGGGCCTGGTAGTACGGTCACTGCTTCGGCGGCAGGGTGGTGCGGTGTGAACAAGCGGAGGAACCCCGCAGGGACGGCGCAGGCGTGCCGGTCGCTGCCTGCACGGTTGCTGATCGGGGCGATCTCCGGCTACCGGATGTTCATCAGCCCGCTGCTCGGCCCCCGATGCCGGTTTTACCCGTCGTGCAGCGCGTACGCGCTGGAGGCGATCAGGGTGCACGGTGCTGGGCGGGGCAGCTGGCTGGCCGTGCGGCGGATCTGCCGGTGCCACCCGTTCCATCCGGGTGGCCTGGACCCGGTGCCGCCCGCGCGGCGCCAGCATGCCGGGCAGCCAGCCGCGGGAGCGGCCGCGATCGACGACAGAGCAAGGGAACTGACCCGTTGAACACCATCCTCGCCCCGGTCAACAACGCAGTCGCGTGGATCATTACGCAGCTGTTCAACCTGTTCAGTCCTGTGTTCGGCAAGGGCAGCGGCGTGACCTGGCTGCTGACCATCATGGTCCTGGTCGTGCTGATGCGGCTGATCCTGGTCCCCCTGTTCATCAAGCAGATGCACACCCAGCGAGCGATGACCGCGCTCACGCCAAGGCTGACCGAACTTCGCAAGAAGCACAAAGGCGACAGGGAGACGCTCAACGCCGAGACGATGAAGCTGTACCAGGAGGCGGGCGTCAACCCGCTCATGGGCTGCCTTCCGGTCATCCTGCAGATGCCGATCTTCTTCGCCCTGTTCAGCGTGCTCCGGTATATCGCCGAGTGGAAGCCCGGCGCCGGCCAAACACCGATTTCGTACCACCTGACCGAACAGTTGATCCGCAGCGCTCAGCATGCGAAGATCTTCGGCGCGACCATCGCGGACAAGGTCCTGTTCACCAAGGGGCTGTTCGTCCCGCTGGAAGCGAAGATCGTGATCGTGATCGTCGTCATCATCAGCATGACGACGACGTACCTGACCGTCCGGCAGAGCATGAAGCGCGGCATGATGCCAACCGGCTCCGACTCGCCGATGGGCCAGTCGCAGAAGCTGATGGCCTACATCATGCCGCTGTTCGCGCTGACCGGCCTGTACTGGCAGTTCGGCTTGGTCCTGTACTGGGTCACGACCAACCTGTGGACGCTGGGCCAGCAGTACGTCTTGCTGCGCAAGTATCCGGTGGGCGCCGCGGCGATGGGCCCGGGCGGAAACGTCCCCACCGGCGGGACAGCAGGCAAGCCTGCCACCGCCTCCGGCCTGACCGGACGGACTCCTAAGCCCAAGCCTGGCGGCACCACCGGTGGCGGCACCGGCAAGGCCGGAAGCGGCACCGGCAAGGCCGGAAGCGGCACCGGCAAGCCCGCGGCTGCCGGGGGATCAGGGGCCGTCGCGGACAAGCGCCCCGCCGCGGACAAGCCCCCCGCCGCGGACAAGCCCCCCGCCGCGGACAAGCCCCCCGCCGCGGCTAGCAGGGGCAGCCAGGCCGACCGGAGCGGCACGGGTACGCCGGCATCGCTCAGCAAAGGGCCTGGCCAGGCGGGTAACAAGTCAGCGCAGGCCAGGAAGTCGTCCCGGGGACGTCCGGCGGCTGCTGGCACTGGAGCGACCGGTTCAGCTAACGGGCACAAGCCGACCTCAAGCGAAGGAGGCGTGCTGCGCAGGTTCGGCAAAGGCCGGTCCGAGCCCGAGCCGGAGGCGCCAGCGCAGCCCGAGACTAAGATCGTCAGGCAGCAACGCCAGCGGCAGTCGCGCAGCAAGCGGTCTGGCAAGCGCTGAGCGTCGCATTGGCGCTGCGTAGGCCGTACGCGGCTGGCGGTCGCCCGCACTGACTAGGAGGATCTTGTGAGCCATGGTGAGAACGCGCTCGCTGGCTCTGAGCGTGGGCCATCGGACGAGCTGTCCGACGGCGGTGCCGAAGACCTAGCGGACGTCGCGGAGGAAGATGATGGCGGCGTCGCTGAGGGCGAGGCTGGTGACGCGGACGACGTTGGTGACGCGGACGAGGCTGGGGCGGACGGGCCGGCCGAGGCGACGACGGCTGATCTAGAGCTCGAGGGCGAGGTAGCGGCTGACTACATCGAAGGTCTGCTTGATGTCGCCGACCTCGACGGCGACATCGACATGGATGTTGAGGGCGATCGCGCCGTCGTCTCGGTTGTCGGCGCGACGCTGGACGAGCTCGTCGGCGAACGCGGCGAGGTGCTTGACGCTCTGCAAGAGCTGACCAGGCTCGCAGTGCACAGGCAGACGGGCGGCCGGACTCGGCTGATGCTGGACATCGGTGGCTTCCGTGCGCGGCGCCGGGCCGACCTGAGTGAGCTTGGAGCGAGCGTTGCCGAGGAGGTCAGGCGCAGCGGCGAGGCTAAGGCCCTGGCGGCGATGAATGCCTTCGAGCGGAAGATCGTGCATGACGCAGTTGCGGCGGCGGGGCTACGCAGCGAGTCGGAGGGCATCGACCCGAACCGAAGAGTGGTCGTTCTCCCTGTCGGCTGACGCCGCGACCGTCGTGCCGGTGCCGACGCAGGCAGCGCGGGAACTGTTCGGCTCGAAGTTGCCACAGGCGGAGGCCTACGCGAAGCTCCTCGCTGGCCCAGGTCTCAAGCGCGGTCTGATCGGACCGGCTGAGGCAGAACGCATCTGGGACCGTCATCTGGTTAACAGCGGGCTCGTCGCTGAGCTACTGCCCGCAGCCCAGGCAGAGGCTAGTGCCGGGGCCCGGCCGATTCGGGTTGCTGATCTGGGCTCGGGCGCCGGGCCGCCTGGAATCGTGCTCGCGATCCTGCGCTTGGACGTGTCGATCGTGCTCGTGGAGCCGATGGCGCGCCGAACAGCGTTCCTGGCCGAGTGCGCGGCGGAGCTGGGGCTCTGCAACGTGGAGGTCTGCAGGGCACGGGCGGAAGAACTTGCGGGGAAGGTCGAGGCCGACGTCGTCACATCGCGCGCTGTCGCGCCGCTGGATCAGCTCGCAGTGCTTTCCGCCGGGCTGTGCCGCCCAGGCGGTCTCGTGCTCGCGATCAAGGGCGCCTCAGCGAATGCGGAACTCGAGCGGGCGCGGCCCGTTCTGAGGCAGTTGGGTGCCGACGAAGTGGACCTCGTGACCGCCGGGAGCGGACTGGCTGGCCTGGTTGAGCGGCCGACGACGGTGATCCGGTTCAGGACTCGCGGGATAACTGACTAGCGGAGCAGCGCGTCGGTCGGGGCCACCCGTGATGCTCGGCGACGAAGCCGAACCTCCGATGCTCGTTGAGGGCGCTGACCTCGGTTCTGAGGCACGGTTGGCCTCCGGATCAAGGCTGAACGGCTTAGGCTGACGGTGTGCAGGTCGGCTGATCGGGTCCTCTGAGTGGGCTGGGCTGACTGGCCTGCGCTGAGAAGTCTGGGCTGACAAGTCGCGCTGACTGGGTCGCGCTGACTCGGTCGCGCTGACGGGGTCGCGCTGACTGGGCTGCCCTTGGACCCGGCAGATGGGCGCGTGGCTGACGAGCGGCGCGTATGGCGCGGCTCGGAGAAGGCTTTGCAGGCTGGGGACAAGACCGTGCAGGCTGGGGACAAGACCGTGCAGGCTGGGGACAAGACCGTGCAGGCTGGGGACAAGACCGTGCAGACGAGGTGACGTGTCGGATGACTACGACCGGCCGTGGCCTCGGCTGGCCTCCACAGGACAGCGCGAGCGGAGGAAACTGGAGCGGCAACTGGCCGGACGTCGGAGTGGGGTGGCCTGCGCGACCTTCGATAGCGGGAAGGACCGCGTTTCCCAGCGCGATTACTGAAGTTCCGCCATTTGGTGGCATATCGGCTACTGCCGGCCAGGCGGCGCCCGCCTGGCCGGTGCGCGGGTACGCCCGTCCGGTGGTTGGCGGGACCGGAAATGCAGCATCGTCCGCAGCGGAGCGCACGCGATCGGCGGCGCCTGCTCTCGCAGGTGCGAAGTCGTCGGAGAGCGTTGACCCGGTCACCGTAGCAGCGGCCGTTGCAGGGCCGTCCATAGTGGCCTGGCGGGCGTCGTCGGAACATACCGGGACCGTGTTGGCGGAGATCGCCAGTCCGGTGCCGCCTGCGGCGGTGGGTTCGATCTCGATCGCCCACGCCGCTCCGAAGCCGATTCGATCGAGAGGTGACAGGCGAGAGTTCTGGGGCTCAAGTCTGCTTATCCATCAGAAAGTCCGCTCGGCTGAAAGTGAGCGGTGGGTACAGAGTTGGCAGCGGGCAGATGAGCGGGCCCGGACCGGATCTAGCGCTGCGGGACCGGCGACCGCGGCAACAGGAATGCGGAAGGAGGTGTGCGCCATGCGGGGAAGTGGCGTCGTCCAGCGCGGACTCGGTTGGCCGGAGATTGGGTCTGCGACCAGCCTGCTGGCGCGACGACATGCTTCGGCTGACTGGGTGGCCGCAGTGCCGAGGCCGCTGATTGATGTCCCCAATGTGGAGGTCGAGGCGGGCATGGAGCATGAAGGGGGCGTCGGCTGGCCCGAGGAGCCGGAGGGCAGACATGGCCGGCATGTGCTGCCGGATCACAGCGCGAGGGAGCGGTCGGCACCGCATCGCGCCAAAGAGGTTTCACGTGAAACGATGGCTCCCGGACGATTCGCACCTGCGGACACGGCTGCCCTTGGCGACCATCAGACCGTGAATCAGACCGCCGAGACTTCCAAGGGAGCTGCAGCGGGAGGCAGCGAGACGGAGAGCGCTGTTGAAAGGCGACGGGAGACGACGTCTGGAGATGAAGCTAGCAAACGGGCTCGAATACCCCGCCACGCAGCCGTGAGGTGGTCGCCGCAACGACCCGCTGGTCGGCCAGAGCAGAAATCGCCTGAGCGGGCGGACATAAGGCCGGTTGCTGAGGGAAAGCGCGTTTGGGCGCTAACCGTTGAGGGACCTATTCGCGGCGCCCGGACATCCGAGGGTTCTGACAGCCCTATGATCGCGGGTACATATCCCGGCGCCCTGAGCGCTCCCGGTGAGAGTGAGGACGAGGTGGCCATTCCTGCGCCGGATACGTCGGCTGACACGCCGATCGCGCGAGCGGCTCAGGCGGCCATGAAGGCCAGAGCGGGCGGTCAGGCCTGGCCGCGCCCTGAGACGTGCAGGATCCTGACGATCGCCAATCAGAAGGGCGGGGTCGGCAAGACGACGACTGCGGTCAATTTGGCGGCCAGCCTGGCCATGAACGGATCGCGAGTCCTGGTGGTTGATCTTGATCCGCAGGGTAACGCTTCGACGGCATTCGACGTCGAGCACAGATCGGGCACGGCTTCTATCTATAACGTCCTCGTGGATGGACAGCCGCTCGGCGACGTCATTCGGCCCGTCAAGGGATTTTCGCAGCTGTTCTGTGCTCCGGCGACGATAGATCTGGCGGGCTCGGAGATAGAACTGGTGCCGCTCGTCGCGCGGGAGGCACGCCTCGCCCGCGCGGTCGGAGGATATGACGCCTCGGGGATGGATTACATCTTCATCGACTGCCCGCCGTCACTCGGGCTGCTGACAGTGAACGCACTCGTCGCGGCGCCGGAGGTTCTCATACCGATTCAGTGCGAGTATTACGCGCTGGAGGGACTCGAACAGTTGCTGAGGACGATCGACCTGGTGAAGAGTCACTTGAATCCCGAGCTCAAGGTCACCACAATCCTGCTCACCATGTACGACAGCAGGACGAGATTGGCTTCGCAGGTAGCGGATGAGGTGCGTGGCCACTTCGGCGACCTGGTTCTGAGCGCGGTGATTCCGAGAAGTGTGCGCGTCTCCGAGGCGCCAAGTTACGGGCAGTCGGTAATGACCTATGACCCCGGTTCAAGCGGTGCTCTTGCGTATCTCGAGGCCGCCAGGGAGATGGCGTTCCAGAGTACCGAGTCCGCGCGGAGCTGACGGGCGGTCATCAAGTCCGCTTCCGCATAGCGGCCTGACCTTAGCGAGGCGCAGCGCGGAGCCCGCTGTGAGGCGGAGAGCGCGAGGCGGAGAGCGCGAGGCGGAGAGAGGGCGTTCCTGTGGATCTAGAGCAGGCAAGGCTGCACTTATCCACAGGTCATCAGGAGATCGCATCCGGCGTGCGGGTTTGCCTGGCAGGATGGAAGCCGCGCCGCGGGATGGCTGATTCGACGATCCGAACGTCACGTCGGGCAATGCCAGAACGAGGCGACCGCGGTCGGCGCCAGGTAGCAGGGAGTGGTAGATGCCGCAGCAGAAGCGAGGTCTGGGAAGGGGACTGGGTGCCCTGATCCCCACGGCCCCGGTCGGTGAGCCGGCCGCGCCGTTCTCGGACTACCGCCCGGATGAGCGGGATCCCTCGCGCCCTGCGCGGCTAACTGAGATGGCAGGCGCGTACTTCGACGAGATTCCGCTGGAGTCCATCACGCCCAACCCGCGCCAGCCACGGCAGATATTCGACGATGAGGCGCTCGCGGAGCTTGCCGAATCGATCGAAGTGGTCGGGCTGCTGCAGCCGATCGTGGTTCGCCGGGCTGGCGAGGGCCGGTACGAGATAGTAATGGGCGAGCGGCGGTGGCGAGCCTGCCAGATGGCGGATCTGTCGGCCATTCCGGCCATCGTGCGGGAAACACCTGACGATGACCTGCTCCGTGACGCGCTGATCGAGAACCTCCACAGGCAGCAGCTGAACCCGCTGGAGGAAGCGTCGGCCTACCAGCAGCTGCTCGACGATTTCGATGCGACGCACGAGGAGCTGGCGCGGAGGATCGGCCGTTCTCGGCCGCACATCACGAACACAATCCGGCTGCTGAACCTCCCTCCGACTGTCCAGCGACGGGTCGCTGCGGGCGTGCTCAGCGCCGGTCATGCTCGCGCGCTGCTCGGGATCGACGATCCGCAGGCGCAGGAACACCTGGCCCACCGGATCGTGGCCGAGGGGCTTTCCGTCCGTGCGGTCGAAGAGATCGTCGCGCTGGGCGGCGATCCGGCCAAGCGTCGCCGCCAGCCGGCCCGCAAGCAGCCGGTGGCGCCAGGACTCGTGGATCTGGCTAATCGCCTCTCCGATGCACTCGACACCCGGGTCAAGGTGGAGCTCGGCCAGCGCAAAGGGAAGATCGTCGTCGAGTTCGCGTCCCTCGATGATCTGGACCGGATCGTGAAGACTATTTCCCCGAGCTGGCCATCCGGCCAGACCGCCTGACCGGGTTACTCACCGCAGTAGTCAGCAGCACCAAGAGCGGGCCACCGACGCTGGCCACCGTCACGGCCCTGCTCGGCGTGGCGAGTTTCACGTGAAACATCGCCAGGCTCCCCAGACCGCGGCGACCGAACTAGTTTCACGTGAAACATCACCGGGACCCGAATCGCGGCGACCGAACGGCGCGCTCTTCGCCCTTCGGTCGCCGGCCCGGCTTACGTGAGGCAGATACCCGGCTCAGCGGCTCCGGCGACAGATCGCCGGAGGCCCTCCCGGCTTATTCAAACAGCAATCGACCGAATGGCATCGACAAAGGCATCCACATCCTCCTCGGTCGTGTCGAACGCAGTCATCCACCGGACGACGCTCTCGCTCTCGTCCCAGACGTAGAACGTCCAGTCGCGCTGCAGTGCCTTGATCCGCTCCGAGCTCAGCGCGGCGAACACCGCATTGGACTGAACCGGGTACCGCATGGTCACCCCCGCGGCGCCTGTCAGGCCGGCGGCGAGCCGGGAAGCCATCGCATTGGCGTGCTGCGCGCTGCGCAGCCACAGCTTGTCCTCGAGAAGCGCAATGAACTGCGCCGCCATAAAGCGCATCTTGGATCCGAGCTGCATCTGCTGCTTGCGCAAGAACGGGACATCGCCGATCAGGTCGTCGCGCATCGCGATGACTGCCTCGGCGCCAACCGCGCCGTTTTTCGTGCCGCCGAAGCTCAGCACATCAACATGTGTCGCAAGGTCGGCCAGCTCGCAGCCGAGGTGAGCGGCAGCGTTCGCCAGGCGTGCGCCGTCCATGAACAGGTACAGCCCTTCAGCCCGGCAGAACTCGCTGAGAGCGCGCAGCTCATCGAGCGAGTAACAGGTTCCGACCTCGGTCACCTGGGCAATCTCGACAACCCTCGGCTGCGCACGATGTTCGTCGCCCCGGCCGGTCAGCCTGGAACGCACCAGCTCGGGGGTGAGTTTGCCGTCGGGTGTCGGGATCGGCACGACCTTGTTGCCGAGATTGCGCTCCGTCGCACCGCACTCATCGACGTTCAGATGAGAGGACTCCGCGCAGAAGACCGCATCGTACGGGCGGACCAACAGGCTGATGCCGAGCACGTTGGCTGCCGTGCCATTAAAGACAAGGTAGGTGCCAGCCGCGCCGAAAACTGCGCACAACTCGTTGGCAGCCCTGCTCGTCCAGTAGTCCGCTCCGTACGGGCTAGCGTCACCCGCGTTGGCGGCCGCGATTGCCCCGAGTACCTCGGGGTGCGCGCCAGCATGGTTGTCGCTGCCAAAGCTCTTGCGTCCAGTCATCACCGGCACAGGGTACCGAGGACGACAAGCTAGGCCTTCACCGGGAGATCCGATGTCGCGGGCGGGCAGTGCCGCATGCCAGGCGGGCAGTGGCAGTGCCGCATGCCAGGCGGGCAGTGTCGCATGCCGGCGGGCAGTGTCGCATGCCAGCGGGCGGGCAGTGCGGCTTGCCAGCGCGCAGCTAGACGCGGCCCGCGGCCACAAGGGAACGCCGCGGAGCCGGAGCAAACCTGAGTACGATGGCATTGCCGGACTGGAGGTCCGAGCCAGCCGCCACGCTCTCAGCTTCAGGGATCACCGGCGCCGCGTTTCATAGTCAGCTGCAGTCGGTAACAGAGGTGCCAAATTGTCGCGCCGCCTTGCAAGTATCACCCTGGACAACCTTGACGATCTGCCGGGTCGGTGCCGACGCTGCGTCTTCTGGGAACTCGACCCTGTGGGGCAGGCCCGCGCCCTAGAGTCTGGCGAGTCGGCGCTGGAGAAAGAGGCGTGGGTCTCCGGCGTCCTCCTGCAGTGGGGCAGCTGCGGGAAGATCATCTATGTTGACGGTGTCGCCGCCGGCTTCGTGCTTTACGCCCCGCCGCAGTACGTGCCGAGATCGGCGGCCTTTCCCACCAGCCCGGTGAGCGCCGATGCCGCACTGCTGATGACCGCGCACATACTCGCCGAGTTCAGCGGCGGCGGGCTCGGCCGGATGCTCGTGCAGGGCGTCGTCAAGGACATGAGCCGCCGCGGCATCAGGGCGGTGGAGGCGTTCGGCGACCTCAAGCCTGACGGCCTCAGTTGTGTCACTCCCGCCGACTACCTGCTGGCAGTGGGTTTCAAGACAGTGCGCCCGCACATTCGCTATCCGAGGCTGCGCCTTGAAGTGAAGACGGTCCTGTCCTGGCGCGAGGACGTGGAGGTGGCCCTGGAGCGACTGCTGGGTTCGATGACACCGGATCGGCCGCTGCGGCTTGCCTAGCTGACGCGAATCGCGACTGCAGATGCGTGTGGCGCACCGCGGACTGCCCGGTGCGCCACGCCAACGCTGACCGCCAATCAGACCAGAAATTCTTCGAGCTCCCGTAGCAGGGCCGACTTCGGTTTGGCGCCGACGATCTCCTTCACGACTTGGCCGTCCTTGAAGACGGTCAGCGTCGGAATGTTCAGGATCCCGTACGTGCGAACCACCTCGGGATTCTCATCGACGTTCAGCTTCACGATGTCGATCTTGCTGCCGTGCTCGCTCGCGATCTCCTCCAGCACCGGGGCGACCTGCCGACATGGACCGCACCATTCCGCCCAGTAGTCAACGAGCACTGGCTTGGCGCTCTTCAGCACTTCTGACTCGAAGGTCGAGTCGGTCACTGCCCTGGTTGATTCGCCCACCTTGAGGACATCCTCTCGTCGTTAGTTGGTCTGGCTGCCGGCTAGATAGCCCGCAGGAACTTAAAGCTCTTACTCCGCCTCATCGGCAAGCCACCGCTCGGCGTCAAGTGCCGCGGCACATCCAGTGCCAGCCGCGGTCACTGCCTGCCGGTAATGCCGATCGACAACATCGCCAGAGGCGAAGACACCCGGTATCGCAGTCCGCGTCGACGGCTGCTCGACGAGCAGGTAGCCATCGTCATCGGTGGCGAGCCGACCCTTGAACAGGCCGCTGCGCGGATCATGACCGATCGCCACGAACACCCCCGTAACGGGCAGGATGCTCTCCGCGCCGGTCTTGACATCGCGCAGTCTGACCCCGGTCACCCGGTCCTCACCGATCATCTCGGTCACCTGCATGTTCCAGGCGAACCGGACCTTCGGGTTGGACATCGCCCTATCTTGCATGATCTTCGACGCTCGCAGGCTGTCCCTGCGGTGCACGATCGTCACCGAGCGAGCGAACCTGGTCAGGAACGTCGCCTCCTCGATGGCCGAGTCACCGCCGCCGATGACGGCGATGTCCTGCTCACGGAAGAAGAAGCCATCGCATGTGGCGCACCATGAGACGCCGTGGCCCCCGAGGCGCTTCTCTCCGGGGACGCCGAGTTCGCGGTAGCTTGACCCGGTCGCGATGATGATCGCGCGGCTCTGATAGTCGTCGGACGCGGTCTTTACGATCTTCGGCGTAGCCTGCAGGTCCACCTCGGTGACATCGTCCGCCACCAGTTCGGCACCAAACCGCTCTGCCTGCTTCCTCATCGAGTCCATCAGATCCGGACCGAGGATGCCGTCGGGGAAGCCCGGGTAGTTCTCAACGTCGGTCGTGTTCATCAGCGCTCCGCCGGCAGTGACCGAGCCCTCCAAGACCAGCGGCTTTAGCTTGGCGCGGGCCGCATAGATTGCAGCCGAATAGCCGGCCGGCCCTGACCCGATGACTATGACATCCCGGACGTCCGTCACTTCTGGCGTCTCCTTCGTTGAACCGCAACGGCATTAACGGAGCAAGTGCCCGCCAGATTCCCGCTGCGGAGCTATTCAGCGACCTGGGACCGTGAGCATTCGGATAACATCCAGGTTCGACGATGAGCAGCCGAGTCCCACGATCGCGACGTCGAGGACGTTGGCGGTGGTCGGCGACCTCATGACGATGATCGTCGCGGGTCTGCCCAAGAACCGGGCGACGTCTGCGAGCAGCACCTGCCGCCCGTTGGCCATTGCGCTGAGACAGCCCTCAAGCGTCGGGATGCTCACACCGCCGATCCGGATATTCCGCGAAGACTTCCGCTGGTAAGTCGGTGTAGCGATGCCGGCGCTGGCCCCGAAACCGGCGACACTAGCGACCTGCTTGCGCACCATGCCAGGAAGAGAACGCTCCGTGAAGTTCGCATGGCTCATAACAGCAACGGCGGTCGCGATCCTGCCTTTCATACGATAGCTGACCATCATGGGCCCGCTTGCGTTGGCGCCGTGAGAAAGGTGGCTGCCGGTACCGCCGGCCACGCTGGGCCGGGCCGCGGGGGCTCGCTGCCCAGACCCGCTCGTTCCGGCCGCGGCCCCCGAATTCTGTGAAGCGCTGCGCGCGTTCGCGAGCAGGATACCGCCCCCGGCAATGACGACGACTGCTGCCGCAGCGGCCAGGCCACGGAGCAGCAATGGCGACGACCAGTCGGGCATACGGAATCGCCGCCACCTGCTGCGGCGCCGCTCAGGGAGATCAGGCCGGCCGGGTACATGAGCGGAACCAGTCTCGGCCGTCCCGCCACCCGCACCGGCGGCGCCCAGGCCGTTGCCGTTGCCGGCCGCGCCCGCATCCCCTTCGCCGACGCCAGCAGCAACAGGCCAGGCGCCGCCTGAGGCGCGAGCGCCACCAGCATGCGCCGACGCCGCCGATGCAGGGCCCGCGGCAGCGCGGGCAGCAGACTCGCCCGTGATCGCCATCTGAACCCGGGTGCTGAACGCCTCAGGCATCGGGGGCAGTTGGGTGGCCGCGAGCATGCTAGCGAGGCTGGTAAGTGCGGCGTCCATGCCCGAACACCGGGCACAGCCGGCCAGGTGTGCGTCAATTCTGGCGGCCTCCGCCGCACTCACCGCGCCTTCACGATGAAGTGCCAGGATCTCCACGCTGACATGGCGGCTCACTCTTGCTCGTCACCACCCTCCTCTGCGGGTAGGACGGATCCCGGAGGGAATCGGTTCCGCGTACCCAGCCCAGAATCGACCGATAGATCCGTGAAAGCCCGGTTGTCGGATCCGCCAACCATCCCCGGCCCCGCCATCGTGCTTGGCGTACCTGGCGAGCCGCCCGGAGAGACCTGCCCGGAAGCGGGTACCTGGCCGGTGGCGTCGGCCCGCCCGGAAGCGGGAGCCTGGCCGGCAGCCGTGGGATTTCCTGTGGGCGGAACCTGACCAGGCGCCGAGCGTTGCAAATGAGCCAGCCTAGGCAGCAGCCTGGCGCGGCCGCGGGCACACCGGCTCTTAACTGTGCCCATCGCGACGCCGAGCACCTCCGCAGCGTCGGCGACCGGGTAGCCGAGCATGTCGACGAGGACGATCGCGACTTGCTGATCGTGCGGCAGCTGCCGGAGCGCGGCCATCACCTCGATCGATCTCTCGGTTCCGGCCGCATGATCGGCCCCAGATTCACCCGATGCGATCATCTCGAGCAGCCTGTCGTCTCCGCTGACAACCTCAGGCCGCGCGGAACGGCGGCGCATCCTGTCCAGGCAGGCGTTGACCACGATCCGGTGCAGCCAGGTAGTCACCGCGGACTCGCCTCTGAAGCTTCCCGCGCGCCTGAAGGCCGAGATCATCGCGTCCTGCAGCGCATCCGCAGCCTCTTCCGGGTCAGACAGAGTCCTGATGGCAACGGCCCAGAGCCTGTCCTTGTGCCGCAGGAACAGATCGCCGAAGGCATCAGAGTCTCCGTCGACGTGCAGCTTGAGCAGTTCCGCGTCACTGCAGGCAGCGTAGTCATGAGCCACGCTAGGTGTGTGTCCGGCCGGCCCACCGCCGAGAGCCTCGCCGGGCGGGGGCAGGGCCTTACCTGTCCCAGTCCCGCCAGGCTGCTGAGAATCCGTCGCGTCTCCCAGTCTGCCCCGCGCCATGAGCGCTTGCGGGCTTAGCTCCGACCGCGGATCATGTGAGCGTCCGGGCCGCGCCAAGACGACTGACCCACCTCTCGTAGCTTAGTGGCCAGCCACAACGGGACCTTCGGCCGCCTGAACCCTGCGGACATCCCACTGCGGACGAAGATTAACCGGGCCCGTCCGGTTAATGTCCTGCCACCGCTCCCCGCACAGCCACGTTGAAAATCTCTGCCTCGTACTTACCGTTGTTCCCTGGCTGTGGCGGCAGCTGCGTGAACCAGACGACGAGGTACCGTCCCGTCGGCTGGCCCTTGATCCGGAACGTCAACGCCCCGGTCGGACTCTGAGCGGAAGCGATCGTCTTCATGGATTCCAGGTTCTGCTTGCTGCGCGCAGCTGAGTCGCCGACCAGCAATTTGACGCTCGCTCCCGGCTGTGAGTTAAAGGTGATCGTGACGGTAGCGAACTTGACCGGCTTGCCCATGTCGATCAGGAGACCAGAGCCAGCCTTAAGCCGACCGAAGTCAGCGCTCGCATACCACTGCGATGTCCAGCTGGTACGGAGGCTGTTGTCGATCGCGTACTTGGCGTACTGGCTGTTCTCGTTGCCGGGATCCGCCGAGGGGCTCGTGAGGGGATCGAAGCCGGTGGCACCGACCGGCTGCAGCACGCTCGCGGACGCCAGCGGACCGGGGCTCGAGCGGGGATGGTTGACTGCCGAACCGCCCCTCGGCCACAGCGCGAACGCCGCGATGGCGGCGAGGACGAGCACGCTGACGCCAATGGCAAGGGCCTTGGGGAATCTTCCGGGCACCGGTAGAAAAGGCGACGACAGCAGGCGGCCGCGCCGTCCCGTACCTGCACTGTCGGCGCGCCGGCTTCCCCGCGCCGGCCGCTCCTGGTAGGCGCCATCGCCTGCCGGCCAGTCAGTGTCGGCGAAGCCAGGACCACCCTGCCAGCCGCCGTCAACATCGGGCGCGGCCTCCGCTTGCCAGGCCCCCTGGTTGCTCCGCGCCGCCTGGTTCCGCTTCGACGGCGGTGCCGCACTAGCGAGCAACGGCACGGGCGGCAGCGTTGCCACGAGAGCCCGGGCGAGCTCGCCGGGAGTGGTCAGCGGATGTTCCGTCCCGGAACTCACTCGCATCGCCCGGCAAGTCAGGTCCGAGAGCGCGAGCGGTATGCCGGCCACCACCTGGCGGGGACTGCGCGGCTCGCCGCCCGCAGCCGGCGCCGGAGGCAGCGGAGGATAGTCAGGTCCTGGCCAGCAGCCAGTCAGCGCTGCGTAGAGCAGCCTGCCGAGTCCCTCAGTGTCCTCGAGAACCGGGTCGTCCGCGACGATTCCAGACAGGGCAGCATCGATGCCCAGGCCGACGACCTTGACCTCGCCTGTCGGGCTCCACCTGACCGAACCCGGTGACAGGCACATGTGGGCGACGCCCGCGCCGTGCGCCGATGACAGCGCGGCGGCTGCCTCCGCGATCATCCTGGCGGCGCGGAAGGGCTCGAGCGGTCCGGCTGACAGCAGGTCGCCGAGCGTTTCACCGGCCGCCCACTCCATCACGATGTAGGCCTGATCCCAGGCGTCCTCGACATCGAAGACCTGGGCAAGCCGCGGGTCTGTCAGCCTGCTCGCCGCCCGCGCGGCCGTCACCACATCGCCGATCCTGGGAAATCCAGAGGCGAAGGTGAAGACAGTCACAGCCCGGGCGAGCGTCTCGTCGATGGCCTTCCACGCGTCCCACCCCGAGCCGGCGGCGATCCGGTCCTCCAGCCGGTAACGCCCGCCGAGCCTCGTGCCTGGCGCAGACGCATACGTGGTCATCGGTGTATCGCGCCGAGTCAGGTCAGGCTCTCGACGCTTCCTCCTGGTACCGGAAGCTGGTCGGCTGGTCTGGACAATACAATGATGCGGCACAACATGCCCGGCTGCTCCGCTGCCACCCTAACGCTCCGCAAACCGTTACCACCCGGAGACCAAAGGGCACGATGCACGAACGCCGGTCCGGCAGTACCATCGCTCACCTTACCGGCGGAGCCGGGACCGCACGGTGCCAATCAGGTCCGTCACCTCGGTTACCCGCAGCCTCCGCGCGAGCACGACGTAAAGCAGCACCGCGCCCGCACCGCCGATGATCAAGGCCAGCGCGGCCGAGGCTTTCCCGGCAGAGAACACGGCGTTGACGGTCAGTGCGATGCAGAGTGCGAAGATGGCCGCTGGCACCGCAGCGGCGTGCATCCGCAGCAGGCTGCGGCCGATCTCGTGCCCGCCGAGCCCGCCAATGCGGCGGCTCAGTATTCGCCAGGCAAGAGCGGTGCCGACCAAGTTGGCCAGTCCGAAACCTATGCCGAGCGCCGCCACTACGTCGCGGCTGGGAACGATCGCCAGCGCGATCAGGTTCGCGCCCACATTGGCGATCATGGTGGCTACACCGACGAGCGCAGGAGTCTTGCTGTCATGCAATGAGTAGAAGACCCGCAGCAGCAACTGGAACAGCATGTACGGCACGAGGCCGAGCGAGAAGACGGCGAAGACAACGCCGAAGTAGGTGGCGCTCGGGAGGTTGGTGTTGCCCCAGGCGAACATGACGATCGCAAGGGACGGGCCGAGCACTGCGAGAACGAGCGCAGCGGGCGCGACAATCACCGAGCCCAGTCGCACGCCGGTCGAGAAGTCCGACCTCACCAGGTCATATCGGCCGTCCGATGCGTTCGCGCTCATCCTGGGCAGCAGAGCCGTGATCACCGAGATCGCGACGATCGCATAGGGAAGCTGGAACAGTATCCAGGCGCTGGCGTAGGCCGTGTAACCGGCACCGACGCCGTGAGTCTGACCGGGGATATTCGCGTGGTCGGCCACCTTCACGGTAACGAAAAAAGCGACCTGAGTCGTGAGGATGTAGCCGAACATCCAGCCGGCCATCCGGCCGATCTCCGAGACGTCTGCGCGCCTGAAATCGAACCTTGGCCGCCAGCGGAACCCGACGCGGCGCAGGGCCGGTATCAAGGCTGCGGTCTGAGCGACGATGCCCAGCGTGGTGCCGATGCCGAGCAGCTGCACTTCCAGCGGGGTGATGCTGGTGACCCCAGGATGCACGCCGGAAAACACGCCGGTGATGATCATGAAGGCGATCGTCACGATGATGACCACGATGTTGTTGATGACGGGAGTCCACATCGGCGCGGCGAAGTGGCCCCGCGCGTTCAGGACGGCCCCGGCGAGCGAGCTCACGCCGTAAAAGAAGATCTGCGGGATGAAGAAAAACGAGAAGATGATCAGAACGTGCTTGTAGTCAGCGGCAGCAGACGAGCCCGAGCATGCGTTCGAGGCGCAGCCGAACAGAGCGGCGATCGGCCCGGCCGCTGCGGTGGCGATCACGGTGACAACCGCAAGAATGATCGTGACGAGCGTGAACATCCGCTGCGTGTAGTTCTCGCCCCGATCGGCGTCCCGCTTGGACGCATTGACGAGCAGCGGCACAATGACGGACGTCAGGATGCCGCCGATCGCCAGGTTATAGACGGTATTCGGCAGCGTGTTGGCGACGTTATAGGCGTTGGCGAGTGCATACGCTCCAAGAGCGGGGACCAGCACAATCGTCCTGAGCATTCCAGTAACGCGCGACGCCAATGTGCCGAGCGCCATAACTGCACTTGACCGCACCAGACCCGGGGCCGCCGCGCCGTCCGGCGCCGCAGCCGGGTCGGTCAATCGCGGTTCGCCAGGCTCCGGCCCGGGGGGCCGCGCCGGCCCGGACCCGGTCGGCGGGGTCTGCCGGAACCATGAACGCGCGAGCTCGGCCTGGGTCAGCTCGCCCTCCGCGCTGAGGCCATATCCATCGGCAGCCAGTCCGGCCTCTCCCGAGGACGGGATGTCGCCCGGCCATGGTGCGGGCTGGCCGCCGAGGTCACTGTCGGACGCCGCTCTCCGGGCGGCGCGAGGATCGCCTTGCGCCCACTGCTCTCGGCCAGCCTGGCCGTTTGGCAGGTCCCGGTTATCCCAGCCGGCAGCACGGTTCTGCTGGACCCGCCAGTCTCGCTGTAGCTGCGGGTCATGATTCCGCCAGCCGTTAGGTTGATCCCAGCGGTGCTGCTCAGCTCGGCCATCGCGCTGGTCCCAGCCACCCCGGTAAGCCGCGTCATCTCGTTGGACCGGCCAGTCTGGCTCGAACCGGGGGTCACGCCGGCCCCAGCTGCCGAGCGGGCTGCCGCGGTCGGGCGCCGGCTGAGAACCGCGATCGAGCCTAGGGTCTTGGGCACCGGCGTTGGGCGCGGTACCCGGCCTTGGCCTGAGGTTTGAGTTGGGTCTAATACCAGGCTGGGGCCCGTTACCAGGGATGGGCCGGGTACGTGGCTCGGGCCCGATTCCTGGATTGGGCCGGGTACGTGGCTCGGGCGCGGCTCCTGGCTGCGGCCCGGGTCCCGGGTTTGGCCAGCTGCCAGCCTGAGGCCCGGCCCCCAAGTTCGGGCGGGAACCGTGCGGGGGCCTGGCTGCCGGATTGGGCCGGGTGGGAGGCTGGGGCCTGG
>WNFL01261041.1_pt2 | contig 24581 bp, 21 predicted proteins | sample 5400361 | NCBI WGS metagenome assembly WNFL01 (sample SAMN13153351, study PRJNA577476) | soil metagenome | isolation source: 40 cm soil on Douglas fir-dominated hillslope | place: USA:California | collected 2013-09-17
CAGGTGGCGGCGTTCCTGACGGCGCTCCGCATGAAAGGCGAGAAGGTCGAGGAGATCACCGGCGCGGCGCGCGTGATGCGGGAGAAAGTGCACCGCGTCAGGGTCCGGGCCGATCTCGTGCTCGACGTCGTCGGCACCGGCGGCGATAAAATGGGCACGTTCAACATCTCGACCGCCTCGACGTTCGTGGTCGCGGGCGCGGGGCTCACCGTGGCCAAGCACGGCAACCGCTCGGTTTCCAGCCGGTCGGGCAGCGCCGACTGCCTGGCGGCGCTGGGCGTCAAAGTCGACGCGGGCAAGGAAGTGGTCGAAGCCTGCCTGGAGCAGATCGGCGTCGGCTTTCTCTTCGCGCCGATGCTGCACGAGGCGATGAAATACGCCGTCCAGCCGCGCAAGGACATCGGCATCCGGACGATCTTCAACCTGCTCGGGCCGCTCACCAATCCGGCCGGCGCGACGCACCAGCTGACCGGCATCTACGACGGCGCGCTGACGGAGATGATCGCCCACACGCTCAAAAATCTGGGCGCCGTGCGCGCGATGGTGGTCCACGGCATGGAAGGCATGGACGAGCTTTCGCTCTGCGGCCCGACGCGCGTCTCGGAGCTGCGCGACGGCAAGGTCGAAAGTTACACTTTTACGCCCGAGGAGGCGGGGCTCCGGCGCTGCCGGCTCGAAGAGCTCTCCGGCGGCGATCCCGAAGGATGCGCCGCGATTCTTAAAAACGTGCTCGCCGGCGAGCTGGGGCCCAGGCGCGACATCGTGCTCCTCAACAGCGGCGCGGCGCTCTACGTCGGCGGCGCCGCCGGCTCGGTCGCCGCGGGCATCAAGCTCGCCGCCGAGTCGATCGACTCCGGCAAGGCGCAAAATAAGCTCGACCGGCTGGTCGAGATGACGAATGGAAGTTAGCTGGGAAGCTGTCAGCGGTCGGCATTCAGCTTTTAAGGATTTCCGATTTTTAGCTGATTGCTGAAAGCTGAGAGCCATCGATCATGTTTCTCGAAGAGATAGCCGAGCACGTGCGGCAAGACTTGAAGTCGCGGCGGATCAAAACGCCGGCCGCCGCGCTGCGCGAGCGGCCGTGGTTCTCGCGCCCCACGCGGGGCTTCGCCGCGAGCCTCGCCGGCGGAAGACGGCGGATCGTTGCCGAAGTCAAGCGCGCCTCGCCGTCGCAGGGAGTGATCCGGGAGGAGTTCGACCCGGTCGAGATCGCCCGGGGCTTCGCCGCGAGCGGCGCCAGCGCGCTCTCGGTGCTGACCGAGGAGCGCTTTTTCCACGGCAGCCTGGGCTATCTCGAAGCGATCAAAGACGCGGTCGCCGTCCCGCTCCTCAGGAAGGACTTCACGCTGGAAGACTATCAGCTCGTCGAGGCGCGGGGCTTCGGCGCCGACGCGATCTTATTGATCGTCGCTCTGCTCGACCCGGCCTTGCTGAAGGACCTCCTCGCGCAGGCAGGCGGGCTGTCGCTCGACGCCCTGGTGGAGGTCCATACCGAAGGCGAGCTCGAAAGCGCGCTCGCGGCCGGCGCACGGTTCATCGGCATCAACAATCGGGACCTCAAAACGTTCGCCGTCCGGCTGGAGACGGCCGAGCGGCTTTTGCCGCTCGTCCCGCCCGGCGTCGTCGTGGTCTGCGAGAGCGGCTATCACGGTCCCGAAGACATCGCGCGCGCGGAGGCCCGCGGCGCCCACGCGTTTCTCATCGGCGAGGCGCTGATGCGCGCGCCCGACCCCGGGGCGAAGTTGAAGGAAATGCTGGGTAGCTAGGAAGCTTTCAGCCGTCAGCGCTCAGCCCGGATTCCGGAGCTGAAAGCTGAACGCTGACAGCCGATTGCTGTTATGGTTAAAATCAAAGTCTGCGGCATCACCAATCTCGAAGACGCGCTGGCGGCGGTGGAGCTCGGCGCGGACTATCTGGGATTTAATTTTTATCCGCCGAGCCCGCGCGCGGTCGCGCCGGAACAGGCGCGCGCGATCCTTCGGCAAGTGCCGCCGGGGGTGGGAACATTCGCCCTGTTCGTCAACGAGACGAAGGAAAAGATTTTGCGGATTCTGGAATCCGGCGCGCGGGCGTATACCGGCGTGCAGCTCCACGGCGACGAGAGCGCGGATTTCTGCCGCGGCTTCGACTTGAAGGTCATCAAGGCCTTTCGCGCGAAAGACCGGGACTCGCTCGCCGGCATGGACGGGTTTCCCGCCGATTATTATCTGGTGGACTCCTGGGCGCCGGGCTACGGCGGCTCGGGCGCGCCGTTTCCCTGGAGCTGGCTCGACGGGATCGGGCGCGATAAGCTGATTTTGGCCGGCGGCCTCGACGCCGGGAACGTGGCCGAAGCGATCCGTCTCGTCCGCCCCTACGGCGTGGACGTCTGCACCGGAGTCGAGGCGAAGCCCGGAATCAAGGATCATGAAAAACTCAAAGCATTCATCCGCGCCGTCCAAGCTGCCTGACCGGCGCGGCCACTACGGCGCCTTCGGCGGGCGCTACGTCTCGGAGACGCTGATGCCGGCGCTGATCGAGCTCGAGCGGGCCTACGCCGCGGCGCGGCGCGACCCGGCTTTTCGCCGCGAGTTCCGAAAGCACCTCGGCGAATACGCCGGACGGGAGACGCCGCTGTACTACGCCGAGCGGCTGACGAAAAAACTGGGCGGCGCGCGGATCTATTTAAAGCGCGAGGATCTCTGCCACACCGGCGCGCACAAGATCAACAACACGATCGGCCAGATCCTGCTCGCCCGCAAGATGAAAAAGCCGCGGATCATCGCCGAGACCGGCGCCGGCCAGCACGGCGTCGCGACCGCGACCGTGGCGGCGCGCTTCGGCCTCAAGTGCGAGATCTTCATGGGCAGGGAGGACGTCCTGCGCCAGTCGCTCAACGTTTTTCGCATGAAGCTCCTCGGCGCCGTGGTCCGGGTCGTCGAGTCGGGGACCAGCACGCTGAAGGACGCCATGAGCGAGGCGCTGCGGGACTGGGTGACCAACGTCCGCACCACCTACTATCTCATCGGCTCGGTCGCCGGCCCGCATCCCTATCCGATGATGGTGCGCGATTTTCAGTCGGTGATCGGCAAAGAGGCGCGCCGCCAGATCCTCGCGCGCGAGGGGCGGCTGCCGGATTATCTCGTCGCCTGCGTCGGCGGCGGCAGCAACGCGATGGGGCTTTTCTATCCGTTCGTCAAAGACGCCCGCGTCCGGATGGTCGGCGTGGAGGCGGCCGGCTCGGGCCTTAAGGGCGGGCGCCACGCGGCGACGATTCTCGGCGGCGAGGTGGGCGTGCTCCACGGCAGCAAGAGCTATCTCTTGCAGGATAAAAACGGCCAGGTGCGCCACACACACTCGATCGCCGCCGGGCTCGACTACCCGGGCGTCGGGCCGGAGCTGAGCTATCTCCGCGACCGCGGCCGCATCCGCTTCGCCGGGGCGACCGACGTCGAGGCGGTCGCGGCGCTGAAGGAGCTGGCCGAGGTGGAAGGGATCATCCCGGCGCTCGAAAGCGCCCACGCGATCGCCGAAGTCATGCGGCTCGCGCCGCGGCTCAAAAAAAATCAGCTCGTCGTCGTCAACCTCTCCGGGCGCGGCGACAAGGACATGGGGACGGTGGGGGACTATCTGGGCGTCAAATTATGAACCGCATCGACCAAAAATTCGCCGAGCTGAAAAAGCGCAAAGAGGCGGCCCTGATCCCGTTCGTCACCGCGGGCGATCCGGAGATCAAAACGACGCTCAAAATCCTCCGCGCGCTCGAAGCCGCCGGCGCGGACCTGATCGAGCTCGGCGTGCCTTTTTCCGACCCGATGGCCGACGGCGCCACGATCCAGCGCTCCTCCGAGCGCGCGCTGGACGGCGGTACCACGCTCGCGAGCGTCCTCGGGCTGGTGCGGGAGTTTCGCCGCGAGTCGGAGCTGCCCGTGATCCTCTTCGGCTATTACAACCCGGTTTTTCATTACGGCGTGGAAAAGTTCGCGCGCGACGCGGCCGCGGCCGGGACCGACGGCGTCCTCTGCGTCGACCTGCCGCCGGAGGAGAGCGGCGAGCTCGGGCGCGGGGCGGCCCGGGCCGGGCTCCACCCGATTTTTCTGCTCGCTCCCACCAGCGACGCCGGGCGCATCCAGCTGGTCGCGCGCATGGGACGCGGGTTTATCTACTACGTCTCGGTCACCGGCGTGACCGGGGCGCGGCGCGCCGTCGAGGGCGAGCTCGAGGCCGAGGTGGCGCGCATCCGCCGCCACACCGCGCTCCCCATCGGCGTCGGCTTCGGCATCTCGACGCCCGGGCAGGCGGCGCGGGTCGCCGCGTTCGCCGACGCGGTGGTGGTGGGGAGCGCGCTCATCGACGTCATGGAGCGGGCCGGGCGAAACGGCCGCAAGGTCGAGAACGCGGGGGCGTTCCTGTCCGCGATGAAAAGGGCGATGCGGAGAGGCGCGCGGAAATAAGCGCGCCTCAGTTTTTAGCTTCTAGCTTCATGCTTCAGGGTTTAACTTGAAACTTGAGACTAGAAACCGGAAACTTATCGGGTCATGCCGTCCTACACCGAAACCCTCGACTATATTTTCAATCTCCGCGGCGGCGAGATCGATTTAAAGCTCGAGCGCGTCGCGCGCGCGCTCGAGCTGTTCGGCCATCCCGAGCGGAGCTATCCCTCGTTCCACATCGCCGGCACCAACGGCAAGGGCTCGACGGCGGCGATGCTCCACCGCATGCTCAGCGCCGCCGGCTACCGCGCCGCGCTCTACACCTCGCCCCACGTCGCCTCTTTCACCGAGCGCATGCGCGCGGGCGACGAGGAGATTTCCCCGGACGAAGTGGTCGAGCTGGCGGAGACGATCAAGCGCCGCACGGCGGCGGCGGGCGTTCCCCTCACCTTCTTCGAGTTCGTCACCGTGATGGCCTTCGTCTATTTCGCCCGGCGAAAAATCGACCTCGCCGTGATCGAAGTCGGCCTGGGCGGGCGGCTCGACGCGACCAATCTGATCACGCCGCGCGTCGCGCTCATCACGACCATCTCCAAAGACCACGAGGCCTATCTGGGCGCCGACCTCCTTTCCATCGCCCGGGAGAAAGGCGGCATCCTCAAACCCGGCGTGCCGCTCGCCGGCGGCGCGTTCGCGCCGGAAATCACCCGGCTCTTCGAGGAAACGGCCCGCGCCAACGGCGCGCCGGCTTATTTTCTGGGCCGCGATTTTTCCGTGACGGTCCAGAACGACGGCCGGTTCGGTTACTCCGGGCTCCGATGGAAATGGCGCGATCTCTCGGTCGCGCTCGCCGGGCGACATCAAAAAAACAACGCGGCGCTGGCGCTCGCGGCCCTGGAGATCGCAGCGGCGGAATTCCCCGTGAGCGAGGCGGCGGCGCGCGCGGGCCTCGCGACGGTCTTCTGGCCCGGCCGCCTGGAGCGGATTCTCGCCCGGCCGGCGGTCATCCTTGACGGCGCGCACAACGGCGAAGGCGTGCGCGCGCTCGCCGCCGAGATGCGCGCCGAGCTCGGCGCGAAGAAGGCCAGGGTGATCTTCGCCGCCATGGCCGACAAGGACTGGCCGCTCATGCTCCGCGAGCTTGCCGCCGTCGCCAGCGAGATCGTGCTCACGCGCGTCGCCGTCGAGCGGAGCGCCGATCCCGCGGCCATGGCGGCGGCCGAAGCGACCGGCGGGGTTCCGGTGACGGTCGCCGGGAGCGCGCCGGAAGCGGTCCGCCGCGCGGTGGAAGAGGCCGCGCCCGACGAGGTGATTCTCGTCGCCGGCTCGCTCTATCTGTTGGGCGAGGTGAGGCCCATGCTGCTCGAAATGGCGGCTTCCCGGCGCCGCCCGGACTGAGAGCGTACGGGGCTTCGGCAACCTCCCCATTTGACTAAAAAAAAGCTTGCCTACGCGCCGGCTCCTGTATATAAGGGGACGGTCGGATTTTGCGCCTGAAGGGCGGTGGTTTCTTTCCCGTGGTTGAAGCATGCAGGTCCGAAAAACACCCGTCTTTATCTCTCTAATCCTCGCCCTGGCTCTCTTGCCGGCCGCGCCGCTCTTCGCCGCCCAGGCGGGCCGGGCCGGAGAGCAGAAACCCGAAGAGGAAATTCGCCTCAAGGCCGATTCCATGTCGGTCTCGTCGCAGGGGTCCCAGATCGAAGGCCAGGGCAACGTCGAGATCCAGCGCGACGAGATGACCATCAAGGCCGATCAGGTCTGGCTCAACCGCGAGACCCAGGACATGGAGGCGACCGGCAAGGTCGTCGTCGACGACCCCGAATGGAAGATCAAGCAGGCGGACCGGCTCAGGTTCAATCTGGGCGACGAGACCGGCACGATCGAGAACGGCGACCTGTTCCTCGAATTCGCCGGCCAGTCCTACCACATCGACGAAGGCGTCTTCACCACCTGTCTTTGCGAAGACGGCCCGCCGACGTGGAAAATCGCCGCCGACACGATCGACGTCTCGCACGAGGGCGAGGGCAGAATCCGGCGCGGCGTTTTTTATATCAAGGACATCCCGGTTTTATACATCCCCTTCGCGCTCTTTCCCGTCAACACCGATCGGGAGACCGGCCTGCTGTTTCCCGAGTTCGGCTCGTCGAGCAAAAGCGGCCTCCGCTACGCGCAGCCCTATTACTGGGCGATCAACAAAAGCAGCGACGCGACCCTCACCTTCAACGTCGAGACCAAGGCGCGCATCGGCTTCATGGGCGAGTACCGGACCATCTTCAACAAGGACGCCCAGGCGCAGATCGACGTCTCCTATTTCAACGAGTTTCTCCGTAGCAACGCGGGCAGCGCCATCGGCGACCGCAACATCGCCGAGTGCAGGCCACGGGCGGACGCCGCCGGCAATTGCAACGGCGTGATCCCGCAAAACCGCTGGAGCGTCGTCGGGACGCACCGCCAGCTCGCGCCTTCGGGCTGGACGACTTACAGCGACGTCGTGCTCTTCAGCGACGACTTTTTCGCCCGCGAGCTGACGCGCAATCTCCACTTCAACTACGACCAGGAGCGCGACATCAAGACCAGCCGCTACAGCCAGTCGCGGCTGGGGTTTCTCCGCGGCTGGGGCGACACCACGCTTCAGGGCGAATGGAATTACTACCAGGACTTTATCCAGCCGGACAGCCGGACGCTGCAGCGGACGCCGCAGATCGCCTACACGGGGCGCCAGGCGCTCTGGAACACGCCGCTGGAGCTGCGCTGGCGGGCGTCGGGGGTCAATTATATCGCCCAGTCGGCGGCCGACGGCCTGCGCCTGGATTTAAGGCCGGAGCTGGTGCTGCCCTTCAATCTCGCCAATTACGTCCACGGCTCGTTCAACGTCGCCCCGCGCGAGACGCTCTACCACCTGTACGACAACTCGACGACGTTCAAATCGGTCACTTGCCCCGATCCCACTTTGGGATCATCGTGTCTTCCGTTGAACAAGAAGCGGTCCTTCACGCGCAACAACTCGCGCGAGCTGGTCGAGGCGACCGGCACCGTCGGCACCTCCTTCGGGCGCGTCTATGCCTGGAACGGCGCCGACCTGCAGAAGATCAGGCACGTGATCGAGCCCGAGGTCGGCTATCTGTTCGTCTCGCGCAGCAAGCAGAACGATATCCCGCTCATGGACGGCGTCGACCGCATCAACCACCGGAACCTCGCGACCTTCTCGCTGACGAACCGCTTCTGGGGCAAGTTCTCGCAGCTGGCGCCGGCGCTGCCGGAGGACCGCGACGTCGAGATGCTCGCGTCGCCGACCGAAGGGGACACGCGCGAGCTCGGGCGGCTCAAGTTCTCGATCAATTACGACACGGCGAAAGAGCGGCCGGTCGGCGGCCGGCTGTCCGACCTCGACACCAACCTCAGGCTGTCGCCCAAGGACTACATGGCCTTCGGCGGCGGCTTCGGCATCAACCCGACCTCGGGCCACGTGAGCCAGGCGACCGTGCTTTTTTCCATCTTCGACCCGCGTCCCATCACCCGGCGCGTTCTCGACCAGGACTTCATGCGGCCCAACTCGCTCGATCTGAGCTACCGCTTCATCGACCAGACCGCCAACTCGCCGCTCGCCGACAACGCCAACGCCGTTCTCGTCGACCCGACTTCACTGAGGGTATGCCATTCTTTAAAAACAACCTTCGGCGAGACGTTCGATCCCAGGTGCGGAAAATCGAACGTGCTGGGCCTGATCGGCATCCGCAGCCTTTACCACGTGACCGACCATCTGCTATTCCTCTACGACGCCACCTACAACGCGCGCCGGGGCGGCTTCACCACCAACCGCGGCAGCGTCAAGATCCTCTCCCAGTGCGAATGCTGGGCGCTCACCCTGGCGCTCAACTATTCGACCAATCCCAACGAGCTCTCTTTCCGTTTCAACTTCGACCTGCTAGGCTTGAGCTCGCAATCGAAGCCGACTTTTAAATAAGCGCTGAGTTTTTTTGTGGCCATCTCCCGTCCCAAGCGCGTGGAAAAGCCCTGGGGGTATGAACTCATCTGGGTTCTGCACATCCGCAAGGGCGAGTCCTTGAGCTACCAGTACCACCAGGTCAAAGACGAGACGATTTACCTGCTCTCCGGCGCCCTGGACCTCGAAATCGGCGACGAAAAAGGCAGGGAGACCCACCACCTGAAGCCGGCCGATTGCTACCGCATCAGCTCCGGGACCAAGCACCGCATGACCGCCGTCGAAGACTCCGACGTGCTGGAAGCGTCCACGCCCGAGCTGGACGACGTGGTGCGGCTGGAAGACCGCTACGGCCGGATAAAAACATAGTTTAGACTTTCGTGTTGCGGGTTTCGCGACCGTCCATCCACCCGAAACCCGAAACTCGCAACCCGGAACCTATTTCGTTCCGCCATTTCCCCTACCTCGGTTATTTGGTATTATGATCCCCCAGATGGAAGGCTATCTTACTTTCGAGCAGCGCCTGGTCGACCGGGGCATCCTCTCGCCCGACGAGATGGAGCGGGTCGTCAAGCTCCAGCACGAGCAGCGCGCGCAGTTCCCCCGGCTCGTGGTCGAGCTGGGCTTTGTCTCCGAGGACGACCTGCTGCCGGTCTTGAGCGAGCATTTCGGCATCCCGGTGGTCTCGATGAAGGACTTCCCCGTGGCGCCGCTGCCGCTCGATCCCGTCATGGACGGGGTGGACTTCTTCAAATCCTCGCGCATGGTGCCGCTCAAAGTGGACGGCCGCGACCTCCTCGTCGCCATGACCGATCCGACGGACTTCGCGCGCGTCCACGCGCTCGAGGTGGCGACCCGGCTCAAGGTGAAGCCGGTGCTGGCCAAGGAAAAAGACATCACGGCGCGCATCGAGGCGGTGTTCGGCAACGGCTATTCGAGCGAATCGCTGGGCGAGTCGTCGGGCACGCGGGACATCGAAGGCACGGACCAGGAGGAGGTCGAGCACCTCCGCGACATGGCGTCCGAGGCGCCGGTCATCCGTCTGGTCAACCAGCTGATGAGCCGGGCGCTGGAGAGCCGCGCGTCGGATATCCACATCGAGCCTTTCGAAAACCAGCTGAAGGTGCGTTACCGGATCGACGGCATCCTGCACGAGATGGAGCCGCCGCCGCGCCAGCTGAAGGCGGCCATCATCTCGCGCATTAAAATCCTGGCGCAGCTCAACATCGCCGAGCGGCGCCTGCCCCAGGACGGCAGGATCAAGGTCAAGATCGGGGGCAAGGACGTGGACCTCCGCATCTCGACGATCCCGACGCTCTACGGCGAGAGCGTCGTCATCCGGCTTTTGGAGCGCTCGCAGATTTTTACCAGCCTCGACGAATCGCTGGGGTTTCCGCCGGATATTTTCCAGCGCTTCAACGAGATGATCGCCAAGCCGCACGGGATGCTGCTCGTCACCGGGCCGACCGGCAGCGGCAAGAGCACCACGCTCTACTGCGCGCTTCAGAAGATCAACGACCCGGCCAAGAAAATCATCACCATCGAAGACCCGGTGGAATATCAGCTGAACGGCGTCAACCAGATCCACGTCAAGCCGCAGATCGGCCTCACCTTCGCCAACGGGCTGCGCTCGATCGTGCGGCAGGACCCCGACGTCATCATGATCGGAGAGATCCGCGACGCCGAGACCGCGGGGATCGCGATCCAGGCCGCGCTTACCGGCCATCTGGTTTTTTCCACGCTGCACACCAACGACGCGGCCGGCGCGGTCTCGCGCCTGCTGGAAATGGGCGTCGAAGACTATCTGCTCGCCTCCGCGCTGCTCGGCGTGCTGGCCCAGCGGCTGGTGCGCAAGCTCTGCATGGACTGCCGCAAGCAGGTGCCGTTCCAGAGCTCGCACGTTGTCGAGGAGTTCACCGGCACGACCGTCTGGGAGCCGATCGGCTGCGACGCCTGCTCCGGCACCGGCTATCTCGGCCGGGTGGGCATCTTCGAGCTGCTGCCGGCGACGCCGGAGATCACCAAGCTCATCGTCCAGCGCTCCGACGCCAACAAGATTCGCGGCCTGGCGGTTTCCCAGGGCATGCGGCTGCTGCGCGACGACGGCTGGCAAAAAGTCCGCGACGGGGTCACCACGCTCGCGGAAGTCCTCCGCGTCACGCGCGAAGAAAGCTAGCGCCGGGCCGATAAGCTTCGCCTAACTTCGTTACTCGTTCCGCGCCATCCTCGGCGTACTGAAAAAAGTACGCCTCGGTCGGCTCGAAACTCGCGCCTCGTTATGCTCGCTTCTCGGCCCGGCGCCGTATATCCGTAAGACTTACGACGTCCCAACGCTCTTCTAATTTCCTCGCCCTCCTTTGGAGGGAGAGGATAAAGGTGAGGGTGGTCTGCAGTTTCAGATTTGTAGCTTCGTCTCAACGCCCGCCTTGAAACCCGAAACTCGAAACTTGAAATTTTTCTAAAACGCCACGTCCACGACGACGGGGCTCGCGCAGGAGGAGAGCGCCGATTTTTTGACGGCTCCGGCCGCGCCCTGCGGGCAGGTATCGTCGGCGGGCGCGCCGTCGGCGATCTCGTCGAGCGCTTCATGGTGGACCGTGGCGACATGGCTGTAATCGCCGGCGTCGGGGGCGCTCTTGTTGCGCGGGCGGGCGCTTGCGCACCGGTACGTCACCAGAAAATTCACCGTCAGCGACGCTCCGGGCGCGAGAACCTTGGGGCCTTTCTTGAACAGCGCGGCGTTTTTCGCGCCGTTCAGGGCCACGACGGCCGGCGCGCACGCCTCGTCGTCGCTGTCGACGACCTCGACGCCCAGGCGGACCATGCCGGTGGTCTTGCCGTCGCCGAGAAAGGAGGCGTTGGGAATCGTCTCGCTGTGATCGCCGCGGTTCTGGACGACTACCGCGACCGGCAGCGTCGCGCCGCTTTTTTTGACCGATTTCGGCGCGGCGATGCCGGCAACCGCCAGCTCGTGGACCGAGGTATCGTTCGGCGCCATGGTGAAACACGCAATCCAGGTTTTCCAGTCGTTGACGCCGTCGGCGGGCGCATATTCGTTGGCGGCGCAAAACCGATTGGTGAAATTCGGATCGGCCGTGACGCCGCTGTAATCGCCGGCGCGGCAGGGCGAAACGCAGTCGAGGGGCTGGTAAACCCCGGCGCCGGCCTTGGCGAGGGCGGGCGTTTGCATCGCGCCCGAAGGATCGGACAGCAATCTTCCCGTTACATACATCGACATGAATTCCGCGTCCGAAGACTGCAGGAACGTCATTCCCACCGCTCCGCTCCCGGAGATCGCTACCGAGGGATAGTAGGTATGGACGGCGGCTCCGGGCTCGATGCCGCCCTGTTGCGCCAGCGACGGCGAGGCTCCGAAGGTATTGAATTCGTACCAGCGGGCGCGCGCAGCGCCCGAGCGGCCCACGTTGTGGGCGGCCAGGAGCCTGTCGCTCCGCCAATCGACGCTCAATATCCGGCTGTCGAGAGTATTGATCAGCGTCGGGCTGCCGCTCTGCGTCGCGCTCGGCGGCAAGCCGTAGGCGGCGACGGTAACGTCCTTGTCGGCAAAGACCGGCGCGGCGCTCAGCGGGTTGGTCATCTTGACGACGCGGATCATATTTCCGTTGGCGAAACCCGCCTCTTCGACGAACCACAGAGGATCTCCCGTTACAGAGCCGTGCATCGCCGCGGGCACCATCGTGAAATGGCCGAACCCGCTGCGGTCGTTGTGGAAGAAGCTGAGCGTGGTCGGGTCCGCGTCGAGCACCGTGGACTTGTCGATCGTAACGATCGCGACGTGATCGAAGCAGGTCTCGGAAAAATTGTACATATTGATCGTGAAAACATGCGCGTCCGCGTTCCAGCCGACTTTGTTGAAGTCGCCGCCCACCCGCTCGCCCGCGCAATTGAACTTCCCCGGTTCGTCCATATCGATCGAATGCATTTCCGAAAACCCCGCGGTCGGGTCCGCGGCGTCGGAGACGGCATAGAGGAGCCCGGTCCTTTCGGGAGGATCCAAGCCGCAGCGCTCGGGAATGTCGAGAGCCCCGACGATGAAGCGCCGGGCCAGCTCGTCGTAGCCGACCGCCACCTCGACGATGCAGTCGCTGATTTTGACCGCGGCGAAAAAATCCGCCAGCGACTGCTGGGAAATCAGGGCTCCGGTCGCGCGGTTGTAGATCGCCAGCGAGCTGTTGACGATCTCCACGATATGGTCCGCTCCGGTGGCGGCGTGGGTGTCGGGAGGGGTCGCGCCGCCGCTGGTGCTGAAAGCCATTCCCTCGAAGCCGCTTTCCACGGCGACCGAGCGCGGCAGCGGCGCCGCCGGCGCGCCCTCTTGCCGCGGGGCGGGCTGGATCGTCCCGGCGGCCTTTCCGGCCTCTTCGGCCCGGCGCTTCAGCTCCTCCGAGCCCGGATAACGGAGCGCCGCCTCCGGTCTCGCGGCGGGAGAAAAAAATATCGCTCCGAGAAGCGCGAGCGCGACGATCCAGGGCGGCCGGAGCGGCGGGTGGCAAAGAGTTTTCATCGGGCGCGGAGATTCCAGTCCAATACCGCATATTAACGGCTTCGGATGTTACCGCAATCAGGGTTTTACCTGGATTCGACCGCGGGAAAATCCGTACTGCGGCGCGGGCGAATGGACGGACGGGTAAGGGTTTGCGAGGACGGGCTAAGGCAGCACGTTTATAACAATCGGACCGCCGGGCGTTCCAAAGGCCGTCTTGGCGCCGCAGCCTTTGTCCAGGATACCGGCGGGCGGGGGGTTCGGGTCCGACCCCAGAGAGGCGCGGGGGCAGCTATCGTCGTCCGGGTGGGTGTCGCCGACCGTGCCGGCGAGAGCTTCGTGGTGAACCGACGCTGAAAGACTGTAATCATTGGGGCTCGGGTCGCCTTTAACCGCAACGGCCGTGGAACAGTTATAGGTCACGAGGAAATTCACGCTGATCGTCTTTCCGACCGGCAGGATTTTGTTTCCAGCGGAAAATAGGGCCGCGTTCTTCAGGCTGTTTAGCTGCACCAGCGGAGTTCCACAACTCTCATTGTCATCGTCGATTGGGTTCAAATTCAAACGAACCAATCCGGTATTGAACCCGTCGCCGAGGTCGCCGGACGCTATGGTCTCGCTGTGCTCGCTCCGGTTTTGGATCGTAACCGTCACCGGCGACGGGACGGAATTCTTCGCCGTCTTGGACGCCTTGACGGCGGTGACGGCGAGATCATGGACCGGCGCGAGCGTGAAGCACTGAATCCAGGTCCCCCAGTTCTCCGATGTTGCGGAAGTCGCGTATTCGTTGGCGGCGCAGAAGGTGTCGCTTGCGGAAGGGTCCACGGTAATCCCACTGTAATCGCCGGCGCGGCAGCCGTCCTTGCTGGTGCAATCGAAGGCCTTATAGTTGCGCGCGCCTGCCCGAGCGAGAACCGGCGTCTGCGTCGTCCCGAGGGGGTCTCCGACGGATTGTCCGGTTACGTACATCGACAGGAAGTGCTTGCTGGAGGACTGCATGAACGTAAGGCCCAGGTCGCCGTTCTCGGCGATGGCGATCGAAGGGTAATAGGTATGAACTCCGGGCGGGCCAATCGTGCTCTGTTGTGTGAACGTCGGCGACCCGCCGGATGTATCGAATTCATACCAGCGCGCCCGCGCCAGGCCGGAGAGCCCCACGGTCTGCGTCGCCACGAGACGATCGGCGCGCCACTCGACGTTCAATATCCGCGTGTCGCCGGCGTCTAGGGTGAAGCCGCCGCCGGATTGCGTCGCGTTGGGGACGCTGCCGTAAGGCGCAACCTGTACATCCGTTGCGGTAAAGCTCGGCGGGTCATTAAGGACGCTCGTCATTTTGACGATACGAAGGTTGTTTCCATTGCCAAAGCCCGCCTCTTCGACCAGCCACATCGGCCCGCCGGGGGTCGATCCGCGCATGACCGCCGGCACCACCGTAAAGTTGGCGTTGGTCAAGTCGGCGTGAGTTGCCGTGAACGTGCTGTTGTTCGCGTCGGTCGCGGTCGACTTTTTGATCGTAATCACCGTCACATGGTCGAAGCAGTTCGTCGTCAGGCTGAACATATTGAAAGTAAAAACATGGACTTCGGCGTTCCAGCCGAACCTGGTGAAATCGCCCCCGACCGTTACCGTGCCCGGACAATTCGAGTCGGGCTCGGCCACGTCGATGCGGTGCTTCTCGGTAAAGCTGCCGGTCGGATCATCGGTGTCCGAGACCGCGTAGAGCAGGTTCGCGGTTTGGGGCGCGAGGCTTGGATTTTCCGTGCATACGGCCGGGGCATCCAATGCGCCGACGACGAAGCGCTCGGCCAGCTCGTCATAGGCGACGATGGGATCGAAAAGGCAGTTGCTAGTAGCGGTTGCGCCGAAAAATGACTCGAGCGACTGGGGAAAGCCGAGCGCCGGCGTGCCGGTGGTTTTATCATAGATCGCGATCGCCGAGTTGACGACCTCGACGATGTGGTTCGGCCCGGCGGCGGCGTGCGTGTCCGGCGGCACGGATTCGGGGCTGTCGCCGAAGTCCATGCCGGCAAAACCGTTCGAGAATACCGGAAGGCGCGGCGTCGGGGCGCGCGCTGCCTCTTCCTGCAAAGGCGCCAGCTCGCCGCTCTCGGCCGCCTGCCGCTCCGCCTCGGCGGCGCGCTTGCGGTCTTCGTGGCCGGGGAGGCGGCGGATCGGAAATACCCGCTTGGATGGATATTCGTCCGAATGAATCGAGCCGAGCGGCAGCGAGACCACGACGGCGGCGAGAACGAGAGCGAGAATACCAGAAGCTTTCATTGAACCTGCGGGGCGCGGCGGTCGAATTCCGCGCCGGGCGATTATAGCCGATCTCGCGCCGGCGCGAAACAATCAAAACCGGCTTTCTCCGCCCGCGCCTGCCGGCGCGCATCGCGCCCGGGAATTTCTGCGCCGGAAAAGACCAGGGCGCGCCGAAAAACGATCTACGGCACCACGTCGGTGAACACCGGACCCCAGCTGTCGTTGGACGAATTGGAATCGTCCGCCCCGTCGAGCTCTTCGGCGTGGACGGTCGCCGAATGGCTGTAATCGCCGGGGTCGGGAGCGAGCTTGTTCCGCGGCTGCGGGCTCGCGCATCCGTACGTGACGAGAAAATTCACCGTCAGGTTGCCGTTGGCCTTCAAGACCTTGGGCCCCTTGCTGAAGAGCGCCGCGTTTTTGCCGTTGTTCAGCGCCACCCCGGCGGGCTGGCAGCCTTCCTCGCTCGTGTCGAGGACGTCGACGGCCAGCCGGACGAGACCGGTGGTCTCTCCGTCGCCCAGGACCGAGAGGCCGGCGATCGTCTCGCTATGGCCGCTGTGGTTGAGGAGCCTGACCGTCACCGGCAGCGTCCCGCCGCCCGCTTTGACGGATCTAGGGGCCTTGATGCCGCCGATCGCTAGGTCGTGGCCGGTGGGCGCCGGGTCTCCCAGCGTGAAGCAGGCGATCCACGTGGCCCAGTTCTCCGACGAGCCCGAGGCGGCGAACTCGTTGCCGGCGCAGAAGGCGCCGGTGGAGCTCGGGTCGAGCGAAATGCCGCTGAAATCGCCGGTGAGGCAATCCTGGGTAAAGCTCGAGCCGTTGAAGCAATCGGCCCCCTTGTACGTGGCCGTGCCCGCCTTCGCCAGGGCGGCCGGGTGCATGGCGCCCGGGGCATCGGAGGACGTTCTGCCGGTCACGTACATCGAGACGAACTCCGACGAGGAAGACTGCATGAACGTCATGCCCAGGTCGCCGTTGGCGGCGATCTCGATCGACGGATAATAGGTGCCGATTCCCGCTCCGGGGTTGATCGTCCCCTGCTGCGTGAGGCCCGGCGTGCCGGAGGTGTCGAACTCGTACCAGCGTGCGAGAGCTTGGCCGGGCGAACCGGCGGGCAGGCCGACGTTGTGCGCGGCCACCAGCCGGCCGCCGCGCCACGCGGCGCTCAAAAGCCGCCCGTCGTTCGTCTGTATTGTGCCGGGTCCGTCGGGCTGGTTCGCGTCCGGCGGCGTCGAGTAGTCGTTCACGGTCACGTCGGTGGTGGCAAAGGTCGGCGCGCTGTTCAAGACATTGGTCATCTTCGTGAGCCGCACCTGGCTTTTCACGACCGTCGAGTCGAAGGCGACGGGATTCGTCTCTTCCACGAACCACATCGGCCCGCCCCGCGCGGCGCCGTGCATGACCGCCGGGACCATCGTCGGCACGATCACGGGATCCGTGCCGCAGGCCGCGACCGCGCGATCGACGTGGTGAAAGCCGAACGTCGCGGGATCGGCGTCGAGCACCGTGCTCTTGTCGATGACGAGGATCGTCACGTGATCGCACCTTTGGCTATCGTCCTCGGCGAACATCGTCATCGCAATGACGTGCGCGTCGGCGTTCCAGCCGAGGCGGGGGAAATCGGGCTCCACCGTTTTGTTCAGGTTCTTGCCGGCCTCGTCCAGCCGGATACCGTGCATCTCGCTGAAGCCGTCGAGCGGGTTGGAAGTGTCCGAGACCGCGTACAGCAAGGAGCCCTCGCCCGTCACCGTCACCTGCAGGATGATAACGATGAAGCGGCCGGCGAGCTCGTCGTAGCTGACCGAGGGATCGAAGCCGCCCGGGCCCGCCGCGACCGGGCCGAAGAAAGTCAAAAGGTCCTGCTTCAGCAGCTCCGCGCCGGTCGCCTTGGCGTAAACGGCGATGGTCGTGTTGACGACTTCCACGATATGGGCCGGGCCGACCGCGACGTGGGTGTCCGGCGGTTGCGGTATCGAATTGCCGCTGTCATTGAAGGCCATGCCGGCAAAGGTCGTCGTGACGGCGACGCCGGTGGCGGCGGGCGCGCCGGCGGGGGCGGTGGCGAGGAGCGCCGCCAGCGCCGCTGCGGGGAGCTGCTTCAGTGTTGTCCTGCCGTTCTGCATGAGCCGTCGTCCTCCCCCCGCGATAAGACCCGTCGCGATAAGACCCGCCGCGATAGCAGGCCCCATTGTAGGAGCCGGGCAGTTTACGGCAATCGGGTATTGACCCAAATTGGCCGGCTGATTTTCCTCAAAAAACGCCGGAAAAAAGCCGGGACCGACTCGCAACAGATGGAAATGAGAAGAGAATCAGGCCGTTAATCGAAGCGGAGAGTGACGGGGGCGATCCGCTCGATGGCGCATCGCCGCTTCGGAAGAGAAATTCGCTCGGAGGTTTACTTGCCGGGATTGCGCGCGAGCTCGCTGTCGATGATCTGCTGGAAGGCCGCCGCCGGCTGGGCGCCGACGAGCATGCGGCCGTTGATGAAAAACGCGGGCGTTCCCGTGACGCCCAATTGCTGCCCCTCCTGCACGTCGCCGGCGATCGCCGCCTGCTGCTTGCCGCTGTCGAGGCACTGGTCGAAGGCGGCGCCGTCGAGCTTCAAGTCGCGGGCGTATCGTTTGAGCTCGGGCGGGCTCAACAGGGGCGAGCGCTCGAACAGGACGTCGTGATATTCCCAAAATTTTCCCTGCTCGGCGGCGCAGCGCGCGGCCTCGTGCGCCTTGGGCGCCAGGGGATGAAGGCCCGGGATCGGGAAATCGCGGAACACCAGACGGACTTTGCCGGCGTACTGCTCCATCAGCTGGCGCAGCGTCGCGGTGACCGACTTGCAAAAGGGGCACTGGAAGTCGGAGAACTCCACGATATTGATCGGCGCGTCTTTGGTCCCGCGCGCGAAGCCCTTGCCCGCGTCGACGCGGACCGCGGTCGGGTCCTTGAGGTAGATCGCCACCCCCGCCTGGGCTCTCAGGGCGCGGAGGTACTCGGCCTTTTGCTGGGCGATTTTTTGCTCGCGGAGATATTCCCAGACCTTGAGCTTCAGCTCCGCCGCGTCGTTCCCCTGCATGCGGGAACGGTTTTGCGCGATGAAGGCGTCGACTTCCTGGTCGGTGACCTTGGGCGTCTTGGCGTTGACTTCCTGCTTCAGCAGCTCGTCGACGGCGACGCCGCGCCGCTTGGCCTCGGCGGCCAGGAGCATGTCGGCGATCCGCTGGTCGAGCTTTTGCTCGATCAGCTTGAAGCGCTCGCGGTCGATTTTGGCGAGCTCGGCCTGGAGCGACTCCTGGATCTCCTCCAGCGTGACGGTTTCGTCGCCGACCTTGGCGGCGGGCGTGGCGGCGGCGGCCGGACCGGCGGACAGCAGGGCGAGCAGGCAGGACAAGGCGATGGACGTGATACGCAAAAAAACCTCGAAGGTTTCTAAGTTAACAGAACCCAACCGCCGAGTCAATTTGTCCGCCCGACGGGCTCATCCCGCGCGGTTGATTTATCCCGGGGTTTACCCTAATCTCTAGGGCTATGGCGCTGTTTCAGTACCGCGCCGCGGACTATTCGGGCAAGGTCGTCGAAGGGGTCATGGACGCCGACGCCGAACACGGCGTCGTCGCGCGTCTGCATGACATGGGCTTCGTTCCCTTGCGCATCTCCGCGTCGAGCGAGGCAGCCGGCAGGACCTCCGCCAACGCCGTATCGCTCTTCCTCCACCGCAAAGTCAGCGAGAAGGCGCTGCTCCATTTTACCCAGGAGCTCAGCACGCTTTTGGGCGCGGGCCTCCCGCTGGACCGGAGCCTCTCCGTCCTGGCGAACCTCGTCGAAGGCCCGGAATTCAAGAAGATCGTCGGACGGCTCCTCGAAGAGGTGCGCGCGGGCAAATCGCTCGCCGCCGCCATGGCCGAGCACAGCGACGTGTTTCCCAAGCTCTACGTCAACATGATCCGTGCCGGCGAGACCGGCGGCGTGCTCGACGGCGTGCTGCGCAATCTCTCGGAGTATCTCGAGCGCTCGATCTCCCTCAAAGAAGACATCAAGGCGGCGCTCACCTATCCGATGGTGCTGGTCGCCGTCGCCGGGCTCTCGCTGGTCTTCCTGTTCGTCTACGTCATTCCGAAATTCGCCCTCATCTTTAAAGACGTCAAGCGCACCATCCCGTTGATGGCGCGGCTGCTCATCGGCTTCAGCGAGGCGCTCACGCAGTACGGCTGGGTCGCGCTGATTCTCATCGTCGTCGGCGCCGCCGGCATGTCGTTCTACATCCGGAGCCCCGAGGGCCGGCTTCAGTGGGACCGCTGGCGCTTGAACGCCTGGCTGATCGGCAATCTCATGCGCCAGGTGGAAGTGGCCCGCTTCGCCCGGACCCTCGGCGCCTTGCTCAAGGGCGGTGTGCCGCTCCTCGAGGCGATCGGAACGGTGCACGGCGTGGTCGGCAACCGGCTGATCGCGCGCGCCATCGCCCAGGTCCAGGTCCGGGTGCGCGAAGGCAAGGGGATGGTGGGGCCGCTCACCGAGAGCGGCCTCTTTCCGCCGCTCGCGCTCCATATGATCGCCGTCGGCCAGGAGACCGGCCGGCTCGAAGGCATGCTGGTCAACGTCGCGGACCATTTCGATCAGGAAGTGAAGCGCGCCACCAAGCGGCTCACGTCGATGCTGGAGCCGATCATGATCGTCGGCCTCGGGCTGACGATCGGCACGGTCGTCGTTTCCATGCTGACGGCGATTTTCAGCATCAACGATTTGCCATTTTGACTCGGAGGTGAACGTGAAGAGAAAACAAGATTTGGCCTGCCGGCGCCGCCGCCCGGGCGGGAGCGACGGCTTTACGCTGGTCGAGCTGCTCGTCGTCATGGTGATCATCGGCCTGTTGGCGGCCCTGGTGCTGCCGAACTATATCGGCCAGGGCGACAAGGCGCGCGTCAAGACGGCCCTGGCGCAGATCCAGCTGCTCAGCACGGCGCTCGACAGCTACCGCCTCGACGTCGGGCGCTATCCGACGACCGACGAGGGGCTCGTCGCGCTGAGACAGAAGCCCACCAGCGCCGACCGCTGGGACGGTCCCTACTTGCAAAAAGATATCCCGCTCGACCCGTGGGGGAAGTCTTACCTATACAAGAGCCCGGGCGATCACGGCGGCTTCGATCTGTTCTCTTACGGCGCGGACGGAAGTCTGGGCGGGGACGGCTATAACCGCGATGTCACAAGCTGGGAGGGGTAAGCGGGGCTTCACCCTTGTCGAGCTCGTCATCGTCCTGGTGGTGATCGGTCTGGCGAGCGTGATCGCGCTGCCGGCGCTCGACCGGGGCATCAAAAAGCGCCAGGCGCGGCTCACCGTCATGGCGCTCGCGGCGACCGCGCGCGAGATGCGCCGCCAGGCGATCGACCAGGGCAAGCTGAGGCAGCTAACGGTCAGCCCGAGCGAGGAGAGTTATCTCGCCTCGGGCGGCGACATCATCCACTTGCCGGAGGGAATACGGATCACCGGCGTCGCCGGCGGCGAGCCGATCGGAGACCGCCTGACGCAGTTCGTCTTTTTCCCCAACGGCAGTATGCTCGGCGGCGCCATCGAGCTTTCCGACCGCCAGGGCGCGGTTTATCTCATTCGTCTCGATTCGTTCGTGGGCCGGGTCGTGGTGACAAAGCAATGAAAAAGTTTCAGGTTCCAAGTTCCAAGTTTCAAGTTTGGGGACGTCAAACTCGAAACCCGAAACACGAAACCGGTTTTACTTTATTGGAGATCGTGGTCGCGATGGCGATCGTCGGCCTGGGAGTGGTGACGCTGCTCGCGGTGTTTTCCCAGGGGCTCCGGCTCGAGGGCGCCAGCTCCGCCCGGACCGAGGCGGTGGCCTACAGCCGGCAGGCGTTCGACGCGTTTCTCCTGCAGAAATCGTTCGACAACAGGGGCGATTCGGGCACGTTCGGCAGGACCCACAGCTGGCGCATTTACGTCGATCCGGTGCGCGACGACTCGCAGCTCGCGCCGAAGGGCTGGGAGGTGAGCGAGATCACGCTCCGAATGCGCTATCCGGAGGCCGAGCGCGACAAGGTGCTGGAAATGAAGACGCTCCGCATGGTGAAGAGGCAAGAGCGGTGACGATCGAAAGGCCCCATTCCCGGTTTTCCGTTCCCGTTTCCCGGCCAGAGGCCGGGTTTACGCTCGTCGAGGTCACGATTTCCATGGCGCTCCTGGCCTTGATCGTGATCATGCTTTACGGCTCTTTTTTCCTGGCCGAGAAGGCCGTGGCCAAGGCGCAGGTGCGCTCCGACGAGAGCCAGAGTCTGCGCACCTTCGAGGAATTCGTCGGCGGATATATCCGCTCGGCTTACCCCTACCGGGCTTCGACGCGCGACGCTTCGGTCTATTTCTTCGGCGACGACCGCAGCGTCGAGTTCGTCTCCTCGCTTTCGACCAGCCTCGGCGGGCGCGGCATGTCGAAGATACGAATCTCCTCCGACCTGGCGGGCAGCCGCGGCGCGACGCTGACGCTGGAAGAGGAAATGCCGGTGCGCGTCGGCGACAAAGGCGGCGGCGGGGGCTACCGGAACAGTCTCGTCCTGGCCGAGGGGCTCAGGGGTTTTCGCATCGAATATCTCGATCCCGGCACCGACGCCCAGGCTCAAACGGCCGAGGTGAACTGGGTCGACGCATGGGACGGCAAGCAGAAGCGGGCCTTGCCGCGGGCGATCCGGCTCATCTACCGCGGCGACCGGGGGGAAGAGATCCGCTGGACCTTTCCCATTATGATCCGCGTCCTGGCTGCATTATAATGACCTCCGATCTCAAATCCCGAGACTCGAAGCTCAAAAACGAGCGCGGCGCGGCACTGATCATCGTGCTGTGGATCTTTATTTTTCTCTTCGTGATCGCGTTCGATTTTTCCGCCTCGGTCCGCGAAGAAGGGCTGGCGACCCACCGCTACGCCCAGGAGGCGGAGGGCTATTACCTGGCGCTGGCGGGTTTTCAGCAGGGGCTTTACGAGCTGATGAAGCAGTCCACGCAGACGGGCCAGGTGGCGGCCGGGCAGGGGAGCGATCTGTTCGAAGGGGACTGGAAAAAGGGCAATCTCGGGAGCGGGGTCTATGAAGTCCGCTTCATCGACGAGTCGGGAAAGTTCAACTTGAACCGCGTCGACGAAAATATCCTCAGGAATATTTTCACCCACCTCGCAATCGACGAGCGGCTCGTGAACGTCCTTACCGACTCGATCATGGATTGGCGCGACGACGACGATCTGCACCGTCTGAACGGCGCCGAGAGCGATTATTACCGGACTCTCTCGCCGCCCTATACGGCCAAGAACGGCCCCTTCGACTCGGTCGAGGACCTCCTCTGGGTGCGGGGCGTCACGCCGGAGCTTTTTTACGGCGGCGAAGGCCGGGTCGGGCTCCGGGAGATTTTCACCGTCGACAGTCCCGCCGGGGGCAACCTGCGCACGATGACGCCGGAGGTGTGCGTGGCGCTGGTCGGAGCTACCCTGCAGAAATGCCAGGAGTTCATCGGCCAGCGGGCCAAGCTCTCGGAAAAAACCCTGGCGGACCTGCTGAGGCTTTTGGGGATTCGGGACGACAGCCTGGTCCGGCGGCAGGTTATGTTTGCCAACCCCACTGTGATAACGATCGAGGCGAGGGGGCACCAGGCCGAGTCGCGCTCGGAGCGGCAGGTGCGGGGGGTGGTCCGGCTCATGGGCGGGGAGAGGGGATTCGAGCTGCTGCGCTGGCTCGATCGGGATATCATCAGGACCGAACAGGGAGGAGTGGCCGACGGGTAAGGAGTCCGGCCAGACGATCGATGGTTTATCCGCGCTGGTTTAAAGAAATTTCCCGAGCCGACTTCGTCAGGGCCGTCGGCGTCTATGTCACGCCGGAGCGCTTCTACGTCGTGCGCCTCAGGAAAAACCTGACCGCCTTGAGCGTGGTCGAGGCGCATTCGCGCGAGATCGCGGCTTCCGACGACCCCGCCGCGCGGAAGCAGGCGCTCGGCGACGCGCTCCGCTCGCTCGTGCATTTCAACGCGGCCAGGGACCCGATCTATATTTGCCTCTCTTCGGACCAGGTGATGAGCCTGGAGATGTCACTGCCGCAGGTCGCGGGGGACAATATCCCGCAGGTGGTGAACTACGAGATCGAAAGATACCTGCCGTTTCGCCGCGAGGACGTTTATTACGACTATCTCCCCATGGGCGCGAAAGGGGACAAGGTCTCGGTGCTGCTCTTCGCGGCCGAGAAAAAGGCGGTCGACGAAGTCCTCGAGGTGTTCGCCGGCTTCGGCGCCAGCTTGAAGGGCGTGGAGAGCTCGTCCACGGCGCTTTCCAATTATCTTCTCTTCTGCACCGGCGGGCTCAGCGGTCCGGCCCTGCTGCTCGGCGGGCAGAATCACGATTGGGAGCTGACCGGGCTCGAAGCCAAAAACAACGGCTGGAAGCAGGAGGCGGTCTTCGCCTTCAGCCACAGGCTGCCGCAGTCGGACTGGGTCCAGGGGCCGGGGCGGGAGCTTTTTAACAGCTCGCTCCGCGACTCGTCGCGGTTTTTCGGCTGGGGCAACGCGGCGGAGTTCTTGAGCGCGGTCAACGAAAACTCGACGGCCTATGAAGACCTGTTCGACCTGGGCAAGGGCAGGCTCGGCAAGAGCGACGGGATGACCGACCCCGCTTTTCTCCCCGCCATCGGCGCGGCGCTGCGCGGGCTCCGCGAGGCGACGTTCGGCGTCAATCTGCTGCCCGGCGCGAAGAAAGAAGGGCGGTCCAAGGCGCTCTCCTGGCTGAACGCGGCGCTCGGCGTCCTGCTCGCGCTCGGCCTCGTCGCATGGGGCATGAGCTACGCCGTCAAAGACGAAATACGGCTGCGCCAGATGCAGAAGGAAAACTTGAAAGTGTCGCCCGCGGTCGAAGGGCTCAAGCGCGAAGAGACCGAGCTTACCCGCTTGCGGAAGGAAGTCGCGTTCTTCTCCGATCTCGGCGCGCGGCGGGGGATCGTGACGCGCGTGCTCGACGAGCTCTCACGCATCGTGCCGATCAGCGCCTACGTCACCAACCTGCGCTATCGCGACGGCACGCTGGAGATTCAGGGCAGCGCCGAGAACGCATCGAGCCTGATTCCCCTGCTGGAGCGCTCGCCGGTGTTCGAGAACGTCGCTTTCAACGCTCCGTCGAGCCGGGGACGCGACGGTAAGGAGACTTTTTCCATCAAGGCGGACATCGAAAAAACCAAAGGCCAGCCCAAAGCCGAGGCGGCCAAAAGCGCGGCGTCCAGCACCGAGCCGTCCAAAGCCGAGCCGGCTAAGACCGCGCCTTCCAAGACCGAGCCTTCCAAGGCGCCGCTCAAACCCGAGCCGCCCAAGCTTCAGCAGCCGAAGGCGGGGGGCGCCAGGCCATGAACCGCATCCGGCGCATATGGCAGCGGCTCTCTCGGCGGGAGAAGGGCCTGGTGATCGCGACCGTGGCGATCTTCGGCCTGCTCGTGGGCCGCTCCCTGG
>WNFL01149357.1_pt1 | contig 24569 bp, 27 predicted proteins | sample 5400361 | NCBI WGS metagenome assembly WNFL01 (sample SAMN13153351, study PRJNA577476) | soil metagenome | isolation source: 40 cm soil on Douglas fir-dominated hillslope | place: USA:California | collected 2013-09-17
GCTCGACGAGATTTCACGAGGATCGAAGTCAACTCAGTGCCCGAAGAACTGCGCCTTGACCACTCCGGATCCGCACAGGTGCACGTTATGGTGGAGTCCTGCCTCCTATGACGAACCGACAGAGGAGGGCACTCGACTTACTGGGGCACACGAGACAGGCCCGCACAGGGTCGCCCGCGAAATGCAAGGACTGGCCCTCAAAGGGTTCGCCCGGTGATCAGTAAAGAGGGTCAACACCTCGGGGATAGGGTAATGGCACTGCTGTCATGTAACAGGCCACTAGAGGGTCAACACCTCGGGGATGAAGGCAGGCTCCGGCCGCCTGGGGTCAGCATGCGTTGCGCGAGGCAAAGGGCAGGCTCCGTGATAGAGCCTGCCGGGAGATGCTCGACGACGAGCGGGTCAGCGAAGGTACACGACTAAAACAGGGGGGGAGGGTCCATACGCCCTACTCCAAGGCCGGGGGGTGGGGCGCCGCGGTTTCCCGGGACGTCCAGCCCAACCTCTTTCGCCGCTGTTTTACGACGGTACCCAATCTAGGCCGTCCTAAGACGACCCCAGGTGTAACCGTCCAAACTGTCTGCGTCGACGTTTGGGGGGAATGGCACCTCAGGCACTCGAATATGGGGCCTCTCAGGCCCCGCTAAGCATAGTTGATTTACCCCCCTGAAGGGGGTCCGCCGTTCCGTCAGCAGTCAGCATCTCACGTTAGCGAACGGACCACAGGGGGAATGGAGCGCAGCGCGCGGGTCAGTAGGCCGAATGGGTACGGCGCGCGGTCAGCGAACGACGACGCGACGCAGGGGCAATGACGAACCGAGCGACATGCGCCCGGCAGCCCCCACGTCGATGTAAGTAACCACCCTTAGCAGCGAGAGAAGACTCACTGACGCCTGGAACTACGTGAAAGTAGTGGTCGGGTCCAAGCTCCGCGCCGAGCTCCAAATGAAGAGCGGGCATTCACTTTGGGCAAGGTACCGAGAGGCGAGCGAAATCTTCGACCTTCATGGACTTTTCAATGATTACTGGAGCTCTAACAAACACGAGTTCGTCGTACTGAGTCAGTCGTTATCACCCATGAGTCCCTGCATTATCTTATTGAGAAGCACAGACACTGTGGTCATTGGAAAGTACAGTGGCTCTCTAGAATTACGATTCTCTGCCAATGCAACCGTTCGTACCCTTGCCACTCGCCATCCCCGTCAACTAAGAATGTCCGCGTAGGCGGAAGTTCTACGCTCGTCACTCCGTGAACTTGAAGGATTGCTAAAGGAGTACTCACCACTGATGAGTGGATCGATTGAGAAGTCTGTGGATAAGGCGATTAAATTGGGGGCTGTTTTTGCAGAGGTCGGTACTCCGACATCCACATGGAAACGAGCCAGACATTGACACCTTTTAGTTGAATCCAATTGCAAAGGCTGTCTTCGGTGTTGCCAGCATCACATTTGAGGTTTGTGCTAACCAGGCTACTGGCATAATTGGAGGCAGAAATAACCCTTTGACGGCCTAGCTCTTGAAGGAACAAAACAAGTATGACCAAATGCCGTCGGGCCTCTGTGATCGGTTGCAGCGGATTTTGCCTTTGGCGAAGAAGGTCGCAGATGAAATCGTCTCCGAAGAGACTGAAATCTTGAAGGAGCTCATCCCGCGAATGTTTGAAGTAATGCACAGGGTCGCTAAATTATCATGCGATTATGTCAAACGTGGTAGGTGTTGACCCCTTTGTTTGACAAATGCTAAGGGTCGCAGCGAGAACGATCGGTAGCCCAGCGTACCCGGAGATGATCGAAGAAATGGACAGAGAGCTAACCAAGGTAGTCGAAGATTTCGACCGTGCAGTAGGTGTTGAGGCTCTCCGCCTAGCCAATGAGACCAGTAAGCCCTCATTTTCTGCATCAATCGATAGCTGATCCTCAAGGGTTTGGTGCAGAGCGAGAGCGAGTGGAGCAAGAGCGAGCAGAGCAAGAGCGAGCAGAGCAAGAGTTTTTGTTCAGGCGCCTTAAGCCTGTCGATACCGGCTATCGCCGCAATCTCTGCTGTATGGACGGCACCCGCCAATCTCTCCTCGATCAGGTCATGGACTGGGTAGCCAATAAATCGGGGCAAGAGAATGATCTCCAGAGTAATGCGTACTGGATCTACGGCTCACCCGGAATCGGAAAAACCGCATTAGCGCATTCGATCTGTGCAAACCTTCACGAGCGAAACCATCTCGCTGGAGCCTTTTTCTGCCGGAGGGACGACCCGAATATGAGCGAACCCATAAACATCCTTCTGACTTTCATTTACAAACTCGCTATAATCTTCCCCCCTTTTCGGACCATTGTAGCAAAACACCTTCGTGACGACCCAAACCTAACTCCAGAGTCGATGAAGGGCTCTTTCTTCCTTGAGTTCATCCGCTCCCTTCCTCGCCACCCGGAGCACACTCTAGCCTTTCTCATTGACGCACTTGACAAGTGTGGCAACGCTCGGAGTCGCCTAGGTCTCCTGAAGGATCTGACCGATGCAGCTGCACAAGCTTCGTGGCTCAAGATTATCATCACCAGCAGAACCGAAGTCGATATCCAACATTTCTTTGACACCCTGACCCAGCCGTCGTATTTGCCATATGATTTGGCTACAGATCACGATGCCAGTGCTGACTTGCGGACCTTCGCCCGAAGCCAGTTCGATTTGGTGATCTCGGATTGGCATCTCCCCACTCCGTGGCCTGAAGAATCGGACTTCGACAGAGCTATCTCTCGGGCAAATGGTCTTTTCATCTTCATCAAGACCCTCATTCTTGTCCTTGAACATTGTGAGGACCCCAAGAAGTCTTTGAAGACCGCTTTGCAGGACTCAGCCGGCGCTGGCTTAGATCCTCTATACGAACTTTACTCCAGTATCCTCAAAGCGCAAATATGGCATAATAGCACTGAGTTTCAGGGGATGATCGGAGTGCTTCTTACAACAGCTCTGCACCGTGCACTGTGCGATGAGACGATTGCAGAGCTGGCGGGAGTAGAACCCTATCTTGTTAAGAAGTGGGTGGATGCCCTCAGCTCTTTACTACATCAAGATGAAGTGGCCAATAGAGGGATTCGTGTTCGGCATTTGTCGATTTACGATTTCTTTGTCAGCGATCGCTGCGGATGTCAAGTAAACCTCCAATACACGGACATGCAGCTGGGGATTTCGTGCCTCAGGACGATGGTTACGCAACTCCGTTTCAACATCTGCAAGCTCGAAGATTCCCGGCTCGCTAATGCAGACATTAAAGATCTCCCATCCCGAGTTAAAGAGAACGTTTCAGACCCCTTGCAGTATAGTTGTCTCCATTGGTCGAACCATCTTTGCTTCCCTCCAGACAACAGCGATCAGCGCGTGTCAGTATTGGGAAGCTTAAAGCAATTCTTTGAAGGATTATATCCATTATTTTGGGTTGAAGTGTTGAGCGTTATGGGGATGGTCCCAATTGGTGCTCCAAGCCTTCGGAGGTTGATATCCTGGGTCAGGCCGGTGAGTACATCTGCAGCTTACTGCTAGTTTGCATTTTAAGAAAGTCGGATTGGCTGTAGGATGTGGATTCACCCCTTCTTGAGAGGATTCAGGATATTTGTCATTTCATCATCACATTCCACACCACCGTCTCCTTGAGCACTCCACACGTCTATATTTCAACACGACCATTCCTGCCCTCACAGTCACCTTTATCAAGAATCTTCAGCAGAGAATTTAGTAGGGCCATCAAGATGCGAGAAGGGAATCTGTTGTCGTGGCCAGCGCCGCCATTGGAATGGACTGGACACACTAACGCCGTCCGGTGCATAAACTATTCCCCGAATGGGACCCGTGTTGTCACCGGATCCGAGGACAAAACGATTCGGATCTGGGATGTTGAGTCTGGTGCTGTTGTTTGCGGGCCTCTAACAGGGCATGACAGGAGTGTGACCTCCATTGCTTACTCTCCCGATGGGCGGTACATCATCTCCGGATCCGACGACTGCACAATTAAAATCTGGGATGCCGAGACCGGTGCAGCAGTCGGCAAGTCTCTGGAGGGGCATACTGGCAAGGTGAACTCCGTTGCTTTCTCTCCCGATGGGCGGCACATCATCTCCGGAGCCAATGACGAAACTATTCGAATTTGGGATGCAGATACGGGTATTGAAGTAGGCGAGCCTCTCGAAGGGCACAGTGGCTGTGTTCGGTCCGTGTCTTACTCCCCCGATGGGCGCCACATCATCTCCGGATCCGACGACTACACTATTCAAATTTGGGATGCGGAGACTGGTGTTGAAGTAGGCGAGCCTCTCGAAGGGCACACTGACTGTGTGCAGTCCGTGGCTTGCTCCCCCGATGGGCAGCACATCATCTCCGGATCCAAGGACCGTACCATTCGAATATGGGACATGGGGACTGGCGCTGCCGTCGGCAAACCTCTCGAGGGACACACTAAGGGTGTGCAATCCGTTGCTTACTCTCCCGATAAGCGGCGCATCATCTCCGGATCTCAGGACTGTACCATTCAAATCTGGGATGCAGAGACTGGTGCTGTAATTGGAAAGCCTCTCGAGGGGCATACTTTCTTTGTGACCTCGGTCGCTTACTCTCCTGATGGGCGGCACATTATGTCCGGATCCGATGATTGCACCATTCGAATTTGGGATGAGGAGACTGGTGCTGCAATCGGTGAGCCTCTCGAGGGGCATGCTAGCGCGGTGGATTCAGTTGCTTTCTCTCCCGATGGGCGGCACATCATATCCGGATCCTACGACTACACCATCCGAATTTGGGATGCTGAGACTGGTGCTTCAGTAGGAAAATCTCTCGAAGGGCACACCGACTGGGTGCGGTCCGTTGCTTACTCTCCAACTGGGGGGCACATCGTCTCCGGATCCGACGACTGCACCGTTCGAATCTGGGATGCCGAGACTAGTGCTGCGGTAGGCAACCCTCTCGAGGGACACACTAGCCGGGTGCTCTCCGTTGCTTATTCTTCTGATGGGCGGCGCATCATCTCCGGATCCGGGGATCGCACCATCCGAATTTGGGATGCTGAAACTGGTGCTTCAGTAGGAAAATCTCTCGAAGGGCACACCGACTGGGTGCGGTCCGTTGCTTACTCTCCCGATGGGCAGCACATCATCTCCGGATCCGGTGACTGCACCGTTCGAATCTGGGATGCCGAAACTAGTGCTGCGGTAGGCAATCCTCTCGAGGGACACACTGACTATGTGTTCTCCATTGCTTATTCTTCCGATGGGCGACGCATCATCTCCGGATCCGAGGATTGCACCATTCGAACCTGGGATGCCGAGACTGGTGCTTCCATTGGCAAGTCTCTCAAAGGGCATGCGAGCGGGGTGCTCTCCCTTGCTTACTCTCCCGATGGACGGCACATTATCTCCGGATCCGATGATGACACCATTCGCATTTGGGATGCCGAGACTGGCGCTGCCATCGGCAAGTCTCTTGAAGGGCATGCTAGCGCGGTGAACTCCGTTGCTTACTCTCCCGATGGGCGGTATATCATCTCTGGATCCGACGACCACACCATTAAAACCTGGTATGCAGAGACTGGTGCTGCATTCGGCAAGCTCCTCGATGGACATGCACTCTCTCCCCATGGGTGCCACATCAGCTCCGGATCCAGAAACGACACCACCCCTGTGTGGGATGAATTCCCATATGGTCCCTTCCAATCACGTTCTTGTAACCCAGAGTATACTGAGTTTTGTGCAAAGCCCGACCTGGATGGTTGGGTCAGAGACTCAAAAGGTGGCTTACTATACTGGGTACCCCCAGACTTTCGTCCAGGCCTGCACTCACCTGCTCGCCTGACAATCCCCCTGACATCTCGTACTCGATCCGTTTCTCTTAATTTTGATGACGTTGCCTTGGGAACCTCTTGGACCCAAATTTTCAACAGCGCACCTTCTTAGCCTCTTTTTCACTCAACTCTACGCATGTAGTACTGTGGTATATTAGTTGCCCTTTGGGTATTGAAGTTCCCGTCTATCATCATTGATAGGGGCATGAGATGGGTGAGTCATTTATCAGAGAAGTCTTTCCAGATACGCCAAAAGGGGCTCTGGAGCGGGTAATACCGCTCAAATCTGGAGCTGAAGTGGACACAGGCCCATTTGTAAGTTGAACTGGATGGGCGACCACATGAACCACGGACGGAAGCAGGCTATAGATATAAGAGGCAAATAAAAAGAAGATAAGACGCGGCTCGCTGAGCTGATCTCGCGCTGGAAGGATGTTGACCTACACCCACCCGATACTGACTGGGAGAGTGTGACGTGCAAGACACGCGAGTTGCTCGAGGTCCATCCAGGAGACAGGAGAGACTAAATGGAACGGATGAGAGGCTCTACATAACGAAAATCATTGGGCTCACCGCATCATTGGTTGAAAGAATATAAACAAGCGAGGCGGGTGAATGGTAGTTCCCGCACCACTGCAGAGAACTCCGCAAGCACCGCGCTCAGTGGACGACCTGAATAATAAGGAGACGAGCGGCGTTGGGCACCTTCGTTTCTTCGCTGGTCTCTACAGCCATAGCTGTTCCACGGCTTCAAACCAACCTTCAGAAATGAAAAGTTCCGATCTGATCGCCTACGATGAGTGCGCATTTCGGTTGGCCGAGTTAACTAATGAACCCATGTTCCTGGGGGCAACAAAGCACGCTGTTTAAGGAGAACGCGATGGCTATATACTTATGGGGCCGATTGTATAACTGGTAGGCAGTGGTATATATGAAATATAGATGGTATGAGTGTATATTCAAATGATCAAATTCCGTTGTGACTGCGAAATAACAGATATTTCTGTTGCTGGCAGTTCTCGCATGCGCCAAGCGCGGGTCAAGTCATTTTCACATGTCCTCTGTGTCCTCGGGTATACTAAACCTCTCAGTTTGCATCCGCATATACTGTGTGCTGCTTCTGTGTTGCTTCGTGTCACTTTTACAACGTGTAGTGTATCGTTACAAATTCTACAATTAAGTAGAGATGACCCTGGGTCAGATATAGCGTGTAAACGAGGGTATCTTGAGGCAAACGCATCTCATGGGGCGCTCAAGGGTTGCAAATCTTTCATAATCGGAACCGGGAGGAAGGACGCGCGTTTGATTAGATGTAAATATAGCGAGCTCATCTACCCCTATTACCAGAAATATTAAATGACGGGGGTCGCATGGAGACGCAGTGTTGTAAACGCGAGACGCGCATAATGACGCGTTGATAAACAAGATACTGTTATGTATGTAGTAGATGACCCATGGCACGACGACGGATAAGGGCGCAAAAGACGTCAGTTCGCGGGTATCAGTTCGGCGACGTAGTGTTGCTCAAGGCGCGTCAGCGAGAAACGACCCAAGTGCGAGGCATGATATATGGGCTAATAGATGGCAACCAACACAGGCGATGGCGGGGGATCACCCGTTAGTTCATGGGCAGGGTCATGTTGAAGAGAAGCGACACAATCGAGCGATTGAATTACGATCCCGTCACGTGATCCCTACTGGAACATTGGACCATGGTTGAGGGACCCAGTGAACGCCGAACGTCGCCAGCGAATTCTGTCTGCTCATATACTGAGGCCTTGTTTTTTTTACAAACGGAGGGGCGCACTCCTGTGCGCACTCTTCGATTTCATAAAATTGAAAGAACCAGACGAGAACCACTGGTAGCAAATGGCTGGACGACCACAGCCTCTAGATGACATAAACGTTCGACCAACTTTGATTGGCGCCGCGTAGGAGTGAAGTAGCCACGCTGCCCACGACTGCCACGGCTTTATGAACAAGCGGAGGTATCAAAACACACCGCACGTACGCATCGCTAACCTCAATCACGGCCACTGGTCTTCGTGCACAAGTGTGCCAGTCGTCTTTATTGGTGTCTGGATGACACCACTAGTAATCTCGAAATGTGGCAATCTGGAAAACCCGATCCACCCTTTATCAGACCAGTTCACTCGCTTCACTCCCTCGTGGGAGGTAGCTACATCGCTCATGTATGATCCACCCACGCCTGATGTCACACAAACAGTGGGACCTGCCGCCAGACGAATAGAAAAGTGTAAGACTATTTATCATAAACGTAGTCTCCGTCCTGGTTGGCCGCGTGCCTCATTCCCTGTGCCCAATAATCACCCTTTTCTTTGGAACTAGACCCGAAGTCGAAAACGTCAATGAGAACCTCCCTTGGCCATCTTTCGTCCTTTGGTCACTCGCCCGTGTCCTGGGCCACTTATTCTCTGTTTCACCTTCCAGCCAAGATTTGTATCCAATAACCCACATATCCCTGATGGCTGTGCCCTTGTCGCTCATTACACGCCGCACCGTCTTGTTAAACAACTGGACTTCGCGCCCCAAACGCGGTTAAGGTTCTCTATATATGGGTCTCAGAATAGATGTAAATCCTTTCCTTCCACCAAACACGAGGTAAACAGAAGCGCGCCCGTGCAGCCGCGCGGTGGTGGGTACCTTTCACCTGGGAGCCCGGGAGTCTCGGTCGTAGGCGGTGGGGACCCCGGTCATAAACAGGCGCTTGCATTTCGGCGGGCACCCACGCCCGAAGACCGAGCGCTGGTATAACGAGAAGGCATAGCATGGAGCTGTGGAGGGCTTTTGGGACAGTTTTGTCGAAACGCGGATTCGCTCCCAAGCCAAGCCCCGGGAATGGATAGATGGGTTGCTCGGAAACGAAAGGGCCAATCCGGGTTCAGCCATTGGTAATGTCTTCCGAGACTCTTTAAAACCCGGACTAGGCGAACCAGGCGTCTCTCTCTCGCTCAAGTTACCATACCCCAACAGCCCCCTCCTCCGCCTCCTCCGCCTTCGAACGGTCTCTGTCATGTCTCGCGCCGCACATGTTCAGACCTTCGAGGATGCTCGAAGACTCTTCAAGCCTCTTTGCGCAGGTCCCATACCTCGCGATACATATGAACGGCCTCGCTGGGAAATGTCGGGAGCGTAAGTGCAGGTCTACCCAATGTTTCACAGTCATTGACCTTGTCCCAGACATCTCATGATCACAGAGCAGGTGGCTAATATATATGAGAAGATCGATTCTATCCCCGCGAATGAGGAACAACTCTTTGCAACATTTGTACTGATAGGTGTACTCACCATTCACCATCACCACCACATAGAGGAGACACTTTGGTGTAGGTCCTTGTGCAATCCTAATTTGTCCAGTATTAATTTCATCTTGTGATAACCAGTCCCAAAGATGGAACCCGAATTCACTTCCCCAGCATTGCAGGAGCATGGCTTATTTACTGATACCTTGGACGAGCTGGAGGAGTACCTCATGAATGTGCTCGCCGTGAAGAAAGACTCAAAAGGCTCGCCAATTCCTGATCCTACCAAGACCAAGATTCCATATGATCGCAATAAGGTCATAGAGCTCTTTGACAGAATGATAGCGCCACTATTTGACCATGTGAGCTCGGCTCGCTCGACAACGCCAGCCAGGTCGTATTCTAACCAGTCTCAATCAGCTCTCCAAAGAGGTAGGATACCTGGACCCAGCTAAAATCAAAGCGTCTGGTCTTTCGGAACAGAGACTGAACGATATATCCACCTCTATCGAGCAGTATATCCAATCGGACGTTGTAAGTGCATGCCGCTTTTGCCCCATCAACCCTATATTTACAGCTTGACAGGATGTTTTCATGTTGCCGTACGTCGTCGGTCATATTCCTCCTGGCACAGGGTTCCCGCCACTGCCGCCGTTTCTTGTCAAATTCTTGATCCCTTATGTCTTCTGGTGGAAGCATCGCAGGCTCTGGAGGTACCTTCCCACTTTCCGGAAATGAGCATTCCTATTATGTAGCTGTGATTGCTTGAACGTTGTGATAGTGTTACATCAGCTTGTTCTACATCGAAAACACTTATTATAGAAACGCCTACCAGTGATACATTCACATTCCGAGAAAATCAGAAAATTACAGATACAGTAAATTATCACAGATTGTCTCCAAACGCCCTCCGACACACACAATACCAAAAAAAAAAACCACGGGAGCTAATCAATCTCCATCACGTCCGCATCGGCGGTTTTCACATCTGATGTACTCTCCTCCCTATCCAAGAGGCCTGCGTCGTCACCCTTGGTCGCGCTGCCGAATTTCTGTACACGATGCGAGAGATCGCCCAGATGTTGCCCTCGACTCTTGTAGACCTCCTCGTCGATGGTACTGCAAGTGACGAAGCGATACAGGTTTGCTGTTTTTGTTTGCCCGTACCGTCGAATACGGCCTATGGCTTGAGTCTCCGCCTGGTTGTACTCGTGCTGAACCCTTGCGAGCAGCGGCGAAATGAAGATCGTATGATTGGCTACCGTCAGGTTCCTAAGTACCATTAATTAGTCTTACACGTGGATGAGTTGATGAGGCTCACCCTCCACTTGCGCTCTCGTCTCCAAGGTTCAACAAAAGGATGCGCGACTTGGAATTGGGGTTTTGGAAGTCTTGCAGAACCTTGCTCTGCTTGATAGCCGTACCGCGGATCTCGGAGAACACGATCTTGCGAGCCTCCAAAGCTTCCGCGACTTTTTTGGTCAAGTCCGGGAATTGAACGAAAATAAGAATGCGCTCGTGAGATGGAATCGATCTAGCCCAACATCAGCGACAATAAATCAGCGGCCAATCTGAGACGTACTGAATCAAGGCCATAATATCTTCCAGCTTCTGGCCCCAGTGTCGTCCTTGACCGTCCGCACTCCTGTCTTTGCCTAGAATATCTCCTGGAACAACAAACAGCGGGTTAGCGCCGATTTTACAGTCATGCGGATGCTTGATGCAAAGCTCGTTGGCTGCCTGAGCCCTGACGCAGGGAGTGCACCCAACATGGCCGCAAGATGAGAGTATCGAAAGTTCATTGAGGGGGACGCCCTTTCGTCCACATGCAGGGCAATCGCGAGTGACGACGATGTCCTCTCGCTGGAACTCGCGGACACACTCGAAGAATCTCATGGAACGAATTCGTCCTCCCAACTCCTTTGCCAACGCTCGTAGCTCGTGAGAAAGCTCCCTTAAGGCCCATCTGCGGTCTTCTTCCGTCTTTGGGGGGTCCTCTTCCTCAGATTCGGGGGACTCGTCGTCGGACTTGGCCTCAGGCTCGTCCTCTTCGGGCTCAGAGCCCTTCTTCCCTTTGCCTTTGGATTTAACCTTTCCTTTTCCTTTCTTTGCTCCGCGGGCATTCAAGAGTTTTCAGCGACGAGTTCGGGATTCTTTGCATCTTGGACCAGTGAGGTCAACACAGCGGTGGTGTCTGTGTCAACCTGGGAGCCTTGTTTGAACTCGTTGAGTGCCTGACGAAAATGCGAGTTTTCGTCCCTATCCTTGATAGAACGCTCCAGCGTGAAAGCTTTGTCAAGCTTGAAGAGGAGTTCATTTTTGCACTCTTCAAACTCAGCTTGGCGATGAGAGAAGATGATATCGCAAGCTTTCATGGAGTTTTGAGCGTCGTTCGCCTTGCAATCGAAATGAGACGCTGCTTTGAGGAGCGCTTCTTCCGGGGTCCTGAAGGGTTGTCAATACGTGTCAATCGTTTATTACTGTACATACTTAGACTCGCCAAGGGCATCGTCCAGTCGACGGGTGCGATCGTTTTTTGCTTTGCCACCTGTCTTCTTCATCTTGAGCTCTTGAAGGCGAAGATGATGATCGAGTTCCAAGTAGATGGCACGCTCTGAGGCCGATAATTTGACCGCATGGATGTGTTCCACCATCGGAATCTCATCAATTTCTGCGATATTCTGGGAAGAAACGGTGAGATACTGCCGAAAGTAATGAGGAAGACAACATGCCTGACGAACGAAGCGGTCAAGGAAACCTTGGGCGATTTCCTGCCGAGCTCGATGCCAGTGAGCGGTGCGAACTTCGCGGAAAGAATGGAAGGCCTCCGCAGCTGCAAATATTATCAGCGCCAGGAGAGTAGTGCGTCACTCGAACTAACCGGTCTTGTCCTGAATCTTGGCTTTTACTTCTTCAGTTGTCCCCTCCGCGTCGTCGTCCACTCCGAGATGGATACCCAGGAACGTCGCAATACCCTTCACTGCAGCAAAGTCACCGGTCGGGGGTGTACCCGACATCACCCAACGGCAAGTTGCAGCCAATTGAGTAACGTACGCGTGCGCCACTTGTTCCTTCTTCGTATACGTGAACTCGTCAATCACAATCCGGTGGAAGTGGAACATGTGGAGAGGCGGGGCGTGCATTTGTGTCCAGTCTTCTTGCACATCCCTGGTATCCAGTTTCCAGGGATCCATGATGGCCCGCGACTTTTTCGGCTTCTCGACCTTTGGCTTCTTCTTCACAGGCCCCTCTACAGCCTTGCTACCTTCGTCGTCCGACCTAACCTTTCTCTTCTTCGAGGCCTTAGGCTTTGCAGCTGGTCGTTTGACAGGTTTCGGAGCGGTAGCCTTGCCCTTGCCCATCTTCGGATTCTCTTCCTCTTCTTCCACGGAGAGGACTGCATCCTCCCCATCCTCCTCATCCTCCTCATCCACCATATCGCTCTCGAGCTCGAAGTCAGAAGCTGCTTCTTCCTCCGAAAGCAAAACAAAATCGCCCTCGTCAGTAGCCTCGGACCTTCCAGAACGCCTCCTGATGGGCTGATCGTCTTCCTCCTCTTCGTCGGTGTCGACAATGTACGTGGCAGCGACGATGGACTTACGCCTCCTTACAAGGCCATCCGAGGGGCCGCCAGATGAAGCGACCGACGAGGTTTCTGTGTCAGTCCCTGCTTCGCTTACGACCTTCGCCTTTGCCATTTTTCGAGTGAGCTCCTCCAGCCTGGGAACCTCCACGCAATCGAAAACCAGCCTTTTCGGCTTGGGTTGTGGCTCGGATGGAAGAGAATCGGTCTTGACAGGAACTTCGGCACTAACAATTGGTTTCGCTTTGACGACGGCTTTTTGTCTCGGCTTATCGTCAACCACTTCTTGCAAAGCTTTCGACCTCTCCTCGTTAGCCTTGGCGTACGCGCTGCCTTTGAGACGTTTTGGCTGAATGAACTGCTCTTGTTGATCGGCTAGAGCCAAGTATGAGTACAGTATTTATCCGGGCGAACCAATGCGTACCATTTTCGTGAGCCTTCTTGATGTGGGTCATAACCGACTTCGCACCCTCCTTTTGCAGTCGTTCCACCTGTTGCGCAAGGGCCTCTTTAGCTAGTTTGAGCCGCTCGCGTTGGTAACGAGTCGCCTTGTCGGGAATATAGACGCCGGAGAAACTTGAGAGGTTCTCGCCATAGTGAGGCTGGTTGAAGATCGAGGAAGCCACAATGATGATATCCGCATCTTGGACGTCCTCGATGGTTAGTTTATTGATGCTGGATCCTTGGTGCAAAACCTCCACTTTGACGCTCTTAGGCTTAAAGAATTTCTTCACCTCATCCGCCCATTGAAGACATAGGTGTGCAGGAACGACAACAACAGTGGCCTTAACGGGTATCGTCCCTGAAACCCGATCCTCCCGTTTGGCCAACTTTCCGGGACGACTGTCAATCAAACCGAGCATGATAGCAGTTTTCCCGTAGCCAACTTGGTCGGCGAGCACCCCTCCTCGGACCATAACATCGCGGCGAGCACGACCTTCGATTCTCCAACCCAGATGCTCCGATACTCCCTCACAAATTTCCATCTCTACGAACGGCTCGATCTTTGGGCTTTCTTGAGCGATCATCCAAGTCAGGGACCGTAGCTGTTCGGGCCGTAGTGGGATCTTGAATTGCTCTGGTTGTTTGGTGGGTCGGTCGTGTCTGTTGCTTGAGAGGACGAAATTGGGCTTGGAGAGGACCGCGGCAGGGACGTAGTTGGTATCAAGCCGCCAATCTGCGTTGATAGTTCCCTTGCGGTTTAGACCGCCGTTGGGAAGCAGCGATGCAGCCCGATGCACAAGGGTAACAGGGTTGACGCCTATAACGACTTCGCCAAACCGAGTAGTGGTCGAATATTTCACGTGGATCTGGAAGGGACTGGGTCGAGTCTTGAGGGCGCGCTCGTATGGGGCGGCTTGCTGGGGATCCTCGATTGCCTTGACTTCGTACGAGTTGCCTTTCGGCTTCTTGAACCACCGAATTTCAGGAGGAGTTGGGGCACATCTCTCGCAGCTACAATGGCTTCCATCATGCGGTAAATCGACGGGGATCCAATCCGCGATGTGCGGTACTGTGCGGATACGAGAATCTCGCGTTCACGAAGTTCATCGACTTCGAACCACTTATCCCTTGGCCACAGAGGATCTGGACTCACACCGAGTAGCACTCGACATGCGAGCAGAGCTGTAGCTTTCGCGCATGCCTCGTTGTTGAACGCAACGCCAAGTACACCAGAAGGTACCGCGTAGGAAGCGTTCATGGCAGGGGGACACTGGAGGGTAAGTCAGTAAAAGGAAGGGACGACTCTGCCGGACTACGTACTCTGCAGACCAGCTCTGGGGCAACGACCCATTCGAAGGCAATATTGCACTTCACCTTCTTACTCGCAGCATCCGACTGCCGCCAGCTTGGATCAAGAGATGCAACAACTGGCCGGTATTCTTTGAACTCTAGCCGCCGCTTGTTTGTCGAGAAGACGAAGGGATCCCAACTGGGCTCTCTGCACCGTGTAGGGTCGAGGAAGAAGAATAGTTCTGGCTTCTCCGGGTCCGGTGGATTGCCGTTGATGTCTCTGGTTTGTTTGTGCAACGATGCGCTTGCAGTCCCGCACTTAGGCAAATACAGATAGGTCCCTTGCACATCACGGTCGAATCGATTGGCACACGTCGGGTCCTCGAGGGTAATAGAAAGCTGTTTCCAGACCCGCTTGTCCTTGAGCTCCTTCGTCATCACTCCTAACGACTTCTCCCAGGAATCTACTAGACCATCGTCGTCACCGCCGCCTGGTCGGACCCCAGAAATCACCAGGTTGACGGTGGACTTCGAGGGGATCGCATACTGCCACTGTCCACCTAAGGTGTGGCCCTTGCAGAACAGTCTGGCGACGGGTCGGGAGAGCAGAGTCCGGACGGGACTGTTGGCAGGTAGGAGAGAATCGGGGATGGCAAACAAGCGCCATTCCGGTAGCTTGGCGTAGAGGTGGAACTCAAGCCGCGCGGCAGGAGATTCCCAGACAGCTACCCAAATATCCTGGCGCTTCAGCTCGACAAAATGCAACTTCGATCCGGTAGCAATAATGACCGTATCTCTCCATGCTTTCCAATCCTCGTCGTCAACAGTCCCTTTCGCTTGAGTGCGATGGCCCTCCAAAGATTCGACGGTCTGTGGATCGAAGCGCAAAACCATAGGGAGCGCATTCTTGGCTTTTTCACCAAAGTCGCGAGGGTGAGGACGGGCGCCATCTAGCTTCATTTCTATGTAGGAATGTTCCGGCCGGATACCGCACTTGACGCAGCTGGTCGACCCGCAATCTGCGCATTCGCGTATCGGTCGGTCAGTGACAGAGCCTCGACCTTCACAGACGCACAGCCGACGGGTGGCCTTGGCTTCGGCTAGGAGTTGTTCGAGGGAGAGATTGCCTTGGGGCGAGAAGTCGAGAGGGTGAACGACAAGAGCGGAGCGACCGGAGATGCGTGTATCGAGATCCTTGATATAGGCAGGGCGAGCGATCTCCTTGGAATTGTCTACTTCCATGCTTTCGTCTCCTGGGATTGCCTCGAGTTTGACCGACTGCCTCTTGATGAGGTCGATACCGAGAGTTAGAGCACGGATGATGCACGATCCAACAACCGTTGTGGACATCGCGTTGCCGGCAAGATCTGCCAGCTGGTCCTGTGTTTCACGCGTAAGGAGCAGTCGGTCAACTGGTAGTCCTTGAAGAGCGAGCGACTCATAGCCAACGAGAGGACCACCACGGTTGGTGATGTAGGGAATCATGGTCGGGGTGAGGCACGGCGCGATACCTAGACGACCACTCCCAATTTGTCTGTCGACATTCTGGGAAAGGTTCCAAATAGTCCTGGTAATTTGTGGGCCATCGAGTCGATGAAGAAAAAGAGATGGGACATACGTTTTGTAGCTTGTGTCAATACTCTCCTTCGCTCCTCGGAGGTGAGAAATATCCAGCAGGTCTTTAACCCGAGGCACGCCGTCGCTAACCCAATCGCCCCAAACGTGGTCTTGAGGTGCAGCTCCACCACCTGAACGGCACGGTGAGTAAAGAAAACCCACCGGAGAGAACCATCACCTACTCTCAACCCAAGCGATTAACGGCCGTTTGTTTCCCAATTGTTCTTCATGACGAGCGCGAGCATGGCGCTGCTCACATCGAGCCCAATCTACCTCCTTGCGTCTGCGCTCAGCCGAGGCTTGTGATTCCATTACTAGTCGCTGACGAGACGTATGAATGCGCGGATCATCGTGGTGAAGAAGCCAGGAATCGAGAGTGGAGGATGCGGGACGTGGCATCTCCTTCTTCATAGAGTCGAGCCACTGCTCGGGGATCGCTGGCCGTCTGTCATCGACGGCTAGGAGGTAAACTCGAGTCCGCGTATGGGGGATGTAGAAGTTCTTGGTATCCAGTCTCGTCCATCCTGCGCTGTACCCGATTTCCTTGAATTTCTCTACCACACCATTCCAAGGAGCACTGCAGACATTCTCCAGGATCACAAAAGGCGGACGATGATTGGCGACCCATGAGCGCATGCCGTAGAAGGTATTTCCGGACTCTCCACCGGCGTCCATGCCCTTCTTTCGGTTATTCAGGGTCGAGTAGTCGACACAAGATGTCCCCGCGATGAGCATGTCGACGTTGCCAGGAATTTCCGCGACAGATCCGTACGCGGTCCAACTAGAATAGGATTAGAGAGCATAATGACGTAGTCCAAAGCAACTTACGCTTCCTCTCCACCCAATTCTGTCACATCGCGGAACAGAATGGGAGGATGGAAATTCCTCTCAATATACGCTTGCTTGAATGGCTCGATCTCGCAAGAGAAAACGTGATCGACTTCGAGATCCGTCCCTAATATATCCTTCATGGCTTCGCAAATTAGTTGTAGAGCAAGCAGCGGCGATTCCGTGCCAGAACACATTGTCGCCACCCTGAACTTGCGGCCTTTGAACGCTTCCGCGGCATTCTTTAACTCTGGGTTACGTCGTACGATGTCACGGAATATTTCTGGCATAGTGGAGAGAGGGGCGAGCTTCATGTCGTCAGCATGTGTTTTGTTTCGATTGAGGCCAATACCGTCTCCCTCGTCCTCTTCATCTTCTGATATAACAAGCTTCTTCTGCTTCTTCTTGCCTGCACCAGGCTTGGACGGTGCTGTGCGAGGCTTTGGAGCGGTTTTCTTTGTTGGAGGGAGGGACGGGTTTTCCTCGCCGTCCGTCATGTCCGCGGCCTGTGGCTCCCTTTGATTGGTTTCCACGAGCTCCTTCAGCTTGGCAGCCGTCGCCGCTTTGGATGACGAGGCCACTGGTCGCCTCAAAATACTCGAATCATCAGCACCGGCGTCGCTCTCGGCATCCGAGTCATGCGTTGGGCCCTCTGTTCTAGGTGCAGATTTGACCCAGCCCATGAGCGAGCCCTGTCCTTTCATTGTCGATTTGGGCGGCATCCTGGGCGACGGCAAAAGGGTCTAAGCTTGATTTTAAACTCCGCTCGAAGCGTGTCACTTAGTCAACGCAGAGTCGCGAAAAAGAATCAACGCAAGCCTGAGGATGGTGATTATCAAGACACTCTATGATCGATGGAACACGTGACCCCGGTGATCCGGTCCTTACTAAGAGCATATGGAGGACATATGGAGGACATATACTTTAATTAATTAATCAGACAGTATTGTGTTTGCACGTCTCGGCTTCGTCTATCTTCCTTGGTTCCTCTTCCACCTCCACACCCCACCAGTCGTCGCCTTCTCCACGGTAACACTGGCATCCGCGCAGATCGGTGGGTAGATACTGCTACGGTCGCCAACGATAGGTTCCTGGACACGCCTTGTCCCGTCGCCTCTATGGGCCCATTCTCATTGAGAACATCGGGTCTTCATCCAGCCCAACGACCCACCCGTTGAACACATCCTGATTCAGGAGGGAGCTCATCCTGAGGAGAATCGCCGGACGTAACGAAGACATGATTAATTGTTCGCCGTCAGCGGGGCTGAAGTTTGCATATGTTCTAGAGCTGTTCGTCTGAACGTTTCCAACGAGCCAACTACTGCTCCCTAAGCCGGCCCCGGCTCATGTCGACACACGCGAATAGATGGTGGACAGATGGACGGCATAAAGTGGTGAAAGGGTAGCTGATTCCAAGGGCGTTGGGATTACACGAAAAGGTCGGTAACACCTCTTGGGCTACAATAGCTGCTTCCCGTATCTATCTTCTAGTCGCACTTTCCTCTCGGCGCACTTCCGGGCCCATAAACTGCTGTGGCTTGCGAACAGACGATCTGTCACCACCCCGATGTCACATATTCTTATAGACCTGAGTTCAGGAAGGTCACCACCTAGGATACTCCCCAGTAAGCTGGTTACTGAGTCCGCAATATTCATCGTCAACTGTGCATCTATGGGCATAGTCTTGGGAAGGATGGAGCGCAGTCCCAGACTCTTGAGTTTCGGGTGTGACCATGCAGCAGCCTGCCGCGGGTCGCGCATACGTGGAGAAAATAGACAGAACGTAAATACACGAGCAGACGCATAAGGTGACCCTGAGGTGCGTATCCCATGGGTAGATATTGACTTCAGGAGATGGCCGTTGGTTCGAAAGAACCGAACAGTGAATGTAGAGTCGAAGTCGAGGTGAAAGTGTGACAGGTGAGTTAGGGAAGGAAGGGACACCATCACAAAAAGATCCAGCGAAGAATAGATCGGCTGGGGTGGTATATGAAGGAATGTGAGCTTAGGAATGACCACCGAAGGCGCGTCTTTATGCTCCTCGGGCTCCGGACGCTCTAAAGGCGGGCCAGGAACGCGGCCAACGCATAAGGTTTCCAGATTTGAGAGCTCTTTTGATATGTCTAGGAGGTCCCCCAGACATGGACCTTCATTTCCAACAAACTCCAGTCGTTGGATGGCCTTGAGGGAGCACAGTGCGTGTAGGACCTCCCGCGGTAGGAGGTAGCAGTCATAACTTCCAACGTCAACCGAAGTCACCACTACAATGAGATTGGGTAGCAGCGAGAGGAATTGCGCGACAAGGCCACCGTACGCGGTCCAGATATCTGTAAAAACGCGAGCGTCGGAGCGGGCTTTGAGAGCTAGATCCAGACGCCGAGTCCACCAGCCGAGCCTCCTATCGGCGTTGTGCTCGGTGTCATTGCGATTTCGAATGGGCTGTGAGACAACAGCCCGGATGCGAACTAATTGCGAGACCTCTCGAACTCGGAGCCAGGAGACGAGAAACTTGGGTACAATTTGATTGAATAGCTTGCATGTGCTCGATAGTGCTAAGAAATCGAAAACCTGGCGACGGCGTTGTGCATCGTTCCAGGCGGTCTCCCGCGGATCACCATAAATATCGACCGGTTGTACAATCGCCGAGCCTTCTATATGTTGGAAGACCCTTTCCCATATCTCCGCCGGGAACTGGTGACTCATTGCAAAGTGACTGGAAGCAAGTGATGGTGAAGTTCCTCCGGATATAATGAAGTACAGTATATCGATACATAGTTCAAAAAACGCACATAACCTAGCTTGGTCATTGCCAAGGAAGTCTCTGCTTGCCTGATGCCAGTGACATGCATGCAGCTGCCTCACAAGGTACGGGGCAACACTCAAACCGCTGTGCAAAGAGACGAAGATAAGAATGTAAGATTCAAAGTCATGTCAATTATTCTGTAGCTGAATCCCCCTTCTCTTCTGTGTTCGACTGGCTTGTCGAAGCGGCACAGTTTCCACCTAGCCCATCCAAATACATTCCTATATGTGCATTCACAAGCCTCTGTATGAGCTCCCGATCCACTTCCATATTCGTAATCGTTCCTCTCTAAACAAATATTTTGACGTCGTAAATCAGTACGAGCACGACTTGACGGAAAAGAAGGCTGGAGAATGGTAGAGTGGAAAAGTGGGGAGGAACTTACAAGAGCAAATTCAGTCCCTCTCGTGACGCGTGCATAAAGTTCCCGGAACCTCTCATGGGACTTGGGGATGCCATGGTCGGTTAGCGTGGAGAGGGTACGCTTCTTGATAGCCTGTAACACTACTCAGTCAAACAGTTGCATCCTATCCAGTACTTAAGACTGACCGTCTTATTTTTTGTCTCTATCTCGCTCTCCACAGCTCCAGTGTCTTCCTTCTCCACCTTCGCGGGCACATTAGACACCTTTACCTTGTCCTTCTCACGTCCATTTACTGGTTTGGCCTTGGTGCCAATCTCTACCACCCCAGCATGCATGCTCGTCCTCGCCTTCTTGCCGACCCTTGTTGGCGTACCAGGAATCAAAAACCCATCCTCGTCCACCATCCTCCCGCGGCTGAGTAGGTTCATACCCAGCCCTACTCCACCAGCACTCCCGCCGAAAGTAAACGAAGGCGCCTTGCCGAGTTTGCGCTGTCGCTCGGCTTCCTGGCAGGCACTAGCGAGTGCGGAGAGGGTATCCCCCGTAGCGGACCTCTTGCGTTTGAGCCCAAGCAGGTGTGTGTTGGAGCGGTTATTGACTGACAGGTGCGCGAGAGGGTGCGGACGTGGGGCGGGGTCGTCCGGCCGTGGCGTACGCTTGACTGGGGATGGATGGAGGGTAGGTGGGGCGAGGCGTGATACGCACATGCGCATTTTCGTTGATTCTCCTGCGGTTACGGCAATGGATGGAACGCCGTAGATGAGGAGGTCGGAATCGTCAGCCCCAGGGCCGTCGTTTAGTCCTATACGGATTGAAAACTCCGTTATTGGGTTGGTTGATGAGGAGAGCGGAGCGAGATTGAGATTCGGTAGACTGAGCACTCGATGGAAGAATGTGTGCGTTAGGAACGCGTCGGGATGGATATACCTAATCATATGTACATATTAAAATCAGCCAGACTCATAAAATAGCAATAGAGGAGTTCCTGCACGTGTCAGGCGGCTGCGGCTTCACCGATGCTGGTGTGGCGTGAGGCCAGATTTGATCGAAAGAAAGTAAGGACGTACATGGAGATTTCGTCAGAGAGCTCTAACCTGACATCCACCGTCTTTACAACACCGACAAGGCGCAATGCGCTACGACCACGCATCGATTCTAAGGCGAGCGGGACGAGCGAAGTTATCAATGGTCCCGGTGACTTGCAAGGAAGGTTGGCTACAAAAGTTATACCTGGATCCAGGTAGAAAACGCGTCAGCATATAGCCCCGCAGGCCTGTAGGTCCGTAGGTCTTGACCTTCCAAGGTTATCTCGGAATCTGGGAGGGAAAGCGCTCCGCGGTAGAGCAGCCGATGCGACACGTTTTTTCGCAGTGGTGGTGATGGGTTTGTTACCATCGTCGAGGATGAAGGTGCAGGCGAGGCCGTCAGCGTCACCATGGATGGACGTGGTGTGGGTTCAAGGCTAGAATCGACGGGCTGGAAACACCCCCGTTTTCAACCATGTCGCCCTATCTGCCCATCGTATCACCAAGAGTCTCCATCTTCCTATCACCCGCCCAACGCTGCGCTGCGCTGCGCGGGTCATCCTCGACTATCGAGCGACGCATTCTGGGATGGTGCTAGCTTACAGTAGTGAGAAGCAAGGAAATATTCTCTGGGAACAATAAATCTATCGATATATATTCAATATTAAGGGCAGTATAATCTGTTCCTGACCTACCTACTATCACCTATTGTCGCCTCAGAGGCAGCCTTGCCCGTCCTTTTTCCCATTTGGTCCGCCATCGGGCCTTGAGCCTGTTCCTCTCTTTAACCTTTTCCGCGACCTCAGTGCCGGTACCATCCCAACCGTACTTCCCAACATCCTCCACGAGCAAGTTCATCCCCCTTCGGTCTTTCAATCTTCCCGCGTACGCGGATGTCAACCATGTGAGATAGTCAATATCTTTCCTTCTAGGTTCTCCTCCCGGCCCTGCAGTTGACAGTCGGTGGTGGAGAATTTCAACGTCGGCAAAAGTCAGAGCGGGAGGGACAGAATCATCATTGACAAGACCACGTTCGGAGAGGCGCACTAGCGGGCGTGGACCTTCTAGACCCGGCTTAGAGACAATCACTTGAAGATCAGGGTTCAGATTCTCCGAGACCATATCGGGCGGATAGCGTTCCTGGATTTCTCGCACAAGACTCAGGGCACCCTCCAAATCATTCCATCTTTTAGGAATATCAGTAAGTAGTACCAAGGGAGGATAACCTCAACTTACAAAGTACGGACTCGAATCATCGCAGACCAGCTACGAGCTATGTCGCTTGCGGAGATTGAGGGCTTGATTACTCCGCCAATTGTCTGTTCAGGAGGTGTAGAGAGAAGGCGAACCCATCGCATGTTGGTCGCACCCTCAGAAAGTCCTTGAAGGACATTTTGGAACCTCGCCCACAACTTTTCTGCGATCTCAAGTATGATAGGGGTACGTTCCGCCGTCTTTGCATTTCCGATGCGCTGGAGTGATTTGAGCACCGTCTCGATGGAAATATCTAGGTCAAATTGAGAATGTAGGTCGAAAATCTTGGCCACTGCTTGTTCAGTGGAAGCCGAGTGACTGAAGTGGACCCCCAAGTATGCACTGACAAGGTGGCTGGTAATGCGGACGCCTCGGAAAATGGAGGCACTATCAGGTAGTGTTTTTTCCGTCTGCTGCTGAGCAAGAATCTGAGCAAAGAGCGTCTCAGCTTCTTGGAGCACCTCATGTGACGTTTGAGGGAGGATATAACGGTTAACCGATTTGCCAGATACTGACGTCTCCTCTGTCGGGGCTACCCTCGAGCGCTCAGAGGTTTCGTCCACTCCCTCCCGCGGTTTGAGTGGGGCGTATTCTCGACGGAAGGGAGGGCGGTATGCGCTATACGCATGAAAGATGTGTCGCATGACCCAATCGTCAATCAGCGGCGGAAGGTGGGAGGGTGACGCTAGTTGTTCTTTACCCATTTGGGTAAGAAGCCAATGGGTCTTCTGCAGGTCTCCCAGTCGCTTTGCTGCTTCGAGTAATGACATCCATATGGCCCGATTAGGCCGTAGCAATGGCATCCCATCTGCGTCTCTTCTTACGTCCACCATTTGTGATGCCATACGAAATGCCTCTATCGCAGTCGCCTTAGTCTTGGCATACACCGAAATCAGGGCTGCATATGCCTCCGTCGTGGGCTCCAATTTCTTGTCAACCGTCATCTCGATGAAGAGGTCTGAAGCACGCTCAGCATCAGGTTCGCTACCTTTTGCGCAGGCAGCGATCATGGTGGCATAGAGCTCTTTAGAGGGAGTTGGATGTGCGACGTATCGCATGTGCGCAAAGATGTCCCAGGCAAGTGCTCGACGCGGAGCGTTAGGTGAGGGCGATTTGATCAGTCCGGCGATGACTGCATGATAAGCAGCTATAGGTAGGGGCTGGTGCTCCATTTCGTGCTGGTGTAGTACATCACAAGCTTCGTGATATAGTCTAGCGTTGCACAAAGCCGTCATTAAGAACTCGGCTTGTCGTGTGTCGGCCATTTCTGTTTTGCGAGTCAGTGTTCAGCTAGGTGCAGACACGAAATCGCTAACCTCGCATGAAAGTAGTCACCACTTCCTGTACTTCGTTAAAACGACCGCCTCTAGCCAATTCTTTGAGGACGAGTTCGCAGATCTCCTCTGTGGGAGGATGGTGCAAGGCCTGTGTGATCACATTAAGAGCTGGATCAAATGAATACAAACCACCTACTTTCATTGTATGGAGGGTTGCAAAGAGGCCTTCCACATCTTGATGGTCCAACTATGCAAAAAAATGAACCCCGGTTTCCACACAAAAAATAAATGGACCTTACACAGGCTCGGACGAGACTTGCCCATTCTGATGTGGTCATGACACCGATGGGACTAGCCATCAAAGTTTGCGGTGGCGTAGCAGTGACGAGTTCTTGTAAATTATTGAGAACCGCGGAATAAGGTTTTCCTGCGGAATTGTGTGGCTGGACTTGTTGCACGTCACTCCCTTTAATGAGACTTTGGAGCTTGGTGGCAAGGCCTCCATCTTGGGCTGGCGACGCGGACGCTTGGGAGTGCTCGGTGAGGAACCGACTCTCCAGGCGGGGCAGAACCTCGTCTGGGTTTGGAATATAGAAGCGCCGTGGAACTGGGGACTCTGGGGACTCCAATTTGAGAAGATCCCGATAGATGGCGACCAGGTCTTCCTCTTTTAAAGACTCTTGACCCTAGGTGGGACGAAATTTATTTTAATCATTATGCGTCGAGGTTGAGAGGGACAACTTACGAAGTCAAAATAAGTTTCTTCGTGCAACTCTGAAAGCTCCGCGGGAGGTGGTGGTTCACCTTCACTGAACCAAGGCTTTTGCTTGCCAGACACGGAGAGACGAGGAAATAGCCTGGATAAAGGTGAGTGATGGAAAAGTGTGTTTTTTTCGAGCCACTCACCGACTCGACTCAGCCGCAGGGATGGGCGGCAAGGACAGAGCAACATTTTCATCACGGTTGGTCCAGGCGACTCTGGGCTGTCCGTTCAGTTTATAGG
>WNFL01449039.1_pt1 | contig 24566 bp, 27 predicted proteins | sample 5400361 | NCBI WGS metagenome assembly WNFL01 (sample SAMN13153351, study PRJNA577476) | soil metagenome | isolation source: 40 cm soil on Douglas fir-dominated hillslope | place: USA:California | collected 2013-09-17
GCGAGCGCCTTGTCGGTGGCTTCCCAGGTGAACTCGGGCTCCTCGCGGCCGAAGTGGCCGTAGGCCGCGGTCTTTTCGTAGATCGGGCGCAGGAGATCGAGCATCTGGATGATGCCCTTCGGCCGCAGGTCGAAGTTGGCCAAAACGAGAGAAGCCAACTTGTCGTCGGAGAGCTTGCCGGTGCCGTGCGTCGTGACCATCACGCTGGTGGGCTGCGCGACGCCGATCGCGTAGGAGACCTGAACCAGGCACTTGGAGGCGAGCCCGGCGGCGACGATGTTCTTCGCCACATAGCGGGCCGCGTACGCGGCGGAGCGGTCGACCTTCGACGGATCCTTGCCCGAGAACGCGCCGCCGCCGTGCGGCGCCGAGCCGCCGTAGGTGTCGACGATGATCTTGCGCCCGGTGAGGCCGCAGTCGCCCTTCGGCCCGAGGTACTTCACCTTGCCCTTCAGCAGGTTCTTCGGCAGCACCGGCTTGATGATCTGCTCGATCACCGCTTCCTCGATCTGCTTGTGCTTCATGCCGGGCGCGTGCTGCGTCGAGAGCACCACGGTCTCGATCGAGTCGGGCTTGCCGTTGACGTACTTGATGGTGACCTGCGATTTCGCATCCGGGCGCAGCCAGGGCAGGCGGCCGTCGCGGCGCGTTTCGGCCTGGCGCTCGACCAGGCGGTGCGAAAGGTAGATCGGCATCGGCATGAGGCCCGGCGTCTCGTCGCAGGCGTAGCCGAACATCAGGCCCTGGTCGCCCGCGCCCTGGTCGAGGTCGAGACCCTTGCCTTCGTCGACGCCCTGCGCGATGTCGCGCGACTGCTCGCCGTAGGCGACGATCACGGTGCAGGTGTGGGTATCGAAACCGATCGCCGGATCGGTGTAGCCGATGCGCCGGATGGTCTTTCTAGCCACGGCGTCGAAGTTGACCCGTGCGTTGGTGGTGATCTCGCCGGCGAGCACGACCAGGTTGTCCTTCACCAGCGTCTCCGCCGCGACGCGCGAGCGGGGGTCCTGGGCTAAAATCGCGTCGAGCACGGCGTCCGAAATCTGGTCAGCGACCTTGTCCGGGTGGCCTTCGGATACCGATTCGGAAGTAAACAGAAAATCGCTCATGCGGGCGCCTTTTATCGAAGGCCGCAAGGATACCAAATCTTGTATCGGTTCCTCAGGTTTCTCCTCGGGCTGGCAGCGAAATTGCCTCTTTGGCTGCTGCACGCGGTGGGAACCGCCCTCGGCTGGGCCGTCTATGGGATGTCGCCCACCTACCGAAGGCGCCTGCGCGAGAACCTCGCGCAGGCCGGTTTCCACCCTCCCGCAGAAATGCGCCGCATCCGGCACGAGGCGATCGCCTCGGCGGGGCGGATGGTCGCGGAGCTGCCCGCGCTATGGTTCAGGCCGCACGACGAAGTCGCGGCGCTGGTGCGTGAAGTGCAGGGAGCGGAGGCGGCGTTCAGCGCGCGCGATCACGGCAAGACCTTGCTCCTGCTCACCCCGCACATGGGCTGTTTCGAGATCACCGCGCAATACGCGGCGCGCCACACGCCGATCACGGTCCTGTATCGCGCGCCGAAGATCGGCGTGCTCGAGCCCCTGATGCGGGAGGGGCGCGAGCGCCCCAACGTGCGCCTGGTGCCCGCGGACCTGAGCGGGGTGCGCGAGATGTTCGCCGCGCTCAAGCGCGGCGAGCCGCTCGGCTTCCTGCCCGACCAGGTGCCCGGAAAGGGCGAGGGCGAATGGGTGGAGTTTTTCGGCAAGCAGGCCTACACCATGACGCTCGCGGCGAAGCTCCTCGGGCGGCCCAACGTGTCCTGCTTCCTGGCCTACGGCCGGCGCCTCGAGCGCGGGCGCGGCTACGCGATCGTGCTGCGGCCGCTGCCCGCCGCGCTTGCGGGCGAGACGCCGGCGCGCCGCGTGAACCGCGCGATCGAGGATCTCGTACGCGAATGCCCGGGGCAGTATTTGTGGAGCTACAACCGCTACAAGACGCCGCGCGGCGCCAAACCCCGGCCATGAGCAGACTGGTTTTCGCTTTCATGTATCTAATCCACTTCCTCCCGCTTTTTATTCTCGAGAAGATCGGCAACGCGGTCGGCGCGATCCTGTTCTGGCTCATTCCCGAGCGGCGCAGGGTGACTCGCGTCAACCTCGAGAAATGCTTTCCGAAAATGGACGCGCACGCCCGGGAAAGGCTGGCGCGGGCGCATTTCCGCGTGTTCTGCCGCAGCTTCCTCGAGCGCGGCATCCTCTTCTGGGCGCCGCGCCGGCGCATCGAGCGCCTGGTGCGCATCGAGGGCATGGAGAACCTGAGGCAGGTCCGCGGCCCGGTGATCCTGTTCGCGCCGCACTTCGTCGGCCTGGACGCGACGCTCTCGCGCCTGTCGCTCGAGCTGCCGGTGGCGATGATGTATTCGCGCCAGAAAGACCCGGCGCTGGAGCGCGTCCTGTACCGTGGCCGCACCCGCTTCGGCGGCCGCATGATCCCGCGCCAGGCCGGCGTGAAGGAAGGGCTGGCCGCCATCGAGTCCGGCGCCGCCTACTACTATCTTCCCGACCTCGACTACGGGCCCAAGCGCTCGATCTTCGTGCCGTTCTTCGGCGTGCCGGCGGCGACCGTGACCGGGCTATCCTATATTTCGCGCGCGTCGGGCGCGGCGGTCCTGCCCTGCGTCACGCGCATGCTGCCCGGCGGCGAGGGCTATGTCGCGACGATCTATCCGCGCTGGGACAACTTCCCGAGCGGCGACGACGCCGCCGACACCCGGCGGATGCTCGCCTTCATCGAGGAGCGGGTGCTCGAGATGCCGGAGCAGTACTACTGGCTGCACAAGCGCTTCAAGACCCGGCCGGCGGGAGAACAGGGGTTCTACGCATGATGCTGCGGTTCACGAAAATGCACGGCGCGGGCAACGACTTCGTGGTGCTCGACTTCACGCAGGCGCCTTTTTCCCTGTCGGCGGACGAGCTGCGCAAAATCGCCGACCGCCATCGCGGCGTCGGCTGCGACCAGATCCTCGTGGTCGAGAAGCCGCGCGACCCCTCGGCCGACTTCCGCTACCGGATCTTCAACGCCGACGGCGGCGAGGTCGAGCAGTGCGGCAACGGCGCGCGCTGCTTCGTGAAGTTCGTCCAGGCGCGAAAGCTCTCCGCCAAGCGCGAGATCCGCGTCGAGACGCTGGGCGGCATGATCGTCCCGAGGCTGGAAGACGACGGCGAGGTGAGCGTGAACATGGGGCCGCCAGCAGTTGAATTTCCTTTAGTTCAAATAATAGGAATCAAAGGCGAGAAAACCGAGCTAAGCATCCTATCCATGGGGAATCCGCATGCCGTCCAGGTGGTCGCGGACGTCGAGGCGGCGCCGGTGACGACGCAAGGGCCGGCGCTCGAGCATCATCCGCGCTTCCCGAACCGGGTCAACGCGGGCTACATGCAGGTGCTCGACCGCCACCGCATCGCGCTGCGCGTCTGGGAGCGCGGCGCGGGCGAGACGCTCTCCTGCGGCACCGGCGCCTGCGCGGCGGCGGTGTCGGGCATCCTGCGCGGCCTGCTCGATTCGCCGGTGCGCGTCGAGACGCGCGGCGGAGCGTTGACCATCGCTTGGGCGGGCGGCGACAATGCGGTGTGGATGAAAGGCCCGGCGGAGATAGTGTTCGAGGGACAGATCGCGATATGAGCGAGAGATGAACGAGGCATGAAAGAACAACAACGGTGAAACCCGAAGACATCGCGATTTTCCTGCGCAGCCACCCGCAGTTCTTCGACCAGCATCCCGAGCTTCTCGAATCGATCCGCGTGACGCATCCCTACGGCGGCCGCGCGATTCCGCTCGCCGAGCGCCAGACGGTCGCGCTGCGCGAGAAGGTGAAGCTGCTCGAGGGCCGGCTCGCCGAGCTGATCCATTTCGGCGAGGAGAACGACGCGATCAGCGAGAAGGTGCACCGCCTGGCCGTGGCGCTGGTCGGCGCGCGCGACTTTCCGGCGCTCGCGCAGTCGCTCTACTTCCACCTGCGCGAGGACTTCGCGGTGCCGCACGTCAAGTTGCGGGTGTGGGGAAAAAGCGTGCCGGTGGATTTCGAGGAGGCGGGCGCAGTGGAGGACGCGCAGCGCCGCCACGGCGAGTCGATGGGCGCGCCGCAATGCGGCCCGGCCGCCGGCAATCTTTTCGTCCCGTGGTTTCGCGAGGCCGCCGAGCATGTGCGCTCCGTGGCGCTGGTGCCGCTCGGCCAGACCCCGGTGTTCGGGCTGCTGGCCCTCGGTAGCGAGGATCCGCAGCGCTTCTATCCGGAAATGGGCACGCTGTACCTGCGGCGCATCGGCGAGCTGTGCGCGGCCGGGATCTCGGCGCGGCTTTGACGCTCCAACATTGAATTCTGATCACAAGCCCGCAAAAGATTACCTCGATGCGCTGAAGCACCAGCGAAGGCTGTCGCCCGCGACGCTCCGCAACTACGGGGGCGCTCTGGATTTGTTGTTCTCTCTTTCAAAAGATCAGGATTTGAAACTGCTGGATGCAGCCCAGGTCCGCCGCTACGTCGCGCTGCTGCATGCCAAGGGCCTCGCGCCGCGCACGCTGGCGCTCGTGCTCTCCGCATGGCGCGGCTGGTTTCGCTGGCTGGTGCGCTATCGCGGCTTCGCCGCCAACCCGGTTCTGGGCATCCGCGCGCCCAAGGCGGGGAAACCGCTGCCGAAGGCGCTGTCGGTCGAGCAGACCGAGAAGCTGCTCTCCCGGGAAGACGAGTCGTCGCCGTGGTCGCTGCGCGATCGCGCGATGTTCGAGCTGCTGTATTCGTCCGGGCTGCGCCTGGGCGAGCTGGTCGCGCTGGATACGGGCGACGGGCGGCTCGATCTCTCGCAGGGCGAGGTGACGGTGACCGGCAAAGGCTCCAAGACGCGCACCGTGCCGGTTGGCGCGAAGGCGCGGGAGGCGCTCGCGGCCTGGATATCGGCGAGGAACAGCGTCGCGGCACCCCACGAGAGGGCGCTTTTTGTCGGTGCGCGCGGCAAACGGATCTCGCCAGCGGTGGTCGGCTCGCGCCTTAACGCATGGGCCCGGCAGCGCGGCCTGGGCGCACGCATCCATCCGCACATGCTGCGCCACTCGTTCGCCACCCATGTCCTGCAATCGTCGCAGGATCTTCGCGCCGTCCAGGAGATGCTCGGCCACGCCAGCATCTCGACCACGCAGGTCTATACGCACCTCGACTTCCAGGCGCTCGCCAAGGTCTACGACGCCGCGCATCCGCGGGCGAGGAAGAAATGATTCATCTGAAAAAAGGCCGCGAGAAATCGTTGAAGCGGCGCCACCCCTGGATCTTTTCCGGCGCGATCGAGAAGGTCACCGGCAAGCCCGCCGCGGGCGACACGGTGGAGGTGAAGGGTCCCTCCGGCGAGGCGCTGGCGCTCGCGGCCTACAGCCCCGACTCGCAGATACGAGCCCGGGTCTGGAGCTTCGATTCTCGAGAAACCATAGACAAGAGTTTTTTCGAGCGGCGGCTTCAATCCGCGGTTTCCCTGAGGGCGCAGCTGCCGGCCGCCAGGCACAGCAATGCGGCTCGGCTGGTGCACGGCGAATCCGACGGACTGCCCGGGCTGGTGGTCGATCGCTACGCCGACGTCCTGGTGGCGCAATTCCTGTCGGCGGGCATGGAGCGCTGGCGCGACCCGATCCTGGATTCATTGATCGAATTGACAGGCTGCGAAGCGATCTTCGAGCGCTCCGACGCCGAGGTGCGCAAGCTCGAGGGCCTCGAGCAGCGCGTCGGCTTCGGGCGCGGCAACCGCAACGCCTCGCGCTGCCCGATCATCGAGTACGGGCTCAACTTCCGCGTCGATGTCGAGCAGGGGCAGAAGACCGGCTTCTTCCTCGACCAGCGCGAGAACCGCCAGCGCGTGCGCGCCCTCGCCGCGGGGCGCGAGGTGCTCGACGGCTTCTGCTACACCGGCGGCTTCGCCATCGCCGCGCTCGCCGGCGGCGCGAAAAAAGTGACCGCGCTGGAATCCTCCGCCGCCGCCCTGGACGTGGCGAAGGAAAATCTCCAGGCGAATCCCTTCGATGCCGCGCGCGTGGACTTCGTCAAGGCCGACGTCTTCTCGCACCTGCGGACCCTCCGGGACCGCGGCGCGCGCTTCGACATGGTGGTGCTCGATCCGCCCAAGTTCGCGCCCACTGCGGCGCAGGCGGAAAACGCCGCGCGCGCCTACAAGGACATCAATCTGCTCGCGCTGAAGCTGCTCGCGCCGGGCGGGCTGCTCGCCACCTTCTCCTGCTCCGGCGGCGTGAGCGCCGAGCTCTTCCAGTCGATCGTCGCCGGCGCCGCGCTCGACGCCGGCGCCGACGCCCGGATCATCGAGCGCTTCGGCGCCGCGGCGGATCACCCCGTGGCGCTCGAGTTTCCCGAAGGCGAGTACCTGAAGGGCCTGCTGGTCCTAAAGACCTAATCAGGGACAGACCACGATTTCAGTCAACGGACGCCTTGAACGTTCGTTGACTATCCATGCCACGACGTGCCCGAATCATGCTCGCCGGTATTCCCGTGCACGTAGTCCAACGCGGGAATAACCACGGTGCATGTTTCTTCAGGGACGAAGATCGCGCTTTCTACCTGCATCATCTCGAGCGGCTACTTCGCCCTAGCGGATGCATCCTGCATGCGTACTGCCTCATGACGAACCACGTGCATCTTCTGCTGACGCCTTTGCACGCAAGCAGCTGCGGATCGCTGATGAAACATTTGGGACAGCTTCATAGCCAGTACGTCAATCGGACGTATGAGAGGACCGGCACGCTATGGGAAGGGCGTTTCCGGTCATGTCTTGTGCAATCGGACGAGTACCTACTCGCCTGCTATCGCTACGTCGAGTTGAATCCAGTGCGCGCGGGCATGGTGGAGCATCCAAGGCAGTATCCGTGGTCAAGCTATCGAGCAAACGCGGAAGGCGAATCCTCCAGGTTGGTGATTCAGCATCAGGAATACGTCCGGCTGGGCGCGCGCGTCAGCGACCGTCGCAACGCATACCGAGCATTGTTCGACTCGGTTAAAGCCGTCGATCGCTCCGATGAGATCAGGCAGGCAACGAACGGGAACTTCGCGCTGGGAAACGAAGCCTTCCGACGCGACATGGCCGCGACGTTGGGCCGACGGGTCGAACCCGCAAAGGCGGGACGGCCGGTAAGGCAATCGGCTGCCGACGGCGCCCAGCTCGATTTGCTTTGGCAGTCGGGGAAATCGTGGTCTGTCCCTGATTAGTTGTTCCTGAGGGTAAAATCGCGGCCTTCGCTTAGGAGTCCTCATGCCCGAGAGCAACATGGTTCCGGTGACGATCCTCACCGGCTTCCTCGGCAGCGGCAAGACCACGCTGCTCAACCGCATCCTGAAAGAAGACCACGGCAAGCGCATCGCGGTGATCGAGAACGAGTTCGGCGAAGTCGGCGTCGACAGCGACATCATCGAGAGCGGCGCCGAGCAGATCGTCGAGATGAACAACGGCTGCATCTGCTGCACGGTGCGCGGCGACCTGATCCGCATCCTGGGGACGCTCAAGGAGAAGCGCGACACCGGCGCGCTCAAGTTCGACCGCGTGGTGATCGAGACCACCGGCATGGCCGACCCGGGCCCCGTGGCGCAGACCTTCTTCACCGACGAGGAGATCGGCAACTACTATCTGCTCGACTCGATCCTCACCGTGGTGGACGCGAAGCACGCCGCGAAGCAGCTCGACGAGTTCCACGAGGCGCAGGAGCAAGTCGGGTTTGCGGACCGAATCTTGCTTTCAAAAACAGACTTAACAAAAGAAGAAGAGACGGAAATTCTCATCAAGCGTCTCAAGAAAATGAACCCGCGCGCGCCGATCAAGAAGGTGAACTTCGGCAACGCGCCGATCGACGAGGTGCTCGACATCCGCGGCTTCAACCTCAACGCGATCCTCGAGCTCGATCCCGAATTCCTCACCGACAGCCACCACGAGCACCACGACGAGGTCGAGTCGTTCGTGTTCAAGTCCGACAAGCCCTTCGACGGCAACAAGCTCGAGCAATTCCTCTCCGGCATGATCCAGGTGTACGGCCCGGATCTGCTGCGCTACAAGGGCGTGCTGTGGATGAAGGGCAACCCCAAGCGGGTGGTGTTCCAGGGCGTGCACATGATGATGGGCGGAGACATGGGCAAGCCCTGGACCAAGGCCGACAAGAAGCACTCGGTGCTGGTGTTCATCGGCAAGAAACTGCCGAAGGATCTGTTCATCGCCGGCCTCGAGGAATGCATCGCCAAGTAGGCGGATGCTTTCCGTAAAAAATCTGGAGCAGCGCTTCGGCGAGAAAGTCGTCCTGCATGTAGCCGACTGGAGCGTCGGCGCAGGCGAGCGCTCCCTGGTGATCGGCCCCTCGGGCTGCGGCAAGAGCACGCTGCTGCACATTCTGGCCGGCCTCGCGCGTCCGAGCGCGGGCAGCGTCTCGGTTTTTCAGAAGGACGTTTTCTCGCTGAAGAACGCGGAGATCGACCGCTGGCGCGGCGCGACGGTGGGCATCGTCCTGCAGGCGCTGCATCTGGTTCAGCATCTCAGCGTCCGCGCGAACCTGCGCCTCGCCCAATATCTCGCGCATCTGCCGCAGGACGACAAGGCGGTCGATGAAGCGCTCGCGGCGCTCGGCGTCGGGGCCAAGGCCTCGAGGCGGCCGGGCGAGCTCTCGCAGGGCGAGCAACAGCGCGTGGCGATCGCGCGCGCGGTGGTGAACGGGCCGAAGCTGCTGCTCGCCGACGAGCCCACCTCGAGCCTCGATGATGCCGCCGCGGAGCGGGCGATCGCGCTTCTCCTCGGCGAGGCCGGGCGCCGCGGCGCGACCTTGATCGTGGCGACGCATGACGCGCGCATCCGGCGGCACTTCGATAAAGCGCTGGATCTCTCGCGATGAACCTCGCCACGCTCTCCGCGAGCTACATGAGGGCGCGTCCGCTGCAGACGGCCCTCAGCCTGGGCCTGCTGGCGCTCGGCGTCGGCACCATCGTCGCGGCGCTGCTGGTGGTGAGCCAGCTCGAGGAGCGCATGGGCCGCGACGCGCGCGGCATCGACCTCGTCGTGGGCGCGAAGGGCAGTCCGATGCAGCTCATCCTTTCGGGCATCTACCACCTCGATGCGCCCACCGGCAACATGCCGCTCGAGGCGGCACAATCGATCTCGCGGAACCGGCTCGTGAAGCGCGCCATCCCGCTCGCGCTCGGCGACAGCTGGAGAGGCTTTCGCATCGTCGGCGCGCCGCCCGAGTATGCGCAGCTCTACGGCGCGAAGCTCCGCGCCGGGAACTATTACGGCGGCGTCATGGAGACCGTCCTCGGGTCGGAAGTCGCGGCTCGGACAGGCGCCGGCGTCGGCGCGCATTTCAACGGCGCGCACGGCGTCGGTGGCGAAGGCGAAGAGCACGCGAACGCGCCGTACACCGTGGTGGGCATCCTGGAAAAGACCGGCTCGGTGATCGACCGGCTGGTGCTCACCGGCATCGAAAGTGTTTGGCACGTGCACGAGAACGCGCACGGGCAGAACGCCCACGGGCAGCCCGGCGCCGAAGAAAAGGCGGAGGAGGACGAGGATGAGGACCGCGAGGTCACGGTGCTTCTCATCCAGTACGCTTCCCCGCTCGCGGTCGCGACTTTGCCGCGCGCGATCAATTCCGAGTCCGAGCTGCAGGCAGCCTCGCCCGCGTTCGAGACCGCGCGCCTCTTCCGCATCGTGGGCGCTGGCGTCGAGGCGCTGCGCGCGTTCGCGGTCGTGCTCATCCTGGCCGCCGGCCTTTCGGTGTTCATCGCGCTCTACACCGCGCTGGAGGAGCGGCGCTACGACCTCGCCGTCATGCGCACGCTCGGCGCGTCGCCGGGACGGCTTTTCGGCCTGCTGCTGTTCGAGGGATTGCTTCTTTCGCTCATCGGCGCGCTTCTGGGCTTCGTCCTTGGACACGCCTTCGCCGGCGGTCTCGGCATCTGGCTGGAAGCCGCCCAGCAGCCTTCGGTGAGCGGGCTCGCCTTCAAGGCGGAAGAGGTCTGGGTGCTGGCCGCGGCGCTGGTGGTCGGCGGTCTCGCGGCGCTGATCCCCGCCTGGCGCGCCTACCGAACCGACGTTTCGCGTACACTTGCGCAGGGCTGAACATCAGGAGTCGCGCGCCATGATCTCCAGAATTTCGATTCTGTTCCTTCTGAGCCTCGCGCTGCCCGCCTGGGGCCAGCACGTCGCGCCGCCGGGAGCCGATCCGAACGCTGCCGCGTTTGCGCCGCTGCCCGAGCGCAAGGACGTCGTGTCGTGGAAGACGCTGGCGCAGGTCGAGATCGTCAAGCAGAAGGACCGCTACGTGCCGCAGTTCTCCTCCAGCGTCGCCGCGCTCGACAGCAAGAACGTCAAGCTGCAGGGCTTCATGATGCCGCTCGAGATGGGCGAGAAGCAGGCGCATTTCGTTCTCGCGTCGATGCCGACCACCTGCGCCTTCTGCGTGCCCGGCGGTCCGGAGAGCATGGTCGAAGTCAAAATGAAGACGCCGGTGAAGTACACCTTCGACGCCCTCGTCGTCACCGGCAAGCTGACGGTGCTGAAGGACGATCCGTCCGGCATCTTCTACCGCATCACCGACGCCGAGCCTGCGAAGTAGCGCGATGGCGTCAAGCAGGACCTGGCGGCTTTTTCTCGCGATCGCGCTGCTGGTCGCGACACAGTCGTCGCTGCTTCACCCGTTCAAGCATCTTCAGGCGCGCGGCGCGCAGACGGTATCGAGCGTCAGCTCCATAGCCGACCGGCACCCCTTCGAGGTGCTGCACGAGCAGCTCTGCGAGGTCTGCCTCGCCGGCGCCGCGCTCGGCGCCGCCGCGAGCTTCGAGTCTCGATCCACGGCGGTCGTTTCCGGCCGCGAGCGTGCCGTTTCGCGGCGCGATGCCACCTTCATCGCGGCGTTCTCGCCGCTCTTCCGCAGCCAAGCCCCTCCCGCGCTCCTCTGATTCCTGCTTGATCGGACGCGCCGCGCGAGCGGCGCGCATGGCAATCATTCAGAGGAGAAACAATGGTTCGCATCACGTGGTGCGCTGTGGCGCTGGCCGTGGCGGTCGTTCCTGCGTACGCGCAGGAGTCCGAAACCTCAAAAATGCGCGAGGAGCTGAGGCAGCTGCAGCAGCGCATGCAGTCGCTGGAGAAGAAGCTGCAGGAAACCGATGCCAAAGCCGGCAAGGCCGAAGAAAGCGCGTCCCAGGCGGAAAACACCGCGGCGCAGGCCGCTTCGCAGGCCTCGAACCGGCCGCAGTCGGAGAGCGCGCTGAACCCGGCGGTCTCGGTCATTCTCAACGGCGTCTACTCGAACCTCCAGCGGGATCCGAACACCTATCGGCTGAATGGCTTCGTGCCGACCCTGGGCGACGTCTCGCCCGGCAAACGCGGCTTGAGCCTGGGTGAGTCGGAGCTGGCATTCGCCTCGAACATCGATCACCTGTTCCGCGGGACGCTGATCGCCTCGATCTCGCCGGACGACAGCATCGGCGTCGAGGAGGGCTATATCCAGACGATCGGCCTGTCGAACGGCTTCACGGTCAAGGCGGGCCGCTTCTTCTCTGGCGTCGGCTACCAGAACCAGATCCACGCGCATGCCTGGGACTTCACCGACGCGCCGCTCGCCATGAAGGCGTTCCTCGGCGCGCAGTTGAACGAGGACGGTGTGCAATTCAAGTGGGTCGCGCCTACCACCGCGCTTTACGTCGATGTCGGGCTCGAGCTGGGGCGCGGCAGGGCTTTCCCCGGCACCGATCGCAACAAGAACGGCTTTGGCTCGAGCAATCTATTCACCCACGTCGGCGGCGACATCGGGACGAGCATGTTCTGGCAGACGGGGCTGTCCTACTTCAGCACCTCACCGCAGGATCGGGTTTTCACCGGCATCGATTCGACGGGAACCAGCGTCGACAACAGCTTCAGCGGCAGGAGTCGACTCTGGGTGCTGGACGGCGTTCTTAAGTGGGCACCAAACGGCAATGCGACGTACAACAGCTTCAAGCTGCAGGGCGAGTACTTCCGGCGCACCGAGAACGGTAGCCTCACGTACGACACCGCCGCAGCATCGCTGGGCACCATGACCGATAGTTTCTCTTCGCGGCAATCCGGATGGTATGCCCAGGGGGTTTATCAGTTCCTGCCGGCGTGGCGCGCCGGCTACCGCTACGACACGCTCGACTCGGGTACGACAAGTCTCGGCCTCGTCGATTCGGGCGCCCTCACCGCGGCGGACTTTCCGATCCTCGCCGGCTACAAGCCCCATCGCAACACGGTGATGGTGGACTGGAGCCCGAGTGAGTTCAGCCGCATCCGCCTGCAGCTCGCGCGCGACTACTCGCGCATGGGCGAGCCCGACAACCAGATCTTCCTTCAATACATCGTGAGCCTGGGCGCGCATGGCGCGCACAAGTTCTAGGAGCCGTCACATGAATGCAATTCTTCGAATCTTTGCCGCAACCTGCGCGCTGCTCTTCGCAGGCCAGGCATTTCCAGCAATAAACGTGTTTGCCTGCGAGCCCGAATGGGCGGCCCTCGCCCAGGAGCTCGGCGGCGACAAGGTGGCGGCGATCTCGGCCGTTTCTCCGGCGCAGGATCCCCATCGCATCGAAGCACGCCCAAGTCTCATCGCGCGCATACGCTCCGCGGATCTCGTAATCTGCTCGGGCTCGGAACTCGAGGTCGGCTGGCTGCCGCTGCTTTTCACGCAGTCGGGCAACGACCGCATCCAGCCGGGCACGCCGGGCTTCATCGAAGCCTCGCAATTCGTGGTGAGGCTCGAGATCCCGAAAGTCATCGACCGCGCTCTCGGCGACATCCATCCGTCGGGCAATCCGCATGTCCACCTCGACCCGCGCAACATCGCCAAGGTCGGCGCCGTCGTTACGCAGCGGCTTTCGGAAATCGATCACGCCAACGCCGAGCTCTACAGGAAGCGCGCGGAGGATTTCGGCAAGCGCTGGCAGGAGGCGATGGCGCGCTGGCAGCAGCAAGCCGCGCCTCTCAAAGGCGTTCCGCTCGTTGTGTACCATAAGGACATGTCGTATTTCATCAATTGGGCCGGCATGCGCGAAGCCGGAAGCCTCGAGCCGAAGCCAGGCATCCCGCCGACGCCGTCGCACCTGGCTGAGCTCGTCGAGCGGATGAAGCGCAGTCCCGCGAAGGTGATCGTCTATTCGGCCTATAACAGCCCGAAGGCGGCGGAGTTTCTCTCCGAGAGGAGCGGCATTCCGAATGTGATGCTGCCTTTCACCGTGGGCGGGACGGAAAGGGCGAAGGATCTCTTCGGCCTCTTCGACGACACGATCGAGCGGCTTCTGAAGACGGTGAAGTGAACATCGACGCCGCGCAGCTCGGCATCCTGTGGCCGGCGCTCATCGCCGGCCTGCTGGTCACGGCGACGCATGTCCCGCTTGGCATGCAGGTGCTCGAGCGCGGCATCGTCTTCATCGACCTCGCGATCGCGCAGATCGCGGGCGTCGGCGTGATCTACGCCGATTATCTCGGCTGGGAGCCCACCGGCGCCGCGGTGCAGGTCGCGGCGCTCGGTGCGGCGCTCGCCTGCGCGGTGCTGCTCACGTGGACCGAGCGGCGCTGGCCGCAGGTCCAGGAGGCCGTCATCGGCGTGGTCTTCGTCGTCGCCTCGAGTGTCGCGATCCTGCTGCTCGCGAAGAACCCGCACGGCGGCGAGAACCTGAAGGATCTGCTCGCCGGCCAGATCCTGTGGGTGAGTCCCGCGCGCCTTCCGCTGGACGCGCTCGTCTACGGCGTGATCATCGGCCTCTGGTTCGGCCTGCGCGAGCGCATCGGGCGCATCGGCTTCTACGCGCTGTTCGCCTGCGCGGTCACCATCTCGGTGCAACTTGTCGGCCTGTTCCTGGTCTTCTCGACGCTGGTGATCCCGGCGCTCGCCACGTTCTATTCGAGGCGTTACCGGTACGTGAAGGCGTACGCGATCGGCGTGCTCGGCTACGCGGCGGGCCTCGCCTTGTCGGCAATGGCCGACTTGCCGTCGGGGGCGATGGTGGTGTGCGCCATCGCCGTCCTCGGCGCCGCGTTCTTCCTCTTGACATCGCGCCGGCAAAGCCGCATCTAGTAGGTCTCTCAGGCAAGCCTCTCACGCAAGACACTGCAGATGGAACAATTCCACGGCACTACCATTCTTTCCGTGCGCCGCGGCGCGAGCGTGGCGATCGGCGGCGACGGCCAGGTGACGCTCGGCAACGTGGTCGTGAAAGGCGGCGCGAAGAAGATCCGCCGCCTCTACCACGACAAGATCCTCGCCGGCTTTGCCGGCGGCACCGCGGACGCGTTCACGCTCTTCGAGCGCTTCGAGGCCAAGCTCGACAAGCACCAGGGCAACCTGATGCGCGCCGCGGTCGAGCTCGCCAAGGACTGGCGCACCGATCGGGTGCTGCGGCGGCTGGAGGCGATGCTCGCGGTCGCCGACAAGGAGCACTCGCTGATCATTACCGGCCTGGGCGACGTGCTCGAGCCGGAGCTCGGCATCGTCGCCATCGGCTCGGGCGGGCCCTATGCGCAGGCCGCGGCCCGCGCGCTCGTTGAGAATTCGGAGTTGTCCGCGAAAGATGTGGTGGACAAAGCGCTCGCGATCGCCGCCGACATCTGCATCTATACGAACCACCAGCGCTCCATCGAAGTTCTGGAGTGAGCGCTCGTCACCGGGAACCTACCTTGAAACGAGACGAGACAGCACCGATGGGCGGCATGACTCCGCAGGAGATCGTGCACGAGCTGGACAAGTACATCGTCGGCCAGGGCCGCGCGAAGCGCTCGGTCGCGATCGCGCTCCGGAACCGCTGGCGGCGCCAGCAGGTCGCCGAGCCGCTGCGCCAGGAGATCACGCCGAAGAACATCCTGATGATCGGGCCGACCGGCGTGGGCAAGACCGAGATCGCGCGCCGCCTCGCGCGCCTCGCGGACGCGCCCTTCATCAAGGTCGAGGCCACCAAGTTCACCGAGGTCGGCTACGTCGGGCGCGACGTCGACACGATCGTGCGCGACCTGGTCGAGATCAGCATCAAGCAGACCCGCGAGCAGGCGATGCGCCGGGTGCGCACGCGCGCGGAGGAAGCCGCCGAAGAAAGGATCCTCGACACGCTGCTGCCGAGCGCGCGGGGCGTGGGCTTCCAGGACGCGGGCGCCGAGGATAGCGCCACGCGGCAGAAGTTCCGCAAGAAGCTGCGCGAGGGCGAGCTCGACGACAAGGAGATCGAGATCGAGGTCTCGGCCGCCCAGCCGCAGATGGAGATCTTCGCGCCGCCCGGCATGGAGGATCTCACCTCGCAGATCCAGGGCATGCTCTCCAACCTCGGCACCGGCCGCAAGCGCCTGCGCCGCATGAAGATCCGCGAGGCCGCGCAGATCCTCATCGAGGAGGAGGCCGCCCGCCTGGTGAACGACGACGACCTGAAGGCGCGCGCGCTCGCCAACGCCGAGCAGAACGGCATCGTGTTCCTCGACGAGATCGACAAGATCACGAGCCGCGGCGAGATGGGCGGCGCCGACGTCTCGCGCCAGGGCGTGCAGCGCGACCTGCTGCCGCTCGTGGAGGGAACCACGGTCTCGACCCGCTACGGCATGGTGAAGACCGACCACATCCTGTTCATCGCCTCGGGCGCCTTCCACCTCGCCAAGCCCTCCGACCTGATTCCCGAGCTGCAGGGGCGCTTCCCGATCCGGGTCGAGCTCGACTCGCTGTCGGTGGAGGATTTCGAGCGCATCCTCGTCTCGACCGACGCGAACCAGGTGAAGCAGTACCAGGCGCTGCTCGGCACCGAGGGCGTGGCGGTCGAGTTCCGCCCCGAGGCGATCCGGCGCATCGCCGAGATCGCGTTCCAGGTGAACGAGAAGACCGAGAACATCGGCGCGCGGCGCCTGTACACGGTGCTGGAGAAGCTGCTCGAGGAGATTTCCTTCGACGCCGGCACGCGCGGGCCCGGCGAGGTGACGATCGATGCGGCGTATGTCGACGGCAGGCTCGCCGAGCTGGCGAAGGACGAGGACCTGGCGCGCTACGTCCTCTGAGGCGGTTTCTCCGCTTCTTGCCGGAGTTCTCTTTCCAGGCAATTCCTGCATAGACAATCGCGCCCCGGAACCGGCGTGAGGGGCGGTAACGCCGAGCACCAGCAGGGTTCGCGGTCGTTGCTGCCGCAATGAAACGGCGCTCCGCAAGCCGCGCAGCGCTCGCTATTTCCGGGGTTGTTCTGTGTTTGCAAGCCGCGTAACCCTTTCTCTCAGGAAACCCAGCTGCTTGCGGAAATTCGTGCAGCCGTCGCAGATGGCGAGGTGCAGGTGCAGCCGCGCGCGCTCGGCGAAGCCGAGGCGGCGGTCGAGGCCCTGCGACACTAACCGCGTCACCTCTTTGCAGGAAAGCATCATCTCGCGAACCAGCTCATGTTCAGGCATTCGCGCAGCGCCATGCGCGCGCGGTAGAGCAGCACCCAGCAATGGGTCGGCGTGACCGCCAGTTCCTTACAGATCTCGTCAGTCTCCAGTCCCATGTGCTCGCGCATCATGAAAACCTGCGCGGTCTTCGCCGGAAGGCGCGCGAGGCATTCCTCGAGCTTCACGAAGAACTGCGACTGCTCGAGCGCCGCCTGCGGCTCCTTCCAGGCGCTCGGCAGCTCGAGCCAGTGCCCTTTCTCGTCGAACAAGGCGTCGAATTCCTCCTCCGATCCTGCCGGCGCCTCGCGCGCCGCGCGCCGGATGCCGTCGACGATCTTGTGCTTGAGGATGCCGGTGAGCCAGGTGCGCAGGTTCGAGCGGCCGCCGAAGCCGGCTTCGCCGGCCAGGGCGGCGAGCAGGGTCTCCTGCACGGCGTCCTCGGCGGCATGGGAGTCCCGCAGCTGCAGGCTCGCGTAGCGCAGCAGATACGCGCGCTCGCCTTCGACACGGGACCGAAAGTCATGCATAGGGGCGGAATTCGATTCTACAAGGGCCTTGAAACCTGCCCTTGAAACTGAACACCCCGATCCCTATCTTCAGGGCTACGGGCCCCAGGGCCCACTGCTCAGGAACGAAAGGACAAACCATGGCAAGCATCACCCGTTACGACCCATTCAATGATCTGGTCGACGATATCTTCAAAGGCTTTCTCGTTCGCCCGGTCGCCTACGAGGGCGGCCGCAATGAAGTGCTTCCGCGCGCAAAGGTGGACGTCGCCGAGAAGAACGGCGCCTACAAGGTCACGGCCGAGCTGCCCGGCGTAAAGAAGGACGACATCAACGTATCGATCGACGGCTCGCAGGTCACGCTCACTGCCGAAGTGAAGAAGGAGAAGGAAGTTTCCCAGGACGAGCGTGTGCTGCATACCGAGCGCGTGTTCGGCAAGGTGACGCGCAGCTTCACGCTGCCGCAGGAAGTCGACGAAGCCAAGGCCGAGGCCAAGTTCCGCGACGGCGTGCTGGAGCTGACGCTGCCCAAGAAGGCTGCCGCCCAGCGCAAACAAATCTCTATCCAGTAAGGTTTTTTGTAGAATCAGGGGACGCCATGAACGTCCCCTGCTTTTGAACGCCCCCCTAAACCACAGCCCCCAGGCCGCCGAGAAGGCGCGCATCCTCGCCGAGGCGCTGCCCTACATCCAGCGCTTCCACGGCAAGACGATCGTGGTGAAGTTCGGCGGCAACGCCATGACCGACGCCGCGCTGAAGGAAAGCTTCGCCTACGACGTCGTGCTGCTGAAGCTGGTCGGCATGAATCCGGTGGTGGTGCACGGCGGCGGGCCGCAGATCGAGCAGCTCCTCGCGAAGCTCGGCAAGAAGGGCGAGTTCATCCAGGGCATGCGCGTCACCGACCGCGAGACCATGGATGTGGTGGAAATGGTGCTCGGCGGCCAGGTCAACAAGGAGGTCGTCGAGCTCATCAACCAGGCGGGCGGCAAGGCGGTCGGGCTCACCGGCCAGGACGGCGCCTTCATCCGCGCGCGCAAGCTGATGCTGCCTCCCTCGAAGGAGCACGGATCGAGGCGCTGGAGAAGGGCGGCTTCATCCCGGTGGTCGCGCCGATCGGCACCGGCGCAGACGGCACCACCTACAACATCAACGCCGACCTGGTCGCGGGCAAGCTCGCCGAGATCCTCAAGGCCGAGAAGCTGGTCGTGCTCACGAACACGCCGGGCGTGCTCGACAAGGACGGCAAGCTGCTCACCGGCCTTACGCCGAAGAAGATCGACGACCTGGTGGAAAAAGGCGTGATCTCCGGCGGCATGATCCCGAAGATCGGCTCGGCGCTGGATGCCGCGCGCAACGGCGTGAAGAGCGTGCACATCATCGACGGGCGCGTGCCGCACGCGCTTCTCCTGGAAGTGCTGACCGACGAAGGCGTCGGCACCTTGATCCGCAGCAAATAGCTCGTGCGGATCGCAAGAGGCAAGTAGTGCGCGTTGCGCGCCTGGCGCCTTCCCGGCGGGTGTGGATCTTCGACCTCGACAACACGCTGCACGACGCGCAGGCGCGCATCTTTCCGTCGATGCACGAGCAGATCAACGATTATCTCAAGCGCCACTTCGGCGTCGACGACGCCGGCGCCGACGCGATGCGGCAGACTTTCTGGCGGCGCTACGGCACCACCCTCAACGGCCTGATGCGGCACCACGGCGTCCATCCGCGCGACTTCATCGCCGAGACGCACGTGTTCCCGGAACTTGCCGACATGGTGGTGAGCGAGAACACCCTCGAGCACGCCCTCGAGCGGCTGGAGGGCAAGAAGCTCGTGTTCTCCAACGCGCCGCGCCACTACGTCGAGCGGGTGCTGCGCGCCCTCGGCGTGGAGCGTTTCTTCGACGCCGTGTACACCATCGAGGACACCGGCTATCGCGGCAAGCCCGCCCTGCGGGGCTTCCAGGTCCTGCTGCGAAAGCACGACCTGGACCCGCATCGCTGCGCCTTCGTCGACGACCTCCTGGAGAACCTGCGGACCGCGCACCGGCTGGGCATGTCGACCGTCTGGGTGAGCCGCAGCCGGCGCCGCGTGCCCTTCGTGGACCTGCGGGTCGGCTCGGTGGTGGAGCTGCCGCGCCGGGTGTTCCTTAATCAGTAGATCTCTCTGCGCAGTAGACCGGTGCGGTAGAATCCGCGCGACCCCATGCCACGCGCCAAAGGCGAACGCCGGCTAGAGATTCTGAAAGCGCTCGCGCAGATGCTCGAGGCGCCGAAGTGGGAGCGCATCACCACCGCCGCGCTCGCCGAGAAGCTCGACGTCTCCGAAGCCGCGCTCTACCGTCACTTTGCCTCCAAGGCCCAGATGTACGAGGGGCTGATCGAGTTCATCGAGAGCTCGGTGTTCTCCCTCGCCAACCGCATCACCGAGGACGAGGCCGACGGCCGCAAGCAGTGCGACAAGCTGGTCGAGATGCTCCTCGCCTTCGCCGAGAAGAACCCCGGGATGGTGCGCGTCATGACCGGCGACGCGCTCGTGGGCGAGCACGAGCGGCTGCAGGCGCGCATGAACCAGTTCTTCGAGCGCTTCGAGTCGACCCTCAAGCAGTCACTGCGCGTCGGCTCCGACGCGGATGCGGTGGGGAAAGCCGGCACGCTGGTCCGCTACCTGATCGGCTGCCTGCACCAGTTTTCCAAGAGCGGTTTCACGAAGAAACCCACCGAGAGCTTGGCTGCGCAGCGACGCTACCTCGCGGCTTAGTGCCGAACCAATAACAATGCTGAGGGAGGCAAATGATGCATCGCGTTCCGTTCATCTCATCCCCGCTCGCGCGCCGATTGCATCCGATGCTCCTTGTCGTTTGCGCGACCGGCATACTCACCGCCGCTTCCCCCGCCCGAGCCGTAGCGCTTCCGGCGTACAACGCCGACGTCCATGACAGCACTGCTTCCGGGTTGTCGGCCGGCGGGTTCTTCGCCATGCAGCTCGGCGTCGCCTACGCGGGAACCTTCAAGGGCGTAGGCATCATCGCCGGCGGCACCTACGACTGCGCCGGGCAGATGAGCTACACCGGCTGCATGTTCAACGCGACGCCGGGCATTACGCAGTCGATCGCGAACATCAAAAGCTGGAGCGGAATTCAGAACGACAATTACACCGACATCGCGAACCAGAAGATTTATATTTGGACGGGCACCAGCGACAGCACGGTCGGGCCGAACGTCACCGACCAGGTGTACAAGCTCTACGTCACCACCGGCAATTTCGTTTCGAGCGCCAACGTTTCGTTTCGAGCGCCAACGTCAAGTACGACAAGCTCACGGGCGCGGCGCACACGTTTCCCGCCGACTTCGACAGCACCGGCAACAACGCCTGCGGCACCGCGGCCTCGCCCTACATCAGCAACTGCAGTTTCGACGGCGCGGGCGCGACGCTCAAACAGCTTTACGGCGCCCTCAACGCCCGCAACAACGGCACGCTTGGCGGCAGCCTGATCCAGTTCGATCAGACGGAATTCATCGCGGCCGGCAACGGCATGGACAGCACCGGCTGGGTGTATGTGCCGGCGAGCTGCGCGAGCGGCGCGCAATGCAGGGTACACGTGGCATTGCACGGCTGCCTGCAGTCGCAAAGTCAGATCGGCACGCGCTTCGTCAACAATACCGGTTACAACAAGTGGGCCGACACCAACAATCTCTTCGTGCTGTATCCGCAGACGGATGTCGACAATACGCCGCACAGCACCAAGGCGAGCGGCATGCTCGCGAATTCCAACGCGTGTTTCGACTGGATCGGCTGGTACGGGACCAACTTCGATCAGAAGGCCGGCGTGCAGATGCTCGCGGTGAAGAAGATGGTGGATCGCCTGACGAACGCCTTCGCGGCGCTGCCGCCGCCGGCCGGCCTGGCGCTGAACGGCGTGACCAATACGTCGATCTCGCTCACCTGGCACAGCGCTTCCGGCGAGTCCGGTTACAACGTCTATCGCAACGGCGCGAAAGTGAATGCCGCCGCTCTCGCGACGAGCGCGTATACCGATTCCGGATTGACCCCGGGAACGACGTACAGCTACCAGGTGACGGCGCTCGCGGCGAACGGCAGCGAAAGCGCGAAGTCGGCGAGCGTGAGCGGCACGACCACCGGCACGCCGCCCGCCGTTCCCGCGCCGGCGAATCTCGCCGTCGGCATCAACGGAACGACGGCGACGTTGTCGTGGACAGCTGTTACCGGAGTGGCCGGCTACAACGTATACCGCGCGACCACATCGGGCGGTCCGTGGACGCGGGCGAATGCGAGCCTGATTACCGCGACGACCTATAACGATGCCGGACTGAACCCGGGCACGACTTATTTCTGGGTCGCGCGCTCGCAGAACGGCAGCGGGACCGAAAGCGCCAACTCGAATCAGGTTAGCGCGACGACCGGCGCTGGATTCAGCGAATCGGTGACGGCGACGGTGCTGAATCACTACCTCGCCGGCCGCATCAATGTGACGCAGTACAACCAGCTCGGCGTGAAGTATGGTTATTTGACGCCGGTGACGTTGTATCACTGCGGGTCGTACTGGACCGATTCGGCGAACTGCACGCCGATTTCTTGAAACTCGTGGCGTAGGCCCGGGAGCGTGAAGAGAATCCTTCAGGCCGTCGCGATGAGCGCGGCGCTCGCCCATGCCGGCGCGTGGGCGCAAACCTCCACGCTGATGAACGAGCAGGTGGTAAGGGTGAAGGTCGGGTTCGGCGTCTCGCTCGAAACCACGATTTTCAAGCCCGACGGCGACGGGCCGTTTCCCCTCGCGGTGATCAATCACGGCAAGGCGCCGGGCAATCCGGCATTCCAGGAGCGCGCCCGTTACCTCATCGCTACGCGCGAGTTCGTGCGGCGCGGCTACGCGGTGGCCATTCCGATGCGCAACGGGTTTTCGAGGTCCGGCGGCGTCTACATCTCGGGCGGCTGCAATATCGCCTCCAACGGCGAGCTGCAGGCCGAGTCGGTCGCGGCGGTGATCAAGTGGCTGCGCGCCCAGCCGTTCGTGGACGGCGAGCGCATCGTGGTCCTCGGGCAATCGCACGGCGGCCTGACCACGATGGCGCTCGGCGCGCTCGCTCCGCCCGGCGTGCGCGGCCTGGTCAACTTCGCCGGCGGGCTGAAGCAAACCGATTGCTATTGGGAAAGCGCGCTGTCACAGGCGTTCCGGAGCTACGGCGCGCGCACGAAGCTGCCGAGCCTGTGGTTCTACGGCGACAACGACAGCTATTTCCCGCCCGGCGTCTGGAAGGATATGTATGCGAGGTACACCGGCGCGGGCGGGAACGCGCGGCTGGTCGCGTTCGGCGAATTCGGCAAGGATGCGCACGGCATGTTCGCCTCGCGCAAGGGCCTGCCGATCTGGCTGCCGGAGATGGAGAAATTCCTCGATTCGCTCGGGCTGCCGTCGCGGCCGAGCATCGCGATCAGCGACGTGCCGCGGCCGCCGCGCAGCGATTTCGCCAGGCTCGAGGACGTCGACGCCGTGCCGAACCTGCGCGACTCCGGCCGCAAGGGCTATGCGCTTTTTCTGCAGAAGGGACTGCCGCGCGCCTTCGCGATCGGCCCGGGCGGCGCCTGGGGCTGGGCGGTGGAGGGCGACGATCCCGCGGTGCGCGCGCTCGAGAACTGCCAGAAGAACAGCAAGGAGCCCTGCAGGCTCTACGCCATCGACGAAGACGTGATCTGGCAGCCCTGAGAAGCGACGGCCGCTATTTTTCGCCGCAGACGGCGCACGCCGGGTCTTTCACGAATTTCGTCGAGCGCCATTCGGCGTTCTTCGCATCGAAGCTCTGCAGCCTGCCGCTGAGCGAGGTGCCCACGCCGGCAAGCAGCTTGATTGCCTCCATCGCCTGCATCGCGCCGATGACGCCGGTGAGCGGGGCGAATACGCCGAGGGTCGAGCACTGGACTTCCTCGACCTCGCCGTCTTCCGGGAACAGGCACGCGTAGCAGGGCGACGCCGGCTTCGAAAGATCGAACACCGAAATCTGCGCGTCGAAGCGCATCGCCGCGCCCGAGACGAGCGCCGTGCGCTGCGCGACGCACGCGCGGTTGACTGCGTGCCGGGTGGCGAAATTGTCCGAGCAGTCCAGCACGACGTCACAGCGCGGGATAAGCTGCTCGAGGTCCCGCTGCAGGAGTTTTTTTGGAAGAATCTGAACGTCGACTTCGGGATTGAACGACGCGAGCGTTTTCTTCGCCGCCTCGACTTTGCTCTCGCCCACGGAATCCGTGCGGTAGAGGATCTGGCGCTGCAGGTTCGTGAGATCGACCTTGTCCGGATCGGCGAGGGTGAGGCGGCCGACGCCGCTCGCCGCGAGATACAGCGCCGCGGGGCAGCCGAGGCCGCCGGCGCCGACGATCAACACGCTCCCCGCCCGCAGCCGCTCCTGGCCCTCGATCCCGATCTCGGGAAGAAGGATGTGGCGGCTGTAGCGGAGGAGCTGCTCGTCGTTCAGTTAAAAATTATCAGTTCGGCTTGGGGCTCGCGCCGACCGGCTTGGTGTTGGCGAGCGTCGGCGCCTGGCCCTTCACCGGCTCGCCCTTGAGGTAGGCGATCGCCTGCGAAAGCTGGAAGTCGTCCTTCGAGCCGAGCTCGACCGGCTTCTGCTCGCCCGGCACGACAGGCGCAGCGGGCTTCGCCTTCGCCGTCGAGGCGTCCGCGGGCTTGTCGGTTTTCGTTCCTTCGGCTTTCGTGCCCTCGAGGTGGCGCTGCAGGTCCGCCTCGCGAACACGCGTCGCGACGTCGGTCGGGTCCTCGACGATCACGTCCGGCGTCACGCCGAGCGCCTGGATCGAGCGGCCGCCGGGCGTGTAGTAGCGCGCGGTGGTGAGCTTGATGGCGGTGTTGTTGCCGAGCGGCATGATGGTCTGCACCGAGCCCTTGCCGAACGTCTGCGTGCCGATCACGACCGCGCGCTTGTGGTCCTGCAGCGCGCCGGCGACGATTTCAGACGCGGAAGCGGAGCCGCCGTTCACGAGCACCACCATCGGCACCGTCTTCACGGCGGCCGGGAGGCTCTTCAGCACGTCCTCGCCGCGGCTGCCGCGAGCGTAATCCTCGGGGTTGGCGAAGAACTTGCGCTTCGCATCCTCGGCGCGGCCGTCCGTCGATACCACCAGCGCCTTGGTCGGCAGGAACGCGGCCGAGATCGCCACGGCGCCGTGCAGCAGGCCGCCCGGGTCATTGCGCAGGTCGAGCACGAGGCCCTTCACCGGCCCCTGCTTGAAGAGAGTGTCGATGGCCTTGACCATGTTCTCGGGCGTGGCTTCCTGGAACTGCGAGACGCGCACCCAGGCATAGCCGGGCTCGATGAGCTTGGACTTCACGCTCTGCACACGGATGACGGCGCGCGTGAGAGTGACCACGACCGGCGCGCTCTCGCCCTTGCGCGAGATGGTCAGCGTGATGTTGGTGTTCGGCCGGCCGCGCATCTTCTTCACGGCGTCGTTGAGCGTCATGCCCTTCACCGGCGCCTCGTCGAGCTTGATGATCAGGTCGCCGGGCTTGATGCCGGCGCGAAACGCGGGCGTGTCCTCGATGGGCGAGACCACCTTGACGAAGCCGTCTTCCATGCCGACCTCGATGCCCAGGCCGCCGAACTGGCCCTGGGTGCCGACCTGCAGCTCCTTGAA
>WNFL01345059.1_pt1 | contig 24563 bp, 24 predicted proteins | sample 5400361 | NCBI WGS metagenome assembly WNFL01 (sample SAMN13153351, study PRJNA577476) | soil metagenome | isolation source: 40 cm soil on Douglas fir-dominated hillslope | place: USA:California | collected 2013-09-17
ATGCGGGCGAGGAAGCGGCCGCCGGCCAGGATCGATCGTTCGCCCGTGAACATCCCCTCGCTGAAGCTGGGCACGTCCTCGCCCACCCAGCGCGGCGACCGGGCGAGGTCGAGCCGTCCCGACACGACGACGAACACCTTGGTGACGGGCTCGCCCGCTTCGCCGAGCACCTCGCCCGCCTGCACCGTGCGGCGCCTGCCGTGCGGCTCGATGCGGGCGATTTGCGCCGCCGTCAAGCGGGGGAATGCTTCCGAGTTCTTGGGTGGAGCAGCCGTCGCAGTCATCGGTTGAATACTAACAGACACCGCAACCCCGTCGTTTGGCTGTCAGGGCGCCGCGAGTCGCTGCCGGACGGCGCCGAGGTGATACGCCGTGTGCGCGATCGCGCCCATCACCGTGCCCATTGCGTCCTCGTCCCACGCAGCGTGCGTCTCCACCGCCACGAGCAGCTTCTGGTATTCATCGCGCAGCCGGGCGCGCACGGCGGCCCACTCGGCGTCGCTCACCGTGGCCACGGTCCAGCTGCGGCTGCGGTCGCGCGACGCTGACTCGCCCAGCAACCCTCTCGTCGCCAGCGCGACGCTGGAGTTGAGGTGCTGCATGTGGCCGGCGATGGTTGTGCGCCCAGGTCCCCCGACGCGCGAGGCCTGGGACGCGCTCAAGCCGTCGATCGTCCCGAAGAGTCCGGAGCCCGGCGAGGTGTCGGTGAAATACGTCCACGGACCGGGTGGCCCGTCGAAGGCTTCGCGCAGCATCCTCATGAGAAGGCCAACGTTCATGGTGGGGTTCCCATCCCTGCTAAACTACAACGCCTACAAGGAGACTCTATGACGCTGAACGTCAGCAAAGATGATCACGTGCGTGGATCGGGGCCAGTGACGATCCTCGTCTACGGCGACTACGAGTGTCCCTACACTCGCGCGCTGGAGCTGGTCATCGCGCAGCTGCGGCGCCGGGACAGCGATGCCTTCCGGTACGTGTTTCGCTATTTCCCGCTGCGCGAGATCCATCCGCATGCAGAAATGGCGGCGGAGGCGGCGGAAGCCGTCTCGTCGCTCGCCGGGCCGGAGGCGTTTTGGCGCATGCACGACTCTCTATTCGCGGACCAGTACCATCTCGAGCTTACCGACCTCGAGCAGCGGGCCACGGCAACCGGCGTCGACATGCGCGCCTACCTGACGGCGATGGCCTCGCACCAATTCGCGGCGCGTGTCGAGCGGGACGTGCAGAGCGGCATCGCGAACGGCGTCGAAGGAACACCGTCCGTTTTCATCAATGGCGAGCGGTATCACGGCAAGCGGGATGAAGGCAGCTTGCGGCGGGCGATCGCGAGCTAAGGCACCTCCCGGATGTCGATCTGGGACTTGAGGGTGCGATGTACGGGACACCTATGGGCCACTTCCATCAGTTTCCGCTCCTGTTCCAGCGTGAGCGCACCTGAGAGTTGCACGGCGGTATCGATGCGATCGAGCAGGGTATCGTCCCTGACCACACAGTCGAGGCAGTCCTTGGCGTACACCCGCGAATGCGTCAGGCGGACCACGACGGTCTCGAGCGGCCACTTTTTCGTTCGCGCATAGAGCGCGATGGTCATCGACATGCAGGCGCCGAGTGCGGCCATGAGGAGATCGTAAGGGCCTGGGCCGCGGTCCGTGCCACCGGCGGCGACGGGCTCATCCGCGACGAGTCGATGACGGCCGGCGGTGATTTCCTGGACGAATCCTTGCGCGCCACCCCGAACGACAACGACGCCTTCTGCCTCAGCCATGGGAAGCCTCCCTAGCTTTCGTGGACCTACCCCTGCGGCAACACACCGCGCACCGCGGCCAGCAGCTCGTTCAGAGTCCAGGGCTTGGGCAGAAAGGGCAGCGCCCGCGTAGTGGCGGTGTGCCGCAGCGTTTCTTCGCCGGTGAACCCGCTGGTCAAGAGGAAGCGAACGCCCTCGCGCTCGCGACTCACCGCCTCGTACAGCGCGAGACCGCCCATCCGCGGCATGATGATGTCGGACACCACGAGATCGATCGTATCGGCGTGCTCGTGCCATAGCTTGAGCCCTTCTTCACCGTCGGCGGCGGTAAAGACGGTATAGCCGAACCGCGTCAGGCCGCGCGTCGCGGCGCTCCGCACTGCTTCCTGATCCTCTACCACCAGGATGGTCTGGCGCGCGTGCGGCCGTACCGGGAGGGGGACCTCGGGCACCGTCGCCTCGACCGCGTGCGCGCTCACGGGGAAGTACAACCGCACTTCGGTGCCGGCGCCGAGCGTACTGTTCACCAGCACGTAGCCGAGATGCTGCTTCATCAAGCCGTACACCATGGCCATGCCGAGCCCGCTGCCACGGTCGGCCGGCTTGGTCGTGAAGTATGGCTCGAAGATCCGCGCCAGCGTCTCAGGCGTCATGCCGCGGCCGTTGTCCGACACGGAGAGAACGACGTAGTGCCCCGGCGCGCCCCACTCCTGCGCCGCCATTTGCTTCTCGTCGGGTGTAGCCGGCTCCAGGTGGATCGTCAGCCGGCCGCCCCCGCCCTCCGGCATCGCATCCGCGCCATTGTTGGCGAGGTTCAGCAGCATGTGCTGCACGGCGCCGGCGTCGGCCGCGACCGGGTGCAGGCCCTTCGCCCAGCTGACGACGACTTCGATCTGCGGCAGCATGCGCTGCACCGTGGGTACGATGTCGGCCACCAGCGCCTCCAGGTGGAGCGGGGTCAGGACGAGGCGCTCGCGACGACTGAAGCCGAGCAGCTTTCGGATCATCGAAGCGCCGCGGCGCGCCGCTCCCTGGGCCTGCGTCAGGTCTTCGCGCTGGTCGTTGCCCGGGGGAAGGGACGTGACCGCCAGGTCCACGTGGGCCATGACGGCGGTCAACACGTTGTTGAGGTCGTGCGCGATGCCGCCCGCCAGCTGCCCGACGGCTTCCATCTTCTGCGCCTGTCGCAGCCGGTCTTCCAGCTCGCGGCGCGCGGTCACGTCCGCGGCGACGATCAGGGCCGCCGGCCGTCCCGCATAGGTGAATGCGCGAGCCGCGACTTCCACTTCGATCGCGGTGCCGTCCTTCTTGCAGTGATGCCACGTGCTGGTGCCCCGCCACCCATCGCCCGCGGCGCGGATCCACTCCACCAATGCCGCGCCCTGGCTCGGCTGTTGCAGGTCGGGGAGCCGCATCGCAAAGAATTCGTCACGGGAGTAGCCGTAATGCCGCGTCGCGGCGTCGTTGACGGCCAGGAACGCGAGTGTCTCGCGGTCGCTGACCCACACGGGCTGCGGGTTGGAATCGAACAGGTGCCGGTAGCGTTCCTCCGCGCGGCTCCGTTCCGCGACTTCCTGCTGCAGCTCGCCGGTCCGCTCGTCCACCAGCGCGGCCAGGTGCTGCGCGCGCTCCTGGATGCTGCGAACCCGCAGTCGCACGGCCCCCAGCACAGCGGCAACGACCGCCAAGCCACTCAATAGGTAGAACCACCACGTCTCGTAGAAATGCAGGCCAAGCCGGAACGGCAGGGCGCGAGCACGTGAAAGCGATAGCGCCCGCCCGGCACTCGCGTGTAGTACGCCACGCGCCGCCCGCCCGCCTCGACCCAATCGTGGTCGTAGCCTTCGAGCCGGTAGCGGAACCGGACCCGCTCGGGGACGAGCAGGCTGGTGGCGGTGTAATGCAGCTCGAGCCCGCCGCCGCCCGGCGGCACGGTCACGCTGTCGGTCACCGGAACGGCGCGGCCATCCACGAGGATCCGTTCGATGTGGACGGGCGGCGGTAGTGGGTTGCTGGTGAAGTGGGTCGGGTCCACCACCACGAGCCCCTTGATGCTCGGAAACCAGAGCCGGCCGTCGGGACTCTTCCACCCGGCGTTCTGCGATGTGCCGTTGAACTCGATGTGGCGGCGTCCGTCGAGCGACACCATCTCGTGCACCAGGACGCTGTCCCCCCCGCCGGCGCGGTCAGCCGCGGCAAGCAGGTCGCGCTCGCTCAACTGAGCCAGCCCCTGGTTCGAGCTCAGCCACAGATGTCCGCCGTCATCCTTGAGAATCTGAAAGAGGTCGGTCATCAGCACGTCGAACTTGAGCGGCAATACGGTGATCCGGCTCCCCCGTACGATGTTCAGGCCGGACTCCGTGCCCACCCACAGTCCGTGTTCGTCGGCGAACAGCGACTCGACGACGTCATTCGAAAGTCCTTCCTTCTTCGTCAATGCCGTGAAGCGATCATTCTGGAGCCGCAGCAGGCCGCGGCCGTGCGTGCCGATCCACAGCACGCCATCCCCATCTTCGACGATGGTGCGGACTTTGACACCTCCGAGGCCGGCCTGCTCCGTGTAGTCGCGTAGCGCTCCACCTTTCCAGCGATACAGCCCGTCGCTGCCGCCCAGCCAGAGGGCACCCGTCCGGTCTTCGGTGAGCGCTGAGACACTCGGCGTGGGGTGCCTTCCGGGAAACCTCATTGGCTCCCAACGCCCGCCGCGCAGCCGTGCCAGGCCGTCGCGCGTCGCGGCCCAGAGGACGCCGTCCCTCGTTTGCAGGGTGGCCACCACCGACTTGCCGGGCATGTAGTTCGTGAAGCGCCCCTGTTGCAACCGGTCGAGGCCGCCTGCCTCGGTCCCGATCCACAGCGCGCCCTGCCGGTCGCCGTATACCGACCAGACCACTTTTGCCGAGAGGCCCTCGAGCGGCGAGTAGAGGGTGAAGATGGGTTGCCGGAACCGGTTGAGGCCGCCGTGCCGCGTCCCCACCCAGAGCGAACCCTCGCGATCCTCGAGCAGGACCGTCACGGCGTCGTCGGACAGTCCGTCCTGCGCGGCGAACCGCTGGAACCGGCCATTGACCAGTCGAGCGAGACCGCCGCCGTCCGTGCCGACCCAGAGTTGGCCGTTCCGGCTCTCGAGGATCGACGTCACACCGCCCGGGGGAAGTCCGGCGGCGGCGGCGAAGCGCTCGAGCCGCGCGCCGTGGGAGTAGTAGAGCGCGTCCGGCGTTCCGAACCACCAGCCGTCGGCGCGGTCGTGGTAGACCGTCCAGACCGCTCCCGTGATCCGCGGTTCCCACCTCACGAATCGATCCCCGTGCCATTTAACGAGGCCGTCCCTGGTGCCTGCGACGAGGAGGCCGCTCGAGTCTTCGGCCAGGCTGAAGACGGACCCTTCCACTCCGGCGACCGGTTGGAACGCGCTGTCCCGCAGCAACGCGAGCCCACCCGTCCGTGCCACCCACAGCCTGCCCGCCCGATCGCGGTAGAGGCCGTTCACGAACGACCCCTCGGCGCCGGGAATCGCAGCGGACGTTCCCGCGCCCCAACCAAGACGGCTCACGCCACCGACCCAGGTGCCGACCAGGATATCGGTCGGACGCTGGGAGGAGTCGACCATGACGGCGCTGACGTAGTTGTCCTTCAGCGCGCTGGTGTTGGCCGTGGTGAAGGTCGTGAAGCTGACGCCGTCAAACCGGACCAGCCCGGCTTCCGTGCCGAGCCACAGATACCCATCGCGACCTTGAGCGATCGCGAGGATGCCGTTCTGGGGGAGTCCCTGGTCGATGGTCCAGATGTCGTGGAGGTACTGACTGATGGGTCTCTGCGGATCGAGGCCCCCCCCCGGCGGGCCGGCTTGGACTGCAGCGACGGTGGGGAGGCCCAGGGCAAGCAAGATCCAGCGCGGATCCATACGCAATCCTACCGTACCTTCCCCCGTGCCGCGACCTTCCAGCTTCCTTCCACTCGGCCGCGGCGGCCGTACCAGATCTCGTCGTGCAGGTTCACCGTCGCACAACAGTGGCTCGGCACCACCCAGATTCTCTCTCCGACAGGCGGCTTCGCATCAATCTCTACGTAGCCATGCTCCTCATTCAGTTTGCGCATGGTCCACGGTCGGCCAATGAAGTGGCCGAACGTTCCGACACCGACCGTCTGATCGCTCGAGAACGTTTTTGACCCGGCGTCGATCACGCACTGGCCCGGCACCGCGGTGCTGACGACTGTGGTGAGCACGCGCAGCGCGCAGTCCTCCTCGCTGCAGACTTTCGCGGCCATGCTGCTCGCGTCATAAAAGACGTAGGTCCCAGGTCGGATCTCGGTGGTCCGCGGAACGAGGGGCGTTTTCGCCGCCCCTGGCGTCGAACCTCCAGAGACGATCTGGGCCGCGAAGCCCGCCGCGGAGAGCGCATCGAGCACGGCGTCGATCTTGACACACGCCGCCCGGAATCCGGCCTCGTCGAGCCACGACGGCCAATAAAAGATCCCTTGGAAATTCGAGCAGCCTCTTGCGATCTCAACCGCTTGTTCGGGTGACTGCGCGCCGGTGCGGCCCACGCCGACATCGATCTCCACCAGCGTGTCGATTCCCTGCAGGTCACGCGCGACGTCCACCGAGTCGACCGCCACCTTCACTCGCCGCGTCTTTGCCAGCTCCTTCAAACGGCGCAGCTTCGGCTTTTGCAGAGGGTACGCGACCAGCACATCGTCGCCGGGCAACACCTCCGCCTCGCCCAGCTTGGCGACCGTGATCCCGATGGCGCCGGCATCGAGCTGCATCTGGGCAATCTCGGGGATCTTGTGCGTCTTCACGTGCGGCCGGAGCGCGACACCCCACGTGCGACATTGCTGCTGCATCCGCGCGATGTTGCGCTCGAGGGCGTCGAGATCGATGTAAAGGGCGGGGGTGTCGAGGTCGAGCGCGCCCACTATCGAACCCCCTTCGCAATGCACTCGATTTCGACGGCGATCCCGCCCGGCAGCGCGCCCGCCTGGATCGTGGTGCGGGCCGGAAACGGCGCCGTGAACTGGGCCTGATACACCTCGTTCATCGCGGCGAAATCGTTGATATCGCGCAGGTACACGTTGCACTTGACGACGTGATCGAGTGACGAGCCGGCCGCCTCGAGGATCGCCGCGAGGTTCGCGAAGACCTGTTTCGTCTCCGACCGCACGTCGCCGCGCTCGAGTTTCCCGGTGAGGGGGTTGGCGCAGCCCTGGCCGGCGACGAAAATGAAATCGCCTTCGACAATGGCCTGCGAGTAGGGGCCATGCGGTCTGGGCGCGTTCTCGGTCAGAATGGCGTTTCTCATGCGCTCCTGTTCAATCGTTTCCATAGGTGATGGACGGGGAATCCCGCCGCCGCAATGGCGAGACCGTAGATCGGTGCAAAGTTGTGGACTTGGATCTGTCCCCACACCATCGCGGTCAGACCCACGATGGTGCCAACTATAAAGAAGAGCGGCACCCACGGATACGCCGGCGTGCCGAACGGTCGCGGCGCGTCCGCCATCTTGCTCCGCAGCACGAATACCGCCGCGACCGCGAAGATCAACGCGGCCCACTCGATGACCACAAAGTACGTGATGAGCGCGTCGTAGTCCCTGAGCGCGAGCACCATGATGACCGCGACGGCGCCCACGATGACTTGTGCCGCCCACGGCGTGGACCAGCGTGGATGGATCTTTCCCAGGAACGCGAACGTCAGGCCGTCCCGTCCCATCGCGTACGCGACGCGCGGCTTGGCCAGCAGGTTGCCGTTCAACGCGCCGAAGATGCTCGTCATGATCGCGAGCATAATGAGGGTGCCACCCGCGGGTCCCACGATCGCCGTCACCACGGTCCGCGCGATCGCTTCCTTTTGCTGCGCCATGACGCCGACCGGCATCATGTACAGGTATGCGAGATTCGCGCCGATGTAGAGCGTGACGATCACCAGCATCCCGACGATGATGATCCGCTTCATGAGGCGCTCCGGCGCCACGACCTCGCCCGCGATCATGCTGACGGCCACCCAGCCGTCGTAGGTCCAGATGACCGCGGCGAGCGCGCGCGCTAGATCACCGCCGTGCACGGCGCCCCCTGCCGTAATGTTTGCAAGGCTGCCGTGGCCCAGGAGAAACACGCCGACGATGATCGCGGCCAGCGCGGTCACCTTGACGAGGGTGGTCACACCGCTCACGGCCGCCCCGACGCGCGCCCCCAGCACGTTGGCACCGGTGAGGATGACGATCGCGGCGATCGCGATGATCTGGACTCTCGCGTCGACGGCCACGCCGAGCAGGTTGAGCAGGAATTCGGCGAAGACCACCGCCAGCGCGGCGACGGTGGTCGGCGTCGTGATCAGCACGTACAGCCAGCCGAAGACGAACGCGGCGGCGTCGCCGTAGGACTCGCGCAGGAACACGTAGACGCCGCCGGCCTGCGGCAAGAGCGAGGTCAGCTCGGCCACCGTGAGGGCGCCGCAAATGCTGATTAGGCCGAACGCCGTCCACAGCCCCATGATCACCAGCGGATTGGGGACGAGCCCGGCGATCGTGGGGGGGGTGCGGAAGATCCCGCTCCCGATCGTGATGCCGACGATGAGCGCGACTCCGCCGGCGAAGCCGATGACTCGGCGGAGATCCGTCAAGCGAAGCGCAGACAGACGGGGCTTGGTAGCTCGATTCGTTGATGCGTGAGCGTCAACCTGCCGCTGTGCGGATCGCGCCCGAACACGATGACGGAGTTGGACCGCTGATTGGCGACGAGCAGCCACCGCTCGGTGGGTGCGAGGGTGAAATTGCGCGGCCAGTCGCCCTCGGTGGAGATCACCTGCTCGAGCGCGAGCGCGCCCGTCGAATCCGCCACGGAGAACACGGCGATGCTGTTGTGGCCGCGGTTCGACACGTACAACGTCCGCCCGTTTGCAGCGACGTGGATGTCGGCCGGGTAATTCGTACCGGTCCAATCAGCCGGGACGGTCGAAACCGCGCCCTGCGGGGACAGTGTGCCGGAGCCCGAGTCGAAACGAAGCGTGGCCACCGTGGAGTCGAGCTCATTGGCGACGAACACGAGCGGCAGCGTCGGATGGAATGCGAGGTGGCGCGGGCCCGCGCCGGGCCGCATGACGGCCTCACCGGCGTGCCGGAGTGCGCTCCCGTCGAGATCGAGACGGTAAACGAACACGCGGTCGGCGCCCAAGTCCGCGGCAAGCGCGAAACGGTTCGTGTGGTCCGGAAGGATGCAGTGGGCGTGCGGCGCTTCTTGACGCGAGGGCGTAGGCCCCTTTCCCGCGTGCTGCACCACGTGGGCGGGCGCGAGTGCGCCATTCGGCTCGAGCGGCAGCAGCGCGACATTGCCGCCGCCGTAGTTGGCGACGAGCGCGGCGCGTCCAGTACGGTCCACGCTCACGTAACACGGCGCACCGCCTCCAGACGGCTGCTCGTTGAGCCGGGTGAGCCCGCCCGTCGCTCTGTCGATTGCGAAGGCGCTCACCGCGCCGTTGTCGAGCTCGTTGACGGCGTAGAGGACGCGCTTGCTCGGGTGGATACTAAGGAAAGACGGGTTTGCGCCGACGCTTGCCGAGCCGACGCGTAGCAGCTCGCCGGACCTGCGGTCCAGGCGGACGAGAAAGACGCTCTCGGTATATGTCCCGACATAGAGGAGATCAGGATCCGTTCGCGCCTCGGTCATCGGGGTGCCTCTCCCCGCACGGCCTTGCCGGGCGCGACGCCCTCGACCGCCTGCCCATTCGCGACCACCGACACCCCGTTCACGATCACGTGCTGAATGCCGACAGGGGAGAGCCACGGTTCGCGGTACGTCGAACGATCCAGCACCGTGGCTGGGTCGAAGATCGTGATATCCGCGTCGGCGCCAACCCGCAGCCGTCCCTTGTGCCGCATCGCGGGGACGCGCGCCTCGAGTCGCTGCGCCGGCATGATCGTCATTTTGCGGATTGCGTCCATCAACGAGAGTGCGTGTGTCTCGCGGACGTAGCGGCCCAGCACCCGTGCGAATGTCCCCGCGGTCCGCGGATGCCCCGTGCCGTTTTGCCAGTACGCGTCGCTCGCGATGATCGTGAGCGGGCTCGTGAGCGCCGCGACCACCATCGGCTCCGTATTCGTATGTACCACGACCGGTCCGCCGATCCGGGTATAGCGCTCGAAGCTCTCGCGATTGAGCCGCTCGCCCGTGCGCGCCCATTCCAGCTCGCTCAGGCGCTCATCGGGAGCCGTCTTGTACACGTCCTGGATGGTGGCGGACTGAATCTCCGTCATCCCGGCATCATACGGATACGCCTCCGTCGTCACGTCACGTCCGTGCGCTCGCGCATCGCGGATCATGTCGAGCATCACGGGCGTCTCGGCAAGACCCGCGCTGTTGATATGCACGACATGCAGTGGAGCCCCGGTTTCGCGGGCGAGCGCAAGCGCCGCCTTCAGCCCGGCGACGCCAGGAGTAATGTGCACGTGTATTGGTGTCTTGGTTCTTGCGGCGACGCGGAACATGGCGAGCAGCTCATCTCGCGTTGCCGCTGGCGTGTATGGGAACCCTGCGCCGATGTCGACCGCGCCCTCGTGGAGACCGAGCTCGATGCGTTTCGCGATCTCCACAATCTCGGCGGGTGACGCGGCGCGATAGGCTGCGTCGCTCACCGGCATCCAGGTGCCGGAATCGTGCATCACCGCCATCCGGACTTTGATGTGGCCGATGCTGACACCGTAGTTGACTTGCTCACCGCCCTCGCGCTCGTGATACCAGGCGGCGACATCCGCCGTGCCGAGCTCCAGCTCCAGCGCGGTCGTCACGCCGTCCAGCGCATAGAACCGGTATGTCTCGGCTGTCTGTCCGTGCGCGTGTAGGTCGATGAAGCCTGCGGCGACGACGAGGCCCCGCGCGTCGACCGTGTCCCGGCCGCGGATGGCGCGCGTCGTGATGACGGCGATGCGTCCGCCCGTGAGCCCGATATTTCGCGGCCCATCGAGCTTGGAGGCCGGATCCATCACGTGCCCGCCAAGAATCACGCGGGCGTAGACAGCGCTCGCCGGGTTCTGCCCCGCGAGCGTGCCCACCTGCAGTACGAGCCACAGCCCCACCATCTGCCGGCTAGAACTTCGACCAGAGATACTGGTTCGTCACCTCGTGATGAAACTGGATCTCGGCGGCCTTCACCTCCGCGCCGAGCGCCTTGGGACAGCGGTCAGCCTGCATCTGCTTCAGCTCGGCAAATTTGCCGTGCACATCCTCGCCCAGGGCTTCTTTCAGGAAGCGGCTGCCCTGATGCAGGCGAATCGCGTCATAGATGTTGTCCGACAGGTACTTCGCGCCGTCGCCCTTACTCGCATCAGTCGGACCTTCGAGACCGGTCTTGAAGATCGTGTAGATCGCGAGATACGGATTGGCGTCGGGTGCGATCGAGCGAACTTCGACGCGCTTGGAGCGCTCGTTGCCCAACGGAATGCGAATCATCGAGCCACGATCGATCGGCGAGGCCTTGATCTGATTCGGCGCCTCGAAGTGCGGGTCGAGCCGGCGATAGCTGTTCACGCTGGAATTCAGGAGCAGGCAGATCTCGGCGCCGTTCGAGAGAATCCGCTTGATGAAGCCCCACCCAGCCTGCGCCAGCTGGTCCTGACCCTTCTCCTCCCAGAACAGGTTCTTGCCTTTGCGTCCCACCGAGACATTGGTGTGCATCCCGTTGCCGTTGACGCCCGTCACCGGCTTGGGCAGGAAGCAGGCGGTCATGTCCATGCGGGCCGCCACCTGGCGCGAGAGCAGCTTGTATAGCTGCACCTGGTCGGCCGCGATGACCGCCTCGGCGTAGCTGTAGTTCATCTCGAACTGTGACGGCGCCACCTCGGGGTGATCCTTCTCGTTGGCGAAGCCCATCGCGCGCTGCACCTCGGCCGCCGTGTCGATGAAGAGACGAAGCGCATCGCCAGGCAGCGAGTGGTAGTAACCGCCCGTGGAGATGAACTCGAACTTCCCCGCCTCGTGATAGCGCCGCTCGGCATCGCGGCCCTTGAAGAGAAACCCCTCGATTTCGTTGGCCGCGAAGCACGTCGTGCCGTCTTTGGCGAACAGCTTGTCGGTGTACTGCTTCAGGAGCCCGCGCGAGTCGGCCGCGTAGGGCGCGCCATCGCGCTCCAGCACTTCGGCCATCGCGAGGACTTTCCCGGGACCAAAGACGTCGGAGGGGAGCCAGTAGAACGCCGGCCAATCGACGCGCAGCCTCAGATCGGATTCCCGCTGCTGTGAGAACCCGCGGATCGACGAGCCGTCGAACGTGAGGTTGTCCACCGACGCGAGCAGGAATTTCTTGTCGTAGTCGAGCATGTGGAACCGGCCCTCGAGGTCGGTGAAGCAGTCCTGGATCTTGTCCGCCGGCACGCGGTCGAGCCGCTGCTTCTTGGCGGCGAGGTTACGGTCCTCCAGCTCGTCGTAGGGGATCTCCAGGAAATCACGCAACGGGGTAGTCATGCACGCTCGTGGAATAGGGGTGAGACAGCGGAAACGCGACACCCAAAGCTAGAGGGGAGAAGGGTACCTTGACACTATATCGACTGTCGATATAATACGAAGAGCTATGGTCACAAAACGTCGAGTCGGCCGACCGCCAGAGGCATACTTGCCGTTGCCACCCGCGACGTTCCACATCCTGGTCGCGCTCGCCGACGGGGAGCGGCACGGCTACGCGATCATGAAGGCCGTAGGCCTGGGGCCGGGGACGCTCTACGGGTCGCTGAAGCGGCTGCTGGAGGCGGGCCTCGTGGAAGAAGGTGGCGAGCGGGCGGACCCGGAGCGGGGCGACGAGCGACGCCGTTACTACCGGTTGACACCGCTCGGGCTATCCGTAGTGCGCGCGGAGGCGCGACGGCTCGACGCGATGGTGCGCGCGGCGCGGCGCAAGAAGCTCATCGGTGAGAGGCCCGCATGAGCGCCGAAGACATCTATCGCCTGCTGCTGCGCGTCTACCCGCCCGACTTTCGAGCCGAGTACGAACGCGAGATGGTGCTGCTCTTCCGGGACCAATGCCGGGAGAGCGATGCGCAAACGGTTGGGTTCTGGGCGGCAGTCATCTGGGACATCGCACGGAGCGCGCCGGCCCTGCGCGCGGAAGCGTGGCGTGAGAGCACTCGAACCATGGAGGTCACTATGAAGCTCGCTGCAATGCTAACCGTGTCGGTGGGCGTGCTGGGTATTCTGAATGCTGGCGTAGACGGGGGCGCGGCGTTCACGGGAACGATCGGTGGGTTGCACGTACTCTCGCTCGTGTTGGGCGTTTTCGCGAGTATCCTGCTCCTCGTTGCCGGTGGTGCGATCCTGCGCCCGACGGAGCGGGGCAGGCAGTCCGCGAGGCTCGCGCTGTTCGCCTCGCTCGCGCTGATCGTAGCCGCACGGCTCCTGCATCCGTGGATGTCTCCTTTCTCCCAGGTCGTCGGAATTGGATTCCCGGTTGCGTTCCTGATCGCGCTGTACTGGCCTCGCCGGGCCTCTACCGCTGGGGCGATGTGACTGGCTGATAGACCACCCCGCTGGGGTACGCCGTCGAACCGATCGGGCGCAGCGCCTTCCGGTCGTTGAAGATCCGCATGCCGCGCCCGATCACGCCTTCGTCCAGGTCGCGCGTCATCCAATCGAGCTGACCTTCCGGGCCCGCCACGAACCCGTCGACGGTCTTTTGCACCTGCAGCTTGAGCTTGCGCATCGTCATAAAAGAATGTCCCGGGCAGGCTCACCGGTCGATCATTCGTTGCGCCCTTTCGGAGTACCGCGCGCCGTGCGCCGGGAGCTGGGCGGCGGCGCGGGCGATCTCTCGGGAGTCGTCCGCCGTGAGCTCCACAGTCGCCCCGCCCAGGTTCTCTTCCAGGCGGTGCGGCTTCGTCGTCCCCGGGATCGGAACGATCCACGGTTTCTGCGCCAAGAGCCAGGCGAGGGCGACCTGCGCCGCCGTGACCTGCTTGTTCGCCGCGACCCTGGTCACGAGGTCCACTAAGGCCTGATTGGCCCTCCGGTTCTCCGCCGCGAAGCGGGGGACGGTGTTGCGGAAGTCGGAGCTGTCGAACGTCGTGGTCTCGTCGATCTTTCCGGTGAGGAAGCCCTTGCCCAGGGGGCTGAAGGGCACGAACCCGATCCCGAGGGCTTCGAGCGTCGGCAGGATTTCCGCTTCTGGCTCTCTCCACCACAGCGAGTACTCGCTCTGGAGCGCCGTGACCGGCTGCACCGCATGGGCGCGCCGGATGGTCCGCACGCCGGCCTCGGAGAGGCCGAAGTGCTTCACCTTGCCCTCGCGGATCAGGTCCTTCACCGTCCCTGCGACGTCCTCGATCGGCACGTTCGGGTCGACGCGGTGCTGGTAATAGAGGTCGATGGTCTCGACGCCGAGCCGCGTGAGCGAGCCCTCGGTCATCTGGCGGATGTGCTCGGGCCGGCTGCTCAGTCCACGCTGTTTCCCGTTCGCATCGAACTCGAAGCCGAACTTGGTGGCGATCACCACCTGCTCGCGGAAGGGCGCCAGCGCTTCGCCCACGAGCTCCTCGTTCGTGAACGGTCCGTAGACCTGGGCGGTGTCGAAGAAGGTGACGCCGCGGTCGACCGCAGATCGAATCAGCGCGATCATCTGGCGTTTGTCGGCTGCCGGGCCATAGCCGAAGCTCATCCCCATGCAGCCGAGGCCGAGGGCAGAAACTTCCAGGTTGCTCTTGCCGAGTATGCGCGTTTGCATGGGCTATCGGGTCCATAGCACGGCATGGAGCTCACCGCTCCCTGTCGCGCTCTTCCCCACCAGCCAGCCGCGCGCGTTCATCCCGAAGACCGTCGCTGCATCGCCGCCGAGGTCGTCCAGCTTCGTCAGGGCACGCCCGTCCCGCAGGTAGGCCGAGCATACGTCGTCGTGAGTGCAGTAGTTCAGGGCGACATCCCCCGCGGCGTTGATGGACGGCCCATGCAGAAGAGGTCCACACAGTGGGTTGACGGATCCCGTGCCGTAGCCCGAGAGCCCGATGTCGATCTTCGTGCCATGATCCCACACGACCGCGCGTCCCTCGCTCTCACCGACGATCTGGCCTGCCGAATTGATGGCACAGGCCCGGCCCTCGCCGAGATCCGTCGTCGTGCCGTGATCCCACAGAACGGCGTGTATGGCATCGTCGGCCGTTGCGGCATAGCCGACCACCTGGCCTTGTGCGTTGATTCCCGTGGCGCTGCTCGAGTGTCCGCCGAGCGTGCCGAGATCGGTCATCGTGCCGTCCTGCCACAGGAAGGCGTGCACGTCACCAGGTCCCCAGTTCCGGGTGGCGGAACGGGCAGGCTGGCCTCCCCGACGGCTTGGCCTGCGGCGTTGAGTCCGGCCGGCGTACTGGTGATTCCTCCCAACGTGAGAGGAATCGGACTGCCGTGGTGCCACAAGACGGCCCTGCCTTCGCACTCCGTCACAGCAATGTCACACAGGCCCATCGCCCCAAGCACGTCACCCGCATCGTTGATCCAGCTCGCGTAACTGGCGTTCTCCACTGAGGCCCCGAGATTGGTCAACGTGCCGTGATCCCACTCAAAGGCCTGCCGGAACGAAGTGCCCACGACGTGGCCGGCAGCGTTCACGCCGACCCGGAAGTCGCCGCGATCCAGGAAGCAAGTGGAGCACGTGGACAGGGGGGCGATTTGAGTCACCGTACCGCGATCCCACATCACGACCTGCGACCCGGTGCGGCCTACCACCACACCAGCTTGATTGACCGCGGACGCGTAGGCGGTCGCGTTGGGTGGCGGTTCGCCCGGGCCCCAAAGATCGACGATGCCAGGACCCGCCGTGTGCGTCGCCACAGCGACGTCGGCGACGAGGGACGGTCCACCGGGCGACTCGCTGGCGCACGCAGCACCAAGCAAGCCAGCGAGTACGACAAGCGCGAATCGAGTCTTCATTGGGCCTCCTGTTGCAGTCTCCGTAGACCGAGTATGCCGACCGGTGTCTGGAATCTGCGTGCTCTGAGGGGCTGAGCAAGCGCGCCCGGAATCGACAGCCCCGCCATCCCGTTCTATCATTGAGCGTCATGCGCGTCGGCATCCTTGGTTCGGGATTGATGGGCGGCAAGCTCGGCACGCTGTTCGCGCGCGCCGGGCACGAGGTGGTGTTCAGCTATGCGCACAGCACCGCGAAGCTGCAGCGGCTCGCGAGGGCGGCCAAAGGCAAAGCGCGCGGCGGCACGCCGCGTGAGGCCGCGCAGGACGCGGACGCGCTGCTCCTCGCCGTGCATGGGTCGCGCGTCGACGACGTGCTACATCAAGCGGGCGATCTCTCGGGCAAGGTGATCGTCACCTGCTCGCTGCCGATGAATGCCGACGATCCCGGCCTCGTGATCGGCCATGACACGTCGGGCGCTGAGGCGCTGGCGAAAAAGGTCCCGAACGCTCGCGTCGTCGCCGCGTTCGGCGTGCCGAGCGAGGTGTTGTTCGGCGTCTATGAGGCTCGGCGCAAGGGCAAGAAACCGAGCCTCGTCTACTGCGGGGACGACCCCCGCAGTAAGAAGGTCGCGGCCGGGCTGATCCGCGACGTGGGCTTCGATCCTGTGGACGCCGGACCGTTGCGGGTCGCGCGGTACGCGGAGCCCTTCACGTTGCTCATCGCGCAACTCGCGTACGAGGGGAAGGGCGGACCGGAGCTGGCCTACCGGTTCGAACGGTTTCGATCCTAGGAGGACACGTGTACAAGTCTTTGCTGCTGTCCGTCACCGTTGTCTCGATCGTGTCGGCGCAGGCACCGGCGCCACGCCCGCTCTCGGTCCATTGGGAGGAGCTAACCGCCGCCGACTTCCGCGATGCCATCGCCCGGGCGCAGGGCACCTGCCTGCTGCCGTTCGGCATCATGGAGAAGCATGGGCCGCATCTCCCGTTGGGCAACGATCTGCTCAACGTGCGCTACGTCGCGCTCAATGCCGCGCAACAGGAATACGCCGTCGTGTTTCCGGAGTACTACTTCGGGCAAATCTTCGAAGCGAAGCACGAACCCGGCACCGTGGCCTACAGCCGGCGCCTGCAGCTCGATCTGCTGCAGGAGACGACCGACGAGATGGCGCGCAACGGCTGCAAGAAGGTCATCATCGTGAACGGGCACGGCGGCAACAACAGCCTGTTACCGTTTTTCGCGCAGTCCCAGCTCGAAGCGCCGCATGATTACGTCGTGTACGTGCTGAGCATCGCGCGTAGCGGGCCGGGCGAACCGAAGCATAAATCAAATCCGGCGACCGACATGCACGCCGGCGAGAGCGAAACGTCCATGAGCATGATCGCTCGACCCGACCTCGTGCACCTCGATCGCGCCGCGCAGGAATCGGGCGCCGATCAGGCGCGGGTGAAGCTGCCGGACGGCCTCTACACCGGCATCTGGTGGTACGCGCGGTTCCCGAATCACTATGCGGGCGAGGGCGCCGCGGCGACGCGCGAGCTCGGCGAGTTCGAGGCCAAGACGTGGATCAACGGGATCGTGCAGGGGATCCGCGCCGTCAAGGCGGACCAGGAAAGCCTGCGCTTACAGAACCAGTTCTACGAGCAGAGCAAGCACCCGCTGGACACGCCGCAGTGATCCTCCGGCCGGTCGTCGGCATTCTGCTGCTCGGGCTCGCTCCAGGCCGTCTCGCGGCGCAGCACTTCCACCGGCTTCCCGCCACACCGCGGACCGTCGCCTACGGCTACTACAGTGCCGCCGCGACGCCGGTGCTCCGCATCGCCTCGGGCGACACCGTGGAAGTCGAGACGCTCATCACCAATCGGCCCGACCGACTTGAGGCGGCGGGGGTCGCTCCGGCGGACGTGCAGCAATCTCTGCGTGACATCGTGACCCAGGTGACCGACCGCGGACCCGGCGGACACATTCTCACCGGCCCGGTTTACGTGGAGAACGCCGATTCGGGGGACGTGCTCGAGGTGCGGATTCTCCGGATCGACCTGGCGATTCCCTACGGCTACAACGGCTGCCGGGGATTTTTGCCGAGCAACTGCGATTCTACCAAGACGACCCGCATCATCCTGCTCGATCGCAGCCGCATGGTTGCCCAGTTCGCGCCGGGGATGGAGATCCCCCTGCATCCTTTCTTCGGTAGCATGGGCGTGGCTCCGCCGCGCGATTCGGGCCGGGTGAGCAGCAACCCGCCTGGCATCCACGCGGGGAACATGGACAACAAGGAGCTGGTGGCGGGGACGACGCTGTTCATTCCGATCCACGCCGCGGGCGCGTTGTTCGAGGTCGGCGACGGTCACGCGGCGCAGGGAGACGGAGAAGTCGATCAGACCGCCATCGAGACCTCGCTCGTCGGCCGGCTGCTGCTCATCGTCCGTAAGGACATGCGCCTCACCTGGCCGCGGGCCGAAACGACGACGCACTTCATCGCGATGGGGATGGACAAGGACCTTACGAAGGCGACGCAGATCGCCGTCCAGCAGGCCATCGACTTCATCGCCGCCACCCGCGGGTGGTCGAAGATGGAAGCCTATCGGCTGGTGAGCGTGGCCTGCGATGTGCGCGTCACCGAGCTGGTGGACGGTAACGTCGGCGTGCATGTCATGATTCCAAAATCGATTCTGGGAGTGAGATAACATGCGCAGACCGTTCGTCATGCTCCTAGCGCTCGCCATTCCCGCCGCCCTGCCGGCGCAGGCGGATTCGGCCAAGGCGCCTGATCCCATTCCCCAACTGGTCGCGCGACTGGATCTCGAGCGCTACAAAGCGACGATCAAGGGCCTCACCCAGTTCGGGGATCGGCGCCAGGGCACCGACCGCAACCGCGCCGCTGTGGATTGGATCGAAGCCCAGCTCAGGAGCTACGGCTGCAGCAACGTCTCGCGCCTCAAGTACGACTATCAGCCGCCGCCCCCCCGTGCGCGGGCAGACGGTCCCGCACCGGCACGCGACACCACTCGCGCCTCAGGAGGTGGCCGCTACCGCGGCCTGCGCGCCCCGACCGGCGTCAACACCGATTCTTTGAAGCAGCCCGACGCCCGCGTGCGCGCGGTCGATGCGCAAGCCACCACGCCGGGCCCGCGCGAAGAGGTGTACTGCACCAAGACCGGCGCTACGCACCCCGGGGAGATGTACATCGTGGGTGCCCATATGGATGGGCACGGCTGGGGCGAGGCGGCGAACGACGACGGCTCAGGCACCGCGCTCGTCATGGAGCTGGCCCGCGTCTTCTCAGGGCCCGACGTCCGTACCGATCGGTCGATCCGGTTCATCCTCTGGAACAACGAAGAGACCGGCCTCAACGGCGCGCGCGCTTACGTCGAGCAACGCCGAGCGCTGCAAGGCTCGGCGGAGGAGCCCAAATGGCTCGGCATGATCCAACACGACATGATGCTCTTCGACCACGGCATGCCGCGCGCCGACGGGACGCTCGCGCCCGAGCAGCGGCCCGAAGCGGATGTGAACATCGAGTTCCAGTCGAGCGCGAAGTTCGCGGCCGAGGCGCAGCAGCTCGCCTGGGTGTTCCAGGTGGCCAACGAGAAGTACGCGACCGACTATCCGGCGACGGTCAGCGCCCACATGACGAACACCGACTCGGCGCCGTTCCAAGACTACGTGGCGGCGATCAGCCTGCGCGAAAACGAGCGCGGCACCCAGATCGGGGCGGGCTGGGACCCGAACTGGCACCAGCCCACCGACTTGTACGCGACATACGGCGACAAGGACTTTCGGCTGGGATTGAACGCCGCGCAAACGACGCTCGCGGCCGTGGCCGGCCTCGTGGGAGCGACGATCAAATAGTGCGCGACATCCGTGTGGCGACGGCATTCCTTTTGACGGCGCTGGCCCCCCCTGCGCTTGCCCAAACCGTTCGCATCGACGCCACGCCGGGCCATGCCATCAATGCGTTCGATCCCGATAGCGCGCTCGGCAGCTCGATTGACGTCCTGTCGCGCACGGACATCAACAAGGTGTATACGCCTCATATCATCCAGGAAGCGCTCTCAGCCGGTTGGGGACCGATCACCTACCGCAATAACACTGAGCTCCGGATGGCCGCGTGGCATTGGACCGAGAACGGCAGCTGGAGTGATGCCGCGCATCGCAGCGGATATTTCACCGGCGGCACCGACCTCAAGGAACCGACTCGCTACATCCTAGCCTATGCGCTCCCTCACCGCGGATTCGCCACCAGCGGGGATCGCCCGGTACAGGGTCCGAACCTGACCTACTGGAAGAGCAACCCGTATCTAACGAGCAAATTCACGGGTGAGAGTGATGCACTGCATCCGCAGTGGGTGGTCGTGGACCTGCAAGCCGAAAAGCCAGTGAGCGCCATCCGCATCGCCTGGGCGAGCCCCCATGCGACGACCTACGAGGTGGAGTATTGGGTGGGCACCAACGCACTCGACTTTGATGGCGGACCAAAAGGGGAATGGAAGGTGTTTCCCTCAGGTGCTCTGAAGAACGGGCAGGGTGGAACGGTCACGTTGAAGGTTACAGACGCTCCGGTGTCAACGCGATACCTGCGGATTCTGATGACGGAGTCTTCCAACGCCTGCGATGAGCATGGATCCGGCGACGCGCGGAACTGCGTGGGTTACGCCATTCAGCAAATTGAAGCGGGCACGCTGGATGCGACCGGTTCGTTCGTCGAAGCGACCAAGCAACCTGACGAGCGGCGCACCACATATGCTGTCTCGCCCATTGATCCCTGGCATTCAGCGGCCGATGTGATTGACGGCGGCGCCTACCAGCACACCGGGTTCGATCTCTTCTTCACCAGCGGCCTGACGAATAATCTGCCCGCCATGATTCCGGTCACCATGCTGTACGGTACGCCCGACTATGCCGCGGCACAGATCGCCTACATGGAGCGGCGCGGTTATTCGATCGGATACGTCGAGATGGGAGAAGAGCCCGACGGCACGCCATGCCGGAAGACTATGCGGCGCTCTACCTGCAGTGGGCCAGGGCCTTGCACCAGGTGGACCCCAAGCTCAGGCTGGGCGGACCGATTTTCGAGGGCGTCAACGAAGACATCCGGGTGTGGCCCGATGCGCGAGGTCGCACGTCATGGATGGGCCGCTTTGTCGACTACCTCAAGGCACACGGCCGGCTCTCCGACCTGGCCTTCGTCTCGTTCGAGCATTATCCGTTCGAGCCCTGCGACATCACCTGGAAGAGTCTCTATAGCGAGCCACGCTTGATGAAACATATCCTGCAGGTGTGGCGCGATGACGGTGTGCCGAACAATGTCCCGCTGATCGTGACCGAGAGCCATCTTTCATGGTCCTTGACCGGGCCCATGACGACGATTTTTGGAGGCCTGTGGCTGGCTGATAACATCGGCTCGTTCTTCGAAGGCGGAGGCGCCGCCTTCTACCACTCGCCGATTCAGCCGCAGGGAGTGCGGAACACCTGTCTGGGTTGGGCCTCGTGGTCCAATTTTGTTTCCGACGAGACCTACGAGATCAAGGGATATACGTCGACCTACTTCGCCGCTCGCATGATCAACCTGGAGTGGGTGCAGCACCGCGCCGGCCTGCATCAAATGTTCCCGAGCACGACCGATGTCAGTGATGCCGACGGCAACCTTCTCGTGACGGCCTATGCGGTGCGTCGTCCCGACGGCAACTGGTCGCTGATGCTGGTCAATCGCGACTCAACCAACTCGCACACCGTGCGGGTTGTATTCCAGGACTCGCAGGGCAAGCGCAATGCGTCGTTTGCAGGGCCGGTCACCTCCGTGTCGTTTGGAAGCGAGCAGTATGTGTGGATCAACGATGGACCGAACAGTCATCCTGATCCCGATCATCCGCCGGTGGCCACCCTGCTCCCGGGACCACCGGCGACGTTTACCCTCCCGAAAGCCTCGATCACGGTGTTGCGGGGCCGGGTCGCGGGTCTCAATTAGTCAGGGGGTCAGGACCAGCGTTTGGATGGAGTGGGGCAGGGACTTGACCGCGACTGATGCCGATTCGACGACGAGGTTGTAGTCTCCGGCCTTTGCCGTCGGGTTCATGACGACCACGACGACCGTGCCGTCGGGATTGAGAAACGCGGTCGCGAGCAGCATGCTGCGGCTCGGCGCCGCCACGATCCGCTTGGCGCCGGGACGGATGAATTTCGAGAAGTGGCCGATGTAGTAATACGAATTGGTGTAGATGAGCTTGCCGGTGCGCGTATCGGCATGGATCGGGGCAAAGCAGAAGTTGCCCACATGGTTCGGACCGCCCCGTTCATCGAGCAGGATGTTCCAGTCGGTCCATCCCTCGGTGCCCGAATTGAAATCGTTGATCATCGACCGGCCGTACGCCTCACCGAGACTCCACCGGCCATATCCGGTCGAATCGAAGTTCGCCGGTGTGCCCTCGGTAAAAAGGATGTGTTTGTCGGGGTAGAGCCGGTTCACCAGCGCTACATTGCCGTACATCTGCTGTCCACCCGACCAGTCCTCATACCAGTGAAACCCGATCCCCCAGACATACTTCGCGGCCTCCGGATCGTCGAAGATGGCCTGTGCCCGCTGGACGATCAGGTCGCGGTTGTGATCCCACACGATGATGTTCACGTCGCCAAGGCCTTGCTGCACCATGACCGGGCCAAGGTGGTTCTTGAGAAAATCCCGCTCGTCCCCGGCCTGATAGACACACGACTCCCACCGCTGTACAGCCATGGGCTCGTTCTGGATCGTGATCCCCCACACCGGCACCCCTGCCTTCCGATAGCTCTGAATGAACTTCGCAAAGTAGAGTGCCCAGGATCGAGCGTAGTCGGGGCGCAGGTGACCGCCGTGCAGCATGTCATTGTTGTCCTTCATGAACGCCGGCGGGCTCCACGGACTGGCGAACAGCTTGAGCTTGTTCCCGCTGGCGGCCATCGCTCTCCTGATGAGCGGGATCCTGAACCGCAGGTCGTGCGCGATGGAGAAGGTGTTCAGGTCCTTGTCACCCTCGTCCACATACGTGTAGCTCTCGCTCGAGAAGTCACAGCTGTGGATGTTGGTCCGGCCCAGGGTGTACCCGATCCCGCGGTCGCTGCTGTAATACGCGGTGATCAGGTCGTCCTGCCCGGCCGCGGGCAGCTTCGCGAAGGTCTCCGCGGCGGCGTCGGTCAGGGCGCCGCCGATTCCAAGGAACGGCTGGAACGTCTTCCGCGGATCGACGAAGACGTACAGCTTCGCTTCCGAGTTGGCTTCCGAGGTGGGCTCGGACGGCTTGAACGCCAGGGTGTCGGTGGGCGTCAGCCGGAAGCTGGTGCTCTCGGCGGTGGTATAGACGATCGCCTGGCTCCCCGCGATCTGCGCCACCAGAAGTAAAGGCCAAAGCGTCATGCTAAGCCTCGATTTTTGAGAACCGCCACGCACCGAACACCACGAACAGGACGCCAACGCCCAGCAGCACGACAACGTCCAAGGCGACGCCGAAATGCGTCCTCCCGGTCAGCAGGCCGCGCATGCCGTCGACGCCATAGGTGAGCGGATCGACTCGCGTGAGCGCTCCCAGAACTCGGGGGAGCCCCTCGAGCGGATAGATCGCCCCCGAGAGAAAGAAGGTCGGCATCACCAGGAAGTTCATCACCATCTGAAAGCCCTGCATCTCCTTGAGGCCGGACCCGATCGCGGTCGCAAGCGCCGAAAAGATCACGGCGATCAGCGCGATGACGAGAAACGCGAGCGGCACGGCGAGGAGGCTCACGGGGCGGAAGCCCGCGATGAGGGTCACGACGAAAATCAGCGTGCCCTGCAGCACGGCGACGGTGGCGCCGCCCAGCGTGCGGCCGATCATGATGGCCAGACGCGGCACGGGCGCGACCAGGGTCTCTTTCAGAAACCCGAATTGGCGGTCCCACAGCATGGCGATCCCGGAAAACATGGCGGTGAACAGCACCGTCATGCCGATCACGCCGGGCGCGATGAACTGGAGATAGCTGCCTTCGCCGGCGCGCTGAAACACCGGACCGAGGCCGAACCCGAGCACGCCCAGGTACATGAGCGGGCCCCCGAGCGATGCCACGATCTGGACGCGCGAGCGCAGGTATTTCTTCACTTCCCGCAGCCAGAGAACGAAGATGACGGCCATGCGCCTATCTCCTCCACACGCGGGCGACCTGGCGCATCTGGTCCGTGGCCGTGGCGCTCTCGTCGCGAATCGTGGTGCCGGTGAGCGCGAGGAAGGCCGCTTCGAGCGAATCGGTGCCGGTTTGCTGCTTGAGCTCCGCGGACGAACCCGTAGCGACGAGGCGCCCGTGGTCGATCACGGCGATGCGGTCGGCCACGCGATCCGCTTCGTCCATGTAGTGGGTGGTGAGGAACACGGTCACGCCCTCGGTGTCCCTGAGGTTGCGCACGTGGGTCCACATCTGATTGCGGCTCTGCGGATCGAGGCCGAGCGTCGGCTCGTCCAGAAACAACACCTTCGGTGTGTGCAGCAGTCCACGCGCGATCTCGAGGCGGCGTTTCATGCCACCGGAGAACGTCTTCACCAGGTCATCGCGCCGCTCCCACAGCTCGAACATCCGCAACAGGGCTTCGCACCGCTCCCGTCTGGCCTGACGCGGCACGTGGTACAGGACACCGTGGATATCCATGTTCTCCCACGCCGTGAGCTCGCTGTCGAGACTCGGATCCTGGAACACGACGCCAAACCGCTTGCGGGCCTCCATCTGTTGCGTGGTGACGTCGAGTCCGTCGAGCTCGAGCGAGCCCGTCGTCGGACGCAACAGGGTGGTGAGCATCTTGATGGTGGTGGTCTTGCCGGCGCCGTTCGGCCCCAGGAACGCGAAGATCTCGCCGGCTCGCACGTCGAACGAGACGTCGTTGACGGCGATGACGCTGCCGAACGACTTCACGATGTGCTGGACGCGGATGATCGGACGATCGCTCACGGG